>ENA-OQCP01000101-OQCP01000101.1-human-gut-metagenome-genome-assembly--contig:-NODE-101-length-32588-cov-11.438218_pt1 | contig 32588 bp, 36 predicted proteins | sample MGYA00242760_ERZ504583 | MGnify/ENA primary metagenome ERZ504583 (study PRJEB26092, sample SAMD00036308) | human gut metagenome | host: Homo sapiens | study: EMG produced TPA metagenomics assembly of...
TAAGGTTTATCGCGAGTTCCGCACGCAAAGAAGGCCACTTAATGTGGCCTTCGTCTTGCGCAGGACTGTAGAGCAGGAAACCTTATATCCGGCCCCTCCGGTCGGGGGACCTTTCTGTATCGATGATGGCTTCTGGGCTGGTTTGGCGTCGACAACGTCTGGCAAGGTTAGCCAGCTGCGTTGACTTTCCGGCGTGCTTTAGCTGAAAGAAAAAGATGGTGTGCGGAGCTTTGCTCCGCATTTGAGATGGGAGCTCCCGCGGCTCCCGAGGGGCATCTCTCATGCAAAAACTTTTGTCGGGTAAAGTCCGAGGTCAGTGGCGTTTTATACCGAGAAATTCAAAAAAAGTTGAAAATTCATTACTTATTTGCGTTGACTTTAGGTAACTAAAGTTTCATACTCCTTTTCATCCACTGGGGGATGTGAACACGCACGGATCGTTCGCATCATGATTGAAGAGGATTTTTTAGACATGTTCACGCATCAGCTAAACATTATCAGCGTAGTAATTATCTGATGCGGGTTAGCACATACAGCTAGCCCGTACGATAACGGGCGGCTGATGAAGATGAGGGCCGTCGAGCGCAACCGACGGCCCTCATTTTTTATGTCTAGGAAGTTCTTTTTAGAGGAGGAAATGTAATGAACGGAGTTTTGCTCATGGTTGTGGCCGCGGCGGTGCTCGCCTGCGGCTATCTGGGCTACGGCCGCTGGCTGGCCAACAAGTGGGGCGTTGACAAAGAGGCCCTCACGCCGGCCAAGCGCATGAAGGACGGCAAGAGCTTCTCGCCCGTCTCCGCCTTTACCGCGTTCTCGCACCAGTTCAGCTCGATCTGCGGTGCTGGCCCTGTCACGGGTACGATCGTCGCCATGGCCTTTGGCTGGCTGCCCGTCGTGCTCTGGGTCCTCGTCGGCGGCATCTTCTTTGGCGCGTCCACGACTTTGGTGCTCTGTACGCTTCGATGAAGAACAACGGCAAGTCGCTCGCTCAGCTCATCGAGAAGTACATCGGCAAGACCGGCCGTCGCCTGTTCCTGCTGTTCTGCTGGCTGTTCTGCATCATCGTCATCGCCGCCTTCACCGACATGGTCTGCAAGACGTTCATGTTCACCCCGGCCGTTGACGCTTCTGGTGCTGCTACCGGTGCCATCGACTTCACCAAGTCCTATGCCGCCGGCTGCGCTGGTACCATCTCCATCCTGTTCACCTTCGTCGCTATCGCCTTTGGTTGGGCCCAGAAGAAGTTCAACCTCACCGGTGCTACCGAGTTCGTCACCGGCGTGGTCCTCATGGTTCTCATGTTTGCCGTCGGTATGCAGTTCCCGGTCTACCTGGACAAGTTCCAGTGGTTCGCCGTTGTCATGGTCTACCTGGTCTTTGCTGGCGCCATGCCCATCCAGATGCTCAAGACCCCTCGCGACTACCTCACTTCCATCATGATGATCGTCATGATCGCCTGCGCTGTCCTCGGTATCGTCGTCCTGGGTGTTAACGGCCAGGCCACCATCACCGCTCCGGCCTTTACCGGCTTCTCCAGCGCTTCTGGCATGATGTTCCCGGTCCTGTTTGTTTCCGTTGCCTGCGGTGCCCTCTCCGGCTTCCACAGCCTCGTTTCTTCTGGTACCTCCTCCAAGCAGGTCGAGAAGGAGCAGGACGCCGTCAAGGTCGGTTATGGCGCCATGATCGTCGAGTCCTTCGTCGGCATCCTTGCCATCATCGTCGCCGGCATCATGTTCTCCGACATGAACACCGCCGGTACCGGCGCCCTCAACGCCGGCGTCGCTTCCACCCGTTCCAGATCTTCGCCGCTGGCATCTCCCGCGGTATGCAGGCCTTCGGTGTTGACGCACGCTCGCTACCGTCTTCATGACCATGAACGTTTCCGCTCTGGCCCTGACCTCGCTCGATGCCGTCGCCCGCATCGCCCGCACCTCGTTCTCCGAGTTCTTTGCCCAGACCAACGACGCCCTGGCCATCGAGTCCAAGGCCGGCTACATGAAGGTTCTCGGCAACCCCTGGTTCGCCACGGTCGTCACCCTGCTTCCCGGTCTCGCCCTCGCCTTTGGCGGCTATGCCAACATCTGGCCGCTCTTTGGTGCTTCCAACCAGCTGCTCGGCGGCATGACCATGATCACCCTCGCCGTGTTCTGCAAGTGCACCGGCCGCAAGGGCTGGATGCTCTACGTGCGTCGCCTTCCTGCTCTGCTGCACCTTCACCTCGCTGGTCCAGAGCGCCATGGGCTGCATGACCGCTGTCCAGGCTTACGGCTTCTTCGGCACCATCCCGCTACCGCCACCACGGCCGCCGTCTCCGTCGCCGCCACCAAGGGCTTGCAGCTCGTTTTCGCCGTCCTGCTGATGGTCCTGGGCCTCATCGTCGCCGTCAACTGCCTCAAGGAGTTCTTCGGCAAGGAGGCCGGCTCCATGCCCGACGAGGAGCCCGAGTGGTCCGAGATGGGCAAGGCCGAGTACGGTCGCGCCGCTGCCGCTGAAGTTCCTGCCGACGCCGAGGCCGCCAAGGCCTAGTCGGTCGGACGGTTGAATCTCCCATCTATTTGACTCGGAAAGACCGGGTCCGCAATCAAGCGGACCCGGTCTTTTTTCTTGTGAGAACAGGTGGTGCAAGGGCGTTCTCGCAGATGTTTTGCGTGGATAGGCTCGTGCGTTGTACCATATGGACGTATATGTGTGCATATGAAAGGGGCCCCGTGGCCAAGACGGTATATTCCGATAATCAAAACAATGTCGATGCTCTGGCTGAGCGTCTGAGCAGCCAGACATCGCTTTCTGCCGAGCGCGCCAAGCTGGTTGCCTACGACCTGCTCTGCCGCAAGGCACTCAAGATTAAGTCGAGCGCGCTGGCGCAGATTTTCCGCTCCGTCGATAAGGAATGCGACACCAAGGCGATGCGCGATGAGCTTATCGCGGCAAATATCGTGACCAAGATCGAGGGCAGCGGCATTAACGGGCGCCCGGCGTTCTATACCATCAATGTCGAGATCCGCGATACCCAGGAGCAGCCTGCCGAGTCCGTCGAAGATTTTGTCGTCGAGGATTCCGCTGACGTGCCTGCTGTGGAAGAAGCTGCTCCGCGTGAGCATGTCGATACCGATGAGTTGCTCGATGAGAACGTCGTGCGTGCCTTTACGGCCAAGGCAGGACGCGGCGGTTTTGGCGGGGGTGGCAAGCGCGATGCGCAGCGCCGCGCCCAGCAGGAGCGCTTCCGTCGTGCCGTTGCTCAAAAGGGTGAGACGGATGCCGAGGCTGTTGAGAACGAGGTTGCTGCCGAGTCGCAGAGGCCCGCGAAGGAGCAAAAGCCGTGGAGGCCCAGGAGTCCCAGCGTCGCCGTGGTGCCCACTTTAAGGCTGCGCAGCAGGATGTCGCGCATGAGGTTGAAGAGCCTTCCGAGGCTGCAGACGATGTTGAGGAGTCTGCCAAGAAGGCTCCGGGTTCATGCCGTCCCGGGCGTGGTTTTGCGAGGCGCGCGTATCCCGTAAGGCGTCAGGAGAAGGGCGAGCCGGCTTCGACCGCTCAGCCGAGAAGGCCGAACAAACCGAGAAAACCGTTGAGCCGGCGGCTCGCGAGCAGCAACCTTCCGAGTCGCAGCCTGCGGCTGACACTGAGGTCAAAGCTCAACAGACCGCTGATAAGCAGGCGGGGGAGAGCGCCTCAGGCAAGCCCCGCCGTCGTCGTCACCGCGGCGGTCGTGGCTCAAATGCCGAGCCGCGGCCGAGAAGACAGCGACACAAAACGGAGATGAGAAGGCCGAGACTCCGGTGGATCAGGTCAAGCGCCAGCCGGCGAAGGAGGCCAAGTCCGATCGTCCGCAAAAGCGCTCGTCTGCGCCCAAGCAGGAACGTAATACCCGGGCAGATTCCAAGCGTAAGCCTCATGCACAGGCTGAGCCTGCCGCGGCTGATAGTGCTACCCAGCAGCCCGAGTCGGCCGTCCACGGCGAGGTATCGGCGTTTGCCCTTGCCCGCGTTTTGGGCAGGCAGCTGCTCAAAGTTGTCCCTACGCCTACGGCGCTCTCTAAGATCAAGGAGCAGCAGACTCAAATTGTTAAGGTCGAGGGCAAGGACGGCAAAAAGGCGCCGCAGCGCACTCAGCACAACGAGATGTCCAACCGCAAGATTGCCGAGGAAATCGCAATCATCCAGGCTTGGATCGAGCAAAACCGAGGTGCCGATACGCCGGTTGCCTCGCGCCGCCAGCGTGCCTACCAGATTTTTAACGACGAGAAGGCTTTTGACGGCAAGCACGGTGAGCGCCTGATAAGGCGCATGACCGAAAAGGCATCAGCATGCAGGCGATCAAGGTCGCCCCCAACCGCCCCGTGCACTTTACGGGTTTCTTTACGCTGGGCGCCGATAAGCCGTTCATTATGGTCGAGAACCTGGACACCTATGACGAGATCGTCAGGCTGCTGCGTGGCCGCAAGCACGCCAAGCTCTTTGGCATCAAGGTGGGCGGCGTGATTTTTGGCGGCGGATGCAAGGCGAGCGTCTCGCATGCCCTGGACGATTATCTGGCTGAGATCGGCTATCGCTTTAACTACGTCTACTACGTGGGCGATATCGACCGCGAGGGCGCGCGCATCGTCGAGCAGGCTCGCAATGCCAATGTGGTTGAGATTCGTCTGCATGCCGGCATGTACCGCGCCATGCTCGCCGAGCATAAGCGTCGCGTGAAGGCCGGCGGCGAGTGCGAGCCCGCGGCTGCCAACCAGGGCGTGCCGCAGAACTTGGCGGCGACGATCAAGGATCTGCCATGGTCACGCGCGTGCAGTTCCGCAATGTGCTACGCGAGGGCGGGCGCATTCCGCAGGAGATCCTGATGACCGCCGACTATCGGGATGGCGACTCGGGAAGCTTCGACCGCATGCTGAACAACTAAATTCCGCTCTCCCGGGGCCTGTCGTGGCTTGGCCGTTGCATGCGGCTCGTTTTTCGGAACGGGGCTGACGGACACGTTCCGAAATCTACCACCGTCGCTGTGCAGGGTGTCTATAAAGAGCCGTGGCCAAAAAACATCAAATATGAGTACTGATACTCTTTTAGTAGCAGTAATTTTGACCACATTTAAGGTGATTTGACGTGTCGATCGAGCAGATAAGCTGCCGTATCTCCTCAAGTGTTCATTAAAGGAAGACCTTGATGCGAATAAATCTCATTAAGATCTTCTTTTATTAACGAAAATAATGTAGCTACAACGGTAACAGTACTCATATTTGCCGTTTTTTGGCCACAGTCCTTCGGAGGGTCCTCGAAAATAGTCCCGAGCCGCACTTGGGGACGTTCCTATAATGCCGGCACTTAGGAGCGTCCCCAAGTGCCGGCACCGCGTCTGCCTGCGGCGGCCGCGCCCCGCTGCGTCGCTCCGCATCCTTGCGGGTTCGGATTCCTCCGCTTGGCGGCGTTGGCTCGATTTGCTTGACGTGAGGGGCTCTTGGCTGGTGTGGGACGGAGGATTCCGCGTCTGCCTGGTCGGCGGCCGCGCCCCGCTGCGTCGCTTCGCTCCTTGCGTGCTGCGCTGGAAAACGCTTCGCGTTTCCTCAGCTCCGCACCCTTGCGGGTTCGAATTCCTCCGCTTGCCCACAAGAAAGCGCCCTGGGCCGTTATGGGCTTAGGGCGCTCAGTTTTAATGGCTGGGACGGAGGGATTGAACCCCCAACAGCCGGCACCAAAAACCGGAGTTCTACCGTTGAACTACGTCCCAATGTGTGGTGTTGCCCAAAAGCAACTCGTCTAGTTTACCTAATCTGCGAGGGCATCGCAAACGCCGTCGAGTAGGCGTACGGCGAGCGTCTGCGCGTCGCTGGCCGTGAAGGTGCCGTTGTAGCGCGTCATGCCCGTGAGCTCAATGCGAATGCGAGCCGGCTTCTGCTGCGCGGCGACATTGGCGGTGCGGATGCGCTGGGCCAGGTTGTGGCACTCGGCGAGGGCAATCGTGGCGCGTGGCGCGGCGTCGGCGGGCAGCTCGTCGCTTGCGATCTCGAGCACCAGGTCAACGTCGGTTGGGACCTCGGAGTCGCAGAGCATCATGCCGCTGTTGTCGGTCGTTGCCGTGGCGATGTTCCACATGCGCGAAGCAACGCTGCGTGCGATGGGGTCCTCACCGATAACGGCGATCTGGAAGCGCTCGAGCACGTTGGCGGCGCGAGCAAAACCGATGCGGGACTCGGCTTCGGTGACCGAGGGCTTGCCTCCCACACATGGTGCAGGCGGTTGATGTAGGCGTAGGTGTCTTGGAAGGCCATGCCGTCGGCAAACAGGCCGACATTTTCCTGGAACTGCTGCAGGGCGGCCTCGGTATGCGGACCAAAGTAGCCGTCGTCTTCGCCACAGGCAAAGCCCAAAACGTTGAGAGCGCGCTGCAGGGCCTGCACATCGGCGCCATGGAAATTGGGCATGCGCAGATACAGAGTGCGGTCGCCCAGCTTATACGAGGCGTCGACCAGGGCGCTCCAACAGGGGATATCGACGGCATGACCGGCAGCAAGGCCGCTGTCGAGCCTGAAGGTGCTGACGGCCTGCTCGGTGGTGGTGCCAAAGCGCTTGTCGGCGACCTCGTCGGCATCGATGGTGTAACCGAGCTGCAGAAGGCGGGACTGAACATCCTCGACGGCTGCTCCCTGCATGCCCGTGGTAATAGGTTCCATGAACGAACCCCTTTCGGCGTACGATTCGTACTATTTTGAGCGCGTGTCGGATAGACAACGCGAGACAATGCATAAACATGCACTCAACAGTGTAGCAACTTGTACCCAAACGCGCTGCCCACAGGTTTTGTGACCCCCGCTAGTTGAGGCGCTCCACAAAGAAATCTGCCATGGAGAGGAAGAGCTCGCGCGCATGCGGGTCGAGCTCGACGCCTTCGATAGCGGCCTTGGCCTTGGCGGTCAGGTCGAGCGCATAGTTGTGGGCGAAATCGACAGAGCCGATCTGCTGGAAGATTTCCACGGCGCGCGCGAGCTGCGCGGGGTCCTCGGTGCCCGAGGAAAGGATTGCCTCGACCTCGTCGTGATGGCGCTCATCAGACAGGGCGTGCACGGCAACGAGCGTGCGTTTACCCTCGGTGATGTCGGTGCGGAAGTCCTTGTTGGCGGCCTCTTTGGTGCCGACCAAGTTGAGCAGGTCGTCCTGAATCTGAAAGGCAAGGCCGGTGTGCAGGCCAAAGGCGCGTAGCGCCTCGACCTGCTCTTCGCTGCCGCCGCCGATAATGGCTCCGGCGGCAAGCGGCGTGGCTCCACTGTAATACGCGGTCTTGTGCGTCGCCATGTCCAGGTAGTCATCAACCGAGATATCAAAGCGCTCGTCACGGACCCAACCCAGGTCAAGTGCTTGACCCTCGATGGTGCGGACGATCATCTCGGTAAGCTCGTGGAGCACACGCAGCTTCACGTCGGACTCGAGCGTGGGATCGTCGAGAACCGTCTTGGTGACCATGGTGAGCGCCAGGTCACCGCAGTTGATGGCAAGACCGGTGCCTCGGTAAGGTGCATGCAGGGCTTGCCGCGACGAATCTGCCCGTTGTCGGCGATGTCGTCGTGGATGAGTGCGCCCGACTGAAAGTGCTCGATGGCCGCCGCTGCGCTGCGGGCGCTCTCAAAGCTGCCGCCTACCGCAGTGGCGGCGAGCATGCAGATGAGCGGGCGGTGGCGCTTGCCAGCGTTTGCCGTAAATGCCGAGAGCGGGGTATACAGGTAGCGCTCGATATCGGCGGAAGTCGCCTGTCCGTCAAAGAACGTGGCCAGATAGTCGTTAATCTGGTCAAAGTGCTGGGCTAAAAAGCTGGTAAACGGACTGGACACGGGTTCTCGCATTCTTTGATAGGTTGCATCGTTGCATTATGCAGACAACATATTGCCACATTAGGGCGTCGAGCGCGGCGGTTGAAGACGATTGGTCCATGCGGCCGCAAGTGCGGTAGGGGCTTGGCTAGATAAGCCAAAGTGTTCGAGCGCGGTGACGACGCCGTCGTGGTCGATGCTGTCGGTGACATAGTCGGCCTTTTCCTTGAGGAAGTCCGGTGCGTTGCCCATGGCGATGCCAACGTCGACGGCGTTCATCAGCGAGACGTCATTGCTGGCGTCGCCGATGCCGTATACGGTTCCGTGGTGGGGATCGAGGGCGTCGAGTACGGACTGGATACCCTCGCGCTTGGTGCATTCGCGAGGCGAAATCTCGGTCACTTCGAGCTCGAGCTCGTTAAAGCAGAGCAGCGGCTCAAACGCTTGATCCTGAGCGATGCGGTTGGCAAGCGACGTGGACATTAAGATCTTGTAGGCGCTGTAATGTTGCAGCTGCGTAATTGCATCGCCCACGGTGCGGGCGTATCCCGGGGCGTCGGGCGCATCGGCACTCATGCGAACGACGCCATTGAGTCCCTCAAAACGAATCACTTCGTCCGATTGCTCAAGAATGGGAGCAAGGCGCTGCAGCATGCCGGGCGTCATCGCCAAATCGCGAATCACGTGTCCCTCAAGTTCGACATAGCCACCCGCGAGGCAGACGATGCCGGTCCAGGGCAGCTCGAGCAGCTTTGGATGGATGCAGCTCAGCGTGCGCCCTGTGCAGATAAACGCCATATTGCCCTTGGCGACAAAATCACGGATGGCTTGCGAGACCGCTTCATTGGGATAGGGGGAGAGGTCTCGCTCGCTCTCGGGAAGTTCTTGTGCCACTCGAGGGTCTTGCCAGGCGAGTGTTCCGTCGATATCGAAGAAGCAGATATCGCCGCGCTTATGGGCTGCGCTGGCGGCAGGGGAGGCCGAGGTGGTGGGCACAAATCCCGCTCGAGGCCCATGATCTGGTCAAAATGCTCTTTAACGCGGGGAACGGAGATGCCAATAATCACCTGGGCGGTCTTGCCCGTAATGATGAGGCCCTTGGCGCCCACCGCGACAAACGACGCATTATCTGCAACGATGGAAGGGTCTGCGACCTCGACGCGCAGGCGCGTGGCGCAGTTGGTTGCGCCCACGATATTGCCAACGCCACCTAAAAGCTGAATTACCGCTCGGCGAGGACGTGATCTTGATCGGATTGAATACCGACCTCGCCATTGGGAGATTGCTCTTTGGCAAAGCCGCTTCCCGTTAAACGATCGATTGCCGCGCGATTGGAGACATGATCCTCGCGGCCCGGCGTCTTAAGGTCATAGACCAAGATGAGTGCTCGAAAACTAACAAAAAAGATGAGGCTAAAGGCAAGACCGATACCGAGCGCCAAAAGGTAGGAGCCGGCATGCATTCGCATGAGTGGGATGAAGTTGAAGGCCGTCATTTCCATGAGACCGCCCGAGAAGATGCCGACGATGCCAAAGAAGTTCATGGTCATGGCAAGGCAGGAGGACAGGACGGCGTAGAGCAAAAAGAGTCCGGGATAGGTGAACATAAAGAGAAACTCGAGCGGCTCGGTGACGCCGCAGACCACCGAGGCGACGATGGCGGGCAAAAGGATGACCTTAAGGCCGGCGCGGCGTTCGGGTTTGGCGGTGAAATAGAATGCTGCCGCGATGGCGGGAAGGCCAAAGAGCTTGCCCCAGCCGGTGGCGGTAAAACCTGCCCAGGGCGCAAGTTCATTTAAAGGGCGCGTGCTATGGGAGAGAATGGGGAGCAGGTTGGTCCACGTGGCGTAAATACCGTCGTGAATGACCAGATTGTCGTAATAGATGGGCATATAGAGCAGATGGTGCAGCCCCATGGGCTCGAGCGCTCGCTCCAAAAACACAAAGATGCCCACGCCGAAGGGGCCGACGCCCGCAAGTGCGTGGCGCAGCGTTTCGGTCACAGCGTATGCGAAGGGCACGATGGCGGCCGAGATGGCGGCAAGGGCAAACACGGCAAAAAAGCTGATGAGGTAGACCAGCGAGGAACCCGAGAAGGTGCCGAGCCAATCGGGAACTTGGCATCGTAGAAGCGGTCATGGATGGCGACGACGGTTGCCGACACCGCCAGCGGGCCGATAATGCCGGTGTCGAGCGTCTTGATGCCGTCGATGACGGTGATGCCGCTGGCGGGGGTTAAAGACGACGGGTACTTAAGTCCAAGGTTGTCGCCGCTCAGCTTAATGATCTCGCTCAAAAAGAAACAGTAGGCAAAATAGGCTACGAGCGCCTCGAGGCAGCAGCGTGCCGGTTGCTTTTGGGCAAGGCCGATAGGCAGCGCTACGGCAAAAAGAAGTGGAAGGCGCTTAAAGACCGTCCACGAGCCACGCTGGATGATGGTCCAGAAAACGTACCAGGGGGTTCCGTATACGGCGAGGTCGCCGACGATATCCACGGTCGTTGCGAGGGCGGAGATGCGACCATGAGGCCTGATATAGAAAACAGCATGGCGGGCGCGAACATGGCTCCGCCAAAACGTTGGATTTTCTGCAGCATAATATGCCTTCCGGATGCAACATGCTGTGCGAGCAAGAACGTTTAAACAATGAACTCATTGTAGAGGACTGGCTGCTTGCCGCATTGACGGTTTTGATTCGGTCCGATTTGGGTTTCGGGGGAACGTCGACGGTAAATAATCCGTGCTTTACCGATAATCGGTTTAAACAACTTTAAGAAATGCTATCGTGCCTAGCCATACATATTCATTAGAGGTGAAATCATGCCAAAAGCGATTTACGAAGGAATCTACCGCGAGATCCGTTCGCGCATCATCAACGGGACCTATGCGTTTCAGGAGATGCTGCCAACCGAAGCCGAGCTGACCGCGGAGTTTGGCTGCACGCGCAATACCGTTCGACGCGCCTTGAGCATGCTGGCCGACCAGATGTTTGTGCAGCCTATACACGGTAAGGGCGTGCGCGTTATTTGGCTTAAGGGCGAAACCGACATGCTGGGCGCACTCGAAGAGGTTGAGTCGTTTGGCGAGTTCGCAAAACGCAACAGTGCCGTCGCATCGACCGAGGTCAAGTCTTTTGAACATTTGATTTGCACTGAGCAACTCTCTCGCCGCCTGGGCTTTAAGGTGGGCGAGGAGCTGATTCGCGTAGTGCGTGTCCGAAGCCTCAACGGCAGCGCGCGCCAAGTGGACCATGGCTACTTTTTGGCGTCGGTCGCCAAGGGCCTGACCCCCGAGATCGCGGCGGATTCTATCTACGGCTATCTGGAGCACAAGCGCGGCGTCAAAGTGATGGCGAGCCGTCGTACGGTGAGTGTCGAGCTCGCCAACGATGAGGACTGCAGCTATCTGGACCTTGGCAAGTACAACTGCGTCGCCGTTATGGAGAGCCAGTCGTACACCTCGGACGGCATCTTGTTCGAGGTCACGCATGCCCGCACACACCCCGAGATCTTCCATTACCGCGTCAATTCCAAGCGATAGCCGGCTAGCTCGCAGCCTGACGAGACTCATGCCCTCAAAGCGAAACGCCGGTCAAACCGACGATGCATCGGCTTGATCGGGCGTTTTCTCTGCATTCGATAACAAACAATTGTTTATACAAAACTTGTCAAGTATCAAGTCGAAATTACCGTTCACCGAAGTTTTTCTACCGCTCTAGTAATACTTGTTCAAACAACTAGCCAAATAGCGTATTGTACAAATCAGCAAAAGGGGCAAAGTCCCCGAGCCAATCTCCGAAGGCGGCGGCAAAGGGTGCCGCCACGGTGTGAAAGGGTGGATTGTAATGAAGAACGAAATGAGCAGAAGGCAGTTCCTGGGCTTTGCTGGTTCCGCGGCTGCGGTTCTTGGTCTGGGTCTCGTGGCTGCGGTGGTTCTGCCGGCTCCGGCTCCTCTGCTTCTGGTGACGCTGCCGAGGTCTACTTCCTCCAGTTCAAGCCCGAGGTCGACAAGGAGTGGAAGGAGATCGCCAAGGCGTACAAGAAGGAGAAGGGCGTCGAGGTCAAGATCGTGACCGCCGCTCCAACACCTACGAGGAGAAGCTCAAGTCCGAGATGTCCAAGAGCTCCGCTCCGACGCTGTTCCAGGTCAACGGCCCCACCGGCCTTAAGAACTGGAAGGACTACTGCGCCGATCTTTCCGACACCAAGCTCCGCGGCGAGCTCATCGACGACTCCCTGGCGCTGCAGTCCGACGGCAAGGATCTGGGTATCGACTGGGTTCAGGAGAGCTACGGCATCATCTACAACAAGGAGCTCCTCGAGAAGGCCGGCTACAAGGCCGAGGATATCAACTCCTTCGACAAGCTGAAGGCTTGCGCCGATGACATCCAGGCCCGCAAGGACGAGCTCGGCGTTGACGGTGCCTTCACTTCCGCCGGTATGGATGACTCCTCCAGCTGGCGCTACACCACGCACCTCGCCAACCTCCCGCTCTACTACGAGTTCGAGAAGGAGCACAATCAGGAGGACGACGAGATCAAGGGCGAGTATCTCGACAACTTTAAGCAGATCTTCGACCTGTATATCACCGACTCCACCTGCGATCCTTCGCAGCTCGCCTCCAAGACCGGTGACGACGCCACCAACGAGTTCGCAACCGGCAAGGCCGTCTTCTACCAGAACGGCTCTTGGGCCTACGCCGACCTCACCAAGGCCGGTATGACCGACGACCAGCTCGGCATGCTGCCGATCTACATCGGCGTCGACGGCGAGGAGAACCAGGGCCTGTGCTCCGGCGGCGAGAACTACTGGTGCGTCAGCTCCCAGGCTTCCGAGGATGCCCAGAAGGCCACCGAGGACTTCATGTATTGGTGCGTCACTTCTGACACCGCCACCAGCATCATCGCTGACAAGATGGGTCTGACCGCCCCGTTCAAGAGCGCTAAGGAGACCACCAACGTCTTCTCGCAGCAGGCCGTTGCTATGGCCAAGGACGGCAAGAAGACCGTTGCTTGGGACTTCGTTTACATCCCCTCTGAGGAGTGGAAGAAGAACCTCAAGCAGGCTCTCATCGCTTATGCTGCCGACAACACCAAGTGGGACGGCGTCAAGAACGCCTTCGTCGATGGCTGGAAGACCGAGAAGGCTGCTTCCGAGTAAGCAGTTGCTGCCCAAGCTATCTGATTAGCGACAGGGGGCGGGCAGACGTAGGTTTGCCCGCCCCCTGCATATTGAAAGGACCCTTCTATGGGCAAAGCACTCAAACGCTGGTGGCCGCTCTTTATGCTGCCCACGTGCCTGGCGTTTATGATCGGGTTCGTGATTCCCTTTATCCAGGGTTTCTATCTCTCGTTCTGCCAGTTTATTACCATTAATAACGCGCACTTTGTCGGTATCGAGAACTACGTGCGCGCACTGTCAGATCCGCAGTTCTCCACGTCGTTCTTCTTTACCGTGGCGTTTGCCTTCCTGTCGACGGTGCTCATCAACGTGATCGCGCTGGCCATTGCGCAGGCGCTCACTCGCAAGGCGCTCAAGGCACCAACATCTTCCGTACGATTTTCTTTATGCCTAACCTGATTGGCGGCATTGTACTGGGTTACATTTGGCAGATTCTGATCAACTGCCTGCTCTCCAACGTGGGTGCCCAGCTTATCGCCCTCAACTCCGCCGCTGGCTTCTGGGGCCTTATCATCCTGACCCTGTGGCAACAGGTCGGCTACATGATGATCATCTACATCGCCGGTCTGCAGTCCATTCCGTCTGACTACATCGAGGCCGCCAAGTCGATGGCGCTACGGCATGGCAGACGTTTTGGAAGGTTAAGATCCCCAACCTGATGCCGACCATCACCATCTGCCTGTTCCTGTCCATCACCAACGGCTTTAAGCTGTTCGACCAGAACCTCGCCCTTACCGGTGGCGCCCCGGCGCACTCCACCGAGATGCTCGCCCTGAACATCTACAACACGTTCTATTCGCGTGCTGGCATCGCATGGCAGGGCATCGGTCAGGCCAAGGCAGTTATCTTCTGCATCCTGGTTGTCGCTATTTCTATGATCCAGCTTAAGGCCACGAGGTCCAAGGAGGTGCAGCAGTAATGAAACGCGATAAGGCTATCAACCGCGCGCTCTCGATCTTCTTTACGATCCTGTCGCTCGCATGGATCTACCCCGTGTTCATGATTGCGCTCAATTCCTTTAAGAAAGCGACCGCAATCAGCACCACCACGGCGTTCGATCTGCTCACGCCCGAGACGTTCAACGGCCTCGCAAACTACGTGCACGCTCTGAACGAGCAGGGCTTTGCCTCGGCGTTTATGTACTCGCTTATCATCACGGTCACGTCGGTCGTACTGATTCTGGTGTGCTGCTCCATGTGCGCTTGGTACGTGGTGCGCGTCAACAGCAAGATCTCGAACTTCTTCTATTACCTGTTCGTCTTCTCGATGGTCGTACCGTTCCAGATGCTCATGTTCACGCTGTCCAACCTCGCGGACCGCATCGGCTTTAACACGCCGTTTAACATCTGCTTCATCTACCTCGGTTTTGGCGCGGGCCTCGCGGTCTTTATGTTCGCCGGCTTCGTCAAGAACATCCCGCTCGAGATTGAGGAAGCGGCCATGATTGACGGCTGCAACCCGGTCCAGGTGTTCTTTAAGATCGTCCTTCCCATTATGAAGCCCACCTATCTTTCGGTCGGCATCCTTGAGACCATGTGGGTCTGGAACGACTATCTGCTGCCCTACCTTACGCTCGACTCCACCAAGTACAAGACCATTCCTATCTTGATCCAGTACTTCCGTGGCGGCTATGGCCACGTCGAGCTCGGTCCCATGATGGCGTGCATCATGATGGTCGTCATCCCCATCGTCATCATGTACATCTTCTGCCAGAAGTACATCATCGACGGTGTGGTGCAGGTGCGTCAGCTGATGCCGTAACTGTTTTGCAAGTTTTGGCGGCGCCTCTCAGCGCGGCGCCGCGTATCGAAAGGTAAAGACATGGCCGAGATCGTTCTCAAACATGTTCAGAAGGTGTATCCCAACAACGAGTCCAAAAAGAAGGGCTTCTTTGGCAAAAAGAAGAAGACCGAGGAGAAGAAGCACAACCTCAAGGTTACCGAGGACGGTGTGCTCGCTGTAGAGGACTTCAACCTCACCGTTCACGACCAGGAGTTCATCGTCCTCGTTGGCCCTTCTGGCTGCGGTAAGTCCACGACGATGCGCATGGTCGCCGGCCTGGAGGACATCACCTCCGGCGATGTGTTCATCGATGGCAAGCGCGTCAACGACGTGGCGCCCAAGGACCGCGACATCGCCATGGTGTTCCAGAGTTATGCTCTGTACCCCAATATGACGGTGTACGAGAACATGGCGTTTACGCTTGAGCTCAAGAAGGTCCCCAAGGACGAGATCGACCGCAAGGTTCGCTCCGCTGCCGAGATCCTGGGTATTACCGAGTACCTCGACCGTAAGCCCAAGGCGCTCTCTGGCGGCCAGCGCCAGCGCGTCGCCATCGGCCGCGCCATCGTGCGTGACCCCAAGGTCTTCCTGATGGACGAGCCGCTGTCCAACCTGGATGCCAAGCTTCGTAACCAGATGCGCGCCGAGCTCATTAAGCTGCGTCACGAGATCAAGGGCACCTTCATCTACGTTACCCACGACCAGACCGAGGCTATGACCCTCGCGACCGCATCGTGGTCATGAAGGACGGCGTCGTCCAGCAGATCGCCACGCCGCAGGAGGTCTTCAACCATCCCGCGAACATCTTCGTCGCCGGCTTCATCGGCGTGCCGCAGATGAACTTCTTCGATGCCCAGCTGGTGCGCTCGGGCAACGGCTTTACTGTCAAGACCGAGGATATGAACGTGGCGCTCGCCCCGGAGACTTGCGCTCAGCTTGCCCTCAACTGGGACGGCGGCGACGTGAAGGAGATTACGGCCGGCGTGCGCCCCGAGCAGATCCTGCTTGCCGACAAGGGCGAGGAGGGTGCGCTCCAGGCACCGTCGAGGTGACCGAGCTCATGGGCTCGACCGAGCATGTCCACGTGACCGCTCCCGACGGCCAGTTTGTCCTGATTATCCCCGTCGTCGACCTCGAGGCCAAGGCGCGCTCAAGGCAGGCGACCCCATCTGGTTCAAGTTCGAGAAGAACGCGACCCACCTCTTCGATAAGGTCTCTGGCAAGAACCTTATCTAGGCCCGATCCAATCAGGCCCTCCTTTTGGGCGACTGCGGCTTTGCCATCCTTTTGCCGTGGTCACATATAAGGCTCCCCTCCCGTCCACTGGGCGAGAGGGGAGCCTTTCTTTGTGTTGGGATTGTCTGACCGGTCGCTTGTCTCGATCTGTAACAGGTAGGGCCGATTTCGGACGTTAGATATTACAGATCGAGACGGTTCCGCTTAGCTAACCATTTCATCTAAATCTGTAACACCAAAGGCGAATTTCAGCTGCTAGATGTTTCAGATTGAGATATTGCTGCGGGACGATTCCGTTTGTCTCGATCTGTAACAGGAAGAACCAATTTTTGGTACCAGATGTTACAGATTGAGATAAACCCAAAGGGAGGGGCCGGTATGTCTCAATCTGTAACAGCTGGGGCCGTTTTTACCGAGTAGTTGTTACAGATCGAGATTGTTTGTCGAGTCGGGTCACAGGGTAACGTGCGGGCACAAAAAACGGAGCCGTGTCGCCACGACTCCGTTTCTCAAGAGAATGGGTAAGGGGAATGAGCTAGCTCAGGTGCCAGATCTCGTCGTTGTACTGGGAGATGGTGCGGTCGGACGAGAAGGTGCCGGCGTTGGCGATATTGATGAGCGCCTTGCGCATCCAGGCGTCCTGGTCCTCGTAGTCGGCCAGCACGCGCTCCTTGGTCTGGATGTACTCCTCAATGTCAAGCAGGGCCATAAACCAGTCCTTGCCCTTAATGTCGTCGTGCAGGCGCTGCAGGCGCTCGGCATTGCCGGTCGCCATAAAGGCCGGGTTGGTGATGAAGTCCACCAGCAGTTTAATGCCGGGCTTGCGGTAGAGCACACCGGCGTCATAGGTGCCGTCGGCATAGAGCTGCTCGACCTGTTTGGACGAGGCACCAAAGGTATAGATGTTCTCGTCGCCCACGAGCTCGGCAATCTCCACGTTGGCGCCGTCGAGCGTGCACAGGTTAGGGCGCCGTTGAGCATGAACTTCATGTTGGAGGTGCCGCTCGCCTCCTTGGAGGCCAGGCTGATCTGCTCGGAGATGTCAGCGGCGGGGATCACGCTCTCGGCGGCGGTGACGTTGTAGTTCTCGATCATGACAACCTGCAGGTAGGGAGCCACGTCGGGGTCGTTTGCAATCCACTGCGACAGCGTCAGGATCAGATGGATGATGTCCTGCGCGATAGTGTAGGCAGGCGCCGCCTTGCCGCCAAAGATGATGGTGACGGGGTGCTTAGGTCTGTTGCCGTTCTTGATATCGAGGTACTTCCAGATGATGTAGAGCGCGAGCATCTGCTGGCGCTTGTACTCGTGGATGCGCTTAACCTGAACATCGATGATAGCGTTGGAGGGAATGGTCACGCCCTGCTCGAGCGCCATGAACTGGCGCATGATGGCCTTAGCCTCGACCTTGGTGGCGGCCAGGCGCTCAAGAACGTCCTTGTCGTCGGCGAACTTGGCGAGTTTGCTCAGATCGCCGGTGCTGCGCCAGTCGGTGCCGATCACATCGTCGAGCAGGCTGGCGAGCGCGGGGTTGGCCCCATGGATCCAGCGGCGGAAGGTGATGCCGTTGGTCTTGTTGGAGAACTTCTCGGGATAGATCTCGTAGAACGGATGAAGCTCGGTGTCCTCCAGGATCTTGGTGTGGAGGGCGGCTACGCCGTTGATGGAGAAGCCAAAGTGGATGTCCATGTGGGCCATGTGGACGGTGTCGTGCTCGTCGATGATGGCGACGCGCGGGTCATCGTGCTCGGCTTTCGCGATCTCATCGAGCTTGACGATAATGTCGGCGATGGCGGGGGAGACCTTCTGCAGGCTGGCGAGCGGCCACTTCTCGAGCGCCTCGGCAAGGATCGTGTGGTTGGTGTAGGCGACCATGGAGCGCACGATGGTCACGGCCTCGTCAAACTCGATGTCGTGCTCGGTGGTGAGCAGGCGGATGAGCTCGGGGATGACCATGGTGGGGTGCGTGTCGTTAATTTGGACCACGGCGTAGTCGGCCAGATCGTGCAGGTTGCTGCCGCGCTCGACGGCCTCGTCGATCAGGAGCTGGGCGGCGTTGCTCACCATGAAGTACTCCTGATAGATGCGAAGTAGGCGGCCCTGCTCGTCGGAATCGTCGGGGTAGAGGAACAAGGTGAGGTTCTTGGCGATCTCGGTCTTGTCGAAGTCGATGGAGCTGCCGGGGACCAGGCCGTCGTCGACGCTCGCCAGGTCGAACAGGCGCAGGCGGTTCTTGGTGGGCTGGTCGTAACCGGGCACATCGATGTTGACGAGCTTGGAGGTAACGGCAAAATCGCCGAACTCGACGGTGTAGGAGCGGTCATCGTCGACTAGGATGTCCTGCTCACCGAGCCACTCGTCGGGGACGGCCTTCTGCTGGTTGTCGACAAAGCGCTGACGGAACAGACCGTAGTGATAGTTGAGGCCCACGCCATCGCCGGTCAAGCCCAGCGTGGCGATGGAATCCAGGAAGCACGCGGCCAGGCGGCCCAGGCCGCCGTTGCCGAGCGACGGCTCGACCTCGAATTCCTCGATCTTGTTGAGGTCGTGGCCTGCGGCGGTGAGCTGGTCCTTAACCTCGTCGTAGATGCCGAGGTCGATCATGTTGTTGATGAGCAGCTTGCCGATCAAAAATTCGGCGGAAATGTAATAGAGCTTTTTCTTGCCGTTGTTGAGCGGGCAGGTGGCGGAGCGCTCCTGCACGAGTTTGACCAGCAGCTTGTAAATGCGACGGTCGTCGAGCTGCTCGAGCGAGGTGCCAAAAGACTGCTCGGCGAGTTCCATGAGGTTAATTTGGGGCATGTTTTCTCCTGTGATGGGTTGTTTCATGTCTGCAATTCATAAGAAGCCCGCGCGAGGGGATTGGGGTGGCCTCGCGCGGGAAAAGCAAGCGCGTCCGCACGGTGGGGAGGGGTCGGGCGCGGTAGCTCCTATTGAGGAAGCTCGATTTTGGCTTCCGACGGGATGCGGAAGTAGGTCTCGGTCCAGTCGGTGAGTTTGTGCTCGAGCTCGCGGGTGATGGCGCCGTCGAGCATGCGCCAGGTCCAGTTGCCGCCCAGCGTGGCAGGGGTGTTGATGCGCGCCTCGTTGCCCAAGTTGAGCAGGTCCTGCATGGTGTAGATGCACGTGTCGCTCACGCTGGCGGCGATGGTGCGATTGAGTGCATCTGCCATGGGTTCGCCGGCCTGCTGATGGGTGTACAGGGCTGCCTGCTCGCGCTGACGAGGGGTGGCCGTTCCCTCAAACCAACCGCGTGCCGTCTCGTTGTCGTGGGTGCCCACGTAGGCGACGGTGTTGGCAATGTAGTTGTGCGGCAGGTAGTACGAGTTGGTGCCCTCAAAGGCAAACTGCAGGATCTTCATGCCGGGGAAGCCCGAGTTGTCGCGCATATCGATGACGCCGGGGGTGAGGAAGCCAGGTCCTCGGCGATGATGGGCAGCGTGCCGAGCTTTTCCTCGAGTGTCTTGAAGAGCTTGAGGCCGGGACCCTGCGTCCACGAACCGTAGGACGAATCAGGCGAGGAGAACGGCACCTCCCAATAGGCCTCGAAGCCGCGGAAGTGATCCAGGCGGATGACGTCGTACATGTCGAGGGCGGCGCGAATGCGGCCCTCCCACCAGGAGAAGCCGTCGGCCTCCATGGCGTCCCAGTCGTAGATGGGGTTGCCCCAGTACTGGCCGGTGGCCGAGAACTGGTCGGGCGGCGTGCCGGCGACGCTCACGGGATTGCCGGCGGCGTCGATCTTAAAGAGCTCAGGTGTCGCCCACATCTCGACGGAGTCACGCGAGACATAGATGGGCAGGTCGCCGATGATGAGAATGTCGCGCTCGTTGGCATAGGCCTTGAGGCGGCTCCACTGGCGATCGAAGAAGTACTGCGTCATCTGGTGGTAGAGCATGCGCGCGGGATGGGCGGCGCAGACCTTGGCAGAAGCCTCACCGCGGGTACGGAGCTCTGCGGGCCACTCCCAAAATGCCTTGAGACCGCACTCCTCCTTGACGGTCATGAACTCGCAGTAGGGGATGAGCCAGTCTTCGTTGGTTTGGACAAACTCGTCGAAGTCGGCCGGCTTGTCGGCGGCAAAGCGCTCGGCGGCGCGGTCGAGAATCTGACGACGGCCACCAAAGATGGCGCCATAGTCGACATTGCTGGGGTCGGAGCCCAGGTACACGCCGTCGATATCGCGCTGCTCCAGGTAACCTGCCTCGATGAGCTCGGCAAAGTCAATGAAATTGGGATTGCCCGCACGGGCCGAGAACGACTGATAGGGCGAGTCGCCATAGCTCGTCGTCGTAAGGGGCAGAATCTGCCAATAATGTTGTTTGCACGAGGCGAGGAAATCGACAAAGTCATAGGCGTTCCAGCCAAAGCCGCCGATGCCATACGGTCCGGGCAGAGACGAGATGGGCATGAGAACACCGCTTGCATGCTCCATGGATGCACTCACCGTCCTTTTGAATAAGGGCTGCGCCGTAGATGGATAAACGGCTCGTCCCGAGTTTCCATTTCTATTGTCCCTATTGTAGAACATGTTGTTTAAACATGTATATAGAGAATGAAAAAGTTGCCGAATTTCGGTGAATGGTAGTGCGCCATAAAGACGATATGAGCAGAACAATGTGAGCCCCTGCTTCGTATCGTCTTTTGATTCGTGGGCCAAGGCTGACAATGGTCGTCGTCATTAAAATCCGGCAGCCAGCCAGGTTGCCACAATGCGAGACTGGCTCACAATGCCACATGTTGCCTCTATTGGCCTTGAGGTGCACGCCCGCAGCATCAAAGGATGCGCCTTCAATCCGTTCACGGGCGAGATCGGCGGGAAGCCCCTTCTCCTACGACCCCGCCTCCGTCGCCGACTCGATCCTTTCTATCGAGTCGCCCGGGGCAGTCTACGAGTCCGGCGTCACCGGCTTTCCCTTCTGCAGGGAGCCGCGCTGCCTCGGCGTGGACTGCGTCATCGGCGCGGTCTCCAAGATGCAGAGGCCCGCGGCCGACAAGCGACGCAAGACCGACAAGCGCGACGCCGAGTTTTCGGCCAAGCAGCTCGCACTGCACGAAATCGTCGAGGTCCACGTCCCCGACTGCGAGTGCGAGGGCGCCAGGGACCTCTCCCAGGCCCCTGCCGATGCCCGGGAGAGGTTACCGTGTTACCGTCAAGCAGCGCCTCTCCAAGTACCTGCCCAGGAATGGGCAGTGCCACCCCGGCGGAGACGACCAGAGAAGGAGGCTCGGGACGTGGACCAGGGCGCACTGGGCCTGGATCGAAGCCGCGGAGATGGCCGACCCCACGGCCCAGCAGGCCCTCGACTGCTATAAGGAGCGCGTCAAGCGGGCGGTAGACGAGAAGAAGGACCTGGAATCCAAGGTGGAGTCCCAGTCGGAACAGCCCGATGGAAGCCGACGATGGACGTGCTCAGCTGCATGAAGGCATCGACGTCGTCATCTCCGCTGTTAGTGTTAGTGTATTTTTCACCGTTCAGTTTAATGCTACCACTGACAGTTGAAACGCCTGTGGAAGGGATAGCCTTGTTGGACGGGGACTATTCGTGATAGTATCGCGCCGCAACATCGAGGCGCGAATCGCCCATGTGGTGGCAGTGCGAGTTTCGTGAGGTGTGGTGTGGACGGGACGCAGCGTTTTATGGGTCTGGCCGGTCCGACTGGTGTGCAGTTCTGTCGGGCCGGCCGAGATTGGTGAAGAGATCGCGTTGTTGAATGAGCGAATTTTACAAGCAGCTCTTCAAGGCGCTCTGGGCGTTGGCTAGGGCTGCGCAGTCAATCGCATGCAGCGATAGGCGAGGTGATTGCTCGATGGGTTGGCGACTAGTTTTGTGCCGTACTTGCCCCGGTGCGTCGTTATCTGCCGAGTACCAGAATGCGTAGGCCGCAACGACGGCATCGTAGACGGCTGCAACTACGTTATCCACGACGGCTGCGAAGTTGACTACAACGGGAATGGGGCCGGTTTTGGAATCCATCTTCTCTACTTCTGGGGTCTCGTACATGGGAACATCTCCTTAGAGTTGGGACAGGACGCTCAGGTCGCCTAGATCGTCATCGATTAGGTCGATATAGAGGTCGCCGTCCATATTGATGTCTGCAATCAACGATGAGATCTCTTCCATCTCGTCAATCGAGTGCATGCGATTGGCCAACGCGGTAATAACGGGTTTATCCCAAACGGTTGCCATTCCGGCATCGTAGTATTCCTGAAGACTGTGTTTGCGAACGTTTCCAATGATGAGAGGTATATAGGGGGATACGACGATATCGCCATTGGCGTGGATGGCCACTTGGTCAAATTGCATCTGCAGCTGGGGGAATCTGACCAAGTGGTCGATGGGGTCGCCCCACTCAAACATGAAGTAGCCTCGATAGCCTGGATCGTATCGAAGGTCGTTGATCGTGTTGACCAACCGACGGTATTGATTATTTGAAGGGCGAATTGTGCGGTTTTTTCGGGCTCTGCCGAGGAGCATAAGTGGCTGAACTCGAAGGTCAATTCGGTCGGTCCTGCTCGACGATTTCAGCTTGTCCCGGAGCATCGTGCAAACTGGTTTGAAATCGTCGACATTAAATGATGTTGGACAAAAGGCAATCGAAAGGTGCAGCGAAGTTTCGTTCAGCGTGATATCGATGGCGTCTAGTACCCGGTCGTATAGCCCCGGGAACCCCCGCATATGTTCATGAGAATCACGTAGGCCATCGAGCTAAACTGTATGCCGTTTAAACCGGTATGTTCGAGCTCATGCAAAGTAATTGAGCTTGCGAGCAGTCCGTTTGACACGAGGTTGCATTTGACGCCAGATGTGCTGAGCCGCCGCAAGGATTCGATGACAAGGAATGGACTGGAGTGATGGCGATGTCGGACGTTGTGGTTCCAATGGTGGGGTCATGCCTGCTGCTGGTGTTCGGAATAATGATGTATCGAGGCAAGCTCACGGGATTGCTTGCTGGAATGTCATCGCTATCGGGAGGGCGTTTAGAGGAGGAAAAGCGGACGGCCGAGTCTCTAGGCACAAACCGAGCGGTGGGGGCGGTTATAGTTTTCTCCGCAATATGTCTCCTTTTTTCGTCCCTTTTTCCGGACAAAAGGGCGATTTTCGGTCTGATGGTGGCTGCCGTAATAATCGCCGCACTTGCCTATGTAAATAGGGAGTCTATTCGTATGTATATCAAGGCGAAACGGAATCCTGGGCATCGCAACCCGCGATAGTGTTTTGCGAGGATTAACAATAAGGAGTGTATGGGAGCGATTAAGCGGCGAACTAATTCAGTTTTGGATAAAAGGTCGCTTGATGGGGGCTGGCATGTTTAAGAAGACGGTTAACGAGTTATTTCGCTGTAAAGGGTCGCGGCTTTCGTGATTCTCATGTCGGTGAATTATGCTCACTCGTGCGTCATGCCCGCCTTAAACGGTGGGTTTGTAGATTTTCTCGTGACGAATAGGGATCCATCTCGCGTCGTATGGTTTGCAGCCTTTGTTGCCAGCATAGGGATATCGGCATCCTTCATGTCGTATGCGATGGGCGTGAACGTATCGCGCGTCATTTTGGAGATGACTACGAGACTGATGGGGGCCACGTGTGAGTCGTTTGAACGAGGGCCCTTGGAAAAGGGGGAGCAGGCGGATTCATCTATACAACGCAGAGGGTGTATGCGGATTCGAATGCGGTGTCATCGTTTGTCGTGAACAACTTCCTGACAATCGGGCTTAACATCGTTCTGATTGTGTTTATTTTCATCATTCTGTTTTCAATTAACCGGTGTTTCTGGCGTTAAGTACATGTTCGCTTGGGGCATACTTCATTTTATTTAGGGTGTTGAAAAAGCCGCTGTACAACAGTTCGCTTGCGAACAAAGAGGGGTTGAGCAAGCTGTTCGCATCCGTGAGCGGCGAGCTGTCGCAGTTGTTTGACATTAAGTGCGATGGGGCATATGACCAGAGTGCCCGTACGCTCAAGGGGATATTCGAGGGGTACTACCCGATTTACATGAAAGCAAGTAGGGTCTCGAATCTGGCCACCTCGAGCGACGGCCTGATCTCATCTGTGTTCCGGGGAGCGTTGCTTGTGATCTCCGGAATGGAAATATTAAGCGGAAGAATGAGCATTGGCGAGTTCACAATGGTGAACTCGTATTACTCGATGGCGTTCGGATGCTTCAAATATTATTTGAATTATTTCAAATCATATCAGGACGCGAGGGCCTCGTTCGACCGATTGGAGGCTCTGTCGGAAGGCGCCGAGGACCGCGGCACCATCTCGGTTGGGCACGTGGAGAGCATATCGTTGTCCAACATCGCGTACCGATATGCGGAAAAGTCCTACTTGTACCGCGATCTCTCCGTGGAGGTCGAGAGGGGGAAAACCTATGCCATTACCGGGCCGAACGGATGCGGCAAAAGCACGTTTCTGAAGGTGCTTCTTGGACTATATTCTGCTGGGGGGCATCGGACTTTGGGGTCGGTGCCATATGAAGAGCTCGATATGGAGACGATCGACATGACCTGTTTGCGGTGTGCCCGCAAAAGCTCTTTATTCCGAATGAAACGGTGGAACACTATCTTGAGAGGGCATCGATTCGGGGAACGGGCGAGCATCTCTGCGAGCTTGTGCCGAGTTTCTGCCGAACCGTCGAATCGTTAAAAGGTAAGAATTGTAGGGACCTTTCTGGTGGAGAGTATCGGAAGCTAAGGATAATTCTCAGCACTTTGCAGGCAACCGGAAGTGCTTGTGTTTGACGAGCCGACGAATGATTTAGACGAAGAAAGCCGTCGGGAGTTCACGGAGTATGTCTCTCGAAACCCCTTTAATCAGCTAATTCTTGTTGTAAGCCACGATCAGGATTTGATTTTGGCATGCGATAAGAAACTGGATTTGAATTTCGACTCGAAAGATGGGCAATGCTGATGAGAAACGCTTGGAGTTCGGGATTGCGCGGCGTGAAGCGACCCTCTTCTTATCGAGTTCGTTACAATGTAGGAAAAACAGTAAGTAAGAAGACCTCTGATTGCTTTAGGAGGAGCTGTGGTGAATAGCGCCCAGAAGATCGATAAGTCCATCCAGAAGATGATGACTCTCGGAAGAAGGCTTGGGATTCTGTTTACGGCACTGTTTATAGCGGTGTGTTGCTGTTCGGTGGTGGTGGTTATTTCCATTGGGCTTATGGCTGCTCAAGGAAACCTATATGATCCATCAAAGACGGTTTCCGTAGTGGTTCCTTTGATGTATCTTCTGATTTCCGGAGGGGCCACATGGACCCTGCGGGGAATCAGCATGGACATGGCTCATGGCGAATCGCCCTTTACCCTTTCGCATGCTCGAAGAATCTCGATTATCGGGTGGCTGTTTGTTGCAGCAGCAATAGGTGACCTCTTGTTTTCTCCGGGGTTTCTTTCGATAGTGATTGGCCCCTTCGACTTGCTGGGGAACGCCTATTCGATGTTTGAAAACCTGGCCCTGCCCATAGATATTGGTGCTGTGCTGGGGGCCGTTTGCTGCTTCTCGATTTCTGCGATATGGCGCTACGGAGCTCTGCTTCAAGACCAGACCGAGGATTTGGTGTGAGGGGCGGCATGGACTATCTGATTATTGACTTGAAAGCTTATTGCTTCGACGCGGAAAGACGAGTACGGATATCATTCGGGCGACCGGGCACACACCGGCAAGTATCTCAAAAATACGAAATGGCAAGGTGAAGGCAATTAGGTTAAAGACATTGCTGGATATTTGCGTAGAGCTTGATTGCCAGCCTGGCGATCTTATTAAGCGCGTCAACGAAAGAGAACTTGAGGAACTGGCGACGCGGCGCGCCCGCAACGCGCTGAGCAGGGCGACCGCGACGGGTGATGACCCGGTCCTGGAGTCAGATCATGTTTACGTGGTCGATCTTAGAGACGACTGAGGCTGGAGAATAAAAAAGTATTGAGCAGGTGCAGCCCGTGAAAACAACGGTTTTCACGGGCTGTTCATTCAACGTCCTGCAGTGGCCTGTATTTCTCGCCGCGTCACTGGGGAACGAGAGAGTCATTTCCTGTGCTGGATGCAGGGGGGGGTGCTTACCTTGTGTAATATATAAATAAGCTTATATTGAAATATGATACATATTGAATTAGAATAACATTATCAATTCGGTATGCAAGGAAAGGAGGGAGAGATGGATTGGATTAACGAGCCGGAGGAAGGCGTTGCACCCGCGTGCGGCAACTGCTTCTTCTACGCGCACGGGGGATGCACGAAGAGGTGCCCCAATCAGTCCTGCACGTTCCGTTTCTAGGGGGCAGAGATGAACTGGCTTTCTACCGCGAAAGGAGGGGAATGAAATGGAATGGATTACCGAGCCGTCAGCCGGGGCTGAGCCCATGTGCAACAATTGCTTCTTTTACGCGCACGGCAGCTGCAGCACCAAGTGTTCTTCACAGGAGTGCACTATCCGCTTTTAGCGGATAGTGCACGCCGTACGGCGTGCACAGACTGTTCAAAGATATTTTGGCCAGCAGCGCCTGAGGGGCGATGTGGCATTGCAATATGGGGGGGCGAACCGACGTTACCTATAACCCCGCACAATTGCCATGTCGTCCCTTTTTATTGACGGGGAGGATGTCGTCCATGCGGGAAGTCCCAGTTGAATTGCGTGCCATATCCAAGAGATATGGCGGGTTTGAAGCGGTTAAATCAGTCTCGTTCTCTTTAATGGAAGGCGAGCTGTGTGCACTCATTGGGGAGAATGGTGCCGGCAAGAGCACGTTAATTCGATTGATCACGGGGCTTTCGGAGCCATCGTCAGGAACGATCTCGATGTTTGGGCAAACCGGGAGACGTGAAATACGGAGCTGCAGGGAAAGGCTGGGTTATATGCCTGACCTCAATGCTTCGTATCCTAATCTGACCGCGCGAGACAACTTGGTCGTTCGCTGTATTGAGTGGGGGCTTCCCACCGATCGTTCCATCGACGGTGTGTTATCAACCGTCGGTTTGGGGGAGGCCGGCGGGAAGAAAGTGAAGAACTTCTCAATGGGAATGAGGAGGCGTCTCGATCTGGCCATAGCGTTGCTGGGCGATCCGGAGCTGTTGATCCTGGACGAGCGACAAACGGCCTGGATCCGATGGGATAGTCGAAGTAAGAAAAATCCTTACGCATCTTAACAAAGATCAAGGTAAAACGATTCTCGTATCCAGCCACAATCTTGAGGAGATGCACAAGCTGGCAACTGATTACCTCTTCATAAGTCATGGTCGCCTCATTCGAAGGATGACCGCACCTCAGCTGGAAAAGTCATGCCGCGGTGGTTTCGTGTTGCATGTGGACGATCTGGAGCGAACGAGATCGGTTCTCGGAGATGAGACCTCACATTCTTTTCTGCCGGACGGCAGCGTCCTTATGCGCTATGAGGAGAAAAAGGAAGGGCGGGGCATTGCAATCGAAGCGCTCTCGACCGCAGGTGTGAGGGTTGCGGAGGCGTATTCTCATAGGAAGAGCCTTGAGGAGTTTTATTCGGAGCTCATCGGTCGAGAGAGCGAGCTGTGATGAAACGCGAGTTCATCTCAGCTTTTCGGAGCGAGGTATGGTTGCTCGCCAGGCACCCGGCGACCGCTCTGATGATTGCGCTTGCGGCTGTGCTGTATGTGGTTGCGGCTGCGACTTCGTCTGAGGTGCTGATCATGGTCGCCGGTGATGACCCGTATACGCTTGGAGGGGCTATAGGTTTTATTGGAAACCTAGTGGATGCAGGGGACGTTTTGGCTCTGTTGCCCGGACGTCTTTTGCGTCTACAGTGGTCTGGATTCCGGTGACGATTCTCTACGCGGTTTACGCTACGTCGAGAGACTTTGAATCCGTGGCTTACGCCGTATCGAGATCGCGAGGGGTGTCGCAGGCGGCGATTGTGATCACGAAGCTGTTGGTGAACTGCACTCTGGTCGGTGCCGTGTATCTTCTTTCTACGACTGCGCTGTATTTAACCAAGATGGCCCAATGGGACGTTGGGGCCTCGTGCTCAGGGTTTGCCCAATTTGTATCGATTGCGCTGATGATCGCGCTGCTGCTCATTTCGATGTACGCCGCTACCTTCGCCCTGTATTTGCTCACGAGGAGTGTGGTGGCGAGCAGCGTCGTTGCAATAGCGGTTTCGACATTTGTGATGGTGTGGTTCCCAAGTACATACGGAAGCGGTCAGCCCAGCTTGCTGCACATGCTCTCGCCCGTGTATTACCTGATGAACCTGTGTTCCCTGAGTATGCAGAATGTTGGTGTAATTCAGGTTTTGCTGTATGCGGGCGGCACTGTTCTTGTGTCGGTTGGAGTTGCGCTCGTCTCGCTATTTGTAAGGACGGCGGTTCGATGAATCTTGGGATGTCGGTCAGGGCGGAACTGTTCCGCGCAAGGAGAATGAAACTCGCCGTGATAATAGCGCTGATGTATTTGGGCATCGCGGGGATTTATGTGTTTGCCGGGTCCGGCGCATGGGTCTCCGCAGGGGGAGAGGGCCAGTTCTTTGGCTTTTCCGCCGATCCGGGCTATCTTTTCTCGATAGGGGTTGGGCCAACGGGTATCTCTTCCTGGCTAAGTGTCGTCTCCATGGCGCATACGGTGTTCTTCCCAATCGTCTCTGTTGTTGTGGCGGGGACGCTATTCGGTGATGCGACGAGCGTGTCGGCAAGGGGAGTTTCGATTGCTCGGGGCTTCCGCAGCTGGCAGCTGTTTGCGGCAAAGACATTGGCTTGCGAAGTGTATACGCTGTGCCCCTACATCGCGTTTACTCTCGGTGTCGCTGCGGTCTTTGCCGTGTGCTCCGGAAGCGGTCTAGACAGCCTTACGGTTGGTAATGTGACCTCGGCACTCCTGTCGAATATCGTTATAGACGCCGCTTATACGCTGATGGTTGCGGTTGCATATGAGGTGTTCAGGATCAGATCTCTTGTGTCGGGAGCCTTGCTGGTCGCAACGTTCGCGGGCCTTGTTATCGCGATGAGTTTCCCAACCGTTTTACCCCCGGTTCACATGGCTTATTGGATGAGGGCGTGCGGGGCTGCCGGCGGGACGGTCCTGATGGCTGCATGCGGCCATGCGGTCATCGTGTCGCTCGCATGTCTATTGCTGCTTTCGTGCAGTTTTTATCGAAGAAGGTAGTGCGCTGGCGTATGCGCAGCGTCTGAGGGTCGATATGGATTTGATTGGAAATGGAGATGGTGCGAAGTGAAACTGTCGCAATTTAATGTGGTGCATGAACATAACGGAAGTCTTCTTATCATGAATGCGCGAACCGGCGGCATCCTGTCGTTAAATCCGGAATACGCGCAGAAATTCAAAAGGATTCAAGAAGGGGACGTTCGGGATGCCGATGATCTTGTCGCGGAGCTGATAAGGGGGAGGCATCCTAGTCAATGAGGAGAGGGACGAGCTTGGGGAGATCAGGTTGCAAAGTCGCGCCGCGCGCTTTGCGAATACTGCTCTGTCCCTTACCATTGCGCCAACGATGGCTTGCAACTTTTGCTGTCCCTACTGCTATGAAAAGGGACAGGCGTACACGACGATGGGCGAGGAGGTTTTGACACAGCTCTCCAAGTTCGTGAAAGATTACTATCCTGGTATCGCAAGTCTCTCAGTTGGATGGTACGGCGGCGAGCCTCTGCTCGGAATGAAGATGATCGAACGGATTACGTCGGATCTGAAAGATGTCGTGGGGCCAACGTGTGAATATTCCGCATCGATAGTGACAAATGGCTATCTGCTGACGCCTGATGTTGCAAGGAGGCTCGCGGCATGTGGTGTGACGAGCGCGCAAGTGACTATAGATGGATCGAAGTCGGATCACGATTCGAGAAGGATTCTTCACGACGGAAGCCCTACATACGAACGTATTCTCAAGAACGTCAAAGAGTGTGCCGACATCATCGATATTTCGATAAGGAGCAACGTCGACAAGACCAACATCGAGGCCGCTCAAGAGCTATTGGATTATCTCGAGCTAAATGGCCTGATGAATAAGGTTCACTTCTATTTAGCCCCTGTTGACGATATCAATCAGGTATGTGCGAACGACAGCCACTGCTTTACTGTAAAAGAGTTCTCGTATGAGGAGACTGAGTTTTATAAAAGGGCAATTGCGCGGGGCTTCAAAGTTCAACCTTTTGGTGGGACGAATTTCGGGATATGTTGCGCCGTTGGAATCAACTCGTACGTGGTTGATCCCGTCGGAGATTTGTATAAGTGCTGGGATGGACATTGGAATGAAGGAGCGGAGGGTCGGAACTATTTTCGAGCCGCCAATGTTGAGCAAGAACATGATTAACTGGATGGCATATGAGCGGATGACCCGGAATGCCAAGAGTGCTTTGCTTTTCCCATGTGCATGGGAGGGTGCCCCAACCACGCCTTAAACGGTGAGGGGAAACGTTGCGTTTCCTTCCGGTATGATGCCGAGCAAAAAATGCTGCTCTCCCAGATGATGAATACGGCAAAACGGGGTGCGGGGCAAAATGAGGCTGATGCTTAATCTCTGTAGAAAATATATACTGGGCGGTCGATTCTACGCCTATCTTGTCGTAACAGTTTTGGTCGGGCTGCTTGCGCTTGCGGGTCCCTTTCTTACCGGCATAGTGGTAAACCGATTGGCGATGCCGGCCAGCGCCGATCTTGCCGCCGTTCTCGTTTGTTGCCTTATTTTGGTTGCGGTCCAAGCGGTTCGAGCGGGACTAGTGTATTGCTCAGAGATGCTGTACATCAACCTTCAGTCGCATGCGGGGTTCGGCTTAAATGCGGATACGCTTGAGCACGTGAAGCACCTTCCCCAGGCATTCTTCGAGGGCTTCAACGCGTCGTATTATAACCAGCAAATCAATCACGACGCTAATGACCTTGTCATCTTCGTAATCAACTCGGTTGTGGGGGTTTCAAGCAACGTTATCACCCTTTTGTCCGCCCTGTTTGTTCTCGGTAGCCTGAATATCAAGTTGAGTGTGGTCTGCCTTGTTCTTGCGGCAGCGAGTGCCGCTTTTTATGCGGTTTCACGCGCAAGGCTGTTTGAGAGAAGTTTTGACGTACAAGAGCAGAGCGCGAGGTTTTTTTCCTGTCTACAAGATCAGTTGGAGAAAGTTGATTTCATCCGCAAACATGCTTTGTTCGATAGGTCCCGCGCTGTACTGGTCGAAGCTTTTAATGGGCTCTATCCAACGATGAGAGCAAATCAGGAAGTAGGGTCTAGATTTACCTTTGGCAACGCGTTGGTCGCTTCCGCCGCTCAAGGATGTCTTCTTGCTGTGGGCGCGGTTGAAGTGATGGGCGGGAGACTGTTGCCTGGTTTTCTCGTGACTGCTGTTGGATATTATTCGAACTTAAGCTCAGCGGTACAGTATTTGTTGGGCTGGGGAAGGGATTACCAGACTAATCGCGTATGCTATGAGCGGCTGAAAAGAATTTGGGATGTCCCGGTGGAAGCGAATGGCAAATTGGCGCTTGGTCCGATTGAGGAAATCCGTCTAGAGAACATCAAGCTACGTTATCCAGGGGCGGAAAGGGTCGCGTTAAGCATTGAGGGGCTCGCGTTTTCCAGGGGTCGGCTATATGGAATCTCGGGGTCGAATGGTTCGGGGAAGAGCTCGCTGCTGTCAGTGATATTGGGGCTATATCCAGATGACACAGAAGGGGCCGTTCGCTACAACGGGGTGTCACAACGTTGCATCGATCGATATGCATTGCGGCGGTGTCGAGTCAGCATTACGGAGCAAGAACCCCCTATCGTTGAGGGGACGATTCTCGATAATCTTACGCTGCTTTCTGATGATTACGAGATGGATAAGCTGAATCGGATGCTTGTCATATTGGGGCTAGACGAAATGGTTGCTTCTGTGGAGAACGGGGCAACGGCGATGCTTGACGGCGGGAAAGGAGGGGTGTCCGGCGGCGAGAAGCAAAAGATTGCAATTGTGAGACAGCTGTTGAAATCGCCGGACGTTATGCTTTTTGATGAACCGACCTCAGCACTTGATGCGAAGAGTCGAGGCGCGCTGATCAAATTGCTTCATGAAATTAAGAGAGACCATATTGTAATCGTTGTCACTCATGACGAGGAGATGCTTGCCGCCTGTGACGAGGTCATTTCGACGGCTGGATGATTATCGGATTGTGGCGTTGAAGACCAAGAAACTTGAAATGGCGTGGGCTCTGGGTAGGTCTCCACGGGTACGCCGTCGGTGCTGTACTCGACCGCCCGGCAAGAAGGTTTTATAGCGTGTTTCCCCAGAGAGGCCCCTTTGTCCGGTAGTGGCGAGGGGAGCCTCTCTTTTGCTCACCTCTTGCGGCGGAGGGGGACACCATGCGCCTATGCAGGACAAACTGCGCGTTCTTGTCGAATGATGGGCTATGTGTAGAGATGATGGTCTCGGGTAGAGGCCGTGTCGCGCTCGGCTGCGATGAGCCAGGCAATTCAATCTTCATCCGGGAGGGCCTTGGCAAGACAAGCAGGGCGAAGACCTTGGCGACGTTCGGGAGCGTGTGGCGCCGGCTCCACGCTCATCCACGACATGGAGCCGGGCGCCACACGGCTCCCGTCAACAATCTGTCACTGAAGAGCCAGCACTACAACGCGAAGCTGCTCAAGG
>ENA-OQCP01000102-OQCP01000102.1-human-gut-metagenome-genome-assembly--contig:-NODE-102-length-32571-cov-4.459284_pt1 | contig 32571 bp, 27 predicted proteins | sample MGYA00242760_ERZ504583 | MGnify/ENA primary metagenome ERZ504583 (study PRJEB26092, sample SAMD00036308) | human gut metagenome | host: Homo sapiens | study: EMG produced TPA metagenomics assembly of...
CGAGTTTTTCAGAAATCAGCCTGTGGATATTCAGGAATGTTTTGAAGCCTATGGAGTGGAAAACTATGTAGATCTGCTTGGAAAAATGATGCTCCAGGCTCGTGGTATCCGATGTATTCATATTCAGATTCAATTCCTTCGACCTCTGAATGTGGGAAAGTAAAGAATAATATTGTGGCAGTAAAGAAAATATGGCTGCCGCAGGTTATCATGGCAGATGATTTTGATGCTGCTGGAATCAGTATATGGAGGAGTACAATGCCTGTAATCCACAGATATATTTTGATTATTTACAGCAAAAGGTAAATGAAAATTAGCAATATTTGAATACTGTTTGGCAATTTATTAATAGAATAACAAGCCCCTGTTCGTTTACACTTGTATATATCAATAAACGAATGGGGGGATTTTATTTTGGATGATTTAAAAAACGGTGCTTTGTATATAGGCACGATACCATCATCAATGGACAATAACAGATGCTCGGTCACACTTGAGATGATGGAAGCGTTACCTTTTATATCTATGCGCCAAATGCCAATAAAGTAGAAGTAGCCGGAATGGGAGGCTATTTCAGCTCAGAACGCATACAGTTAAAGCCTGATATGCAGGGTGGATTTTCGGCAAACATTAAAGATTTCCATTGGGCAATGCATTATTATTTCTGGTATGTAGATGATGTCTGCATAACAAATCCTCATGCGGCTATATCATATGGCTGTTTTGCTGCAATAAACACATTTGAAGTGCCGGAAGAGGGCGAGGATTTCTATTTTGTCAGGGATGTGCCGCATGGAACGGTAAGTCTGTGCAAATATACCTCACAGGTAAACGGTCACATAAAGGAGAGCTATGTGTATACTCCACCTGGATATGAGAGCGGAGATGGAAGGTATCCTGTATTGTATTTACAGCATGGGGTCGGGGAGAATGAGACCGGATGGGTATGGCAGGGTAAGATGAATTTCATCATGGACAATCTGATAGCAGACAAAAAATGTGTGCCGATGATCATAGTTGCAAGCAGTGGCTACGCATTTAAGGATAACGAATACCCTGTATTTTTTCCGGGAGATTTTGACAGTGAGCTTGTAAATAGCATAATCCCTTATATAGAGGAAAATTTTAAGGTCAAAAAAGGAAGAAACAACCGTGCTGTGGCAGGACTTTCACTTGGTTCAGGACAGGCTACGGATATAGCGGCAAGACACCCGGAGCTTTTTTCAGCAGTTGGAGTATTTTCAGGTGTTGCAATACATCTCATGAAAAAATCATCGACAGCCCATATCGGTTTGAAGCTGTCTTTATGTCGGCAGGAGATGAAGAAAAAGAGATACTGCTTGGAATCAATGAGATGGTAAAGGAATTTTCACGGCAGGGGAAAAACAGTACACCAAAAGTATATGAGGGCTATCATGAATGGCATGTATGGAGAAAGAGCTTTAAGGATTTCGCACAGATGCTTTTTACATGGGATGACGCAGAACTTGATGATATTAATAAAGCAGTCCCGGTCAGATTAAAGAATATTGATTCTACACACCGGTACAGGCGGATGAGAGCATGGTATTTTTTGATCCGGTGTACAGGCAGATACAGTTCGAAAATGACGAGGATGGAAAACCGGCTGGCAAATATCCGGATGTCATACATGGTATCAGTGTGACGGAGGATAACAGCATTGAAGTAAATCTTTGCACCTGATGCAAAAAGCGTGAGCGTAGTTCTTGAAAATGGCACGGAGGAGCTTCTTTACAGATCAAAGAAAAATGATGGTTATTGGGAAAAAACAATAGGCAATCCGGCAGAGGGATTTAACTATGTGACATTTATGGTAAATGGAACACCTGTAGTAAACCCTGCGGCACCTGTCGGGTTCGGATATAACAGGGCTGTAAACTTTGCTGAGGTACCTGAGAGAAACTTTAGCTGGCATGAGCTTAAGAAAACAGATCATGGTCAGATACATATCCATTATTCGTGTGATGGAGACGGACAGGTCAGGATAAATTATGTTTATACACCAGCCGGTTATGGAGAGGATAACTGTGACACCGGCAGAGTATGTGTGCTTGAGTGTGCTGCGGACGAAAGAAATTTTTGCTGGATACATCAGGGAAAGATAGCAAATATCATGGATAATCTGTCAGGCGAAGGCAGGATAAAAGGAATTATGATAATAATGGCAGACAGCACGATATCTGATGATATCATCGGGAACATAACAGCCATATACGGAATTAAGGACAGTGCACAGAAAGAATGGTTAAAAAAAGGAGATAATGAATCCTGGACATCATGCAGACACAGATTTGTAAATTTAATGTGCGGGATACAGTAAAACAGCGACAAAAAGGAGAGAAAAATGGCAGGAGCATATAAGACAGGCAAATACAGAAATATATTCAAAGAGTATGGGTATCCGGAAGAAGAAATTCAAAAAAGAGTAGAGGATACTTTTAACACGATATTCTATGGTAATGATGATGAACGTTTTTATCATGAAGCCGGTGATGATATGGGATATATGGAGGATACCGGCAATCATGATGTGAGAACCGAGGGAATGTCATATGGCATGATGGTCTGTGTACAGCTGGATAAAAAAGCAGAGTTTGACAGACTGTGGAAATGGGTGCGCACATATATGTACATAGAAGATGGTCCGGCAAAAAATTATTTTGCGTGGTCATGTCAGACAAACGGAAAGCGAAATGCCGAAGGACCGGCACCTGATGGTGAAGAGTATTTTGCAATGGCATTGTTTTTCGCCTCTAAAAGATGGGGAGATGGCGATGGTATATTCTGCTACAGCAAGGAGGCACAAAATATCTTAAGGGAGTGTGTACACAAGGGTGAGCCGGGACACAGCGGAGAGCCAATGTGGGAGCCTTCCAACAAGCTGATAAAGTTTGTCACAAATATGGATTTCAGTGATCCTTCATACCACATGCCGCATTTTTATGAACTTTTTGCCCAAAGCTTATGAGGAGGACCGAGACTTCTGGAAAGAAGCAGCAGCTGCCAGCAGAGCATATCTGCACAGTGCATGCCATGAAAAGACAGGACTTAGCGCAGAATATGCAGATTATGACGGAAAGCCTCATACGGGGCATAAGGAAATATTTGGAAGACATGACTGGTATTACAGTGATGCATACCGCACGATCGCCAATATAGCGATGGATCATCTGTGGTTTGATGCAGATCCGTGGCAGATTAAAACGGCAGAAAGGCTTCAGAAGTTTTATTGTGAGGATCAGAAGGACAATTGGGATGGTGTATTTCTTATAGATGGTACACCGCTTGATGAGAAGGCACTTCATCCGGTAGCAATCATGCTGTTAATGCAGAAGCTTCACTCGCAGCGGATGGAAAATATGCAAAGCAGTGTGTTGAAAAGTTCTGGAACACTCCGCTTAGGACAGGTGACAGGAGATACTATGATAATTTCCTTTACATGTTTGCAATGTTAGCACTTTCAGGAAATTACAGGATTTATTGATTTTTATATACAATGGATCTGGTACCGCAGACTTACTATTATTTGAATTTATTTATGGCAGATATAATTTGACTTGTTATATTCTATAATTTGTCCCATATTTTAAAACCTCTCTTATGGTAGAGTGTTTTTGGAATTACAAATACACATGTAAGGAGGACATGGGGTTGAAAAGGAAAAAACTATTGAAACAAGGAGCATGTATTGCGGTATGCAGTACTATGCTTGCCACAGGTGTCACACAGCTTATACCTGCGTATCAGGCGCAGTCGTTAGTATTCGCTGATGAAGTTCAGCAGAATATAAAGAAAACGACATACACAGCTGATAAATTGACAGTAGACTGGGGAAATGCCGGCTATGAGCTGACAGATGGTGTGTGGAAAGTGACATTTAACAATCAGTACGATCAGGTTAAATGGAGACTGCCGGAGACTGTTGATATGTCAACTGTAAAATCTGTGACCTTTAAGGTGAAGGATCAGAAAGGATCAGTTTCACTAAAGGTCTACAAGAATGGAGATGAAGATGCTGATGGCGCAAATACGAAGTATGAACTTACAGGCGCAGATGAATACTCGATAAGCCCGACAGGTGAAGGTGATATGGTAGCAGTTGGTCTTATGACTACTGATAATGCCGGTTCGGGATCAGCTATCAGCCTCGTTAGTGTGACAGTGGAAACTGATACAACACCAAAGACACCACCTGAGATAGAGCAGAATATTGAGGACTGGAAAAAATCTGTCACAAGCAGTGATGCTCTTGGAGAAAATGCAATCGCAGGAACAGGTATCATGTTAGATGAGATTAAGGACAATACGCTCATGGACCTTGTGGAGAAGCATTTTAATGCGGTTACATTTGGAAATGAATTAAAACCGGATGCACTTTTTAATTATCAGCTTGAGAAGTCGGTTAAAACAAAAACAGTTCAGTTTGATGGGCAGGATCTTGAAGTACCGGTGGTAAATGATGCAGGGGACAGCCTTGATTTCTCAAGAGCTGATGCGATGGTAGATAAGATTTTGGAGTGGAATGCGGCACATCCTGACAGGAAGATACGCATAAGAGGTCATGTGCTCGTATGGCATTCACAGACTCCGGAATGGTTCTTCCATGAGAACTATGATATCAGTAAGCCATATGTAGATAAAGCGACTATGAACCGCAGACTTGAGTGGTATATCTCAAGTGTATTCGACCACTACTTCGGAGAGGCAGCAAATAAAAAGTACGACGGACTTTTCTATGGCTGGGATGTAGTAAATGAGCCGTTATCGGCAATACATATCGTACTGATAAGGTAAACCCGGCAGAAAGCCTTGATGAGATACGTCATGGGAACAATTCGAGCTGGTGGCATGTATACCAGAGCAATGAGTTCATAATCAATGCATTTAAGTATGCGAATAAATATGCGCCTAGTGATGTAGAACTTTACTACAATGATTTCGGAGAGACAGACAATATCAAGTCAGAAGGAATCATAAAGCTCATAAGTGATGTAAAATCAGCACAGGGAACACGACTTGATGCATTTGGTATGCAGGCACATTACAGTGTGGACAGCTTCTCAGCAGCACAGTTTAAGACAGTAGCAAAAAAATATGCCGAAGCAGCAGGAAAGGTTCAGCTTACAGAGCTGGATTTCCAGGCAAGCGCAGCTTACAAATCAGGAGCAGCATCAAAAGAGAGCGAGTATACAAAGATGGCATACTGTCACAAACAGCTTTTTGATGCTGCAAAGGACTTAAAGAAAAACGGTACAAATGTAGCAGGAATCACTGTGTGGGGAGTTATTGAGCCAAATTCATGGCTTCATTCACAGTCAAATGTTGGTGGCGGAGCTGACGGATCAAAGCAGTGCCCACTGCTTTTGATGGAAAATACAAGGCAAAGCTGCATACTGGCTTATGTAGATGCTACAAAGCTTGAGCCGTTAATACAGGATATCGTTGTAGCTGAGCAGAAAGGTGATACAATGTCCGGAACAGAATACAGTTTTTCGGATGATGATACACAGGCAGCTTTTATTCCAACATGGGATAAGGATGGATTAAATGTACTTGTAAGCGTAAAGGATGCCACAATAAATGATACGGATGAAGTTACAGTATATGTGGATGAGACAAACTCAGCAGGAGATGTGACACCGGTAAAGAAGACAGTTAAGCGTTCTGAGGCACAGGCTGTTGATGGTGGATACCGTGCGACCATCAAAGTACCTATGACTGATTTAAAAGTTGCAAAGACTATCGGCATGGATGTAAAAGTTATGAATAACGATAAAGCTGTAAGCTTCAATGACCTTAAAGAAATGCAGGAGACAAGCAGCAAATATTATGCAAAGGCTACTCTCAAGCCGGGCATTGAAAAAGCAACAAAAGCAACGGTAAAGATTGACGGAGAAGCCGACAGCGAATGGGATAAGGCTGTGGCTATTCCTCTTACAATAAACCTTGGAGCTAAGGTAACAGCAGATGCCAAGGTGTTGTGGGATGACGAAAACCTTTATGTATATGCAACAGTTAAAGATCCGGTGCTTAATAAAGACGGTGGAGAGGCATATCAGCAGGATTCACTCGAGGTATTTATCGATGAGAATAATGCCAAGACAGAGTCATATGATGACGATGATAAGCAGTACAGGATCAATTATGAGAATGAGCATTCTTTCAATGGAAAGAAATGTCTCGAGGAAAATGTACAATCTGCCGCAAAAGTGACTGGGGATGGATATGTGATTGAGGCAGCCTTCAAGTGGACAGACATAAAGCCAAAAAAGGGTGACAGGATTGGTCTTGAGTTCCAGATAAATGATGCTGATGCTTCAGGAGCAAGAATCGGAACCTTAAGCTGGAATGATGAAACAGGCATGGGCTGGTCTAAATCATCGGTATACGGAACAATAGAGCTTGCAGCAGAGGCAAAGGATGAAGTGTCTGATGATAATAGTAAACCGGGTACAGATGATCCATCAACAGGTAATACAGAAAAACCGGGTACAGGCAAGCCGGCTATAAATAAACCGTCAGCGGATAAACCGGCAACAGGCAGCACAAATAAGCCTTTAGCAAACAAGCCGGCGGCAAAAAAAGCTGCAAAGACATCAGATCAATCAGCAACGGCAGCATTTATCGTGTTGTTTCTTGCAGGAGTTTCGATGGCAGGGGCTTCAAGATTAAGAAGAAGCAGAAAGCAGTCATAAACTATAAAAGACAGGACAAATATCTATAATTTCTCCCGGTGCAAAGCACCGGGAGTTTTTGTATCATATAGTCATTATAGCTGATAAAATCGACATAACAAGGAGGCAGAAAGATGGCAGGGCCAAAAGCACCAAAGGATCCCGAAAGAAAAAGACCGTATTTCTACATCATGAAGGATAAGGATATATACGGCTCAGTACAGGAAGATGGAAGCATTATACATTTTATATATGAAAGCGACGGAAGACTGATAAACAGTGCACAAATAGCCGGAAATATAGAAAATAAAGAGGAACTGGGGCTGTTAGAGACGGTGGAAGGTTTTGGCAGGCTTGTACAAAGCATAGGTGTATCTGTGGAAACAGATAATCAAAACGAACAGATCGAATTTGTGTTTCAGATGTACGGAAAGCAGGACCTGTACGGAGGCGGTACTAATCTTAAGGTAAAGCTGACAGGCGATGGAATGGAGAGAAAGATATACCTGTCAGATTATAAGTGGACACCGGATGATGATATACCGGGACAGATAAAGTTCATATTTAATACACCGGATATCATGGGAAAAGCGAGTGTCAGACTGTATCTGAATGACGGCTATGAGGCTCCGGCAGATATTGAGGAAACAGAGGTGGATATGAACTCTGATGAATACTGCAGCATGATAAGCCATTCGCTTATGAATATGGGAAATGTATACCGCATAAGAAAAGCCATCGAAAAGACAAGAGCCGGAAAAGAGGTAACACTTGCATACATCGGTGGATCTATCACACAGGGAGCAGGTGCGACACCTATAAATACAGAGTGCTACGCATACAAATCCTATCAGCTTTTCCAGAGGCGTTTTTCTGCAAAGAATAATGTGAAATTCATAAAAGCAGGTGTGGGTGGCACACCATCGGAGCTGGGAATGATCAGATTTGACAGGGATGTACTAAGAGACGGACAGCAGCCTGATATAGTAGTTATTGAATTTGCTGTAAATGATGAGGGGGATGAGACAAAGGGTGACTGTTATGAAAGCCTTGTACGTAAAGTACTTAATCTGCCATGGAAACCGGCAGTCATATTGCTTTTTTCCGTATTTGCTAATGACTGGAACCTTCAAGACCGCCTAAGCCCGGTTGGAAAGCTCTATGATCTGCCAATGGTAAGCGTGCTGGATGCGGTTTCCCCTCAGTTTGCATTAAAAAATGACGAGGGAAGGGTAATAAGCAAAAATCAGTTCTTCTATGATATGTTTCATCCGGGCAATGTAGGCCATTCCGTCATGGCAGACTGCATAGAGTATCTTTTTGAAAAAATAGATCAGGCAGGGCATGCAAGTTTGAATGCATTTGAACTGGGACTGACAGAGGAAAAAATATTGCAGGAAAACCTAAATCTTGCACCGGTAATAGGAAACAGCTTTGAAAATATAAGACTGCTCGACAAAAAGGATATATATGCAAAGGCATATATTGACGAGGGTGGTTTCGATTCGACAGATACACAGCTGCAAAGCGTTGAGATGGATGATCAGCTTTCGCTGACTCCGGAATTCCCGTATAACTGGATGTATGATGGCACAAAAAATACATTAAACAGGGAAAAAGTGTATTTCGAGCTTGAGATGGAGTGCAGGGCACTTCTCCTTGTGTTTAAGGATTCGGGAGAAGTAAACGTGGGAAAGGCGAAGGTATATGTGGACGGAGAATATCATTTTACGGCTGATCCACATATCAATAACTGGCAGCACTGCAATGCGGCAATAATATTTAACAATAAGACCAGTGAAAATCATGTTGTAAGAATTGAAATTGCAGAGGAAGACAGAGACAAGCAGTTTACGATACTGGGCTTTGGATATGTATTATAGGAAATGAGAGGTAAGAGACATGGTAACAGCAAAAAATCCAATACTTTCAGGTTTTTATCCTGATCCATCAATATGTAGAGTCGGGGAAGACTATTATCTGGTGACATCAAGCTTTGTGTATGCACCGGGTGTTCCCATATTTCATAGCCGGGATCTGGCTCATTGGGAGCAGATTGGCAATATACTTGACAGACCATCGCAGCTATGCGTGGAAAATGAAGAAATATCGAGAGGTATTTTTGCACCGACCATAAGATATCATGAAGGAACTTTTTATATGATAACGACCAACGTATCGCATGGCGGCAATTTTATAGTGACAGCGCAGGATCCGGCAGGACCGTGGTCTGATCCGTATTATTTGGGAGAAGAAGCAGTCGGAATAGACCCAAGCCTTTTCTTTGATGATGACGGCAGATGTTATTACTGTGGCACACGCCCAAACCCTGAAGGAGTACGTTACAATGGAGACTGGGAGATATGGATACAGGAGCTTGATCTTGGAACCATGAAGCTTAAGGGCAGGAGCATGGCCATATGGAAAGGTGCTGTAAAGGGCTGCATATGGCCGGAAGGACCACATATCTACAAGATAAACGGATATTATTATCTAATGCATGCAGAGGGCGGCACTGGACCGGAGCACAGTATAACGATAGCAAGAAGCAAGGAGCTTTTTAAATGGTTTGAAGGATGTCCGAGAAATCCGATATTTACACACAGAAATCTGGGAATGGATTATCCGGTCATCTATGCAGGACATGGTGATCTGGTGGATGATATAAACGGAAACTGGTATGTGGTCATGCTTGCGTCAAGACCATGCAAAAAGCACAGCAGCATGGGCAGGGAGACCTTTATTGCAAAAACAATATGGGAAAACGAATGGCCGGTAATAGCACCCGGGATAGGACATCTTGAGGATACGGTAGATATACCGCTTGAAGAGTGCAGATTTATAGATGAGATATCAGAAAATGATTTTATAACTTTCTGCGAAGCCAAGCCTGATAAGAGGCTGGTTGGAATAGGAAAACGCAACGAGTCTTTTTACTCCCTTAAGGAAAATCCGGGAGTACTGAGACTGTACACAAACAAAGAGCAGATCGCTGATCTTGGCACAAGCGCATTTCTTGGACTAAGACAGAAGGGCTATGAGTTTTCGGTAAAGACAGCAGTGCGTTTTATCCCACAGTCGGATAATGAGACGGCAGGACTTGTACTTTTCCAGAACAATGAGAATCATCTTCGCGCTGAGATAACAATGGAAGCCCAAAGGCTGGTATTTGTGGTGACAACACATATTAAGGGAACTGACAAAAAGATAGCAGTGGCAGATATTATGGAGTACAGCATTACAGAAAAAAATCCACTGTGGAATATATGTATGATCTGTAAGGAACAGGAAGCATCTATATGGATAGGTACGGCCGAAAAGAGCGTAAAAGTAGCAGAAAAAATAAGTCTGCTGCCATATACCACAGAAGAAGCAGGTGGCTTTGTGGGCTGTACGGTCGGTATGTATGCATCCTCAAATGGCAGCAATAGTGATAACTATGCAGATTTTTCATACATAATGCTCACCCAGTAAACATTTTGCGGAATTCAGTCGGGGTGCAGCCCTTTTCAGCTTTGAACACCCTTATGAAAGTGGATGGATTTGTAAAGCCTGACTGCATTGCAGCCTCGGTGACTGATATATTGGGATCAGCCAGAAAGGTCAGGGCAAGTTCTATTCTTTTCTGATTTAAGTATTTGTAAAAGGTATTATTGGTAAACTGTTTAAATAGCCGGGTAAAGTGATATTTACTGAATCCGGCTATTTTTGCGATTTCATCAAGTGTTATGTCCTCAGTGCAATGTGCATCGATATATTCACAGATAGACAGAAAACGCTCCAGATATTCCTGCTGCTTGTGTCTGCCGACATTAAAATGACAACTGCTGGCAGTATGATGCCTTCCAATAAGGACAAGTACTTCAAGCATTTTGGAGTAGATCACGGCTTCTGATAGAAATGAGTCGGTCTGGTATTCATCTGATATATCAAGCAGCAGTTTACGGATATTGCTGTGGATATCACCGGGAGTTTCCGGGGTTAGCGTTATAGCAGGTGCTATAAGGGTAAGTATGGAATTTAATTCCTTTATTTTGAGACAGCAGACCACTCAATCTGCAGGATAAGCCTTTTTCCGGTGTCAGGTGCGATAAGCCTGTGTTTTACACCGGAAGCTATAAAGATAATATCACTCTCATTAAGATGTACCAAATCATCCCCAATCTGCACTGTATAGCCGCCTTCAAGCGGCATGATGATTTCCATGGGAGTATGCCAGTGAATGGGATAATCTTCTGCTTCCGCATTTATAAAAAGCTTTACATTGCTGTTTTCTTTATATTTTACTGTCTCATGTATTCCATTCAGATTTTCGATCATATATACTTGTCTCCATACGGCTGATATTTATGCGCATTTGCGTGAATATAGTTATTATAGCACAAATAGCAATTTTTGAACATTGTGGGGCAACAAGTAGAAAGAAAATAATGCATGAATCTGGTAAAATCATTATATAAATTAAAGGAGAAGTCACTATGAGTAAAAAAACTATAGAATATGCAAAAAAACTAGTATCGCAGATGACAATAGATGAGAAGATAAGTCAGATGCTGTATGAGTCACCGGCTATAGAAAGACTGGGGATACCGGAATACAACTGGTGGAATGAGGCTCTTCATGGAGTAGCAAGAGCCGGTGTTGCTACAGTATTTCCTCAGGCGATAGGTCTTGCGGCAGCTTTTGATACTGACTGATAGAAAAGATAGGAGATGTTGTATCAACGGAGGGTCGTGGAAAGTTCAATGAATTTTCAAAAAGGGTGATCACGGAATATACAAGGGACTTACCTTCTGGGCACCTAATGTAAATATATTCAGAGATCCAAGATGGGGCAGGGGACATGAGACATACGGGGAAGATCCGTACCTGACAGGTAAGCTTGGCTGCGCATATATAAGGGGATTGCAGGGAGATGATCCGGATCACTTAAAATCGGCAGCCTGTGCAAAGCATTTTGCGGTACACAGCGGTCCGGAAGCCATAAGACATGAGTTTGATGCGAAAGCATCAAAGCATGATATGTATGATACATATTTGTATGCCTTCAAGCGGTGTGTAAAGGATGCAAAGGTTGAGGCTGTCATGGGGGCTTACAACAGGGTAAATGGAGAACCTGCCTGCGGAAGCAGGACACTGCTTAAGGATATACTGCGTGACGAGTTTGGATTTGAAGGTCATGTGGTGTCAGACTGCTGGGCAATACTTGATTTCCACGAACACCATCATGTGACGGATACAGTTGAGGAATCGGCTGCTATGGCTGTAAACAACGGCTGTGACTTAAACTGTGGAAGTGCATTTTTACATCTTAAGGATGCTTATGACAAGGGACTGGTTTCAGACGAGGCGATCACGGCAGCAGTAGAAAGGCTGATGGAGGTGCGTATCCGTCTGGGCATGATGAAGGATTATCCATCGCCATATGAGGACATATCGTATGAGGTTGTAGAATGTAAGGAGCATGTGGAGCTTTCTGTGGAGGCTGCCAGAAGAAGTCTTGTACTTTTAAAGAATAAGGACAATTTCCTGCCTCTCGACAGAAAAAATGTTAAAACTATTGCGGTTATCGGACCAAATGCCAACTCCAGGGATGCGCTTATAGGAAATTATTATGGTACCTCATCAAGATATATCACTCCACTTGAGGGATTACAGCAATATCTTGGAGAGGATACAAGAGTGCTTTATGCAGAGGGCTGCCATCTGTACAAGGACAAAGTACAGGGACTTGCAGAGGAAAAGGACAGATTTAAGGAAGCACTCATCATGGCAGAACAGTCAGATGTGGTCGTAATGTGTCTTGGACTTGATGCAACTATAGAAGGTGAAGAGGGTGATGCCGGAAATGAATATGCAAGCGGTGACAAGCTGGGACTTATGCTTCCGGGACTTCAGGAGGAACTTTTAGAGGCTGTTGCAGCAGTAGGAAAGCCGGTAATACTTGTGCTGTCAGCAGGAAGTGCGATAGATCTTTCCTGGGCAGAAGAGCATGTGGATGCCATTATAGACAGCTGGTATCCTGGAGCCAGAGGCGGAAAGGCTGTTGCGGAAGCTATATTCGGAGAGTATAGTCCGAGTGGAAAACTGCCGGTTACATTTTATCAGGGCACCGAAAATCTTCCGGAGTTTACGGATTATTCAATGGCTCACAGGACATACCGCTATACAAATGAGAATGTGTTATATCCATTTGGATATGGACTGCATTATGGTGAGACAAACTATGATGGAATGTCAGTGGATAAAGCAGAAAGTGATGTAAACGAATCTGTCGAGGTGTTTGTAAATGTGACAAATGACAGCAGATATACTGTAAATGAGATAGTTCAGCTCTATATCAGGCACGTTGATGCTGCAGAGTATGAGCCGGGATATCAGCTAAAGGGGATTGAGGTTGTAAAGCTTGAGCCATATGATACTAAGAAAGTAAAGCTGACTCTTTCGCCAAGGGACTTTGCTGTGATAGAAGAGGATGGAAGCTGTGTAGCTGTGCCGGGAATTTATGAGATATCCGCAGGAGGACAGCAGCCTGATGACAGAAGCACAAAGCTCACAGGCAAGCGGACAGAGCGCATTGATATCACAAGATGTGGAGAGAAAACAGGTAGATTATTAATAATAAATATGTTATTCTATAATTAATGACAAGTTAAAACAGACTTTAGGAGCGGACATATGTCGGCTCCTTTAAGTGATTTCAGAGGAAATGTTTATGAGAAGACCAATATGGAATGCCATTGAGAGAAAGCTTGATGATTATTCACTCAGAAAAAAATTCTACATATTTTATGTACTTTGTGTCATGCTGCCGCTCATAGTGACTGATGCAGTGGTGCTTTCCATCGTAGAAAATGCTGAAAAAGAAAGCAGCAGACATGAAATGTCGAGCATAGCAAGTGCTGTGGGATATAATCTGAACAGCATGGTCAATAACGCAGAAGAGGCAGCTAAGAGTATCTACACCAGCAAGCGCATAGACGATTTTATATCAAAGGAATACACAAGCTCTGCTGAGTATGTATCAGAGTATCAGAGCTTCTTTCAGGATACACTTTTTGAAAACACACTTGGAATGAGCAATATAGTATTTTTCCTGTATGCTGACAATCCTACAATAGTAAATGGCGGAAAAGTAAATGATATGTCTGCTGTAAGAAATACGGATTCTTACAGACTTCTGGAGCAGAAGGAAAGCGGAGGACTCTTTTTTGTATATGAAAAAGGCATAGCCGGATTGTCAGATGAAAGACATATGATTTATATGAAAAAGCTGGATTTTTACTCATCTGATATCGAAAAGGTACTCAAGATAGAGTTTAATTATGGCAGCATGATGCGTACTTTTAAGAATATGAATTATGATAATGAAGTGCTTATCTGCCATGGAGATGACATAGTGCTGTCAAATGGGGCCTACAGTGGAGTCAACAAACCATTTAAGACATTGGAGGCGATTGGGAAAATAAGCGACTCCGTATACAGGCAGAAGCTCTCTTTGTATGGCTGTGATCTTGATATATATGTGTTTAAGACACGCAGTAATATATGGAGCATGCTTATGCACAATGCACCGATTATTGTTTTTCTGATGCTTATAAATGTATTCTTTCCACTTTGTCTGTTCAGTATCTTTAACCATTCCTTTACGAGCAGGATATTACAGCTTTCAAAGGTATTTAAGTCAGTTGACAGCGAAAAGCTGTATCTATGACTGACAGGGAGAGCAAAGATGAGATCGGCAGCATGATAAAAAATTACAACAGGATGGTAAGCCGCACAAATGACTTGATCCAGACTGTATATAAGAATAAGCTAAAAGAGCAGGAGATGCTTGTAAGTCAGAAAAATGCTGAGCTTCTTGCACTGCACAGCCAGATAAATCCGCACTTTCTGTTTAATGCGCTTGAGAGCATACGAATGCACAGTCTGCTGAAAAAGGAAAATGAGACGGCTGATATGGTTGAAAAACTCGCCATCATGCAAAGACAGTATGTGGAGTGGGGAAATGATGCTGTAACCGTTGCAAAGGAATGTGAATTTGTAAAAGCCTATCTGGCATTGCAGAAATACCGGTTTGGCGAGCGGCTGAACTATAACATAGATATAGAAGCAGACTGCATGGAATGTCAGGTGCCAAAACTTACGCTTGTAACCTTTGTTGAAAATGCCTGTGTGCATGGCATAGAAAGTAAAGCTGCTCCGGGCTGGATATTTGTGCGTATATTCAAAAAAGCCGGGTTCATGCATATAGAGGTTGAGGATACAGGCAGCGGAATTGATCCGGATGCTCTTGAAAAAATGAAAAGTAACATGAAAAATGCAGATATCGATATGTTAAAGACAGGTGGCAGAGTGGGCGTGATAAATGCCTGCCTGCGTATCAAAATGGTAACGGAATCTAAAGCAGTATTTGATGTGGACAGTGAGGAAGGCTGCGGTACGACTGTGATGATAAAAATACCGGAAACATATTTATAGGAGATTTAAAATGCTTAAAGTATTATTGGTGGATGATGAGCCTTTCATAATGCAGGGGCTTAAGGTGATCATTGATTGGGAAAATGAAGAATTTGAGATAGCAGGAACGGCCTCAAATGGAAAGGAAGCCCTGCAGTTTCTGGAAAATGAGAATGTGGATCTGGTCATAGCCGATATAAGGATGCCGGAGATGACAGGACTTGAGCTGCTTGAGACTTTGAGAAAAGATAAAAAATCAGATGTGTATTTTGTGATATTAAGCGGTTATGCAGATTTTAGCTATGCGCAGCAGGCCATGCAGAATGACTGTACGGATTACATACTAAAGCCGGTGGATAAGGAGATGCTGCTTAAGGTACTAAACAAGGTTCTTGTGCTCAAAAACGAGAAAAACCAGATCAACGAGGATAACAAAAAGATGAAACAGGCATACCTTGCAAGACACCTGATATCTCTGATACAGGGCAAATATGATGAAGTAAACCTGAACTATGTAAAAGAAAATATGAGGTGTGAGGGTGGAGCAAGGTATGTTGAAATACAGATGGAGCAGCTTCCGGCAGGTGATGAGATACTCGATAGTGATATGAGAAGCTTACAGCGCAAGATGTACGAAAGCTGTGTTGCTTTTCTGGGGCTGATTCGGCACATTGTGTATTTGATGTATCGGTAAATGAAAAAGTGTATGACATAGGCTTTATATGCTCAGATTATATGGCAGAGGAAGCCGCAAAAAACGAGAGAAAATATCTGGAGGATTTGAGAAGGTATATATGTGATAATACACAAAAGAATATAGTTATGCTGGTCGGAAGAAAAGTATCAGATATATCAAAGATAGCCAGATCATACGGCAATGCATGTATGCTCAGGTCGTTTCAGGGATTTCGCATAGTAAAGAGCATATATTACTATGAGGATGAAGTAAAGATATCGGCAGATGGAATAGTGCTTTGTAAAGATAGTCTGGATGAGCTGCTTAGGACAGTGGAACAGAACAACCATGTTGAGATAAGAAATGCAGTTGCCACATTTTATGATGAGATGTCCAGCATGGGTATGAATGGGGAAAGCATGAACTTAAATATCAATTATCTGTTGTTTCAGTTCATACACCTGGCAAGTGAGCAGGATGATAATGTAAATCAGCAGGAGATTTTGCGACTCATAAGTGAGAGCAGCTTTAAGACCAGTATTGAGAGGGGAAGCCGTGCACATATGACAAGATTTTGCTGTGAGTATGGTGATTATCTGTCGCAGCTTAGAAAAAATGTGTCAAGAGGTGTGATCGGCATGGTAGAAAAGGAAGTAAGAGACAATTATGCCACGAACATCACGCTTAAGAGCCTGAGTGAGAAGTATTATGTAAACAGTGCATACTTAGGGCAGCTTTTCAGAAAAAATACGGACAGTCCTTTAAGGATTATCTGAACAATTACAGGATGGAACGGGCGGCAGAGCTTCTGCTTAGGACTGATAAGAAGATAATACAGATAGCAGAGGAAGTCGGATATCATGATATGGATTATTTTGTGAACAGGTTTATACAGGTAAAAGGCTGCACACCGGCGCGTTTCAGACGCCAGATGCAAAGTGGAGAATAATATATATTACTGCAAAACAGGGTAAATTATAGTTTTTTCGAGAAACTATAGTTTACCCTGTTTTTGACTATAGTTACTCCGATTGTTTGAAAACTTAAAAAGTATAAAATTAAGTTATCAAAAGGGAGGACATTACAATATGAGAAGAAAAAAATTTGTAAGCATGCTGCTTGTGGCTACTATGGCAGCAACACTGTTTGCCGGATGTGGCAATGATAGTGGCAAAAAAGGTAGCTCCGGAGGTGCGAAAGAGTTTGATGCATTCTTTGCTGTACCGGGATCTGAAATCAATGATGATAATGAAATCCAGAAGATCATCGAGGAAAAGACAGGTGTAAGGGTAAAGGAAACCTGGCTTACCGGACAGACAGCAGATGAGGCAGTCGGAACAATGATCGCAGGTGGCGAGTATCCTGATTTCATTGACGGTATAAGTGGACAGAAGCAGTTATATGATGCAGGCGCACTTGTTCCATTGGATGACTACATCGAGAAATATCCAAACATCAAAAATCTTTTCACAGAACTTGAGTGGGAAAAACTTCGTCAGGATGACGGACATATCTACTGGATACCACAGTTTAGCTGCATAAAGGGAGACGAGAAAGTCTGCACACACAATGACGAGGCATTCTGGATCCAGGCAAGAGTACTTAAATGGGCTAACTATCCGGAGATCAAGACACTGGATCAGTATTTTGACCTCATCGAGAAATATAATGAAGCAAATCCAACAATGGCTGATGGAACAGAAAATATTCCATATACAATCCTTTGTGAAGATTGGAGATATTTCTGTCTTGAGAATGCACCACAGTTCCTTGACGGATATCCAAACGATGGATCATGTATGGTAGATCCTGATACAAAGAAAGTACTTGACTATAATACATCTGATACAGCAGTTAAATATTTCAAGAAGCTCAATGAAGAGTATAATAAGGGAATTGTAGATCCTGAGTCATTCACACAGACATATGATGAATATATCTCTAAGCTTTCTACAGGACGTGTACTTGGAATGATTGACCAGTGGTGGGATTTTGCATACACAGCAGGTGATGCAATTAAACAGGCAGGCCTTGATGAGCAGGGATGCGATTACATTCCGGTACCTGTAACAATCGACGGCCGTGACAATCAGTGGCACAATGCAGGCGGCGCTTTCAACGCGTCAACAGGTCTTGCTGTTACAACATCCTGTGATGATGTAGATGCGGCCATGAAGTTTGTAAATGATCTTCTTGATCAGGATATCCACAATCTCAGATACTGGGGTGTCAAGGGTACTGACTATGAAGTAGATGAGAATGGTGAGTTTTACAAAACAGCAGATGAGAGAAAGAAGGCTTCTGATACAGCATACAAGGCCTCTCATTCATGCCCATACTCATACTTCCCACAGTACAATGGAACAAGTGATGATGGAATCAATGCCAACAAACCTGATGGACAGGCAAGAGAGTTCTATGATGGTCTTAACAGTGATGTAAAAGAGGTTTTCGATGCCTATGGTGTTAAGACATACGTTGAAATGCTTGGAACAAACAATGCACCTGGAGACTGGTATCCGATGTGGTCATTCTCTAACAACTTTACCACAGACACTCCTGGTGGAGTAGCCTGGACAAAGATTGGCGAACTTAAGCATGCGGAGCTTCCAAAGGTTGTTATGGCAAAAGACTTTGACAGTGCATGGGATACATACATGGATAAATACAATGCATGTAATCCACAGGATTTCCTGGGTGAATTACAGACCGAGCTTGATAAAAGATTAGAGCAGGCTGCTAAATTCAAATAAAGCTTAAATGAAATTTAAGGCAGGCAGATATAATAGCGTTTTATCTGCCTGCTGACTTTAAGGAGTGGTGTCATGTCATTAACGAGAAAAAACAAAAAAGAGAAGGTCAGAGAACCTAGAACAAAAATTACATGGAAAGAAGTCAAACGTCAGAAAGTGCTGCTGTTCTGGGCAGCAATAATGGTGGCATATGGAGTTATATTCTATTATCTACCGCTCGCTGGCTGGGCAATGGCATTTCAGGATTACAAACCAAGACTTGGTATATTCCATTCTGCATTTGTTGGATTGGACAAATTCAAGATGCTGTTCTCGGATATGACATTTATCCGTGTTATAAGAAATACACTTGCAATGGGTGTTATCAATCTGGTTGTAACTTTTGTCACAGCCATAGCATTTGCAATCTTACTGAATGAGATTGCATCAAAGGGTGGAAAGAAAGTAGTACAGACTATATCATATCTTCCACATTTCCTTTCATGGATCATTGTAACAGGTATTTTACACGATATGCTTTCAGGAACAGGTATTGTAAATGAGTTCCTTGTAAATATGCATATTATAGACCAACCGATAAACTTTTTCGCACATCCGGGATATTTCTGGCCGATAGTGGCATTTGCCAATGTATGGAAAGAAACAGGATGGAATGCAATCATATATCTTGCAGCCATTACATCAATAGATCCTTCACTTTACGAAGCAGCATCTATTGATGGAGCGGGACGCTGGGCAAAGATCAAGTACGTAACACTGCCGGGAATCAAACCAACTATCATAATCCTTCTTCTTATGAATGTAGGTAATGTTTTAAATGCAGGATTTGAGATACAGTATCTCTTAGGAAACGGTCTGATACAGAAAGTATCACAGACTATTGATATTTATGTACTTAAATGGGGCATAAGCCAGGGAGATTATGCAATAGGTACTGCAGCAGGTATATTCAAGAGTGTGGTAAGTATAATTCTTATATTTATTGCAAATAAAATTGCCAAACATAATGGTGAAGAGCAGTTGTTTTAAGGAGGTCTTGTACGATGGCAGATATAACAGCAGGCTCTGTAAAGAGCAAAAAGAAAAAGAAGATAAGTATATTTCCAATTGTAAATTGCATCATTATGGTATTGTTTTTGATCATAACGCTTTATCCGGTGCTTAATACACTTGCGATATCGCTTAATGATGGTACAGATGCATTAAGAGGTGGAATTTACCTCTTACCAAGAAAGTTTACCTGGAAGAATTATATAACGGTTTTGCAAAAAAATAATCTTATAACAGGAGCATACATTACTGTTGCCAGAACAATAATTGGAACAGTCTTAGCACTGGTGGCAAATGCAATCCTTGCTTTTATAGTCAGCAGAAAAAGATTTTTGTTCAAAAGAGGTTTATCCCTGTTTTGGGTTATCACAATGTATGTCAATGGTGGATTAATCCCTACCTTCCTCCTGTACAAGGGACTTGGGCTTACCAATAGTTTTTGGGTTTATGTAGTCCCTGGAATGGTCAGTGCGTTTAACATGCTTGTTATCAGGACCTATATGAATGGAATTCCTGACAGCTTAGAGGAATCAGCGCAGCTTGACGGTGCAGGATATACCACCATTTTTCTGAAGATTTATTCACCTCTCTGCAAACCGGTATATGCGACAGTAGCTTTATTCGTAGCAGTAGGACAGTGGAACTCATGGTTTGATGCAATGCTTTATAACCGTATGAATACAAAGCTTACTACATTACAGTATGAGCTTATGAAGCTTCTTTCAGCTGTAACAAATCAGGGAGGATCAGCAGAAACATTGAAAAATGCTGTAGGTGCAGTTACACCTACCTCAGTTCGTGCCGCAGCAACAATTATAACAATGCTTCCGATCATATGTATTTACCCGTTTTTACAGAAATACTTTGTTACAGGACTTACACTTGGTGGAGTTAAAGAATAAATATTTTTTTACAGGATGCCCGGCAGGATAACTGCCGGGTGTTTTTGTGTAAATGTTTATTTGAAAGGAGAATTTTCTTCAAATCAGGAGCAAAATGAGAAAAAATAAGCTTAAGGCAGATTGGCCCGCGTGCCGTATATCGTATTGCTGATGACAGGATGTATGAAAACAAGCGCAAATCAAAGATCGGAAGACAATAATCACCAATTTTTATGATAAAAATATTTACATTATCGTAATATATGATAAAATATTTCTAATACGAAACACAATGGCTACATAAACAATAGGATATATGGAGGAAGTTATGGACGATAACAATTATATGAACAATGACAACCAGTCGTCAGGCACACCGGACAATACAGATGTCTTCGGTCAGTCTTCAGGAACAGCAAATGGCTCAGACACATACAGCCAGCCGCAGGACACATACAGCCAGCCGCAGGACACATATAGTCAGCCGACAGACACATATAATCAGTCTGTATCCCAGCAGGAAAGTGGGAATGCATATGCATATGGACAGTCATCAGACCAGACAGGCAGCACAGACGGATATGTCAATAATCCGGGCAGTGCATATGGTTATGCAAATCAGGGTACATACAATCAGAATCCAAATGCCCAGGGTACATACAACCAGAATCCAAATGCCCAGGCACATACAACCAGAACACATATGCTCAGGCTCATTTAATCAGTCAGCTTACGGACAGACGCAGTATGGCCAGCAGCCAAACGGACAGGGTGGCTACAATCAGACCGCATACGGACAGACAGCCTACAATCAGCCACAGTATGGAGCTAATCCATACAACCAGCCGCCAAAGAACAGCAATGGCTTTGGTATAGCTTCTCTGGTACTTGGAATCGCATCTATTGTACTGTTTTGTACATGCATCAATTATGTGACAGCTCTGCTTGCTATCATTTTTGGTATTATACATATCATAAAGGGCAACAACAAGGTGTTTGGTATAGTTGGTATAGCAACAGCAGCCATCTCAGTTATAGTCAGCATCATATTCTGGGTTGTGGCAGGCGCAAATGTAAGCACAGATTTAGAAAAGGAGTTCATGAGGGGCTTTGATGAGGGCTATGAGTATTATAATGATGACGATTCCTATGAGGATTACGATTATGATTATGATTCTTATGATTATGATGATTTTGATTATCAGAATTTTGATTATGATGGCATTTATTAGAGTTAATTATTATCAAATTATTACAGAATCAATTACATCTTGACAACAGTGGCTTTTCAGTTATATACTTAAACACAGTTAGTAAAAGGCAGTGACGAAGACAGTAGAGATGGCAGGAAAGTCAAAGAGAGCCGGGCAGGTGAGAGCCGGTATGAGTAGAGCCGTTTTGAAAATCACTTCTGAGCCGCAGGCTAAAATCGCCATACAGCGTTGCGAGAGTAGGTTCTGACGTATTCCCTACGTTACAGGGGCGGGTATGCAAGGGTATTTCCCTTAAGTACATTGTAATAGGTGGTATAGACGTATCAGGCACGCGTTCCTAATTACAGGAATGTGTGCCTTTTTTGTGAATATTCCATAAACCGAAAATTCTAGTGGAGTAAGCCACAAGGAAGCCTCGTAAGAGTCGAATTTGAGGTGCATGTTGGGATGTTCACGAACAATATAGAATAAGGAGAGATAGTCATGTACAACAAAGTTGACACCAATATGAACTTCGTTGAACGCGAGAAGAAGACAGAGCAGTTCTGGAGAGAGAACAATATCTTCAGAAAATCTATGGAAAACAGAAAAGAAGGAGAGACATACACATTCTATGATGGACCTCCTACAGCAAACGGAAAGCCTCACATCGGACATGTTGAGACACGTACATAAAGGATATGATTCCAAGATTCCAGACCATGAAGGGCAAATATGTGCCACGTAAAGCAGGCTGGGATACACACGGACTTCCTGTTGAGATTGAGGTGGAGAAGCTTCTCGGCCTTGACGGCAAGGATCAGATTGAGAACTACGGACTTGAGCCATTCATCAAGAAGTGTAAAGAGTCTGTATGGAAATACAAGGGCATGTGGGAGGATTTCTCCAACACAGTAGGTTTCTGGGCTGATATGGACAATCCATACGTCACATATGACGACAATTTCATTGAGTCAGAGTGGTGGGCTCTCAAGGAAATCTGGAACAAGGGACTTCTTTACAAGGGCTTCAAGATTGTTCCTTACTGTCCTCGTTGTGGAACACCACTTTCTGCACAGGAGGTGGCACAGGGCTACAAGACAGTTAAAGAAAAATCAGCAGTAGTACGTTTTAAGGTAGTAGGAGAGGATGCATATTTCCTCGCATGGACCACAACTCCATGGACACTTCCAAGCAACGTGCACTCTGTGTGAACCCTAAATGACACATATGTAAAGGTAAAGGCTGTTGATGGCTATACATATTATATGGCAGAGGCACTTGCAGACAAGGTGCTCTCACAGCTTCTTTCAAAAGAGGACGCAGAAGCAGGCAAGAAGGCATATGAGGTGCTTGAGACATACAAAGGAAAGGATCTTGAGTACAAGGAGTATGAGCCGCTTTATGACTGTGCTAAGCAGGTTGCCGATAAGCAGGGCAAGAAGGGCTTTTTCGTGACATGTGACACATATGTTACTATGTCAGATGGTACAGGAATCGTTCATATTGCTCCTGCATTTGGTGAGGATGATGCCAATGTCGGAAGAAATTATGACCTTCCATTTGTACAGTTTGTAAACGACAAGGGAGAGCTTACAGCAGAGACTCCGTTTGCCGGTATGTGGGTAAAGGATGCAGATCCTGAGGTATTAAAGGACTTAAGCGGCAGAAAGCAGCTCTTCGATGCTCCGAAATTTGAGCATGAGTATCCACACTGCTGGAGATGTGACAAGCCTCTTATCTACTATGCAAGAGAGTCATGGTACATCAAGGAGACAGCAGTAAAGGATGACCTTATCAGAAACAACAATACAGTAAACTGGATTCCTGAGTCTATCGGTTCAGGACGTTTCGGAAACTGGCTTGAGAATATACAGGATTGGGCTATCTCACGTAACCGTTACTGGGGCACACCACTCAATATCTGGGAGTGTGAATGCGGACACAGAGAGTGTATCGGAAGCCGTGCAGAGCTCGCCGAAAAAGCAGGAGATCCAAAGGCAGCAGAGGTAGAGCTTCACAGACCATACATCGACGCTGTGACAATCAAGTGTCCTGAATGTGGCAAGGATATGCACCGTGTACCAGAGGTACTTGACTGCTGGTTTGATTCAGGAGCCATGCCATTTGCACAGCACCACTATCCATTCGAGAACAAGGAAGTATTTGAGAAGCAGTTCCCGGCCAAGTTTATCTCAGAGGCAGTTGACCAGACACGTGATGGTTCCATTCACTCATGGCTGAGTCTACACTCCTTTTCAACAAGGCCCCTTATGAGAATGTCATCGTGCTTGGACACGTACAGGATGAGAACGGACAGAAGATGTCCAAGTCAAAGGGCAACGCGGTAGATCCGTTTGATGCACTTGAGACATACGGTGCAGATGCCATCAGATGGTATTTCTACACAGCATCAGCTCCATGGATTCCAAAGAAGTTTTCAGGAAAGCTCGTGCTTGAGGGACAGCGTAAGTTTATGGGAACACTCTGGAACACATACGCATTCTTCGTGCTTTATGCAAATATCGACAATTTTGATGCTACAAAATACAGCCTTGAGTATGATAAGCTTGCAGTAATGGACAAGTGGATTCTTTCAAAGCTCAACTCAGCAGTGGCAGGCGTGGATGAGTGCCTGTCAAACTACAAGATTCCGGAGGCGGCAAAGTACCTTCAGGAGTTCGTAGACGACTTGAGTAACTGGTATGTACGCCGCAGCCGTGAGCGTTTCTGGGCAAAGGGCATGGAGCAGGACAAGATAAACGCATACATGACACTTTATACAGCACTTGTCACCATATCAAAGGCGGCAGCACCTATGATTCCTTTCATGACAGAGGATATCTACAGAAATCTTGTCTGCTCTATCGACAAGAGCGCACCGGAGTCAATTCATCTGTGCGACTATCCTGTAGTTGATGAGAAGCTGATTGACAAAAAGCTCGAAGCTGATATGGATGAGGTACTAAAGGTTGTAGTACTCGGACGTGCATGCCGTAACGAGGCAAATATCAAAAACCGTCAGCCAATCGGAAAAATGTTTGTAAAGGCTCCGGAAAAACTGGATGAATTTTATGTGGATATCATCGCAGACGAGCTCAACGTAAAAGAGGTTGAGTTCACTGATGATGTATCACACTACACCACCTACAAATTCAAGCCACAGCTTAGAACAGTGGGTCCTAAGTATGGTAAATACCTTGGCCAGATTAAGGCAGTTTTAGCTGAGCTTGATGGTCATAAGCCATGGAGGAGCTTAACAGCACCGGCTCTCTCAAGCTTGACAGCATTAGCGATGAAGTTGTATTATCTAAAGAGGATTTACTTATCGAGATGACTCAGATGGAGGGCTATGTGACACAGTCTGACAACAATATAACCGTTGTTCTTGACACCAACCTCACTCCTGAGCTTATCGAGGAAGGTTTCGTAAGAGAAATCATCAGTAAGATCCAGACAATGCGTAAGGACGCAGGCTTTGAGGTTATGGACCACATCGCTGTGACATACGAGGCAGATGAGAAGCTTTCAAATGTATTTGAAAGTTTGGTGATGAAATCAAGACCGAGGTTCTTGCCGTATCAATTAAATCAGGCGAACTTAAGGGCTATGAAAAGGATTGGAAGATTAATGGTGAGGCTGTTAAGCTTGCAGTTGAAAAACAATAATCTCTGCACGAGAGGGAGCATTAATTTGCTCCCTTTTAGTGCCATAAGGAGGAATATGATGAGAGATAATACGTTTAGCAAAAAGGTGTTTATTAAGACTGTATCAGACAATTTAAAAAATAAATATCGTAAGACTATAGATGATGCCACACAGCAGGAACTTTATCAGGCTGTATCAGAGGCCGTAAAGGATGTCATCATGGATGAGTGGATTGCCACACAGAGAGTGATGGACAAGGACGATCCAAAGGTTGTTTACTATATGTCCATGGAGTTTTTGATGGGAAGAGCTCTCGGCAACAACCTTATAAACCTCTCAGCATACAAGGAGGTCAAGGAGGCTCTCAATGAGATTGGTGTGGATATCAATGCTATTGAGGACCAGGAGCCTGATCCGGCACTTGGAAACGGTGGACTCGGAAGACTGGCAGCGTGCTTCATGGATTCACTTGCCACACTCGGATATCCTGCATACGGCTGTGGAATCAGATACAGATATGGTATGTTCAAGCAGCAGATTTCAGACGGCTTCCAGATTGAGGTGCCTGACAACTGGCTCAAGGACGGATATCCATTCGAGCTTCGTCGTCCGGAGTACTGCTATGAGGTCAAGTTTGGAGGATATGTGCAGGAGAGCACAGATGAAAACGGAGAGCTTCATTTCGAGCAGAAGGACTATCAGTCGGTGCTTGCAGTGCCTTATGATATGCCTATAGTCGGTTATGACAACAATGTGGTCAATTCTCTCATGATATGGGATGCAGAGCCAAAAAACGGCTTCTCGCTCGAGTCCTTTGACCAGGGTGACTACGACAAGGCAGTAGAGCAGGAAAATCTTGCAAGAAACCTTGTTGAGGTGCTCTATCCAAACGATAACCATGTAAAGGGCAAGGAGCTTCGCTTAAAGCAGCAGTATTTCTTTGTATCAGCAAGCATCCAGCGTGCACTTGCAAGGTTTAAAAAGCATCACAGCGATTTAAAAGATCTTCCGAATAAGGTCGTTTTCCAGATGAACGATACTCACCCTACAGTTGCAGTCGCAGAGCTTATGAGAATCCTTGTGGACGAGGAGCATCTGTCATGGGATGATGCATGGGATATCACTACAAGATGTGTAGCCTACACTAACCATACAATCATGGCTGAGGCGCTTGAGAAGTGGCCAATTGAGATATTCCAGAGACTGCTTCCTCGTGTATACCAGATTGTTGACGAGATAAACAGAAGATTTGTGATGCAGATTAATGAGAGATATCCTGGCAATGAGGACAAGGTAAGAAAGATGGCTATCCTCTATGACGGACAGGTCAAGATGGCAAATATGGCTATCGTTGCAGGCTATTCTGTAAACGGTGTTGCAAAGCTTCACACAGAGATACTTAAGAATCAGGAGCTTCATGATTTCTATGAGATGTTCCCTGAGAAGTTCAATAACAAGACAAACGGAATCACACAGCGTAGATTCTTAGCACATGCAAATCCACTCCTTGCAGACTGGGCAACAAAAAAGGTAGGAGCCGGCTGGATTACAGATCTTACAATGCTTTCAAAGCTCAAGGCTTATGCGGACAGCCCTGTTGCACAGCAGGAGTTTGCTGAGATTAAGAGAGCAAACAAGGTGCGTTTAGCAAAGTATATCAAGGAGCACAATGGTATTGATGTAAATCCGGATTCTATCTTTGATGTGCAGGTTAAGAGACTTCACGAGTACAAGAGACAGCTCATGAACATCCTTCATGTGATGTATCTGTACAACAAGATTAAGGAAAATCCGTCTATGGATTTCTATCCTAGAACATTCATTTTTGGAGCAAAGGCAGCAGCAGGCTACAGAAATGCAAAGAAAACAATAAAGCTCATCAACAGTGTGGCTGATGTGATAAATAACGATGCTTCTATTGGCGGCAAGCTCAAGGTAGTATTTATCGAGGATTACAAGGTATCCAATGCCGAGATTATTTTTGCGGCAGCAGATGTCAGCGAGCAGATTTCCACAGCAAGCAAGGAGGCATCCGGAACAGGAAACATGAAGTTTATGCTCAATGGAGCGCTCACTATCGGAACTATGGATGGTGCCAATGTCGAGATGTTCGATGAGGTAGGGGCTGACAACATGTTTATCTTTGGAATGAGCTCTGATGAGTCATCTCACACGAGAACAGACATGACTACAATCCTGTTGATGTATATAATAACGATGCCGAGCTAAGAAAGGTAGTAAACCAGCTCGTAGACGGCACATACTCACCAAATGACCATGAGCTTTTCAGGGAGCTTTACAACTCACTGCTCAATCCACAGCAGGGACAGGTGGCTGACCGCTACTTTATCCTCGCAGACTTCCGCTCATATGCAAATGCACAGCAGAAGATTAATGATTATTATAAGAACAAGAGCGCATGGAGAAAGAGTGCACTGCTCAATATCGCACATGTAGGAAAGTTCTCTTCAGACAGAACAATTCAGGAATATGTGGACGATATCTGGCATCTTGACAGGATTACCGTAAATATGGCAGGAGTATAGGATTTTGGAAAAAGTTATCGCAAAGTCTGGTATCAGTGGAAGCACACTTAAGCTTATAGCCATTTTTACCATGCTCATAGACCATATTGCGGCAACGGTTATTCTTCAGATGATAAATAACGGGATAGGTGGACAAACGCTTATTGATATCTACTGGGTCATGCGTTCTATAGGGCGCATGGCCTTTCCTGTTTTCTGCTTCCTGCTTGTGGAGGGCTTCAAATATACACACAGCAGGGAAAAATATGCTGCGAGGATGTTTATATTCGCGCTTATCTCTGAGATACCGTTTGACCTTGCAATAAACAATACAGTGCTCGAATTTAAGAGCAACAATGTGTTTTTTACACTGCTTTTAGGCCTGCTTGCCATCACAGTGCTTGATTGGCTTAAGTCGGTCGATAAAATAGAAAAGGCATCCTCTGCAGTCAAGTGGTTTTTTGTCACACTGATCAGGTGTATAGTAATGGTATCAGTAGTGCTTGTTATGATGATTATTGCAGAGTTTGTGCTTTGCTGTGATTATGGTGCGGCGGGTGTAGGGTGCATTGTCATGATGTACCTGCTTTCTTCAAACCGAGATGTTGCATTTGCCGTGGCAGTCATACTGCTTGGACTTTTCTCAGGTACCATAGAGTTTTTTGCACTGTTTATGCTTATACCGCTTCGCTATTACAATGGAAAAAGAGGCATTTCACTAAAATATGTCTTTTACGCCTTTTACCCGGTGCATCTTTTTGTACTGTATCTGATATGCAGGCTTGCTATGGCTGCTGTTCACACCTAACAGAGTGACAGACAACGATTAAAATGGGGGAATAGATGAAAAAGCTTTTAAAAATCATACCGGCACTTGTGTTTGCTGCCTGTTGCTTTATGTTCGCTGCAAAATGCTTAAAGGCAGGAGGGTTTACAGGTGCTATAGCTGATTTTCCTACAGCTATACACAGGGCAGTAAAGGGGCAAATGCAGACCACAACAGACTATTTAAACGGCGAACAGACAGAGTACGATGAGTCAGTATTTACAGGGGAATATCACTACTACTACGAGAAGCTGTCAGATGATGACAAGCTTATTTACAGGCAGATTTATGCGATGATGCAAAAGCGCATGGATGGAATTTCGTTAAATACTACAGACACTGACAACGTAAGCCGTATACAGCAGTTTGTGCTGCTGGACAATCCACAGTTTTTCTACATAGAAAAGAGTCAGTATACTGTGAGAAACAGCATCATTTTTTCGCCTGTATACAATATGTCTGAGTCTGATATCGACAACGCAATAAGTACGATTTCAGGCTATGTGTCAGCCTGTATGGCAGGTATCGATGAAGGTGCATCGGATTATGACAAGGCTGTGCATTTCTATGAATATGTGATAGAGCATGCCGAGTATGAGGAAAATTCTCCTCACAACCAGGATATGTACTCAGCAGTGCTTGGAAGGACGGTCTGTCAGGGCTATGCGATGATGTTTAAGTATCTGTGTGACCGGGCCGGTATCAGCTCACTTATTGTGACAGGCACCACATCTGATGCAAACCACGCCTGGAATATGGTATATCTGGACGGTGCGTGGTGTGCAGTGGACTGTACCTACGGTGATGGTGATTATCTGGGAAAGGGCATATCATACAGCTGGTTCGGAGTGCCGCTTGATGTGGTAAAGCTTACACGTACATTGGACAATGAGGATATGCTGCCGCAGGAAGCGAATGTGGAGGATGACTATTATTACAGGAATGGGCTGTATTTTACATCCTACGACCTTAAAGTCTTACAGGGCATGACAACGTCATCTAACTATATCACGTTCAAGTTTTCGGACAGAGAAACCTATGATACTGCATGTCACAGTCTTTTTGAGAAGGGTGACTACAAATATCTGATTCCGACAGCAAGAGGCGGCACTATCACATATATGCAGGAGCCCAATTCGCTTGCGGTGTTTATACACATAGAGCTGGGAAGCTGATAAACTTATCTCCTTTTATTTTGAGGAGATAGCCGCACACCCCATGAAGGCGGGGGCGATACAAAAATAAAGAAAAGAGGAATCCAAATGTCATTTTGTCATCTTCACACCCATACCGAGTACAGCCTGCTCGATGGGTCAAACAAGATAAAAGAATATGTAAAGCGCGTCAAGGAGCTTGGCATGAACTCTGCCGCAATCACAGACCATGGCAATATGTACGGTGTGGTGGAGTTTTACAAGACGGCAAAGGCAAATGATATCAATCCGATCATAGGCTGCGAGGTATATGTGGCACCAAATTCGCGCTTTGACAGGGAGACAAGCCACGGTGATGACAGGTATTATCATCTGATTCTGCTTGCTGAAAATAATACAGGCTATGCCAATCTCATGAAGATAGTGTCAATAGGGTTCACAGAGGCTATTATTACAGGCCGAGAGTGGATTTTGAGACGCTTGAGAGATATCACGAGGGGCTTATATGCCTGTCTGCCTGTCTGGCAGGAGAAATCCCCAGATACATCGTAAGAGGCTTTTATGACGAGGCGAAGGAGATTGCAAGGAAGTATCAGGACTGCTTTGGAAAAGACAACTTCTTCCTTGAGCTGCAGGACCATGGCATTGATGACCAGAAGCTTGTGAATCAGCAGCTTCTTAGGATGAGCAAGGAGCTTGAAATAGGGTTAGTGTGTACTAATGATGTGCACTACACCTACGAGTCCGATGCGGAGGCACATGATGTGCTTTTGTGCATCCAGACCGGGAAAAAGGTGTCTGACGAGGACAGGATGCGCTATGATGGCGGACAGTTTTTCGTAAAGAGCGAAGAGCAGATGAGAGCGCTTTTCCCATATGCCATAGAGGCTATTGAGAATACGCAGAAAATTGCCGACAGATGCAATGTGACACTTGAGTTTGGCAATTACAAGATTCCAAAGTATGAGGTGCCAGAGGCTATGATAGTGCCGAAGCCTTCCTTACAGAGCTTTGCGAGAAGGGCTTTAGGGAGAAATACATAGGCTGTGGCGAGTACAGTGCTGATGAGCTTAAAAAGATACATGCAGATATGGACTATGAGCTTGGTATCATAAAGACAATGGGCTTTATAGAGTATATCCTTATCGTGTGGGATTATATCAACTGGTGCCGCACGCACGACTGCTGGGTAGGCCCGGGACGAGGCTCGGCGGCGGGAAGCAGGGTGTGCTATTGTACCGGAATCACGGATATTGATCCGGTTAAATACAATCTGCTTTTTGAAAGATTTCTTAACCCTGAGCGAGTTTCCATGCCTGATATCGATGTGGATTTCGAGTATGCGGAGAGATATCGCGCCATAGAGTATGTTCAGCAGAAGTACGGACACGATTCTGTAACACAGATAGTCACCTTTGGTACGATGGCGGCAAGAGGTGTCATAAAATCAGTCGGAAAGGCGCTGGATTTCCCATATGCAGAGACTGACAGGCTTGCAAAGATGGTGCCTCAGGAGCTTAATATCACGATTGACAAGGCTCTTCAGATGAACCCGGAGTTTAAGCATTTACGACAGTGATGCGAGAGTGCATGAAATGATAGATATGGCAAAAAGGCTTGAGGGACTGCCAAACCACACGTCCGTGCATGCAGCAGGTGTGGTAATCTATCCGGGTGTGGCGAGCGATTATGTGCCTCTTGGAAGGGCAAACGACGGAAGCCCTACCGCAGAGTACAACATGGTACAGCTCGAGGAGCTTGGCCTTTTAAAGATGGATTTTCTGGGGCTTCGTACACTCACGGTGCTAAAGGATTCTGTGAAGAATATCAAGGCATCAAGGGGCATTGATGTGGATATCGACCATATTGATTTCAACGATAAGGGCACACTTGACTTTATCGGAACAGGAAAGACGGAAGGGGTATTCCAGCTGGAGTCTGCCGGTATGCAAAGCTTCATGAAGGAACTCAGTCCACAGAGCTTTGAGGACATCGTGGCCGGTATTTCGCTTTACCGTCCGGGTCCTATGGATTTCATTCCCAACTATATAAAGGGCAAGAACAATCCAAAGGAGATAAGCTATGTGACACCTGAGCTTGAGAGTATTTTAGAGCCGACCTACGGCTGTATAGTATACCAGGAGCAGGTCATGCAGATAGTGCAGAAGCTCGCAGGCTATACAATGGGTCAGGCGGACAACATCCGCCGTGCCATGAGTAAGAAGAAGCAGTATGTCATTGACGCAGAGCGCCAGAGCTTTGTGTACGGAGACGAGGAGCGCGGTATAAAGGGCTGTGTGGCAAACGGCATAGATGAAAAGGCTGCCAACAGCATATACGATTCGATGGTTGATTTTGCTAAGTATGCGTTCAACAAATCACATGCAGCCGCGTATGCAAAAATCAGTGTTCAGACTGCATGGCTCAAAAATTACTATCCGGTCGAATTTATGGCGGCGCTCATGACTTCTGTTATAGACAATTCAGCCAAGGCGGCGCAGTATCTTTACAGCTGTCGTGATATGGGTATTAAGGTGCTTCCGCCGGATATCAACTGTGGACAGGGCGAGTTTACCGCAGAGGGTGACCATGTCAGATACGGCATGTACGCCATCAAATCTCTGGGCAGGCCGGTAATAGACCAGATAATCGAGGAGCGGGAAAGTGGCGGCAGATACCGCACACTCTCAGATTTTATCGAGAGAACCTG
>ENA-OQCP01000103-OQCP01000103.1-human-gut-metagenome-genome-assembly--contig:-NODE-103-length-32259-cov-5.326684_pt1 | contig 32259 bp, 42 predicted proteins | sample MGYA00242760_ERZ504583 | MGnify/ENA primary metagenome ERZ504583 (study PRJEB26092, sample SAMD00036308) | human gut metagenome | host: Homo sapiens | study: EMG produced TPA metagenomics assembly of...
AACTCATTGTACGAATTTCTTGATTCTACAAAACTCATTGTATGAATCCTGGAATTCCATAAAACTTAGTGTCCAAATATTTGGAAAATAAAAAACTAAATGTCCTTGACATTGGGTACACATTATTCTCGGCTTTTCTCCGGCTTTTGAGCTGAGTTTTGGAAGCTGTTTTGGGGGTTTTTTCAGTTTCAGCTACTTTTTTCTGGCTTTTCTCCGGCTTTTGAACTGGGTTTGGGGTGCTGTTTTGGTGATTTTTACAGTTTCAGCTACTTTTTGCGAGGCTTCTGGCATAATGTTGTAAGCCCAACACCATAAATTAACAACAACATATTGAAAAAAACACTTGTGTCCTTTAATGTATTAACTGCGAAGAAAAACACAAAAAGAGTATTCAAAAGTGGCTTCAGTTAATACATTATTCAAAAGTGTCCTTAATGTTAAAACACAGTTATAAAAAATTGTAATCTTTACTCTGATAAGAAGGATGATCCTGAATTTGCCTATTGTAAAAGCAGCTAAAGCTAAGGCGTATGAGATAAAAGGCTCTGCTTACGCATTGGGAACAGCTCCGGTTATTACTAAAGCTTACAAACGTAGATGAAGCTGAAGATGAACTCAAACGCTGGCTGTGGAAAGCCAGCCACAGCAGGATACCTGCATTTAAATGGGTCACCGTTAAATCCTATGCTCATATTTCCTCCAATTAATTATAATCTATATAGAGTATGTTTGTGAACTACTCAGCTATTGAATAACCTAGCAGTCACTATTATCATATTCTATATCTCCTGATCTCCGTACAGATTTCTGTAATACTGGTATTTTCCGAGTATATAGTTACTTCTTGATTCATTTGAAATCTGACTTCCTGAGCAATTCTGTATTTCCTGCCCATCAACCATATTATTAGTAGTTGTGCATTCAATAAATCTGTCTATGAACTCCTGCTAAAGCGCATGTGTCCCCTCAGTCCCCAGCTTACGTACCTTACGTTGTGGCAGAAATTTAAATAAATGTTTTTAATCTTGCGCTTATTATGTTATGATTAAAGTAAATGAAATATTATTGAAATTCAGTAAAACAGGCAGGTGAATTATGATTAAAATAGCATTCTTTGATGTGGATGGCACCCTGCTTCGGCTGGGACATAAAGAATTATCAGCAAACACTGCTGCTGCACTTAGGCAGCTCCACCAAAATGGCATCATCCTTTGTATGGCTACCGGAAGAAGCTACACAGGTGTGCCTCATTTTGATGGAATTGATTTTGATGTCCTGCTCACCTTTAACGGCTCATTCGTCACCGCAGGCAATGATATCATCTTCAAAAATCCTATTAATGAGCACGACAAATATCAGATAATTTCCAATCTAAAGCAGATGAACCGCGCCATTGCAATCAGCAACGAGCATATGATTGTCACAAACGGTACCGACCCTGATTTAGAGCAATACTTTGCCTTTGGCAGCGAAAAGCTTAAAATCGCTGACAATTTTGACGAGATAAGCAGGACTGATATATATCAGATTATGTGCTCCTGCCAAAAAGATGAGCACTCACAGATTCTATCCGGCGCGCCCCACTCACAGATAACTGCATGGTGGGATAAGGCCGTTGATATTATTCCGCTTAACAGTGGCAAAGGCAATGCTGTTGCTGCAGTGCTTAGGCATTATGGCTTCTCAAAGGATGAAGCAATTGCTTTCGGTGACGGACATAACGATATTGAAATGCTTGAGCCGTAGGCATTGGTGTTGCCATGGGCAATGCAAAGGACGAAGTCAAGGCTAAGGCTGATTTTGTGTGCCAATCAGTTGAGAATGACGGAATATATCATTACTGTGTTGAAAACAAACTGATTTTTTAGAGAAATATACTTATGAACATAGACAACAATTTACGACAACTACTCGAAAACGAAACAAAAATACATCTCGCGGAAATCCGCTTTCTCTACCAGAAGCTCGACAGACAGCTTGGGCTTAACGGTGCAAGGGTTCCTATCACATTTGGCTTTGATACGGACAGGCTCGGTGCATACACTCCGGGCTTTGGGCAGGATGAAGAAGGATTTCATTTTTCGCTGCTTTTCATCGGCTACTGTGTGACAAAGCCCTTGTCAAAGGATGACAGGATGGATTTATATAAGCACGAATATGCCCACTATATGCAGTACAATATGGATATACCGGACAAGTACAACTGGCAGCCCGGCATCCACGGAAGTGCTTGGAAATACTGCTGCTCACTTATCGGAGCAGCTCCCACTCCTTACTACAAAGCCGGTGAAGGACTTATTAAGCACGATTATGATAAGGTTCTCAAAAAGAAAATTACTGACAAGAGTATTCCTATCCGCGACACATATTCACGCGAGCAGGAATACCGCAAAAAGAAAACAGTACTGTAAAATTTAATATCAATGACGATGTCAATCATCCAAAGTTTGGCAATGGCACCATTGAACATATCGAGCAGCTCGAAGGCTCAGTTCGGCTGCATGTCAGATTCGGTGAAGATCTTAAGAAAATTGATCAGAAATGGCTGCTTCAGGCAAACTTGAAGAAAGCAGGTGCATCAAGGCACATATAACGTTATGCTATCCTACATTACATTATTTCAAGTTCGTGAAAAATCCTTACTATCTAAAAATCATGGGACTGCAATATACCGCAGCCCCATGATTCTAATTATGTCTTATATTATTATTTTAATAAGTATTTAAGCCACCCGGGAACAAGAAAATCTACATCTCAATTGCAATCGTATATGACTTCTCAAATTTCTCACCCTGTGCCAGCGAATTACCATACTCCCTGTCCTTTAATTCTCCGGCAAAGCCCGCTCTGTCACATCGGCCGTACCACGGCTCAATACAGATAAACGGTGCTCCCATTCCTGCCGGTGACCACAGACCAAATAAAGGCGCATCAAAGGACACCGTAAGGTATGGCTTCTTATCCGGTGTACACAGGCTCACCTTTGAAGCCTGTCTGTTTTCTATTATGAGCGCATCCTTATCAAACATATGCTCATCTATCTGACAGTATCCATCCGCATCCACCTTAAGCAGATTATCATCCTTGTCCAAAAGTCCTCCATCACAGATAAGTCCGTAAGTGATTGCTTTGTCTGTGTCAAACTTTAGATAATAATCCGACTGTTTTCCCTGCTCTGCGACCGGACACATAAATGCCGGATGACCACCTATTGAGAAAAGTAAATCCTTTTTCGCAGGATTTGTCACACTCCAGGTCACTTTTATCTCACTGCCTGAGAGCTTATAGCCGATTTCGAGCACAAACTCAAACGGATACTTTGCAAGAGTCTCATCATTTGATTTAAGTGAAAACCATGCCTCATCCTTTGTCTGCGACACAAGCTCAAACTCCATATCCCTTGCAAAGCCGTGCTGTCCCATCGGATAATCTGTCCCATCAACGGTAAACTTCTTGTCCTTTAAGCTGCCGACAAACGGGAAAAGCACCGGTGCGCTTCTCTTCCAGTATTTCTCATCGGCATCCCACAGATACTGTGTACCTGTTTCCTTGCCGGTGATGCTTTTAAGCTCTGCTCCGAAGCTGTTTATCGTGAGCTCAAGTGATTCATTTTCCAGTTTAATCTCCATCACATATCTCCTTTTATGTTTTTTATAACTATTCAATCAGTTTTTTTACATCACAAGCAGTCCAATTACCCTGACAATAAATGCTGCCACCCATGCAATCGCACACTGCAAAAGCACCACGCTAACTGCCCACTTTGCACCCAGCTCTCTCTTTATGGATGCTATAGCAGCCACGCAAGGACTATAGAGCAGCGAGAACACCAGAAGAGATGCCGCTGAAAGTGTTGTGAGTGCTGTCGTAACCGTTCCGCCAAACAGTATCTCAAGTGTTGATACCACACTCTCCTTTGCCATTAGTCCGCTGATAAGTGATGTGCATATACGCCAGTCGCCGAGTCCCAGAGGCTTAAAGACAGGCACGATAACACTTGAAATAGCGGCAAGCATGCTGTCCTTTGAGTCTGTTACCATGTTAAAGTGTATGTCAAAGCTCTGTAAGAACCATATAAGCATTGTGGCAATAAGTATTACTGTAAATGCCTTCTGCAAAAAGTCCTTTGCCTTCTCCCAGAGGAGCTGGCACACATTCTTGGCGCCCGGCATCCTGTAGTTTGGCAGCTCCATGACAAACGGCACTGCGTCACCCCTGAACAAAGTCTTTCTGTAGATAAATGCGAAAAGTATTCCGACAATTATGCCAAGGAAGTACAGTCCTCCCATGACAAGTCCGCCATGCTTCGGGAAAAATGCACTAACAAAGAATGCATAAATTGGCAATTTTGCCGAACAGCTCATAAACGGTGTGAGGAGTATAGTCATTCGACGGTCTCTCTCACTTGGCAGTGTACGTGTCGCCATGACAGCTGGCACCGTACAGCCGAAGCCTATGAGCATTGGTACTATGCTTCGCCCGGAAAGACCTATCTTACGAAGGAGCTTGTCCATGAAGAATGCAACCCTCGCTATGTATCCGCTGTCCTCCATGAGGGATAAGAAAAAGAACAGTGTCACGATAATCGGCAAAAAGCTTAATACACTTCCGACACCCTGAAAGATGCCGTCTATTACCAGTCCGTGCAGCACCTCATTCACGCCTGCCGCTGTGAGTGCCTTATCCGTAAGCGCAGTCAGTGCTCCTATGCCCTGCTCCAAAAGCCACTGAAGTCCTGCTCCGATTACGTTGAAGGTCAGATAAAATACAGCAAGCATTATCACTATAAAGCACGGTATTGCCGTGTATTTTCCTGTAAGAACACGGTCGATACGCTCACTTCTGATACGCTCCCTGCTCTCCTTCGGCTTTACCACGGTGCTCTCGCATATTTTCTCAATAAATGTAAAGCGCATATCCGCAATTGCAGCGCTTCTGTCAAGGCCTCGCTCCTTTTCCATCTGGACAATAAGATGCTCTATTGCCTCTTTCTCATTCTCATCAAGATGAAGCTGCTCTAATATAAGTGCATCTCCCTCGATAATTTTGGTAGCAGCAAAGCGAATCGGAACTCCGGCGAGCTTTGCATGATCCTCAATCAGGTGGCTGACCGCGTGTATACATCTGTGCACAGCACCGCCAAAATCATTCTCATCACAGAAATCCTGTCTGCCCGGACGCTCCTGATACTTTGCAATGTGTATCGCATGGCGCACCAGCTCATCAACACCCTGATTCTTTGCGGCAGAAATCGGTACAACAGGCACTCCTAACAGTCCCTCGATTTTATTTACATCGATTGAGCCTGAGTTTGCCGTCACCTCATCCATCATATTGAGTGCGATAACCATTGGTATATCCATCTCAAGAAGCTGCATGGTCAGATACAGGTTTCTCTCGATATTTGTCGCATCTACGATATTTATTATGGCCTTTGGCTTGTTATCGAGCACAAAGTTTCTCGACACAATCTCCTCATTAGTATATGGCTCATTGAGTAAATGCCCGGTAAATCTGTGATTGATGTATCCGGATGTTCTTTAATAGAGCCATCCTTTCTGTCCACCGTCACTCCTGGGAAATTGCCGACATGCTGATTTGAGCCTGTAAGCTGGTTGAAAAGTGTTGTCTTGCCGCAGTTTTGGTTTCCCACAAGTGCGTACGTGAGCTTCTCACCATCCAGAAGGGGATTGCCACTGCCCTTCACATGGTATTTACCCTCCTCGCCAAGTCCGGGATGGGCTGTGTTGCTTATCTTTTTAGGGCCCTCATGCTTTCTTGAACGGCTGTCAATTAATTCTACCTCAATCTGTGCCGCATCATCAAGCCTCAATGTGAGCTCATAGCCGTGCACCTGAAGCTCCATCGGGTCTCCCATCGGTGCAAATTTGATAACTGTCACTTCGGCCTTTGGGATTACTCCCATATCCAGGAAATGCTGGCGCAGTGCGCCCTCACCGCCTACTGTAAGTATTCTGGCACTCTGTCCTATGCCAAGTTCTTTTAGTGTCATTTTATCGCTTCCTAGTGTATTTATTGATAATTTTTCTCAACTTATCACAAATATCTTACCACAAAGCGTGTGCCACTGCATTCATTTTTTTCATTTAATACATCTTTTGTACAATCCTCCACAAGGATATATCCATTGTCATGACGCACAATTGCTTCCGCCAGCGAAAGTCCTATGCCGATGCTGTCTGCCGGCTGTCCGCTGCCACTGTAAAAACGCGTGAATATGTGCTTTTTGTCCTCATCACTTATGGTCTCTCCATCGTTTTGCACTGTTATCTCGGCATACATCTCATACCTGTAAAAGCTATCCTTACCTCACTCTCTGCATGCTCTACAGCATTTTTTACTATGTTTGTGATAGCCTCACACTGCCAGTATGCATCAGCATGTATACAAGCATCCTTATCAGAGCCTTCATCTATGGACAGCCTTACATCCCTCAAATCGCAAAGTGCCATCACATTGTCAGCGGCCTCAGCCACAATTTCAGACAGCAGTATATCCTTCTCATCAAACTCCACAACATCCGCTTCAAGCCTTGAGAGCTTAAGGATAGCCTGCACCATATGCGATATATTGTCCACATCGCGCTTTGCCCTGCGCATTATCCTGTTTCTGTTTTCAGATGCCATATCAGGATTTCCTTCCAGATTTTCCAGATTTATCGAAAGTGATGTGAGCGGTGTCTTAAGCTGATGCGATATGTCAGAAAGCGCATCCTTTAGCAAAAGCTTGTCTGCCTTTGCATTTTCCGCAGACTCCCTCAAATAGATTGCTGTCTTGTAAAGCTCTCCCTTTAGTATAGAAAGCTCTCCCTCTGTGCTATCTGCCATAAAAAGTCTGTAGTCTCCCTGATTTATGCGGCGCAGATAATCCGCAGCCTGTCTGACCTGTCTTTTAAAGCTAAATCTTATAAGCACAATATAAAGACAAAAGCCCCCTGCAAAAAGCACAACAAGAAATATGTCTAGCCAAAGCGCTCCTTTAAGCGCTTTTTCATTTGACAAAACCGCAGAATCCTTTTCCATATCAATGCCGTATTTTTTAAAGAGCGTCTCTGCGCTTTTTAAATTTGTATAATCACTATCGAAGCTGCTGTCATTTAGAATCGCGCTACACTGCCATCTGATACATCGGGATATTTTTCATGAATAAGCGCACACAGCTTAGCCACTGTGACGTTATAGTTTTTCGTATATGCCTGTACTGAAAAAAGACGGTAAAAGCCATAACCATCACACATATACATGTATAAATTATTGCAAAATACACAAAATGTTTTCTGTTCATCTAAATTATATTTTTTCTTTCTCATGCTTTCCCCCGGGAACTGTCTCTGTCAGCCGGTACTGTTTAAAGTGCTTCGCCTGAATCTACACGATACCCGATTCCCTTCACAGTCTTTATCACATCATCACCAAGCTTTCCCCTGATGCGCTTCATATAGACAGTCACGGTATGGTCATATACATCGTTGCCTGTTGCCTCCCAGATGCAGTCAAGCACTGCATTTCTGGAAACTGCCTTGTCATGATTGGTAAAAAGCAGATCGAGTATGCGGTTTTCAAGACTTGAAAGAGCAATCACCTGTCCATCCCTTATTGCTTCCTTTTTGTCCAAATCATAGCTTATGCTTCCTGCATGTATGACAGATAAGCTGTCATCACTTTTCCTGCGCAAAAATACGCGGTTTACCCTCGCCACAAGCTCCCTTACGGAAAAAGGCTTTGTGATGTAATCCTCCGCTCCAAGCTCGATTCCCTTTACTATATCGTTTTCCTCATCCTTTGCAGTAAGAAAAATCACCGGTGTTTTTCTTTTCCAGCCTTTCGCTGTAAAAATCAAAGCCGTTCCCATCCGGAAGCGACACATCAAGCAGCACAAGGCCGGGGTGCTCACTCAAAAGCGCCCCAGCCTCCTTTAAATTGCCTGCTGTCAAAAGCTCATATTCAGGTTCTGTAAAGGTATCACACAGTCCCTCTGTTATTCCTTTATTATCCTCTATGAGAAGTATTTTTTTCATATCAGCTCCCGCATTTTCTACAGATTTTCATTCTTGATTGTCTCAATAATGTTATTGTGTCTAAGCTTCGTCATTGATAGTTTCATGATAGCATAAATCAGCATTATTACAACCACTATACACAATATAATTGCTTTATACGGTGCTTATAAATGATTGCGCCACCCATCCTGTTCATAATAAAACATAAGAGATAGTTTATTAAAATACCAAGCGGTACGCCTATTACAAGTGCCTTCACAGATATAAACACACTCTCGAGTCTGACCATTCCAGCAAACTGCTTATCTGTCATTCCAATGCTTCTTAGTGTAGCAAACTCGCGGCTTCTAAGCTCCATTCCGGTGCTTAAGGTATTGATGATATTTGTGATTCCTATTAAGGCAATGACCACAATAAGTCCGTATGCAAATACTCCAAGCAGTGTAAAGAGTGATTTTTCATCGCGCATCTGCTTATCCATATTGCTGACATAAAAACTAATCTGAGAATACTCAGGATTTTCTTCCGTCTCCTTTTCTAATGTATCCTGATATTCATCTGCATTTTCTGCAACCACATATGCCGAATATATCGCATTCCCCGGTTTGAGCTCATTACCGCTCTTGCCGTCAGCCCATAAGCTTTCAAAGCCTTTTTGGTTCATAAACAAAAGCGAGGTATTGCCGTAGCCATTATAACATGTTGGTACCTTGTCTGTAACACCTGCAATAGTTACATCTACAGTTTTTCTGACACCGTTATTTATTGTTTCCTCGTCAACGTATCCACTGTTATCCTCCGTACTGCTTTCAGTATCACCTTCCACAGCATTGTCATCAGAAGAAGCATCATCATACACATTGTAGCCGCACCTGATTGTATCTCCTGCTTTATATTTGTACAGCTCCATCTCTTCTTTGACGTATTTCGAGCTTTTCTCATTATACACATCAAATGTGCATTTATTTACAAGAATTGCTCCTGTATCTGCATTTTTTACGCCTGCGTCAGACGCATACTTATCATACGATTTGTCATTTAAAACCGTGATAAAAAACTCTTGTGAGACATCCTCTCTGTCATCATAAAGCTGCCCGCAATACTCTCCATATTCCTTTGTATACTCCGGCTTATCTACATCAAAATAATAACCTGCTCCAACCAGATAATCCTTTGCTCCTTCAATGCCACTCAAAAGCTCAGAGAGCTTTTCAATATCAAGGTCCTTTTTACATGACATATTTATTCCAATATTGTAATCTACTGATGCATATGACATCCCAACAACGCTAAAGGCCATAGACATAAAGTATGATATCACAATAAAGGTTACTGAGCAGATAACAATAGACGTCACTGTAGTTCTGTACTTTTTTTTGTTTCTCTTTATATTCTTATATGAGATAACGCCTCCAATGCCCCAGATTCTGCCTATAATAGCCGGTGTCTTAAGCTTTGCTGACTTTATTTTAATCTCCTTTGTGTTTCTTATTGCTTCAAGCGGTGTGACCTTTGCGGCCCTTCTTGCACTGCCTGTTGCTGAGAAATAAATGGTTGCTATACTCAGTATCACAGCAAGAATAAGTGCAGGCAGTGATGTGTGAAAGCTCAAAGCAAAGTTAAGCCAGCCTGCTGACAGCGCATTTACCACCTTGACAAGTATAAACGATGCCAAAATACCACTCATGGTACCTACAGGAATACCAACCACTCCAAGCATTGCTGCCTCTGTCTTAACGCTGCTTTTTATCTGGCGCCTCGTAGCACCCACGCTTGCAAGCATGCCATACTGCCTGATTTTTTCAGTGATTGATATGTTGAAGCTGTTTTTGATACAGTACACTGATGTCAGTATAATTATCAAAGCCACAACAGCGGCCACTGTAAACAGTGCTTTAAATGTGCCGTCAATCGGGAAAACACACTCATAGCTTATAAGGAAGCGATTTATATATATATCATATTTTGCATTTTCCATCTCTTTAAGAAACCTGTCGCTCTCCTCAGCAGACATTTCAACAGATGAATTATTTGATTTCTCAAACAGCTTTTCATCCACACCAATTATATCTGCAGTCACAGCATCCTTATTTCTTAAAGCCTTTTGAGTGTACCTGCTGTACACTGTGAGCGTAGTGTCAGCTTCGTTAACCTCACTCTTTGTGCCGTTATCAATTGCTGCCAGCTCATCAGAATATGTGACAAATGTATATCCGGCGGCACTATAGTCCTCCATTCCATAGCCCGGTCTTTCCATGATGCCTACCACCTTGTAGCGCTTTGTCACAGTATCGGTAAGTGTCTCTGCCTCATGCTCATATGCGATATTTTCCCATATGACACTTTCGGTGTTTGAATCATATCGCTTTCCGATATCAAGTGTTATCTCATCTCCCACCTTTATGTCGATTCGTCCGTTTGTCTTTAAGTGCCTTGGAATGACTATCTCATCCTCATTTTTTGCCATGCGCCCCTCTATCAGGTTAAAGCAGCCTTTCTCAAAGCCTGCCTCATCTGTTGCCATGACATAAGCATACGGCTTATCCTCATTCTTGCAGCCGTCTAGCTTTGCAAAGCCCATTCCCATTGTCTCAAATGTGCTTTCAATATTTCTGTTGTTTTTAAACTCCGAAAGCTCAGACATTTTCACATTCGAAAATTTCACATGAAAGTCGCCGCCCTTTTGCTTCTGGTATTCAATCATACTGTACTGAAAGCTTGACACAAGTGTGACAAGCGCCGACAAAAGCGCTGTTGCAAGAATTATTCCGACTATCGTGACAATAGTTCTTTTCCTGTTGAGCTTTAAGTTTTTTAATGTGAGTGTCTTCATCAAATTCATCTGATTTTACCATCCTCTATCATTATTGTGCGGTCAGCCGCCTTTGCAAGCTCCATATTGTGTGTAATCATAATGATTGTCTGGTTGAGCTCACGGTTTGAGGTCTTTAAGAGATGCATAATCTCGTTGCTGGCCTTGGTATCCAGGTTTCCGGTCGGCTCATCCGCGAGCACTATAGATGGTCTCGTAATCAGGGCTCTTCCTATAGATGTGCGCTGCTGCTGGCTCCTGAAAGCTCGTTTGGCAGATGAGTGCGTCTCTCTGTAAGTCCAAGGCGTAAAAGCATGTCATCCATCTGTGCTTTTTCCACCTTTCTTCCATCAAGCTCCATCGGGATTGCCATGTTTTCCTCCACATTTAATATAGGTATCAGATTATAAAACTGATAAATGATACCTACCTGTCTTCTTCTGAATATGGCAAGCTCATCATCATTCATTGCAAAAATATCAGTGCCGTTTATATACACCTTTCCGCTTGTTGGCCTGTCAACACCTCCGAGCAGATGAAGCAGTGTGGATTTTCCGGAGCCGCTCGCCCCGACTATTGCCACAAACTCTCCCTTTTCCACGCTCAATGACACATCGTCCAAAGCCTTGACCTGATTTTCTCCGGCTCCATATATTTTTGATAAGTGTTCTACCCTAAGCAGTTCCATTTAATTCTCCTTTTCTTCTCTATACATTTTTGAGTGCTGTGCGGTCTGTCCTTTAAAGTGCAGCCGCCCCGCGATACAAGTGTATAATACATTATGTAAAGTTACAGGTAGGTTACTTTTAAAAAATATTACAGCATAATATAAAAACTCCGGTCAGAACAAAAAGTTTTCTGTGCCGGAGCTTATATATCATATGTTTTATAATTATCTATGCCAATAATTATTTCTGCTTATATGAAGACAAAAAGTCTGCAAGCTTGCCTGTGGCATCCTTTAATATCTCTGTTCGAGGCAGATATACCACTCTGAAGTGATCCGGCTTATCCCAGTTGAAGCCGCCGCCGTGGATGATGAGTATCTTCTTCTCACGAAGCAGATCAAGTGCAAACTGTTCATCGTTTGTGATGTTGAACCTTGCAGTATCAATCTTTGGGAATATGTAAAATGCTGCCTTTGGCTTTACTGCCGAAATTCCCGGTATATCGTTTAATGCCTTGTAGACGTACTCTCTCTGCTCATAGATTCGTCCGCCCGGCACAATATACTCGCCTACACTCTGATATCCGCCTAAAGCTGTCTGCACTATCGACTGCGCCGGAACATTCGAGCAAAGACGCATGTTTGAGAGCATGTTGAGTCCCTCGATATAGTCCTTTCCGAGTGCCTTGTTGCCGCTTAAAACCATCCATCCAATACGATAGCCTGCTATCATATGTGACTTAGAAAGACCGCTGAAGGTCACACAGAAGAGGTCCGGTGCAAGCGACGCAATAGACACATGCTCATAGTCATCCATCACAAGCCTGTCATATATCTCATCCGAAAAAATCATGAGCTCGTGCTCTCTTGCCACATCAGCTATCTGCTGCAGCACCTCCCTTGGATAGAGCGCTCCCGTAGGGTTGTTAGGGTTTATTATTACGATGGCCTTTGTCTTGTCTGTAATCTTCTTTTTGATATCCTCTATGTCCGGATACCACTCTGACTGCTCATCACAGATATAGTGCACTGCCGTGCCTCCCGCAAGTGTAACGCAGGCTGTCCAAAGCGGATAGTCCGGTGCCGGCACAAGCACCTCATCACCATTGTCAAGAAGTGCTGACATGCTTAGGTTTATAAGCTCGCTGACTCCGTTTCCGGTATAGATATCCTCAACCGTCACATTAGGAAGCTTTTTGAGCTGTGCATATTGCATGATTGCTTTTCTTGCAGAAAAAAGTCCCTTGGAGTTGGAATACCCCTCACAGTCCGTGAGCTGGCGTGACATATCATATATCACCTCATCAGGTGTCCTAAAGCCAAACGGCGCCGGATTTCCTATATTGAGCTTCAACACATTTGTGCCGTTTTCCTCCATGCGGGCCGCTCATCCACCACCGGTCCTCTTACATCGTAAAGCACATTATCTAATTTTCTGGATTTTCCAAATTCTCTCATCCTGACAATCTCCTTTTATTTTCGTAACAATTCCTGTAACCGTAATCATATCCTGCTAGCCTAAAAGCTCAAAAACAGCCTCAGCGTCAAATACCACCTGCTTTACTTTATCAACCTCTATCTGATAAAGTGCATTTGCAGCCAGATGCTCTGCAGCCTGCTCGAGATCTCTTATGCCCGATGTGTTCTCGTGAAGCTTAATCACTGCATCAAGTCCGTCCTCTGTGAGAACGCACTCCTCCTCCTTCATTCCCATTCGCTCAAATACCTTGCGCAGGGCAAATCTCTGGAAGATGACCTTCTTCTCTTCATCGGTATAGTCCGGAATATCAATCACCGCAAAACGTGACATAAGCGGTGCAGAAATCTGTGATTTATCATTGGCTGTTGCAATCGGATATACTCCGACGGTCGGCACCATACACTCCATATAGTTGTCTGTAAAGCCCAGATTGTCAAGCAGTGTCAAAAGCACATCTGCCGGATTTCCGTTGCCGTTTTTGCTTGAGGCCTTGTCGAGCTCATTGATGATAAATACAAGATTTGACTCTCCCGCCTGTGAAAATGCCTCCATAATGATTCCCGGCTTTGCGTTTGAATAGATTCTTGAGCTTCCTGTGAGCTGCTCTGCATCATTTATGGAGCTCATATCGAGTGTGGTCCATGGAAGCTTGAGTATACGTGCAACAGCATATGCAATCTGTGACTTTCCCGTTCCTGCCGGTCCGCAGAGCAGCAGTCCGTAGGCAGGAAGTGTATGCGTCCTGTTTATCTGGATAATGGTCTCAATAATTCTCTGCTTCACGCTCTCCATGCCATAGAGCTCCTCATCGAGTATGCGTCTTGCCTCAACAGGGTCGATTGCCTCAAAGTAATTTCCCTTCCACTGGATATTCATCATGATGGAAAGTGCTCTCTGCGCATGGCGTCTCTCCTCAGGTGATACCTCGCTTGAACGCGCAACTGCCAGGTTTCTTCTGGCCCACAGCAGTATATTGTCAGGCAGTGTACGACCTGCACAGGTCATGAAATCTGTAATGCTTTGTATACTGGTGAGCTTCATGCTGTCGCCCTCTTCCTCGTAATCATCGAGTCAGGCTCATCCTCAGGCATGGTGCTCGCAAAGAGCCTCTCCATCATATACTGTAAGAATCCGTCCTCCGCAGACAGCTTTGTGCCTCTGCCGAGAGCCACCTCTCTCACCCTGTATACCGCGTATCCGTCAGGTGTATTGGCTCCTGAAAGCTGTACCTTTATGTGATTTTCGCCAAGCCACTTAAAAAGGCTAACGAAGCGGGAATCAATGCGCAGGATATCTGCACTGGTCACCCCATCACCATCCTCAAATTCAAAGGATGTACGCTTTATCGGATTTGTAAACATACCGAGCGCATGGTGCGCCCACTCCTTTTGCTTATTGTCTATCACAACAATCGGTTTATCGGCCGATGCCTTTGTCTCTGTCGAATGAAATGTCTCATATGTACACTCCGGATGCTCGTTTGCTACCGGTGTATCGCTAAAATCAAATACTGGCATTTTTATTCCTCTCTTTTCGTAATTGTATTCTTCATCATACCCTGTCAAAGGCTATGTCTTGTACCACCTCGCCCGCGATGATAAGTCCTGCCACTGATGGTACAAATGCAAGGCTTCCGGGAATATCCCTGCGCTCTGTGCACTTGTGTTCGGCACCCGGCGGACAGATGCAGTTGCTTCTGCAGCTTATAGACATATCCTCTATCGGTCTTGTAGCTTCTCCTCAGAGTATACCACCTTGAGCTTTTTCACGCCACGTTTTTTAAGCTCACGGCGCATGACCTTTGCAAGCGGACACATGCTGGTCTTATATATATCAGCACCTTAAATGCACTTGCATCCAGCTTATTTCCCGCTCCCATGCTGCTTATGATAGGCACATTTTTTCTCCTGTGCCTTCATGACAAGCGCAATCTTTGCTGTGACCGTATCAACCGCGTCAACTATATAATCATACTCTTCAAACGGAAATTCATCAGCATTTTCCGGCAAAAAGAAACACCTGTGCGTCACGACACTGACATCAGGATTAATATCATGAATCCTCTCCTCCATCACATCTGTCTTGTATTTTCCTATGGTCTTTCTGGTTGCGATTATCTGCCTGTTTAGGTTTGTAAGACACACCTTGTCATCATCGATAAGGTCAATCGCTCCCACGCCGCTTCTGACTAGTGCCTCGCAGACATATCCGCCCACTCCTCCTATTCCAAATACTGCGACTCTTGCGCCCTTTAGCCTATCCATCGCCTCTTTTCCAAGCAAAAGCTGTGTTCTTGAAAACTGATTTAACATTTATTTCTCCTTTTCATCCCTGACCACGCCGACACCGGCAGAAATCAGGAGTCTTACTGTATCCTTAAGCATGCTCCAGTCAGCCTTTGACAGCTCATCGGCAGCCTTTATCATCTCAATAAGCTGCTTAAATGACATCTGGTCAAGGTTCTCAAAATTGGAGTCCGATGCAATTGAAAAAAGCACATTTACAAACTGCTTTCGCTGCGCCTCATCCATGCTGCCTATCCAGTTTCTGAGTGTCTTGTCAAGGCGCACACTGTTTTTGTCCAGCCCATCCGCCTTTATGATACTTCCGCCCATTATCTCCCATGAAAAAGCATCATGCTGCAGCGGCCCCGAATTATGGCTTCTTACCACCTCATAATCGTCCACATGCTCAAGCAATAAGCCAACAATAGACGACTGTGGCAGAAATGTCTCTATTCTGTCAAAAATTCTTTTGTAGCCTGCCGTATATATCATCTTGTGATTGAAGCCCGGCCCGTCAAAATTAAACACCTTAATAATGACATCCTGCACCTCTTTATCCACATGCATGGCGGCAAACACTGCCAGATTTCCACCCTTTGAGTGCCCGCCTATCCACAGCCTTCTTGTATTGATGCTTTTATTGTTGATATTTTCATCATCTAAAGCTTTATCATTTATGGCTTTTTCATTTATGACCCTATCATCATTGCATATATATGCTGCCACCTGCTTTAAATATTTTTTCGCCTTGTTCTGTCCCGGTGTCTCATCGAGATAGCTTAGATTAAAGTTTTCCTTCCAGCCGACCACGGAATGGTCTGTACCACTGTAGGAAATGAAATATGTGCCGTCAGGCAGTTCTATCGTAACCGCAGAAAACTGCGACTCCTCTTTTTCACTTATATCGTATATATAATATCTCAAAATGCAGTCAGCATAGCGCCTTGAGTGCGCCAGCTTTTGAAGTAGCCTCGCGGAATGGCGGAAAAGATTAGGCATCTGCTCAATCTCATCGTCACTGTGGTCCGCGCAGTAAAGGCTTGAAAGCTGTTTTATCGTAAGGTATGACTTCTTTGCATCCGGCATATATGGCTTCATCTGCACATAAATAAGCTGTGAAAAAATCAGTCCGTCCACCTCATTTACATGCACCTCATCAAAGCCTATGTCTCCACGCCAGTCAATATAATCCATGATATCTGCCATACAATGCCCTCCTGAAATATATCTGTCTTATTCATCATAGTGATCTAGGAAGCTGTGCTTTATGCCATCCTTTTTATATGCTACAACCGTAGCCAGATTTACATTCTCCACGCTCTTAAATATATTTGCCTCGACAAAAGGATTCACCTTTTTAAGATTAGCGATGAGCTGCTTTATCTCAACACGCTTTGAGCGGTTTCCTCATTATTGCAGGTGGTACAGGTATCTGTAAACTTGCAGGCACACTGTATGAAATGCAGACCGTTGTAATCACGCCAGGCCTTGATATCGTCCTCCCTGACAGGTAAAGAGGCTGATAAGCTCCATGCCCTCAAAGTTTGTGCTGTGAAGCTTAGGCATCATGGTCTGTACCTGTGCACCGTAGAGCATGCCCATGAGTATCGTCTCGATAACATCATCATAGTGATGTCCGAGCGCAATTTTGTTGCAGCCCAGCTCCTTTGCAAATGCATACAGATGTCCTCTTCTCATCCTCGCACATAAATAGCATGGCGATTTTTCGATATCATATACAGCATCAAATATATCTGACTCAAAAATAGTGGCAGGGATGCCAAGGTTCCTGCAGTTTTCCTCTATGACATGCCTGTTTGCCTCATTGTAGCCCGGGTCCATGATGAGAAACTTCACATCAAAATCAAACTTGTTGTGATGCTTAAGCTCCTGAAAAAGCTTTGCCATGAGCATGGAATCCTTACCTCCCGAGATACACACCGCAATCTTATCCCCCGGCTTTACAAGCTCATAGGTGTTTATCGCCTTTGTAAACTTGCGCCAGATGGATTTCTTAAATTTCTTTCTGATGCTTTGCTCCACATCTGTCTTTATATCGCGCTCTGCCACCTCATCCTCTTTCATGGCATCAAGCAGCCAGCTATATAGCTCCCTTTAAGCTTGCCGCATCAAAGCCTTTTTCTGTGAGATACTCTGCCACATCCACACTCGTCTTACCACGGCTGCAGACTATGACAAGCTTCTTATCATGCACCACCCTATCATCTGACTCTATTTCCTCTGCCTGAATATTGAGTGCTCCCTTTATGGCACCGTGCGCCACCTCTTCCTCACTTCTTATATCTATTATCTGATAGCTGTTACTATCCAGCTTTTTAACTTCTTCTATACTAAGCTGCATTTTATTTCTCCTATATTATTTCCGCAATGACTTTATTTCCTGAAATATCCTGTACTCATAATATGCCGTCACCACAAGGATGAGCCCTATCATAATGAGGCTGTATACATCGCGGATTGCTATTCCAAACGCATCACACACGCATGGCACCAAAAGCCCCGCAGTAAAAACAAGCTTTACAAACATCAAAAGCCTGAGTGAATACTTTCTGATATTGCCCACACACAGCTCCGCTGCTATGTGATTGAGCTTTTCCGGATAATGCTGCAGCCATGTGATTGCAATGTATACAAGCAAAAGCACAAGTATATTGGCCACAAACTTAAATACCTGTATGTGATAGCACACTCCATAATAAATCTGTAAGCCTATATACGCAAGAGCTAAAAGCGCATCTATTGCCTCAAGCACCGCCGAAGCAAAGGTCATATCTCTTTTTCTCATATAAATCTACTACCTTTCATTAACACCTTAAACTCGTAAAAATAAGGTAAAACGATATTGTTTTTCTTTAAACTATCTAATTTTATCATATTATGGACTATCTTTCTAGAAAAATTGTGATATAATAATCAGGTTAAAGGAATTTTATTTAAAAATTAATAATACAACGAGGTTTAATCGAAAATGAGCAAATTAACAATACCAAAGAACTATTCTTCGGCACTGAATCTTCACGATACACAGCTTGCCATCAAGACTGTTAAGGATTTCTTCCAGGGCATGCTCGCACAGCGTCTTTCCCTGACACGTGTTTCAGCACCGCTTTTCGTTGACCCTACCACAGGCTTAAACGATAACTTAAACGGATATGAAAGACCTGTTACCTTCGGCATCCTTGAGCAGGGTGACAAGGAGCTGAGGTCGTTCACTCTCTTGCCAAGTGGAAGAGATATGCATTAAAGAAATACGGCTTCTCTCTCGGCGAGGGCATCTACACAGATATGAATGCCATAAGAGTGATGAGGAGACTGACAATATCCACTCTATATTTGTTGACCAGTGGGACTGGGAAAAGGTCATCCGCAAGGAGGACAGAAACTTAGATTTCCTTGAGGAAACAGTAAAGACAGTATACAAATGCCTGCGCAAGACCGAGCAGTATATGGCTATACAGTACGACTACATAGATTTGATTCTGCCAAAGGATATCACCTTTGTCACCACATCAGAGCTTGAGGAAATGTTCCCGGACAATACTCCAAAGGAGCGCGAGTATTATTTTGCAAAGGCAAAGGGTGCAATCTGTGTAATGCAGATTGGTGACAAACTTGCAAACGGAGAGCCTCACGACGGACGTGCCCCTGACTATGACGACTGGGCTTTAAACGCTGATATCATCGTATACTATCCTGTTCTTGATATCGCACTTGAGCTTTCATCAATGGGTATACGTGTAGATGAAAAATCTCTGAAGGAGCAGCTTGACAAGGCCGGATGTCCTGAGCGTGCTAAGCTTCCATTCCAGAAGGCTATCCTCAACAAGGAGCTTCCGTACACTATCGGAGGCGGAATCGGACAGTCACGAATCTGTATGTTCTTCCTCAGAAAGGCTCATATCGGTGAGGTACAGAGCTCACTGTGGCCTGAGGAGACAATTAAGGAATGTGAGGAGCATGGTATTCAATTGCTATAATCTGCATACCATACTTTACTGTTTATTATTAGTCCGTATAAATTTAGTACACTATACTAATGATATGAGGGGTCAAAAAGTATTTTGCCCCTCATTTATGATTATTCATGAATTTAATAAAAAACCTGCTGTGTCAGACAAGCATGACACAGCAGGTTTATTATTTCTTATTTTTTAACTTTTCCATATGCATCACAAACATCAGCATAAATGCATATGTTGCTACTATTATCTACACAAACATCCTCCATGCAGCCCTGATCTGCGAACTCAGCCTCTCAAACTGCCAGTGGGTATTGCTCTTTATGATACTGTTTGGATCATTTATAGTAAAGCCCTCATCATCATAGCCTGTGATCACCATAAAATGTCCATTGTCTGTGAAATCTCCCGGACCGACATTTACGACTATCAGATTGCCCTCATCAAGCCTTTCTTTAAATGTATCCTCATCCTCCTTTATAGTCTTAGCATTTACGCCGTAGTGCCTGCAGCCCTTGCTCATAAGATCCCATGCACTTCCGGAGCCGTCCACACTGTAGCCGGCCTCCTTTGCATACTCTGCCACTGCAAGAGGTGATGCCTGTGCATCATGCGTCAGATATAATACAACCATCGAAAGTGCAGTCGGACCGCAGCCACTCGCCGCAAAATAATTGCCGCTGTACTTTTCATAGCCCCATCTCTTATCCCACTGCTGCAATAGAGGTACTGTATCCTGCGAGGCCTCTGCAGTCAGATCAATATCATGCTTTTTCGAGTGCTCCTCAGGATACTCATATATGAAGTCAATTGCCTCATCATTCTTCTTCGCAAGCTCCTTTAGCTGCACCGGATACTCTGCACTTTGAAGTATCTCATCAAGCTTCGTTTCCTTGTCAGGCTCGCTGCTTTCCTCCGCAGCGTTTACATCAGCCTCTGAGCTGTTTTGCTTTTTTCCTGAATCCATTTTAGATGCGGTAAGTGAATTATTATTCTTCTGCACATCAACATTCCCTGAGCGTGTCTTATTATCAGCACTTACCGCTGCTTCTGTAACAGGAACCAAAAGCTGCATGCCCACAGCCACAAATGTTATTATGGCTATCGCTGCACAAAGGACTATTGCGCCTATTTTCATGCGCCTGTCACTGTGCCTTGCACGTTTTATGCTCCCTGCCTTCTATCAGTTTTCTTATGTGTCTTTCCCATTGTTTTCCTCTTACTATTACAGCTTATCAACTTCATCCATCCAGATACGTCCGCACGCATCAGAAGGCATCCTTAGGTCTCCTCTCGGTGAGACCGCCACTGTTCCTACCTTTGGTCCATCCGGCAGACATGAGCGCTTGAACTGCTGTGCGAAAAATCTGCGATAGAAGTTCTTAAGCCATTTGAGAATAAACTCATCATCATATTTTCCTTCAAATGCTATCCTTGCAAGGCGGTAAACCTTGGCAGGAGCATAGCCGCAGCGCAGCATATTGTAAAGGAAGAAGTCATGCAGCTCATAAGGCCCCACAAGATCCTCTGTCTTCTGTGAAATCTTACCGTTTTCAGGTGGTAAAAGCTCAGGAGAAACAGGTGTATCAAGCACATCAAGAAGTGTACTTTCCAGCAAATCGCTGCCACAGGTATCTGCATAGTATTTTACCAGATGGCGCACCAGAGTCTTTGGAACCGATGCATTTACAGCATACATGGACATATGGTCTCCGTTGTAGGTCGCCCAGCCGAGTGCCAGCTCTGACAAATCTCCCGTACCTATAACCATTCCGTTTTCCTTGTTTGCGATATCCATAAGTATCTGTGTGCGCTCGCGTGCCTGTCCATTCTCGTATGTGACATCATGCACAGACGGATTCTGACCGATATCCCTGAAATGTATATTTACAGCATCCTTTATATCCACCTCGATAAATGTAGCTCCAAGGCATTTAATGAGATTTACCGCATTGTCATATGTGCGGTCTGTTGTTCCAAAGCCCGGCATAGTAACTGCCGCTATATCCTTGTGATCCTTTCCCAAAAGGTCAAATGCTCTTACCGTGACAAGCAGTGCCAGTGTGGAGTCGAGTCCTCCTGAAATACCGATAACCGCGGTCTTGCAGTTGGTATGCTCTAATCTCTTTTTAAGCCCCATAGCCTGGATCATAAGAATCTCATCACAGCGTCTGTCCCTGTCTGTCTTGTCTGCAGGAACAAAAGGAGCCGGATTTACATAGCGGCTAAGAGTGGTATCCTTTACCTCAAGATCAAACTCAGCCCATCTGTGATCATCCTCGACAACAAATGTTGTCATCCTGCGCCTCTCAGTCTCTATTCTTTCTACATCAAACTCGCTGTATATAGTCTTATTTGTAAAGCGCTTTGACTCGGCAAGCACATTTCCGTTTTCACAGATGAGATTGTGTCCTGAGTAGACCACATCCTGTGTGGACTCACCGTCTCCCGCTGACGCATAAATATATCCACAGATTAATCTTGCAGACTGTCCGCTCACAAGCTCTCTCCTGTATATTGCCTTGCCTGTCACCTCATCTGATGCAGACAGATTTACAATCACAGTGGCACCCGACATCGCGTGTCTGATGCTCGGCGGGTTCGGAGTCCAGAGATCCTCACAAAGCTCCACCGCTATCTTAAGCTTTGGCAGCTGCTTGCAGCTAAAAATAAAATCAGTATCTACAGACACCTGCTGTCCATTTTTCAGTGTGACATATGTGCTAAGGTTTTCTCCCGATGCAAAATGCCTTGCCTCATAAAACTCATTGTAATTTGGCAGAAATGTCTTTGGCACCATGCAAGCACCTCTCCGCGCGATACGACTGCCGCCATATTATAGAGCATTCCGTTTATCTCATATGGAAGCCCTATGAAAAATATGCCGTCAAGGCTCCTGCTGTAATCAGCTATTCCTATAAGTCATCCTCTGCTGCAGCTATGAGCTTATCCTGCCAGAAAAGATCCTGACAGGTATATCCGGTAATGCAAAGCTCCGGGAAAACAACCACCTTTGCCCCGTTATCAGTGCACTCCTTCATAAGAGCTTTAATAAGCTGTCCGTTGTATACAGTATCAGCTACCTTTACCTTTGGTGTCGCTGCAGCGACCTTTATATATCCGTCCTTCAATTAGCGCATCTCCTTCAACTCATCCACCGTAAACTCATATGCCTTATTACAGAACTGGCACTTTACCTCAATGCTCTCACCATCTGCGATAATGGAATCAAGATCCTTTTTGCTCAGTGTGGAAAGAGCTCTGCTCACACGCTCCTTTGAACAGTCACAGTGGAAGCGTGTCTCAGTCGTATCTGTGATTTCAAGCCCGAAATCCCCTAAAATTTCCTCAAGTATCTGCTCCGGAGTCAGCCCCCTGTCAAGCATCTGTGTCACCGAATCAATCTCTGTGATTTTCTTTTCAAGCCTGTCCACAACCTCATCCGGTGTAAACGGCATAAGCTGGATGATAAATCCACCGGCCTGCTTTACGCTCTGGTCCTTATCCACCAGCACGCCAAGACCAACCGCCGACGGAATCTGCTCAGATGTGGCAAAATAATAGGTCAGATCCTCAGCTATCTCACCTGTTTTAAGCTCACACTGACCTGAATACGGCTCCTTTAAGCCATATCCTTTATGACTGTGAGTATTCCAAGATCAAGTGCTCCACCCACATCGAGCTTGCCTGCCGCATTGAGTGGCAGCTCAACCTGTGGATTTATGGCAAAGCCTTTACATTGCCGTGCGAATCTGCTGTGACGGTAAGCCCCTTTGCAGGTCCGCTGCACTGTATCTGAAGAGTTATGATATCCTTATCACCCTTCATCATAGCTCCCATCATGGCTCCCGCAGAAAGAAGTCTGCCAAGTGCGCCGTCATGACAGGTGTTGTCATGTGATCCTCTCTGGCGGTCTCCACCATCTCCCTTGATGTTACAGCAAATGCTCTGATATTGGCATCCGCCGCTGTTGCTCTTACTATATAATCTGACATAATTTACCTCTCATTATCTAATTCTATGCTTTATGTGCAATTACAGTGACCTTCTCACTGTCACACTTCACCTGATCGTCTGTGTACGCATCATACACCGCATCAAACACAAGTCCCGACTGCTCAAGAAGCTCCTTAAGCTCTGAAATCTCATAGCATCTCTGGAAATGAGTTTCCTCAAACTTCTTGTAGATGTCATCCTCATCCTCTGACTGCTCCTTTATAAAAAGTGTCAGGTCATACTCGTTTATTTTCTCATCGGCATCATAATAATTGTCCCATATAAAGCTGCCCTCATTACGGTTTTCAGCTATGGTATTATCAGCCATGAGCACCTCATATTTATATGGAGTATTGATATCAAATATAAAAATGCCACCCTCTTTAAGACTTTCGCTCACGCAGAAAAAAACTGCCTGAAGATCCTCAGGCTCAAGAATATAATTGATGCTGTCACATGCGCTTACGACGGCACTCACCTTTTCTCCCGGTTCAAACTCTCTCATATCCTGCATCAGATAAAGGATTCTGTCATCCTCTCTCTCAAGCGCCATATCAAGCATGTCAAAAGAATTGTCAATGCCTATCATATCATAGCCTGCATCTGCAAGAAGCGTGGTAAGCTTTCCCGTACCACAGCCTAAGTCCACGACATATCCACTGTCTATGCCATTTGCACGCAGTTTTTCGACAATATATCTGCCCCACACCTCATATGGCACATTGTCCATGAACATGTCATACACCCGGGCAAAACTCGTGTATGCTTCCATAATTACCTCATTTCGTGTTTCTATTTACCGTAACTATTCAGAACCATCCCACGCACATTCGCAAAACCGCACGATACTCGTGCTTTCCCATCGTTCTCAGTGGTTCTGAATAGTTACTATTAATTATATAATAACAATTAAATGTCTCAAAATCAAGGTTGATATAAGGCACAAAAACCATTATACTAAGCATATGATTGATAATTACGAACACTACATTACAAAAAACATCAAAGCATTTTACAAAAGGCGTCTTTTCTCCCCGATTGTATACATCATTCTGCTTACCGTGCTATGGTTTGCATTTTCACTCGGAGATATTTTATCGCCCATACATATTGACAACTCTGTCAGCTTTGAAGCTGCATACAAGGATTCGGACAGATATGTAAAAACCACCCTTAAAAAGCTTTACTTTACCGGCTACACCATGAAGGACGGTAACGACATCAAGGGCTATTACTACTACTGCATGCGCGATGAGCACTGCTCTATTGTACTGCTTGCACCATCACCTGTGAGGAGGGTCTGCCCTCTATAGATAAGCTCACGGTGGTCGGTAAAATCGTAAAGGGCAAGGGCACCTACACACAGTTTGTAAATAAACTGTCGAAGGATCTGAGTTGGGATTCCAAGGGACTCTCCGATACCATAACAGGCTGCTATCTTAATGAGCCTGAGTACCATTTGAAAACTACTATTTTTATGTTTGTTTTTTATTTTGGCACTCTTATCTATGCTGTTATCAGCCTGATATTCTACATCCTGTGCATCAGGTTTCCTGTTTTGGCACCGGCATGTCAGAATCTTGTTGTATTCGGCAATCCGCACAAGCTGCTTGCCGAGGCTGAGGAGGAGCTTGCGACACTGCCACAGCTTGCCACCGAGGATATGTTTATCACAGAGCACTATTTTATCATGACCTCGCCTTATGGCAATGCCATCGTGCTATCAAAGAGATTTTATGGATTTACAAATACTCTACCCTGCACAAGATTCTGTGGTATCATTCAGCATCTCATATACACTGCATATTTCCGCAAATAAGCATCTGTATATTCATTGTCCGAAGAACACTAAGTCTGATATCGATGGTATCATCGATTATCTGGCTGAGGCTAATCATGATATTCTGGTTGGTTTCAGTGAGGAGAACAGATTGAAGGTGCAGGCTATTCAGGGAAAACCGCTGCATGTGGAGAGACTGCTTGCGTGGAAAAAGAAATAAAGTGTTTCAGTTTATTGGCTAAAATGACGGAGCCTCGCAGTAGCACTTGCTGCAAAATACGCTCATACTACGCGGATTTTACATCAGTGCTCCTGCGAGGCTCCTGTTTATTGCAGTGTCCAGAGATTTTTGCTATTTTTATCTTGTTTTAATTATCAATTGCTTCGACAACCTCCTGTATATCATCAGCAGTGAGTTTTGTCAGCTTATCATATAAGTCAGCTTCAAGCTCATCATCCATATCACCATTTTGGACATTAATAATATAACCTCTGACTTCCATTCCAACCTTTACAAATTCATAATCTCCACAATTGTAAATATCATCTAACCCATATATGATCCCACAATAATAAAACATCTGCGCAAAATTATCACTTTCCCTGCTTATTCCTTTAATATTATCCTGTAAAAATTTCTTTGCCTCCTGCAATTGTAAATCAATAGCTTCTTTGTCCAAAGAATTATTCTGCAGATTTTCTGCATATTTTGATGCAAGATTATAGCCTTCTGTTCCAGACTTAAAAGTCTGATATGCTATGCTCTGTTGTACAGTACTAACTTTCATATTATTATCTTCTCTTGTATTTCCCAGGAAAAGAACTCCAGCCATAAAGTACATAATTATTATGATTATAAGAACAATTCCAAGAAAATACTTATTTATTTTCATTTTCCTCAACAATTTTTCCCTCCGCAATTTTTAATATCACATCACACACTTCCTTTAAATCTTCTTTATGATGAGTGGCTACAATAATCGTTGCTCCTCTTGACTTCTCCTCTCTTATTATTTTATATATAAGCTGCACTGCATCTTCATCCAATGCATTTGTCGGTTCATCAAGCAATATAATTTTCTGATTTTCAAAAATTGCCTGTGCAATATTTAATCGCTGTTTCATTCCCAATGAGAATTTTTTTACTTTTTTATCAGAGTCGGGATCCAGACCTACTCTTTCCAGAGAAAAACTTATATCTTTTTCATCAGCAATATTTTTTATCTTTGCAAGCATCTGAAGATTTCTCTTTGCGGAACATTCCGGCAGCAATTCCATATTTTCTATAACAATACCGGTCTCAGGTGGAAACTCAATTTTATCATGCAGCTTTTCCCCATCAATGAAAATACTTCCACTATCCAGATTTATCAAACCACTTATAGCTCTTAGCAGCATAGTCTTTCCTGAACCATTTTGCCCATATAAACCATAAACAAAACCACTTTTAAACGTATACGATACATTATCCAATACCGTATTTTCCTTTATCCTCTTTGTTACATTTTGTAATTGTATCATACTATATCATCTCCTCAGTAAATGTCTGTTTTCTTATATTTTATTATTGAAATAATATTTAAAACTACTAATAATATAATCACATATATAATTGAAGTTTCGTATCTCACATATATGTTTTTTGATAAATTATCCCACTACGCGTTCCAAATAGCATATTGGGGAAAAGCATAACTCCAATCCGGCTTAAATCACGATTTATCAGTACGTTATTTCCAATTATCAGTGATACCACCAAAAAAATATTTACAAATATATTTGAAATACTGGCATCCATAAATAATTCAAGTAAAAATTGTAATTGTACCAATGCCCATACTCCAACAAAATATGTAACTATTACCTGTATTAATTTTATACTTGATAAATTATTCCATGTCCCATCACATATTAAAAAAATAATCGTCTGACCTATTACTATACAGGCTAATTTCGCTGCTGATAATATAGCATTTTTTAAGTATAACCTCTCTCTGCTATAAGATCTGATCAGCCAAAGCTTACCATATCCGGTTGTAATTTCTCTTGCATTACCCGAAAAGTAAAAAAGTACAAATGGTAATGGTATATATGCATATAAAATTTGCACTAAATTACTTGTTGGGTTGTCAAAAATAAAAAGTGTACTGGCAAATGGTAATTGATATACCTCATAGCCACTCATTTGTATTACAACTCTTTGCATAATAATCATGCATATGATCAATATTATGTTTAACCACTTATTTTTCATTTCTTAAAATATCCCTTTTTGCAAACGTTACTATTCCTGCTATGTACAGAACTATTGCCATTACTATATTTTTTGCAAGAATACCCAAACAGCTTACAAACGATTTATTTCCTTCCAAAAAATTATATGCTACAGCAACATCTAAACCCGGTATCCAAAACTTAACGAGCCAAAATCTTATCAAAATGAATTGTACAAAATTAACTCCAAAAGCTCCTATAAGAGCAATAAGTTCATTTTGTAAACAAGTTCTAAGTATTTTGTAAAAAAGACCTGTCGCGACAAAGAAAATCCAAATAACAACAAATTCCATAAGAGAATACAGCACAAATGGATATTTCTTAATTGTTGCACCATTAAAACTATATACCGTAAAAATATAATCAACTATCTGACGAACTGCCGAAAATATTGCCGCCATTACAATAATTATCCTGACCTGGCTATTATTATATTTTCCCGCGTTTTATATCTAAGTAATATATATGTTTTTTCTTTGTCCAATGCATAGTATATTCCCAATAAGACAGGAATTGTATCTACAACCAATATTTCTTTAATTCCACAGAAATTACTGCCTGAATTGTGGATATTCAGGAAAATTACATCTTCCGTTATCCCCATCTGCCCTATTGAATTAAGCATAGGTACATTTGAAAAATAACAATCTATACTACACAATCCCACATATATTAAAGCGCATACTAAATATTTATACTTCAACAATTTTTTTCTCCCATATAATAGCTGTTATAATCACTAAAATGTAAAGCACTATACACCATATCGCCACTGGAACAACAACATTAAAATCATATTCCATAAACGGTTGAAAAATATGCATTGATGAATTTTTAAACAAAATTGGTATGAACCAGATTGCGAATGTCAACGCATATACCATCTTTCTTTCGTGTATAGATATTGCCAACGCAGCTCCCATCATTCCCAAAACACCGGCAAATATTGCGTTATAAGAATGTAGACTATATTCGTTGTCAATGGATGTGTATAGCTTATTTCAAAAAGAAATGTTTTTACCATGACAAAACTGTTATATTTCAATGGTTCTGCATCAAACGGTGTATTTGTTCCCCCATTAAATACTACTTGTGATAGTATAAGATTTAATCCCAGTCCTACAAATACAATTGTAAATGAGACGATAAAGGCTGATTTCATTTTTTGTAAAATATATTTATTTTTTCCCATTTTACATATCAATATATTCTTATATCCTGTAATATAATCAACAATACACTCTTCTCCCACTATTACAAGCAAATATAATGGCAAAAAACACAGATAAATCATTTGAAATATGTGTCCTTGTGAATAGCATGATAAAAATGTGACATATAACGGATAGGGTTTCCCCATTTCTCCATTAATTTTAATAATATCCTGATAATAAATCTGTACAATATCCAAAATTGGAATTACGAGCATAAAAATTATCATTCCTATACTTTTTTTATCACTTATAATTCTGTTTAATTGCTGTCTCATATTTTCCTTTCCTTGTAATTTTTTACTACCGCATTGTTACTATAGACGTCTATGTTTATATAGTATCTCATATTTCTGAAAAATCGACTTAATTTGTTATGAAAATTTCTGAATTTTTCATTGTCATGTACATCCACACTTCAGATTTCTTCAGAATTTTTCAGATTTTATTAAGCGCATATTGTGTTTTTATGTGCTATTATATTTTATATTATTATACTACTTAGGAGATATTTGCGTATGAATAAACTACTTATTATTGAAGATGATGTTACTATTAGAAATGCACTTAGAATTTTGCTTGAAAATCAAGGTTACTTCATCGAAGAAGCGCATGATGGTGAAGAAGGGCTCCAAAAATTTGACTCAACTTTTGATCTGCTGATTATTGACATAATGATGCCAAATATTTCCGGCATCGATGTATGCCGCAAAATCAGGGAAAAATCATATGTTCCGATTCTCTTTTTGACAGCCAAATCTCTTGAAACCGATAAAATGGAAGCCCTTTCCGCCGGAGGGGACGATTATCTTGTCAAACCATTCTCCTACGTGGAGCTTATAGCGCGTATTCAGGCTCTTATAAGAAGATGTCGCGTCTACGACAATGCAGATGCATCAGACAACACCGCTTCATCCACTATTGAACGATGTGGCTTAACCTTATACACAAAATGCAACAATGTCAGTTACGATGGCAGACAGCTTGCTCTCACGGATAAAGAATATCAGATTCTTCTGCTGTTAATTTCTCATCCGACAAAGACATTTTCAACACAGAATATATTTGAAAGCGTCTGGAATGAACCGTATACACAGTTTTCCAATAACACCATTATGGTTCATATTAAAAATCTGCGCAATAAGCTTGAAGCCGGCTGTGGCTGTGCCCACCTGATTAAAACAGTGTGGGGAAAGGGATATAAATTTGAAGAATAAATTTAACGGATATAAGGAATACATAAGCAGCTTATTGATTTCATTTTTAATAGCTTTGTTGATTTCAATTACTGTATTTGCAGCTATATACTTTTGTGGGAAAAAAATAATAAATGAATATGTAAACTCCGACAGCTATATTTACAATACACAGGCTCCATATATTACCAGCTTTCAAAAATATGTGTCTGACAATAAGGTTTCGTCAAACGATTTTAAAAGCATTGAAACATGGGTTCAAAGAGAAAAGCCCGAATTTTTTCTCATATCCATTGACAATGAAACATATTACGCTTCAACAGAATATTTAAGTCTCAAAAAGCCCCAAAATCTATCATTATATAATCAAAAAATATCTGTTTATCTTACAGCGTTAAACTTTAGTGACAGAACAGCTAAAATTTTTATATATAATAACTATCAGGAAAAATATCTCAAAACTTTGCTTATTTGTGATGCTCTCTTCACTTTAATTACAGCAATAATGATTTTGTTTTTCATTTTCAGGCATATTCTCACACAAATACATGGCACTTTAAACGTTGTCGAGCAGTCTGAAACCGAATTGATCAATGAAAAGAATATGCTGATACGAAGCATGGCTCACGATATCCGCACTCCTCTCGCAGGGCTGCAATCATACGCTGAAATTATCAAAATGGAAAATGAAAAGGGTGCGATTCCCACTGAACACATAGATGTGATTTTCAATAAAATATGCGAAATAAAAGGCCTTACCGACCAGCTTTTTGACTATTCACTTGCCTGCAATGAAGAAGCTCTTGAGCTTGACGCTCCATGCAATATGGAAAGTGCAATAGGTGACTATCTCTCTGAGATGGCTTTTATCCTCCGTGAAAACAGTTTTTCACTTGATATAGAAAAGCTCATATGGAAGGATTTTAAAATCACTGTGAACTCAAACTTTCTCGGACGGATTTTTAACAATATTACAAACAATATATGCAAATATGCAGATAAAAAAGCTCCTGTCTGCATAAGCTGTATCTACCGGAATAAAGATGCAGGTATCGAGATAACAAACCATATCTCAGATAAAAGCTCTCTGTTTAATACCACCGGCATGGGTATCAGAAATATCACCCTTATGATGAAGCAGATGAACGGGCGGGCTATTGTTTCACATAATAATACCGAGTTTCGCATTACTCTTTGGTTTTCACGCGCATAAAAATAAATCCGCTACACCAAAATCTGGCATAGCGGATTTATTTATATACATCTATCTTTTTTTATTTATCAAGCAAATCTGTGTAGAAATCTGCGTAATGTGTCTCGCCTGACTTGATGTAGTCAATGGCTGCTGATGGATGCTGATTTAAGCGTCCTGTGAGCAGGTATGGAATATCGTAGCCCCATACAGCACCGCTCTCCTTGAGCGGAAGCATATGCTCCTCAATGAATTTGAGTACAGGGAATACGTTGTATTTTGGATTTTTGAGGAAGCTGAGCAAAAGCTCCATCGCACAGTTTCCTGCGCCACGTCCCATGCCCATCATTGTTGCATCCAACAGGCTGACTCCCTGGCTGCTGCCTCTATGGTGTTTGCAAATGCAAGCTGCTGATTGTTGTGGGCATGCATTCCTACGAACTTTCCGTTTGCCTCTGCAATTTCTGTGTATTTCTCGGCAGTGCGGCGAATCTGCTCAGGATAGAGAGCACCGTAGCTGTCTACAATGTATATGCCGTCTGCAGAGCTCTTTGCAACCATATCAAGTGCCTGGTCTAAGTCTGATTCCTGTGTGTTTGAGATTGCATGATATTGCAGGTTACCTCGTAGCCCTTGGACTTTGCATCTTCAATCATCTCGATTGCAGCAGGCATCTGATGTACATATGTAGCCACACGCACCATGTCAATCACACTGTCCTCACGAGGGAGAATGTCCTTCTTGTAGTCACATCTGCCCACATCTGCCATGACAGAAATCTTCATATCAGAGTTGTTGTCTCCGACTATCTCACGGATAGCTGCCTCATCACAGAACTTCCATTTGCCGAATTTATTTACATCAAAAAGCTCCTTAGATGCTTTATAACCAAACTCCATATAGTCGATGCCTGCCTTTACGTTTGCACGATAAAGAGCATTGATAAAATCATCTGTAAACATAAAGTTGTTTACCAGTCCTCCATCCCTAATGGTAGCGTCAAGCACGCGGATATCCGGGCGTGCTGTCATTAAATCACCTTTCTGAGCCATTTTTGTTTCCTCCAAGTATAAATATTATTGTAACAAATATAAATATTACTGTAATTTGATATTACAATTTAAAGTTTTAATGCTTCAACGCTTTAAAGCATATAAGTATAATAACACAATTATTTAAAATTGCAAGTAAAACTTTACTTTTTTTGTCAGACTAATATAATGAATGAGGTTGTAATACAATATCAAAGGAGGACTATATGATTTCTTATTTGACTTCGGCAGATATGTCGATAATAGCTTTCATCGGAGTGATTTTGCATTCGCACTCACATGTATTGCTATTGCAAAATTAAATAAATTTTTAC
>ENA-OQCP01000104-OQCP01000104.1-human-gut-metagenome-genome-assembly--contig:-NODE-104-length-32244-cov-6.773422_pt1 | contig 32244 bp, 32 predicted proteins | sample MGYA00242760_ERZ504583 | MGnify/ENA primary metagenome ERZ504583 (study PRJEB26092, sample SAMD00036308) | human gut metagenome | host: Homo sapiens | study: EMG produced TPA metagenomics assembly of...
TGCCATAAGCATTTACCTCCTGTTTTTTGGCATGAAAAAAGAGGCTCAACTTTTCAGTCAAGCCCCGTGGGAAGTTCCTCCTTTCTCCGCCATGATACAAAAATACCGCCCGTAGTCTCGTTTGGGCGGTACTTTGTGTAAGATTGGCAGTCCATTATTAAGTTTTTTATTATGTTCCTTTGTACACCGTTGCAAACATCTCTTTATACACATATTGTTACCATTCATGACCGTTTATCGTGATATGAATGCCTCCATCCCGCACGCTTCGTCATCTCAATATGCTCCTTAAGCTCGCGGGCTGACATTCGCAGTGCCCCAAGGCTCATGACCGTCTGCTGCTCCAGTCCGTCCGAGGTTGCACTGTTACCTTGTACCTGTCACGTATGCCAAACACAGTCTTTTCAATAAATGCATCGGCTGTCTCGTCCTGCTTTGTATACACAACCTCTATGTTGTGGAAGGTCTCTCTCTTTCCGGCATTGCCCTTCACCTTGTACGCATCAAACACCAGCAGCAGATGACAGCCCTTATAGCCCTGGTAATCCGATAAAACATCCTTCAGCGCATCTCTCGCCGAATCAATGTTTATGCGTGAAAGCTCCTTTAAATCCTCCCATGCAAATATTATATTATATCCGTCAACTATCAGGTACTCTTCACCAGGAGATTTCTTCGGATAAATCGGATTGCCGTGCTTGTCATGCTTTACGGTGCGCGGTTTACCACTTAGGCCTTCATACTCATTTTTCTTTTTGCCTGACCATTTGCGCCTCTGATCCTCTGCGATATCGTTTTTGCCCATGCCAAACTCCCTGGCATAAACATCTGCAAGCTGCGCATCAAGCTCCACCGATGACATACCTGAAACAACTTTCTCAAAGCTCATCCTGCGGCGGTTTCCGGCAAGCGCCTGCGCATCCTCCGCTGAAAATGCATTCTGCGTGCGGGCACTCGCTGCAAGTGCCTCCTCAGACTCATCTCCGTGGTAGACATAAGGCAGGTGCATATGCTCCGGAACCTCATCCCACGGCACCACGTAGCCTGAGCCGTGCGCACAAAATACCGAGCCTGTCGGATTGCGGAAATCCTCCTCGCTGTCATAGTGCATCTGCGCAATCACCTCCGCAGGATTGTGACACTCATCATAACCCCACAGCTCCAGTGTCAGGTGCCCGAGCCCCTTTGTATATGCATGCACCAGACTCACATAATCCTGCATTGTCGCAACCGGTGCCTTTCCTGTAATTGTTGCCATCTTCCTCGCAGCGGTTGTGGCAAACTGCGGGCTCTCGGCTCTTGCAAATCTCTGCTCCAGATCTGTCATTGCACGGCCGACATACTCCATCGGCACCTGTAGGATAAAGCTGTAGTATGGCTCCAGCAGCACGCTCTCTGTGGATTTAAGTCCCTGGCGGATTGCTCTGTATGTAGCCTGACGGAAATCGCCTCCCTCCGTGTGCTTTACATGTGCTCTTCCTGTAAGAATAGTGACCTTCACATCGGTAAGCGCTGAGCCTGTGAGCACACCCCTGTGCTCCTTTTCCTCAACATGTGTGGCTATGAGGCGCTGCCAGTTTTTGTCGAGCACATCCTCACTGCAGGTGGATGTGACTGTGATTCCGCTGCCACGCTCCGCCGGCGACAAAAGCAGATGCACCTCTGCATAGTGGCGCAACGGCTCAAAATGTCCTACTCCCTCGACAGCCCTTGCTATCGTTTCCTTATATACAATGCTGCCCGGTCCGAACGTGACAACAACACCAAACCTGTCCTTTATGAGACGCACAAGCACCTCCATCTGCACCTGTCCCATGAGCTGCACATGGATTTCCTTAAACTCCTCCACCCACACTATGTAAAGCTGTGGGTCTTCCTCCTCAAGCTGCTTTAGCTTTTCCATAAATGCAGCCGGATTTACATCATCAGGCAGAATCATCCTATAGTTTAGTACCGGTTCAAGGATTGGCATATTGGACTGCTGCTCAAACCCGAGCCCCTGCCCCGGAAATGTCGAGCTAAGACCTGTGACAGCAACTATCTCACCCGCCTCTGCCACATCAGCTATCTCATATTTTTCGCCGGAATACTTTCTTATCTGGTCGATTTTCTCAATCAAAAGGCCTTTCGCCTCGTCACCGCCATGCGCTTTGTACTCTATTTTGTCCCTGACTCTAAGACAGCCTCCGGTAACCTTTAAAAATGTCAGCCTGCTGCCTCTGTCATCCCTGCCTATCTTGTATACGCGGCAGAAAAATCGTCAGGGTAATTTCTTTCACACATAAACCGCGAAAGTCCCTGAATCAGCGTATCCACTCTGTCGAGCTTAAGTGCCGAGCCGTAAAAGCAGGGGAACACCTCCCTTTGAGCCACAGCCTGCGCAATATGTACATCTGTAAGCTCTCCCGATTCCATAAATTCATCTAAAAGAGGCTCACTGCACATGGCAAGCTCATCAAATAAATCCTGTGAAGAAAAGTCCACGCAGCCATCGCTCAGCTCGCTCCTTAGCTCTGCCTGCACTTTCTCCGCATCCGTGCCCTGCATATCCATCTTGTTTACAAAAATAAATGTCGGCACATTATAGTGCTTTAAAAGTCTCCACAGTGTGCGCGTGTGCCCCTGCACTCCATCAGTTGCGCTGATTACAAGTATTGCATAGTCGAGCACCTGAAGGGTACGCTCCATCTCTGCCGAAAAATCCACATGCCCCGGTGTATCAAGCATGACTACATGCCATGTACGAGCTGTATCTGCCGTACGTGCTACATCTGCTGTACGTGCTGTATCTGCCGCATTTGTGCCACGCGAAATATCAAGCCTTGCCTGCTTTGAAAAAATGGTTATTCCACGCTCACGCTCCTGCGCATCGTTGTCCAAATATGCGTCCTGATGGTCCACGCGCCCGAGTGAGCGAATCTGCGGTGCTGTAAAGCATGGCCTCAGACAGGGTTGTCTTTCCCGCATCTACATGTGCGAGAATGCCTATTGTAATGTGATTGTTTGTCATTTTCTGCTCCATTTATGCCTCAATCCAAGAACAGAGACACCTGTGGATGTCTCTGTGTCAGCCTTTATATCATAATCCGTTGATTTCCTAAATTATAGCATTTTGTGGTTGGTCTGTCATCTTTTTTCTTGATTGACAGCGGGACATAAAAGGCGCCGCTCAATTGACAAATATTTATTCCATACATATAATGTGATTACGAAAATTTTTGAATGGTATGAAAATAATGCGAGGATAATATGAACAAAAAAGAAGTATTGGAACTAAAACGAAGATTAAAAAAAGACCAGGCAACCTTCAGTCGTCTGGTCGGCTGCTACGTGGACTGCAACCATGAAAAGGTCTGCAAATTCGGTGGCAAATTTCTCACTCTGGAGGAGGATGAATACTACAAATATCTGGAGATTTCAAACAAGGTGCTTTCCGGCACTCTCGGAAACAACCTGCTCAATCTGCAGTTTCCGCTTGAGGAGGAAGAGGTCGGAGGCCGCCAGCAGATTCTCATGGCGCTTCGCGACAGCGATCTTAATGATGAGACTCTGCTCGATACATACTATGATCTGGTCATCGACACCTACGATGAGGCCGGGAACTACTTGATTCTTTTGTATCTCGACAGCTACGATGTCATGACACGTACAAAGGACAACATCAACGTGGATGAGTCCGAGGAGGTGTACAAATACATGCTCTGCGCTATCTGCCCTGTCACACTTTCAAAGCCGGGTCTTGGCTATCTGGAAAAGGAGCAGCGTATCGGAGCCCGCATAAGGGACTGGGTAGTCGGCGCTCCTGAGACAGGTTTTTTATTCCCTGCTTTCAATGATAGGAGCACTGACATACACTCCACTCTTTCTATACGAAAAATACCAAGGAGCCTCACTCTGAGTTTATGACAAACGGCCTTGGCTGCGGTGTGGAGCGCACAGCTACTGAGCAGAAGATGGCTTTTCATTCAATCGTCAGAAACGTGCTAGGTGCTGAGGACGAGAGCACGGATGACAAGCTGCTTGATATCCAGCAGAATCTGTCAGAGATGGCCGATGACTACGCTGAGACTCACGATGATGACGATGATCCGTTCATTCTCGACAGCGAGGCTATGAACAAGGTGCTGAGTGACTGCCATGTCTCTGAGGAAAAGATTTCACGCATTGAAAAATCCGTCAATGAGGCCTTCGGTGACAAGCCGCCTATCGCAGCCAATGTCATTGATTCAAAGGCTCTTGCAGCTAATGAAATCCGCGTGGAAAAGCTTGCTCTTGAGAGCCAGGTCGGCGATTTAACTCTAGAGCTCAATGAAAAAAATGCACAGCTTGAAGAGAAGGATTCTGTTATCCAGGAGAAAAATAATCAGATTGAAGAGCGCACTTCACAGCTTCTTGAGAAGCAGGAAGAGATTGATAATTACACTGCCCAAATTAAGACCTATGATGTGGTGCTTCATGTAAAGCCGGAGAAGGCTTCACAGATTCATGCACAGGTCATCAATGGGGAGAAGTGTCTCGTCATTCCTATGAGGGATAATGAGAATGCGACCATAAATGGGGTGAATACAAGTTTATAGGGGCTTCGCTATCATGGTGCTTCGCATATTCAGGCTGTGAAAACCGGCCTAGCATGCAGTATATTCCTCAGAAAAATATAAAATCAGCCACGGCATCATTTTCGGATAGTTTATTGATAGTTTGCTATGAATTATCGTATCCACATTTTATGGAACGCCGTGGCAGTTTATATTTTTCTTCGGAACACACTGCATACTCTCCGGTAAATTTAGAGTACTTATGCGAAGCAATTAAGCGACTTATCTCACTATTATTATAAAAAAGGGCGTGTGAAAAACCTTCGTTTTTCACACGCCCTTTATAATGTTGTCACCTATGAAATAATGTCTGCTAATAATAGCACTCTGATAATACTTACCGGTTTACCAGTCAGCACCTCATGGCCATCCTCTGTGACGAGTACCATGATTTCCCACTGGGCTGATGGAAGTCCGTCGTCGGTGTATACTTCCCAGTTGTTCTTGTCATCTACGTAGATATCGGCCTTGCCCATGTTGACCATTGGCTCGATGGTAAATATCATGCCGGGTGCCATGACCATGTCGGTGCCGCGCTTGGTGTTGTAGCTACCCACGGATCCTCGTGAAATTCAAGTCCCACTCCGTGTCCACCGATTTCACGCACTACTGTGTAACCGTTTGCAAATGCATGGTCGTGCACCGCCTGTCCCATATCTCCGAGGAAGCCCCACGGCTTTACCTCTTTGAGTCCAAGCTCCACACACTCCTTTGTGACTTCAACGAGCTTTTTCTTCTCAGGGCTTACATTTCCGATACAGTACATTCTTGATGAATCCGAAAAATATCCGTTTAAAATTGTAGAACAGTCTACATTTATGATGTCACCATCCTTTAAGATGACGTCCTTTGAAGGAAATCCGTGACAAACCTGCTCATTTACCGATGTACATACGCTGTAAGGATAACCCTCATAGTTGAGCGGTGCAGGGATGCCGCCCATGCTGGTGGTCATATCATAGACTATTTTATCAATCTCTGCTGTGTTCATACCCTCGTGGATATGCTCTCCTATGTAGTCGAGCACTGCGACATTTATCTTGGCGCTCTCCTTGATTCCCGCTATCTGGTCAGGTGTCTTAATGATTGAATGGCTCGGTATCTTATGATGTGCCTCAGCAAGCTTTTCAAGCTTCATATCAAATGCCGCATGACAGGTCTTATATTTCTTTCCGCTGCCACACCAGCAAGGGTCATTTCTTCCAATTTTTGTTGACATAAAATCTTCTTTCTAGTGATCAAGAGTAACGTTTCCCATATCGACTCTTTTCCACACTTTTTCTTTTATTTTATAGTTATTTTTCTCCAGCAGCTTCTTATATCTGCCTCCCGAGAAATCATAATCCGTTATATCGGCATTGTCAAGCACTGCATATATATGCCTACACGCCGGCCATGACAGCCAGCACTGCAAGTATAATTGTTGTGATGTGTTTTCTTATTTTGCGCAAAGCTTTGCAACCACCTGATTTATGACCTTTCCGTCAGCCTTGCCCTTGAAATGCGGCATGACTGCCTTCATTATCTGTCCTTTGTTTCCTGTTGCGATTACATCCGAAAACTGCTCTGTGAGCTCCTTTTCTACCTCTTCTGCCGACATCATTGCAGGAGCGTACTCCTCAAAGATTGCATATCTGGTATTGTACTCATCAAGCAGATCTGTTCTTGTGGCAGGGCATGTGTCAATCTGCTCCTTCACAGACTTCATTTCCTTAAGAATGACCTTGTTGACAAGCTCCTCCGGTATATTGTCTCTGCAGCCCTCATCTATTGCCGCCTTTTTGGCTGCCGATACAAGTGAGGATATAGCATCCTTTCTTACCTTGTCTCTTGCTTTCATTGCTGCAATCATGTCTTTTTGTAATTGTTCCATCTGCATGGCTTGTTCCTCCTGCTTTTCTTACTTTATTTACAGGCTTGCTAGTTCGTTTTGTGCGAATTGGTGCCGTCTATCTCTATAATACACCTTATGGGTGGAAATTGCTATTATTTATTACAATGAGTTTGTTGCCGGTTACTAACATTGGGTCGTGGCATGTCCGCGTCTTACGCCCTTACTTTATTGGTAACCATTCAGCTCTTTGTGGTAAAAATAAAAAGAGCCGGTAAGTATAATAAATATACTTATCGGCTCATAACCATCCTATACAAGACGTCGTATAGCAAGTATTGTATGACACTGTACGCTTCTGTTTGCTGTGATTCCTGCCTTTGTGGACTGTGCCTCCACTATAACACCACCACCTGCATATATAGCTACATGTCCCGGATATACCACTACGTCTCCCGGCTGTATATTATCGAAGGATACGGCCTGTCCCACAGACTTAAATGCCTGTGAATATCTCGGTGTGCTGATACCAAAATGTGCATATACCTCATGTACAAAGCCTGAACAGTCTACACCGTTTGTAAGACTGTTTCCAGCCCATACATATGGATTGCCCACAAACTGCATAGCGTATGATACTACAGAGCTTCCTGAAACTCCTGTTGAAGCACCCGGGTTCTTTCCACCGCCTGCTGCATAGTCACTGGCAATACTTCCGCCCTTACCGGCTCCACCACCATCATAGCTTGGACTGCTTGATGAGCTGTTCGCTCTGGCAGCGGCTGCAGCTGCTGCCGCTGCTTCCTGCTCCTGAATGATTTTGCCTGTGCCGTAATGATATTCTGATAATTATCTGCCTGCTGCTGTGCCTGAGCTATCTGGCTTGCATACTGCTCCTTCTGGTTTTCAAGAGCTACTATAGCCGCCTCGACATCTGCCTGCTGCTTCTCATAGTCATCCTGCATGGCTGTGAGCTCATTCATGTCGTTGTCAAGCTTAGTACCAATCTCCTTCACCTGCTCAACTGCTGCCTGATAAGAATCCATAAGAGCACGATCCGAATCATATACATCTGACACGTACTCTATACGATTGAGCATATCTGTGATACCATTTGACTCAATAATTGCTGTCCAGATATTGTCCTCAGCGCTATTTTCATACATGAACTGTATACGCTTCTTCATGGCGTCATACTGCTCCTGCTGCTTTTCCTGAGCAGCTGCAAGATCCTTCTGATTCTGCTCTATCTCTGCCTGTTTATTTGTGATATCTGTCTGAAGCTTCTTTTGTGCTGCAAGAATCTCATCAAGCTTTGCAGATTTATTCTTTATATCATCAGCAGTAGTCTGCTGCTGATCCTTTAGACCATTAATCTCATTCTTCTTATCCTTGAGATCCTTCTCAGCCTGTGACTTCTTCTTCTCTGCATCCTTCTGCTTCTGTGTCTTGGCATATACCTTCTCAAGTCCACTGTTTATGTATCCGCTAAATGTAGTGCCCTCTACTGCCGGTCCTGTAAAAACGAGTGCCGATGTTAACACAGTACATATAGCACGTGTCCATTTCTGATTCATTTTATTCCTCCTGTAATACGACGGTCAGATTGACCTTTCCTTCCACAATTTATGATCAATATACATTCGGTTGTATTATCGCACAAAATGAATCTTTTTTCCACATCTTTTTGTAAATTTACAGAATTTTCCACATTTTATATAATGATATGATTAAAAGGTCAAAAGGTATCTTGCCCCTAATTTATGATTCACATACGCGCTATTATAAGTCTATCATCAGGTTTGATGCTATCTGATGTCAGAGCATTTATTTCCATTATGTTTTCAACAGTGGTGCGGTATCTTTTTGCAATGTCCCACATTTTATCATCCTTCTGCACTATATAGCCAACCAGAGCTGCTTCCTCTTCAGTATCAGACGCTGTTTTTTCCTGCTCCACCGATATTATGACTGACACTTCATCCTGCTGCAGGGCAATAGCGTTTATGCTGACAACACCCTTAATTTCATATTCGCTGTTGTCGAGCAGATTGACCTGCACCTGGTCTACCTGCAGATTTACCTCGCAGCAGGTGTTGGCATCCATGCCGGGTATCTCAACAAACTGTTCAAACGGCACAGAGTCTGTATGCATCTCTATCGGACAGCCATCATCCTCCACAATATTCACACAGTTCACCTGCAATACACCTGACACAATAATTCCTGTGTCTGCATTTTTTATCTGTGCAATAGCGGCCTGCGTCTTTGTACCGCATATTCTTAAAATTCTCTTTTTGCTGTTTTCTCTGTACAACTGCTCCAAAATACGGCATTTTGTGTCATTTTTCATAAGAAGGCTGCATACCTTCATATTTTCAAATACAGGTTTTACCGGACATGATACGCTGTACATGTCATTGAGCACCTCTACTGTTTCCTCACTCCAGACCTTTCCATCCACCGCAAGCGCTGCCTCAATCGAAAGCTGCCTGAGCTCTCCGTCGTAATCATTTTCCGCCTCAACCTGATGCATGGCAGGCTGTGTGCGAAGCCAGGCAATATTTCCGGCATTATCACCCTCGCAGCGTATTTCATTTGAAAATCCCTCCTGCACCTCAAAGCAGCAAATTTCCTGTTCTTCGCTCAGATACACTATACACGCATGGCACTCGCCTGTCAGTGTAATATGGTCACGCTCGTATGTATACTCCAGATTTCTCATATCAACAAGACTTGATATGAGCTTGCATATATTCGGCTTGGTCTTTGGCAAGGTGACCACATTTTTAATTCTGACAATATCCCTTACAACACTGTCAAGCTTAAGCACCTTCATCTGCCCCATAAGCTGCTCCACGTCCTTGTCATCAATCCTTTGTGCAACCTCAAGATTTTCTTCCCTCTCTCCATAAAGCTCCGCGCTTATAATGCCTCTGACCGAGAGCTTTCGCGAATTAATAACCCCAACCGTAAGCTCATCAAGCCCGGTATACACACGAACCGTATCCTTCTCGCAGACTCCTTGAAGAACAAGCTTCTCCTGAAACGGTATTGCATCCTTTATATGCTCCACTCTGTTTCCGCCGATATTTTCATCCGGCTCATCGCCTTCAAAAACTTCCTCTCTCGTATACAGCACTTCAAATTCAATGCTTCCACTTATCCAGATATTCTCGCCTGACGCTTTTATCTCGTCAATCTTTACCTGCCCGTTCTGACAAACCACTTTGGAAACATCAGGCTTGTTGTCCTTTATGACATAATCCCTGTCGAAGCCAACCTGCGACATATCCTTTACCTTTTCTATGCATTGTCTGATTTTTTGTGTAATTAATTCCATAAAAATACCCCACTTCAAATATGTATATAAAATACATATTCAAGATGGAGTAACTTTATGCAGATGCAAATATTTAAATTCATGATCATTATAAAAGATGTAACATCTTTACATCATGATACTAGCAAAGCTGCATCCTTATATCTTTTGTAATCACATCAGTGTAGGAGAAAGATAAGAGCTGTGGCGGATTCTGCTCAAACTCATCATCTATCAGAACCGTAAACACACTTGGGTATGCCTGCTGAATAACACCCTCCTGAATGTCAACCTTGTTGCGGCCAAGATCCTGCTGGATTTTTACCCTGTTGCCACACTGCTGGTGAATCGATGCTCTGACTTTTCTAATTTCTGTCTGTTCCATTTTAAGCCTCCTTATTGTGGATATGCCCACTGGCACATAACTATAGTCCTCATGGTAACCAGTATTGTAACGACGGTGTCATATATATGAAATCAATCTCTGTATAAATATAAAACAGGTCAAATTAATCAACAATTATATCAATCAATATATTTGAATATATAAATATGTCACCACAATATCTAGTAACTTTACTATAGCAAAGTATCGCAGTGATAGCAATAGGGCATTAGTACTGATTGTCAGTTTTTTCGCAACTTTTAACACAATTTACGAAATTTTCACTCAAACACAACAGGCATTTCACTCAATTCCGTCTTTATTACTATATACGGATAACTCGCCTGATTGCTGACCTTCTCGCCCTTATCCGGGGCTATCAGACGCGTATCAAAATACATTGCCTTATCCTTAACATAAAACTGGTTAACCGTAATACTGTAGCCACCTGTCTCCTTTGTGCCAAAGCCTTCCGCTATGTATAAATATTCATCATCCTTGTACGTCAGCTTCATCGCCTTTGCCTTGTTTTCATTTATCTGCTTTTTAAACTCCTCCGGGATTTCATCCCCGCAGATCACCGTGTACTCAACCATCCTGTCACTCTCCGTGCCTGAAATATTTGCGCGACAGCCCGAAATCACTGTCGTTTCCAATATAACAAGCACACCTGCAGCCACCACCAGGATTTTTCTCAATTTTTCTGACATTTTTTCCTCTCTTTCTTATCATATCGCTTATGATATGATATAATATCAAATATTGAACTACAATTTATATAGAGTATGAAAAAGAGAGGTCAAATATGCGTTCAGTTTTAATCGTAATATTCGTATTTTTCTATCTGCTGCTCGGTCTTCCGGTGCTCGGAGCCATGTGGATAATACACAAATTTGCCCCGGCATGCCGATATGGCACAGCTTCGCCTGGTACAGTGGGCTTTCCGTGTCATCATATTCCTAAGCGGAGCAGACATTGAATTTATTGGGGAGGAAAATGTGCCAAAGGACGAGGCTGTACTATATATAGGAAATCACCGTAGTTTCTTTGACATCATAATCACCTACTCCAGATGTCCACGCCTGACCGGCTACATCTCAAAGCAGAGCATCACAAAAATACCGGTACTGGGTCTCTGGATGAAGCGCCTGCACTGCCTGTTTTTGGACCGGGATGACATCAAGCAGGGACTAAAGGTTGTGCTTGCAGCCATAGATCAGGTCAAATCCGGCATCAGCATATGTGTATTTCCTGAGGGCACACGTTGCAAAAACAAAGATGACCTGACAGATGTACAGTCTTTCAAAGAAGGTACTTTCAAGATTGCCACAAAGAGCAAATGCAAGATAGTGCCAATGGCAATCATGGGAACAAATGAAATATTCGAAGATCACCTTCCATGGGTCAAAAAGAGGCATGTGGTTATCCGCTATGGCACTCCTATTGATCCGGCAACACTCAGCAAAGAGGAACAAAAGCATCTCGGAGCTCATTGCAGAGAAGTGATTGTGGATATGCTTCATGAAATGGTATAGCTGAAAAAACCGCCCAGTCGGGCGGTTTTTCATATTTCTTCTTCAAATTCCTTTAAACTATTAAATTTTTATTCTCATCAACTATTTTTTACTTCAAAACAAGCACCGAATACGCCGGCAGCTTTGCCGTTCCATCCTTATATGACGGTGCTTTCTTTGTAGTCTGAAGCATTGCAACAGCATCATTTACTCCAAGCGATGACACATCCACACTTGCTTCATCCTTTGATGGATTAAATATAAGCACTGCTTTCTCACCATTGTACTCTCTTGTGAATATACACACATTATCATTTGACAGATCCTTTTCAAAGGTATTTGTACCTCGTGCTATCTCCGGGAAAGCATTTCTTATTGATATTGTCTGCTTCACAAAGTTGTAAATAGAGTATGGATCCTCCATCTGCTTATCAAGGGTATCATATGTCTGCTCGGTTTCTTCTGCATTCTGAGGTCCCACACACATTCCCTTAGCTTTTGAATCCCCGCTCCATCTCATGGCAAGACGTTTCGTCTCATCATTGGCTGTGCCTCTCATGCCGATTTCCTCTCCATAATACAGAAAAGAATTTCCGGGCATAAGAAGATTCATAGCCTGCGCCATCTTGGTTTTCTCCTCGGCATTATCTCCGTTGTAGTATCCTGCGCTGCGTCCCATATCATGATTTGTATAGAACGGTGCATCAATGTATGAGTCTGTATACTTCTTTATCTCATTTTCCACATCAACCAAAGCATTGCCGTATGTGCTGGCACCATGATTTGCTGCACCATTTAACACCTTTCCAATATATCCATCCTGCTGTGAAAAATCAAAGTTGAACATACTGTCAATTCCACTCTTATAGTACTTCGCATACTCTCTGTATGTAGTCCAGCCCTCACCAACCATATAAGCATCGGCCTTTTTGCTCTTCACATTGTTCACAAGCCATGTGAGGTCATCTATAGTCTCAGTCTGGTTATTATTATTGTAATAAATCACAGCATCCAGTCTGAAACCATCCACGCCGCGGTCAAGCCAGAAGGATGTAATCTTGTCAATCTCCCCTCTTACAGCTTCGCTCTGCAGGTTAAGGTCAGGCATGCTGTCTACAAACTGTGACTCGTAATACCAATTCGTGCCAGGCAGCTGGTTGTAGCCTCCGGTATTGGTTTTGCTAAAATTATAGTAATCAACATAAGGACATTCCGAAGAATCCGGCTCTGCCCCATCAGGAAGCGACTTGATATAATCAGCAGCCGCCTTAAACCACGGATGCTCGTTAGATGTGTGATTTATTACAAAGTCAATAATCACATTGATGTTTCGCTTGTGACACTCCGTAATAAGCGCATCAAAATCATCCAGAGTACCATACTGCTTGTCAATATTCATATAATCCGTAATATCATACTTGTGGTATGAAGGAGAAGGCATAATAGGCATCATCCAGATTTCATTGCAGCCAAGTCCCTCGATATAGTCAAGCTTCTCTGTAAGTCCCTTTAAATCCCCAATGCCATCACTGTCACTGTCAAAAAAGCTGTATACAAACACCTCATAGCAGGTCCTGTAATTGTCCTGAATCACATTAGGATCATTTTTCGCATTCATCTGCTCCATAGCGGAAGGCTTGTACTCCTTCTTTGCTGCCGTCTCGGTATTCTTTCCACCCGCAGCACATCCCGCAAGCATTGACACCGCCATAGCTGCCGTCAATGCCACAGCAGTCAACCTGCCCGCCAATCTATTCACAGCCCTGCCGACCATATTGCGGCCGCCTATTTTATTATTAATCATACGCACTCCTTTTCTTAACTAAATTCTGAGCAAATTTGTATCTACAAAATCACTACACATATTCTCACATCTTCCACAAAGTAGCAACAAACTTAGCACTGTGTGCCACACCGGCACCACACAACCTGAAAGTGCTAAGTTTGCCACACACCCCCAAGTTTGCCACAACCCAATATAAACCAAAAGCCGCCGCACAAAAGTGCAGCGGCCCAAATAAAACCAAATTAGCCTTTGACAGCTCCTGTAAGTCCATCCACGTAGAATCTCTGCATGATGACGAAAAGTATTGAGATAGGTATTGATACAATAACTGCAGCAGCAGCCCATCTTGTGAACCATCCGTTTATAAACTCTTTCTCAAGCATGTTGTAAAGGAGAAGAGATACTGTCCAATACTTGTCGTTTGGACCAACGATAACCTTTACAAATACGAAATCGAGCCATGGAGCAAGGAATGCTGTAAGCACTGTATATACTACGATTGGCTTACTGAGTGGCAGGATAACCTTGTAAAATACCTGGAACTGTGTACATCCGTCAAGGATGGCAGCCTCTGTAAGAGACTTAGGCACAGTATCAAAGAATCCCTTTGCGATATAGAAGCCTACTCCCGATCCTGCTGAGTATATGAGGATCAGTGAAAGACGAAGTACGCTACCCTCTGTAAGTCCGATAGCCTTTAAGATAAAGTATACGGCAACCATTGACATGAAGGCTGGGAACAATCCAAGAATCATAGCCAGATTCATGAAAGGCTTACGCAGCTTAAATCTCAGTCGTGACATACAATACGCAACAGAAAGTACAAATACTGTTGAAATGATGCATGAGAACACTGATATAAACAGTGTATTAAAAAATGCTCTCGGGAAGTTCAACAGTGTAGTCTCTGTGAACAGCCTTGTATAGTTGCTAAATGTAAGGCTATGTGGGAAGAAGTACTTTGTATAAGCACCACTCTCAGCTCTAAAGCTTGTCATAATAATCCAGAAAATCGGGAACAGCCATACTACAGCAAGTATTCCAAGAATGATATGAACAAGGGAATTCTTTGCTACTTTCTTAGCACGTCCGGCAGACATAGGTCTTTTTGCTTTTGCTACACTACTCATTACATGAATCCCTCCTCATCCTTGTATGATTTTGTATTTCTGTATGTAACAAGCGCTACGATAGAAAGTACAATGAATGTGAGGATACCGATAACGGCACCGATATTGTACTCCTGATTATCAATAGTCAGCTTGTACAACCACGTAACCAGAAGGTCCGTCTTTCCTGCACTGTCTCCGACAGGTGTAGGCTTTCCTGCTGATAACAGGTAGATAACGTTGAAGTTGTTGATATTTCCGGTAAACTGTGTGATGATATATGGTCCCATGATAAACATGATATATGGGAGTGTGATCTTAAAGAAGATCTGTGCTGCGTTTGCACCATCAATCTTTGCAGCCTCATAAAGCTCTGAAGGCACATTCTGTAATACACCTGTAACCTGAAGCATAGTATACGGAATACCTACCCAGCAGTTGATGAGAATAACAGAAACTCTCGCCCACATCGTATTGGTCCAGAATGGAAGTGGGTTATCTATCCAGCCCCACTCCAAAAGCAGGTTATTAACAGCACCCTGTGGCTGGAACATCTGTCTCATTACAAGGAGTGATACGAACTGCGGTACCGCAATTGAGATAACAAAGCATGTACGCCAGAAAGCCTTGCAATGTGTCTCTTTACGATTGATAACGATAGCAAGAATGAGTCCAAGGAAGTTACAAAGGAAGGTTGCAAATACAGCCCAGCAGATTGTCCATCCAAGTACTCTCCAGAATATCTTACCAAGCTTACCACCAAGTCCAAGCACCTGTCCGAATGAGGCGAAGCCTGTCCAGTCGAACAATACCAGATGATCACCCTTTACCGAATAATTTGTAAAGGCCATTGGAATCATGAACAGCAATGGTAAAACTGTAAAAATAAATATTCCCATAAGTGGGAGAAACATAAGTGTCTTATGTAGGTTTTTATCAAATAAATCCTTGACATCTTTGCCAAAAGAATTGATTTCTTTTCCAGCTTTTGAAAGGCATTCTGCCTTATATCCGCTCTTTAAATTCTCGCACCACATGTAAATAAATAATACTGTGATGGCAATTGTTATGACGCCATATAACAGTAATAATACTGACTGGTCGCCCGCAACATATTCATAAATCTGCTTCTGCTCATTAAATACCTCTTCCTGCTTTCTCCAGCCAAGTGAAGGCAGCATGGAAATGTAATAAGCACCAGCGTTAACCATATATGCTATATATGCAATCTCTATAGCAAGAAAAATCAGACCCTTTATGATCTGCTTATGAGCCATATTGGCAAGACCCATTACGAGTGCCGATAGCTTAACTGCAGCTCCGCCTTTTGTGAGGGCATTGCCAACAGTATACGGAGTAGCAAATTCCGAAACTTTTTTCTTTTTGTTTGCTCCTATCATACTTTTCCTCCTGGCATGCATTATATATGCCAATCCTTTAAACTAATTTATTCCAAGATTCCGGTCGCCCGGAACCTTTGGAATCATATTCTGATCTACTTAATTATTTAAGAGAATCATTAAGCTGAGTATTGAAGTCCTCTGTCTTCTGAGCTGCATTGTCCTTTGTAATCTGGCCTTCTGCACCGTTCTGGAAAGCATCACCGAATGGTGTAGCTGCATCCCAGTAACCTGACATATCAATGATAGGCTGTGCTACTGAACAATCAGTTGAAACCTTAGCCATAGCTGCTGCTACAGGATCAGCTGCGATTTCCTCGTTTGTTGCAAGATCTTTGTTTACAGGAGCCTGTGCTCTTAACTTGAAGTGAGCAAGCTGTGCGTCCTCGCTGCCAAGGAATGCTGCAAGCTTAACTGCTACTTCCTGGTTCTTGCAGTTAGGGTTAACACCGATAGCCTTAGATCCTAAGAATGCCTTTAACTGGCAGTCTTTTCCACCAATATTGATTGTAGGAAGAGCTGCAACACCAACGTTCTCCTCACCAAGTGCCTCTTTAACTTTGTCATAGTTCCAGTTACCATTGAAGTAAGCATTGATAGAACCATCTTTAAGTCCAGCAAGACCAAGTGATCCCTCATTGTTATCCATTACAAAGTTTGGATTTGCAAATAAATCTACGATGTAGTTTGTAACTGCTGTACCCTTATCTCCGCCAAAGTCATATCCGGCAGCCTTGTCTGTTCCATCTCCAAAGATTGTACATCCGTTTGCTGCATAGAATGCATTGAGATACCAGCCATTATCAAATGGGAATGAAACCTTACCCTTTGTAAGCATTGTATCAAGGCTCTTTACATCATCCTCAGAGAAGACTCTCTTGTCATAGTACATGAACCATGTGTTTGATGTATAAGGAACTGCGTAGATGTCTCCATCATATGTAACTGTTGCAGCCATAGCCTCTGAGTTAGATGACTTAACATAATCTGCTGCCTCTCCACCTAACTTGGCAATAGCATCTGCCTTAATTAATGGCTCAAGCTGATCGTTTGCAAACATGTAAACATCAGCTGCTGCCTTAGGATCCTTTGTAACAACATCCTTTGCGTCTGACTCAGATGATGTAACATACTTGAACTCGATGTTGAAATCAGGATTTGCCTTAGCGAATGCCTCGCACTCTGTCTTAAGCCAAGCGCCCTGTGCATCGTCTAAATCCTCTGCAGGTCCCATTACTGTAATGGTCTCCTTGCCGCCGGCCTTCTTGTCGGCTTTCTCTGTTCCATTTCCATTGCTGCTTCCGCATCCTGCAAACATTGTTGCTACCATAGATGCGCAAAGTAAAGATGCTAATACTTTCTTCTTCATATCTTCCTCTCCTTTTTGAATATAAAATGTAAAAAAGTATATATATAAATTGCCGTGCAACTTATATCAAATTAATTATCTGCGGTAAACCACCGCAATGTTTCTAATCCAGGCTATTTTTTCATTGTCCAGTCTGTGTGGCTTGCTTGTCATGCGCCATCTCCAGTTATGTCCGACTGTTGAAGGATAATTCATCCTCGCCTCATTTCCAAGCTCTAATATATCCTGCATCTGGACTATAGCCAGCTCTGCGGTGCTGTGGTACAGCTCCCTGATAAGAGCATTTGGAACCTGTGATTTATTTTCAATATTCAGATACTCGTACATATAAGCAAGCTCATAATCTGTCTTGTCACTGAAATAACCAACTATTGTCTCATTGTCATGTGTGCCAATATATGCAACTACATGTGAATCAGCATAATTGTGTGGCAGATATTCATTGGTCGGATCGCCGTCGAAGGCGAACATCATGACCTTTGTTCCCATCCAGCCCGACTTCGCAAGGAGCTTTTTCACTCCCGGTAAAAGGCTCGCTGACGTATAATCATCAGCCACTACATTAACACCCTCAAGCTCTTCGTTGATTGCATTGACAAGCCTGCGTCCCGGTCCCTTGAACCATTTACCCGGATAGGCTCTTGTCCTGTCCGTACGGTACCGCATATGCTTTTACAATTCCTGCAAAATGATCAATCCTGACGATATCAAAAAGCTCTCTGCATACACGCATACGCTTTCTCCACCACGAGAAGTTATCCTCCTTCATGGCATCCCAGTCATACATCGGATTGCCCCACACCTGTCCGTTCTCTGAATACTTATCAGGACCGGCAGCTGCAACATACTCCGGTGTATCGTTTGCGCTCATCATAAAGAGTTGTCTCTCTGCCCATACATCTACGCTGTCATACCCTACATAAAATGAGGCATCACCTATTATATAGATACCTTTTGAGTTAGCATAATTTTTCAAATCCTCCCACTGTTGGAAGAATTTATATTGGCAGAACTTCCAAAAAGTAATTGTATTATAATTCTTTTTTTGGTACTTTTCAAGCGCAACCGCTTGCGGATTTTTATACTCGCTTGGCCATTCGCTCCAAATTTTGTCTAAATTGTCGGTTTTCAGTGTCATAAACAGTGCATATTGTTCAAGCCACCCCGAATGTTTTTTTACAAAATCCTGAAACTCTTGTGCATTTGTGTCAAATCTCTCAAACGCTTTTTGTAAAATCTTGTATCTGTTCTGATGTAATGCTGCATAATCAATTTCTGATTGATCTGTGCCCCAATTGTACCCCAGGATTTCTTCCCTCTCTAACAATCCCTCATCTGCCAGCTTATCTAAATCTATAAAATAGATATTGCCCGCACAGCCTGATGATGCTGATATGACTATCGCCAAATATGGTGGGACCAACCGGAAGAACCTGCCAGTACTTCTGTTTCAAATCGCCAAGGAGATCAACAAAATTGTATGCCTCTCTCCCAAGAGTACCTATACCATATGGTGACGGCAGACTCGAGATCGAAAGAAGTATTCCGGAGCCTCTGAGATTTTCTCTGGCCTCCAAATTTCTATTCCTCTTTCCTAAAATTTTTCTATTTTTTTCGTATCTGAGTATATTTTATTTCCTATTGTCGTATTTGTCAATTGTTTTAGCGTCTTCTAACCCATTTTTGCCACTTTTCACGTAATTTGCACTCATTTTTTGGTAGTTATTACCACGATTTCAAAGATATTTTCGAAAAATTTATCGTGGAAAATATTGCCTATTTCTGATAGTAATTGTATAATTCTATTATCACATAAGAAAGGAATAACATTATGGCTACTATTAAGGATATTGCCGCCCGGCTGGGTGTATCAATCAGCACTGTTTCAAAAGGATTAAATGGTGCCAGCGATATAAGTGAGGAGCTTCGTCAGACCGTTTTAGACACTGCCGTCGAGATGGGCTACAGCACTAAGCGCTCAAGAAAGGTAGAAAACCGCAAGCTGGCTCTGTTCATTGAAAATATGAACTACGAGTCTATCGATGAGTTCGGATATGATGTAGTGCTTGGTTTCAAGCAGAATGCTTTCAAGCACAAATGGGATGTGGACATCATTCCTGTCACTCCTCAGCTGCAGGCAGAAGAAAAATATGATACTTATATATTAAAGAACGGCTATTGTGGCGCATTTCTTGTAGGCTTCGCTCTGCACGATGAGTGGATGCAGCAGCTCAAAAGCACTACAATGCCTACCGTTTTGTTTGATAACTATATAGAAAACAACCCCAATGTAGCCTATGTAGGTACCGACAGCTACGAGGGCATTGACATGGCTGTAAAGCATCTGCACAATCTGGGGCATAAAAAGATTGCCTTTATCAATGGTTCTCTTTTTTCCCTGGTTTCAGATCAGCGTCAGGAGGCTTTTGAAAACTCTATGCGCGATGCCGGTCTTGAAATCTACCGGAGCTCATGGGTCACGGCTACTATATTCCGGAGACTGCACAGTACTACGTTTCCAATTTTATTGCAGCGGGCGCTACTGCTATCCTCTGTGGCAGCGATGCTATCGCAAAGGGTGTTATATCTGAATGCCAGCTGCACGGCTTCAATGTGCCAAATGATATAAGTGTGGTCGGCTTTGACGATGTCAAATTTGCTGCAGCCCTCACCCCGCCTCTTACCACTATCAGACAGGAGTGTAATGATCTTGGCCGCTGTGCATATATTATATTGAATTCGCTCATTCACCATATCCCAATCAGCCGCACACAGCTGCGTCCGAGACTGATTGAAAGAGAATCTACCGCACGTGTTTCCACTGCGCACACTGTCAGCGAATAACAGTGTATGTACCACCTTCCAAAGGAGGCAAAATTGTTCAAACGCAAACATGCAACTATTTTAATTACATATTCGCTGGTGCTATGCAGCGCGATTTCTCTGACAGCCTGCTCTTTTTCGGATGTCTCTTATTTATTCAAGAGCCCCGCACAAAAGCAGGCTATTCTGCACAAATCACCTGCTTTTTGGGATGATACCACAAGCGTTGAAGGAAGCAGCAATCTGTCTATCCTGCATAATGTTGCCTTTGAGGGGCGCCCGTACAATGACATAAGGCAATTCGGCGATAATATACTTATGGTAGGGCAGGGCAGCTACAATAATTCCATCATAGAGACTGATGGTCAATCCGTTCAGTATTCATTTGATGTATACAATCCCTGGTCCAACGAAATAACCGCAAGTCTTGCCCACGACAAGACGGACTGCGATGACTATCTGATTAAGGGTGATAAATTGTGGCTCCTCGATTCATCCGCCAAAAAAGCAACCATCTATGATAAGGATTTGAAAGAAATTAAAACCTGCAAATATAATCCCAAGGACTATGATGGCAATGGCGATGCATCTGATCCGGATAATACTGAAGTGCCGAATCCCGGCAATTATTATGATGTCTCACAGATTGCCACCTCCGCTGACGGAAAATACGCTCTCGTGTCAGGTGTCACACCCGATACCTACAAATATGCAGTCTCTGATATAAGGATTGACGATAACACAGTGCTTTCAACCTACGAAGGACAAAGTTTTTCCATGTCATGTGTCGACTCAAAGGGCTTTGTAATCGAGGCAGATACGGCCAACAATATCTGGAACTATCATTCATCCGATGGAGAAAACAGCTTTTTTTCACTGCCGGATGTGGTGGATGTGACTTTGGCAGAGGATGGTGACATGCTCATACGATGCCAGGATTTATCCTCGGACAACATCATCAGTTACTATAAATATTCACCCGCCACCGGTGTCAGTTCATCCTTTTCATACAATCTGGCGACTCGAAACACAGGCAAAATGTCCGACAGCTCATCCGACTCTGCGGCAGCCGATACCAAGACCTACTGTTCTGCCAACTCGGTATATCTGCCTGATGCAAACTGTGTGATGATGCTTTTGTACACAGCGCAGTGCAACCCGGAAATTCTCATCTGGTCACTCGACAAGGGCAAGAATGACAGCAAAGCCGAAATCACGTCATACAATGACTGTGATACACTGCTACAGGCCTTACGCGATGATGGCTCATATGTATCCCCATATTCTGCCATAGACCCCGCTGACAGTACCGATGAAAATCAGGAAGCTATGGAAGAGGCCGGGAAGGATTCCGACTACAATACATACGGCGACGAGGTCACTCTGATACCTGACACCGCGTCATATGACTGGGGTGATTTATCCGACATAAATGCACGTATCACAGCCCTTGAACAGAAATACGGCTTTTCCATATATTTCGGGCCTGAGGTGCCAAAGAGAATTGATTACTACGATATCCATCAATTCAAGAACAAGGATAAGCTGTCGATCGCTCTGGATTCGCTTGAGGAAATACTTGACTGTTTCCCTGATGACTTTTTCACACAGCTGTGTTATGGCGATATAAGAGGCATGCGAATCTATCTGTGCGGTGATATTTCATCAGGCCACTCAGATATGATAAATGAGCCAAGTGGATTCGTAAATATAATAAACAACCACAATGTAATAGTTCTAAACTGCAACTACAGCTGGGATTTCAGCTACACTGTAGGCCATGAGATTTCCCATCTGATTGACCAGAGGCTTACATTCATACACACCTACGATGAAAAGAGCGAGTTTTCTGAGGGGAAATGGAACAGCTTTAACCCTGACAGCTTCTCTTATGATGATAGCTACGCAAACTACAATCCGGATGATCCATCGAACCACATATCCGGGTATTTCATTGATTCCTACGGCATGACCTTTGCAACAGAGGACCGCTCTGAAATATTCGGAACCGCGATAGATGATTATATTAACGGCATCTATGATGATGCAAGATTCACAGATGATTCGCCGATACGAAACAAGCTGGACTACTACAGCAGATGTATCCGTGATGGCTTTGATACAAAGGACTGGCCTGATACGATGGCATGGGAGTCTGTGCTTACCGCCACCGGGGCGCAGGCCGATTAAATGATAATTTCAGAATAACACAAAAACCTCAAGTCATACGACTTGAGGTTTTTTAATGGGCAGAGATGGATTCGAACCATCGAAGCAAGTTGCAGCAGATTTACAGTCTGTCCCCTTTGGCCACTCGGGAATCTGCCCATGTATTCAATTACGATACTTGCATAGTTTATCACAATAGATGTGATTATGCAAGCATATTTTTTAACTATTCAGAACCCCCACGCACATTCGCAAAACCGCACGATACTCGTGCTTTACCGCCGCTACGCAGCTAATTTTGCTCATATGTGTGGGGGGGTGGCTCTATTCGAGCCCCCTTGAGAACAAGAAAACCTGCTGCTTACATGCAAGCATGACGCATCAGCTTTTCTTGTTCTCAATTGTTCTGAATAGTTACTATTTTTTTAAATTAAAAAAGACAGCCTACGATCGGCTGCCTTTTAGGAGAAGGTATTTTTACTATGGGGTATAGCAAAAACTATATAATGTATTGGGGGGTTTTTACGGTTATTATAATATCACGGTTATAACGATAAGTGTTCACAAATTGCATAAAAATCATGGTTTGTTTTTATGCAATTTGTATAGTACTTTAGTTGTATTTAATATTTTTTTATATAGTGATTCTGTACAAAAGCATAGCTGTTTTTTAAATATTATGTCCAACTGCTGTTTTGCTGTCCTCATCAAACAGTGCTTCAAACTCATCTCTTGTGATTTTCTCTTTCTCAAGAAGAAGTGCTGCACATCTGTCAAGCACATCGCGTACTCTGCTATCATGCTCTTTGCCTTGTCGTACGACTCGTCGATGATGCGCTTTACCTCGACATCGATTGCCGATGCTATGCCCTCGCTGTAGTTCTTTGCATGGGCGAGGTCTCGTCCGATGAAGACCTCCTCCTCATCATCGGCATAGCAGATAAGGCCGATGTTGTCTGACATACCGTATTTGGTAACCATCTCGCGCGCAAGCTTTGTAGCCTGCTTGATGTCCTGTGATGCACCTGTAGTGATATCGTCAAACACAAGTTCCTCTGCGACACGACCGCCTAAGTCTACTACGATTTCCTGAAGCATACGTCCCTTTGTGTTGAACATCTCATCCTTCTCCGGCAGAGGCATGGTGTAGCCTGCTGCGCCTGCTCCTGTAGGGATGATTGAAACTGTGTATACAGGTCCCACATCCGGAAGCAGATGGAAAAGGATTGCATGTCCTGCCTCGTGGTAGGCTGTGATGCGCTTTTCCTTGTCAGAGATGATACGGCTCTTCTTCTCAGCTCCGATACCAACCTTGACGAAGGATTTTCTGATATCATCCTGTGTGATATATTCTCTGTTTTCGCCCGCTGCACGGATTGCTGCCTCATTCATCAGATTCTCAAGGTCTGCACCTGTGAAGCCTGCTGTGGTCTGTGCAATCTGTTTTAAGTCGACATCCTCTGCAAGAGGTTTTTTCTTGGCATGGACACCTAAAATTTCTTCTCTGCCGCCCACATCCGGTCTGCCTACTACAACCTTTCTGTCGAAACGTCCCGGACGCATGATAGCAGGGTCAAGTATATCCACACGGTTTGTTGCTGCCATGACGATAATGCCCTCATTGACACCAAAGCCATCCATCTCGACAAGCATCTGGTTCAATGTCTGCTCACGCTCGTCGTGTCCGCCGCCCATTCCTGTGCCACGGCGTCTGGCTACTGCATCAATCTCATCGATAAATACGATACAAGGCGCATTTTTCTTGGCATCCTCAAACAAATCTCTCACTCGTGAAGCTCCGACTCCGACGAACATCTCCACGAAATCAGATCCTGAAATGGTGAAAAATGGTACCCCTGCCTCTCCGGCTACTGCCTTGGCAAGGAGAGTCTTACCTGTTCCCGGAGGTCCTACAAGAAGGACACCCTTTGGGATTCTTGCTCCAAGTCTGGTGTATTTTCCCGGATCACGAAGGAAATCAACTATCTCTGCAATCTCCTCCTTTTCCTCCTTTAAGCCTGCTACATCGGAAAACTTGATATGGTTCTCCTCCTGTGTGGTGAGCTTCGCACGGTTCTTGCCGAAATTCATCATCTTGCCACCGCCGCCCTGTGCTGCTGCGTTGTTGTTCATCACTGCAAAGAGTATGAACATGGCTCCGAATACCAAAAGATACGGAAGCAGTGTCATAATCCAGCTCTCAGCCGGAACATCCGCAACTGTATAGTCGGTGTACCCTGCTTTTGTCATGGTCTTTTCGATATTGTTTACATCTGATACATAAAGCACCTTTGATGTGCCATCCTTGAACTTCACCTCCAGACTTCCTGTCGGTATCTCCCTGTTTTGCACTACCTTTACACTCTTCACCTGATTCTTGTCAAGATCCTTCTCGAACTGACTCTGTGTGTAAGAGTTTGATGTGGCGCCAGCGCTCAGCCAGTACCAGATGCAGATTACTGCAAATACAATGATAATGTATACGCCCATTCCGCGCATACCGCTTTTTTGTTTATTCAATTTACTTCTCCTTTTTATTTTATTTCGCCCTCGACGAAGCCGATGTAAGGCAGATTTCTGAACCTCTGATCATAGTCAAGGCCATAGCCTACCACAAACTTATCAGGAATCACAAAGCCCACGTAGTCTACATTTACATCATCAACCACACGGCGCTCAGGCTTGTCCAAAAGTGTACAGATTGTGAGACTCTTCGGGTTTCTTTTGGCAAGGAGCTTTGAAAGCCTGCTAAGAGTATTTCCCGAATCAATGATATCTTCTATGATGATGACATTCTCTCCCTCGATAGAATGCTCAAGGTCCTTTTTAATCTTGACATCGCCTGATGACTCTGTGCCTGAGCCATAGCTGGATACCGACATGAAATCCATAGTCATAGGCAAATCAATTCTCTTTGCAAGCTCAGTGGTAAAGAATATTGAGCCCTTGAGTATGCAAATGAGATATACTGACTGTCCCCTGTATTTTTCTGTGATTTGCGCTCCAATCTCTGCAATACGCTTATTGAGCTGCTCCTCTGTCAGGTAAACCGAAATATCATATTTTTTTGAAAAATCCATTTTGTTTTCCTCCGTAAAATGTGATCTTAAGTACTTTTCCTGTCTGTGGTGTGACAAGTGCGCTGCAGCCGGATCTGTATCCGATAATGGCATGCACCAGTGATTCATGGGCTATGAGCCACAGCCCCGCTCTCTGCTGTGCAGGAATTTTATCACCTGTAAATACCTGCTTCAGCTTCTTATGATGGCCCTCGTCATCCACAATTATATAGTCACCGGCTTTTCTTGTTCTTATTTCAAAGCCTTTCTTCATCTTATCATAATCAAACCATTTCGTATATGGTTTTTTGGGAATTTCGTCCATTTTACCATTAAAATCTTGTATACAAAGTGTGACATATGAGCCATCTGCCGAAAGCTTTATGTTTTTTTGCTCTCCCGTGGCACTCAGTACCTCAAGCTCTTTTTGCGTAATGTGAATTTCTTCTTTTTCATCGTCACACCTTTCGGCGAAGAGTATCACCTCGCCAAATGATTTTTCCGCAATAATACCATACGGCAGATTGATTTTTCTGCCCGACTGCTGCCCTGCAAGCTTCACAAGGGCACCGATATGCGTGCTCGTGATGTCCTTGAGCCGCCCTGACGCCAGATGTATACACTCGCGCGCTACTCCGCTTTTTAATGCCGGATGCAGGCTCTCAAAGCGACTGATTTCAAGTATCACCCTGCCTTCTTTTTTTGAAACCATGCTGTCACACGCCTCTTTTAGCTGCTGCTCGTAAAAATCATTCATCACCGCAAGCTGTCCTGCACTCTCATTGATATGCTCAATCGCCCTGTCATTAATCTGCAAAAGCAGTGGAAACACATCATGGCGCAGCTTATTTCTGGAGTAGGCTGTGTCAGTGTTTGTGGCATCGGTGACAAAAGCCTGTCCGTTTTCCTTTAGATATTCCTCTATCTGTGCGCGTGTTGCTGATAAAAGCGGCCTGATATAGGTGACACCGTTCTTCACGGAAACCGGATGCATGCCGGCGAGTCCCTTCGCTCCGCTTCCGCGAAGCATCTGAAAAAGAACTGTCTCCGCGTTGTCCTCCATATGGTGCGCAACTGCAACGACTGCCTGCCTGCTGTTACCCTGCTTTTGGTCTGATGCATCGGCAGTTTCGCAAGGATATCTGCCAGCCTCCTCTTCAAACGCCTCATAGCGCAATATCCTGGCGACTTCCTTTTCAAACGCTTCATAGCGCAATATCCTGGCGGCCTCCTCCAGTCCGAGTCCATGACTTTTTGCATATTGCGGTACGTCCACAGAATGCACATGGCACGGTATGTTAAGCCTCTCGCAGAGATCTGACGCAAACCTCGCATCCTCCCTGCTCTCGGCTCCTCTGATGCCATGCTCCACATGTACTGCCTCCAGCGCAAAATCAAGCTCATCTGTGCACTGTCTTTTTATCTCATTTAACAACAGCAGAAGGCAGACCGAATCCGCACCGCCCGACAGCGCAACAAGCACCGTGCTGTGATTTTTTATCATTTTGTTTTCCAGAATATATTCTTTTGTCCGTCTAATCATTATTTTTCCCAGATTCCTATTGCAACTACAGTCATATCATCCATGGCGTATCCACCTGTGTCAAGCAGCACCCTGTCCAGAATTTCCTGCGCCATCACGCCTGCATTGTCACTTTTGACGCCTGCGATGATATCCATAAGTTTCCCCTGTCTGTCCTTTACATGCAGATATTCTAGCACACCATCCGTCACCATGACAAGGAAATCGCCACTTTGAAGTGTATTTTTTGAATGTTTGCTCTCCTGCCAGACATCGACCCCTGCCGGGAGGGATTCATTTTCTATAACACTTACTTGTTTCCCTGATTTGATAAATGACGGTGCGGCGCCTGTTTTGGTAAGCTCAAGCTCACCTGTGTACATGTCTATCGTAGCAAAATCAACCGTGGAATAGGACTCCTCGCCCGCCGATATGACCATGGCAGAGTTCATCAGCTTTAGGGCACTTTCCCTGCTAAAGCCGGCCTCCAAAAGCTTTTCAAGCAAATCCACCACCAGTGTGCTCTCGGCCTGCGCCTGCTTGCCCGAGCCCATGCCATCAGATACACATACATGATACATGCCATCATCCAGCTGAAACATGCTGCAGCTGTCGCCATTTGCCTGAGAGCCGGTCTTTTTTTTGGTCGCCACCCCCGAAAGTGCATAGAACTGATTCTCCTCGTAAAGCACAATAGATGTCCTCTCATCGGATATTATTGAAACTGTCCCATGTGCCTGCCTGAGCTTCACTCCCGTGGCGCGTGAAACCGCCTGCACATACTTTGAAATTTCAATCCCGCCATCTATCTTGGTGCAGACATCTGCCTTTATACATACCTGCTGCCTTGCGTTCTCATAAATATGGGCATTTTCCACCTGTATACCAGCCTCTTTTGTATATACATAAACTCTTGAAAGACGCAGCCTTCTTTTTTTATCAATACATTTTTCAGCCCTGCACCAGCTATCCATGAGCTCTGCCATAGCGTCAAGCTGTGCGGCTATGATGCGTCTGTTTTCTGTGAGACGCCTGTACCAGGCTTCATTTAGCTCAATACGGGCAAATGCCTCTGTGGCGGCTTCCACCATGCGCGTATAGTGCGGGCAGCCATCCACATATCTGTTTTGCACAATTTCCTCTGTTTTCATACGTTTGCGCACTGCATCAGCAAGCATTTTTATACTGTCGGAAATCGAAGCCCCGCTTGTCCAGCACACACTGCAGCCCTCACAGCATGCACAAAGTCTCCCTGTCACCTCAAGCTGTATTTTCTCACTCTCATCAGGGATTTTATCTGCCGTACAATTACAGCCATGACATTTGCAGTCGAAATAATGCCTGAAAGTCCAGAAACTGCTGTGGCAAATGCCTCCTCCCTGTCAGGCAAAAGTCCTGCCATGACCGGATTTTCATCGTGTCCAAAAGCCCTTAAATATTCACATGCTCTGCATAGCGCAAAGGCTGCCGAAAACACAACAAGGCTCTCAGCTACAGCTAACACTATCTCATCCGTATCAGGCCTTCCAATAAATGCTACCGTCAGATTCATCACCGCCGTGGCACAAGCTGCTACAACGGCTGTTGTCAGACATCCGTTTTTACTGCTTTTTCTCACAAATAGCCTTTCCCCAAAGTAAATCACCGCAATAATAAAGAGATACTTACATATCGACGGTATCGATATAAAGTATCCCATTCCAATAATTAATCCTATGTAAAAAATAATCGTATGTCCACTACTCAGACAATAAACTCCATACACTGCAGGTATCAGCGGATAACAATCCATCACACACACCAGTGTGGATGCAAATGCCATAAGCCCCACACAGCCTTTTTTAAATTTGCAATCCTCATCTTTTTGCCTCCATCTTTTTTCAACGATTATATGTGGTCAAAAATGAAGGTTTTGACGAAAAAGCGCAACTATATCTTCAAAAATTATTTGTCCTTTTCCTTGAAGATTATTTCATTGTCATACGCAAGCCCCAGCTTGCTCTTTGCTATATCCTCTATGTACTGGTCACTCTGCATATACTGCTGCATGCTTTCTATCTCATCAGCACGCTCCGATTCTTTAGTATACTGCTTCTCAAGCTCCGCTTTTTGTGCGGCATATGTAGATTCCTTCTGCTTTAGCTGCACAACCTGGACTACCATAACCACAAGAAATGCTATAACTATGATGGAAACACTTAAAGTTCCGCCCCTTCTCTTTGCACGACGTTTACTCATTATTCCTCCTTAGGTGCTTATCTGAATATCCTGCCAAACATTTTATCTTTCTTTCCGGTCACCTCCGGTACCTTCGATACGTAATCATGTCTATCTCACCTTCTATATCGGCTTCTCCCTTCTCAAGGTTTAGCTGTTTACGTGAAGATCCTTGCCCTTTAGGTCAAGCATGCCCAGCTCCGTCTCCAAAAGTATCTCTCCCACATCAAAGGAGAGCACATCCAAAATGCCTGTAAAGCTGCCTGTTCTGCGATTATTCAAGATAAGCTTATGACTCTTTGTGCCTGATATTTCTTCCATTTCCTGTCCCTCACATAATTTTTAATATGCTCCATAGACAGCCGCACATATACATGCCATCTGTGGAATCGCATATGTAAATATATGCCGGGATTCATGAAAATATAACCTATATATACTCAAAAAGATCTTTTGCTTCTTCCTTCTTTGTTGTGTCAAGGAGATTTAACACCTTAACCTTGACTGTCTTTTGTCCAAATGCTATCTCTATTATGTCTCCGACCTTGACATTTACAGATGCCTTTGCCGGTCTGCCGTTTACTGTGACACGGCCTGCGTCACATGCCTCATTTGCCACTGTACGTCTCTTTATCAGACGCGATACCTTCAAAAATTTGTCTAATCTCATTGTTACCTCTGTGTCTTACCTATAATAAATCAATTCATAACCATTACCCTGATTTCAGTGGATATAGCCAAAAATGGGCGGAGCCTTAAAGCTTCACCCATTCTTCTACTCCGTGATAGTCTAACTTATTAGTTAAGAGAATCTTTTAAAGCCTTTCCAGCCTTGAACTTAGGAGCCTTAGATGCTGCAATTGTCATCTCAGCGCCAGTCTGTGGATTTCTTCCTGTTCTTGCTGCTCTCTCAGATACCTCGAAAGTACCGAATCCAACTAACTGGATCTTCTCACCTTTCTTTAACTCCTCTGCAACAACATCTGTGAATGCCTTTAAAGATGCCTCTGCGTCCTTCTTTGATACTCCGGCCTTCTCTGCCATAGCTGCAACTAAATCTGCTTTGTTCATGATAAAATTCCTCCTCTGGATTTTCATAATTTATATAATTCGAGCTATATTCCCAAATTACCTACAAGAATATATATACTTGTTTTTATAGGGTTTGTCAAGGAAAATGCGCTATTTCCTAGGCTTTTATGTACTTTTACCATTCTTAAAACCTTACTTTGAACTTAATAAAGAGGTTAATGTTGAAAGATAATCTGATATGTCTTTATTTGTCAGACTATTTCCCGAGCTATCAGATGATTTACTGTCGGTTTCCGTGATGTATGTATGAACTTTTCTTAACAGACTTTCCACAATAATAATATATCGTATAGTCATTTACTTTTCAATTAAATTCACTATATATATGCATTACTGTTTACACTATGGCATGCAGATACTCCTCGCGCTCCCCGCTTAGCTGTATGAGCTGTGCAAGCTTATCCACATCACGGTCGCATACCCATGACTTGCGCGAGTTGCTATAGTGATTGCAGAGCTTACAAAATTTTTCAGGAAACAAAAGCAGTGCTTGAAGCAGCCTCATTGAGGTATCATCAAGACTTCTTACGCTGCAATAGCTGTCAAGAATTGCATCTGCAACCGCTGTATCCCAGTGATTTTTTTCGAGCATCTTGCGCATGTACTCCGCAAGATCAGTTTCCGGATATCCCGGATGCATGGTCTCGAAATTGACAGGGAGCCATCTTCCGGACTGTGTATACACGACATTGTGCTGGTTGAAGCTCCGTGACAGTATGTCGGAACCAACGTTTTACTATTTTCCAGCTCACACAATATTTCCGCCGATTTCTTTCCCTGCTCTAAGAATCTCTCATAGCATTCATAAAACAGATGCTCAAAAGCATTTGTCTTGCTGCGACGCAGTATGTAGTTTTTAAGCTTTACTATCTGCGCACATTTTCGCTGAGCTTTTTCATGCAGGCTTTCTACCTCAATATCCGAAGGCAGAGGATACTTTTCCAATATATTGTGCAGCTGCGCTAATGCCCTGCTGCCGCCACGCATATCATCTATGCTGTCCGTGCTGCACTCTCTGCCTGCTCTGTAATCCTTCAATATGTATGCGTCCTCACAGTTGTCTAGCGATATGATACACTGCTCCTTTGTCTGTGATATCTGCTCCACATCCATACCGTTTCTCTGGATAAATGCCAGCGTATCCCGCATACATGCCCTTTGCTCATGCCCTCTGTACGGCACGAGCAGCTTCTGCCCGATGCCTGTATCACATATATATGCTCCTCTGCCCTTTATTATCCTGCTTACTGTAAGCTCATATTTTTCCAAAGCCACTTCCGGCTGATTATACAAAAAAATCCCCCCTCATATGATTAATGCATCATAACTATTCAGATGCTTTTTAATCATATGAGAGAGGTTATTATTTTATTCGCAAGCTCTTTAAGTTTTTGTGCTTCATTGAGCGATGGGTCATCAAGCACCTGCTCATAAAGCCTGTCCAGGATATCGCCAAGCTTCGGTCCCGGCTCTACTCCCATTTTAATCAGGTCGCTGCCATTTATCTTCATTTCCTTTTTGGATACACACTGGTGGTCTGCGAGGATTTTCCTGTATACGCGCTCATATTCTGCGATGTATTCAAGCTTTTCTGCGCGCTTATACATGCTCTGTCCGAGTGTATCGGCTCTTTTCACCTCAAACAACAGCGGAAAAAGCTCTGTTCCTATGCGGCTCATGGCACGCCTTACATTGCGCTCTGTGATGGCCGGACGGTCATCATGCTCTTTTACGAGCTTACAGCAACAGTCTGTAGTCCTGTTATCAAACTTAAGGCGCCTGAGTATCTTTCTTGTCATATCAGCTCCCACAACCGGATGCTTCTTGAAATGATTCTGGCCTTCCTCGTCTGTCGTAATGCACACCGGCTTTGCCACATCATGAAGCAGCATGGTAAGCCTTAGGATTTTGTCCGCTCGCACATGCTCCAAGGTATGAAGCGTATGCTCGCCGACACTGTACATATGGTGCTTATTGTGCTGAGGTGTCTGCATCATCACATCAAACTCCGGCATGAATACGCTGTGAGTCCTAGCTCATACAAATCTCTC
>ENA-OQCP01000105-OQCP01000105.1-human-gut-metagenome-genome-assembly--contig:-NODE-105-length-32094-cov-6.616886_pt1 | contig 32094 bp, 29 predicted proteins | sample MGYA00242760_ERZ504583 | MGnify/ENA primary metagenome ERZ504583 (study PRJEB26092, sample SAMD00036308) | human gut metagenome | host: Homo sapiens | study: EMG produced TPA metagenomics assembly of...
CAGACCAATGGAGTAGTATAGATATACCTACTCTCCTTTTTTCTAATATCACTACTTTCCTTTTCATTAACCCCCAGCTACGGTATACCTTAATATTATCAACATGACTTCTCATAATAAATAAATAATTCAAACTCAAAATGCTTAAATTAAGTACCATACCTATTATGAATAAATAGATGGATAATAAATTCACCAATATCGTAAACGTCACAAACTGGTTATTTGAAATTGTTTGCATCGTAACCTCAAATATTCTGAAAAAGTCATCTTCTTTATTATAAATTCTATTTAACTCATATATTTCACTATTATTTAACTCTGTCAAAATATCTTTTTCTATTTTTTCTGCTTGGCTATATGTTATCCTATTTTGTGTATCAATTAATACTGTTTCTGATACTTTTAATAACCCTTCTACAGCGTATGCATTCACTACTATAACATACGGATTATCTGTATTAAATAAACTTCTCCCGCAACAGAATCTGTAAATTCTTTCTGGGAATTTTTCAGAGTAACACCATTGGACAACACAATTTTTTTTATCAGAAAAAACATTCTGTTCGGTCTTATACTTATGAACTAAAAACTCATCTTTATTTAAACTAACCTTTTCCAATCCTGATGCAGATCTAACACAATTATAATCATCTAGGGATATAATATAAGGTGGAAACATTCCCCTTCGACGATTTTTAAATAAATCTGGATTTGCAAGATAATTTTTAACCTTAATGAATTTATTAACATGTACATCTTGACTCTCTAAATACTCATTCAAAAAATCAATTTCAATTTCTCCAATCTTATCGGGTTCTTTGATATAATTATAAATACTATTTACTTCTATATCATACGAGCCTTTATATTGATTGAATGAATGAGACCACGTGAATAGTATGTTAGCCATTACTGGTACTACTATACAAAAAAGCAATATAATACTAGATGAAAACATCATAAACTTTAATCTTTTGGAATATGTAGTTAACTCTGTGAGCAATATAATGTCTTCAATATTATGATACTGCTTTTTCAACCTCTTTCTTGTCTGCAAATTTATTCCAGCATAAATAAAACTTCTTATCGCCAGTATCGCTAAAATAATAACCAAAAAAATCAAAAGATTTTTTACATTATCAGGAATCTCTTGTAAGTGTTGAACATAATCATAATATCTTAAAACTCCTATTCCCATTATGCCAATAACTATTATGGAAATTATATTTGCTTTAACTGAAGGAATCTTTCCAATTTTTATTTTCTTTTCTACTGTTAATAATTCTTTTAACTCAATACTTTTGAATCTTTTCACATTTTTTATAAATGTAACTAATAATAATATGGCATTTCCCAAAATAGTAAGTGCTAATGCATCTTTATATAACTTGAAAGATATTGTTATAGTAGTCTCCATAACTTCCAAAATATGTTTTGTCAAAAAATAGTTAAATACAGTGCCTATAATAATACCAATCAAAAGTCCTATAATACTTCCTATAAGTCGTTCAACCAAAATTTTATAAGATATTATTCTTCTTGATAACCCCATTGTTCGTAACAAATAATATTTGTTCTTCTGGTAATTGAATAAGTAATTATCAAGATACAAAATTATTCCTAATGCTAATAAAAAAAAGCATCCTGCCATAATACGTGTCATCAAAAGAATATTATCCACATTAAAATACTCTATATGTTGAATTACATAATCCTTAGAATATATGATATTTATTCCATACATTATTGCAGAATACATAATAATCATAACAACATAATATAGATTTAACTGAATGTTCTTTTTAAAGTCTTTTGAGGATAATTTGGTTAGTAATTTACACATTTTAATAGTATTATCCATCATATTTCTCCAAACAACTGATTATTCTTTATAATATTTCTTTTGTGAATCATTCTTTATCAACTGTTTCTCTATCCTTCCATCTTTTAAATAGACGAATTTATTTGAATATGAAGCCACATATGGATCATGGGTTACCATAACTATTGTCTTTTCTAAATCCGTATTCAGTTTTCTAAAAATCTCTAATAAAATATCGGCATTTTTTTTTATTGAGAGCCCCTGTTGGTTCATCCGCAAAAATACATTTTGAATTATTCAATATACTTCTAGCAATTGCAACTCTCTGTCGTTCACCTCCAGATAATTCATCTGGATATTTATTTAACAGAGTTTTTATATTTAATTGTTGTACTACTTCTTCAAAAGATAGTTCCTTCGCATTTGATTCTGCTAGTAATACGCCTAAATAAGCATTTTCCTCAACTGTCATTTCTTGAATCAAATTATAATCTTGAAAAATTATACTTATATCTTTTTTTCTGTATTGATCTCTTTCCTTATCCTTATACTTCCTAAATGATTTGGCGAAAAAGGATATTTCTCCCTCATCATAATCTTCAATCATTGTCAATATATTTATTAAAGTAGTTTTACCAGCTCCACTACTACCCATAATCGCTAAAAAATCACCTTCAGCAATATCTAAATCTATGCCTTTAAGTACCTCTGTTATCTGTTTTCCATTCACATAATTTTTAGTTATTTGCTTAAGACTATACATATTATCGCCTCCCTTGTATTATCTAACAAGAACCGGGGAAATCCCCGGTTCTCTAGTCTTGAATGACCACTCTGCTTCTTAATTGGCAATTAACTAATGAAATCTAATGATCCACCATTGCAAATAGTACAGTTGTTGTCACCTTTATTGCACAGAAGACAAATATTGCTATCAATATTTTTTGCCTCTTCTTCAGTAACTGTTCTGTTCACTACTTCAAACATATTTACATCCTCCTTTCATTCAAAATTGTTAGGCAACTGTCAACTTATACTCTTCCATTTTTGTTATACGAACTAATTCCCCGTACAAAGCAAAAATATTTCGTACTAAGTTTTATGTAACCAAAATCACTTATCGCCAACAATTTCACCTAACATTTTAGGTTACCATTAATAAATACACTTTCCTAATCTACAAATCTATATTTTATGCTTAAATTGCGTTTTTTTTGTCCTCGTTGGCACATACTATTCATTTTTATGCCCCAGCTTGGCACACTTCTGCGATTTACAGGGAAATCTACCCATGTTAGAATGATACTGTCAAAATTATATGTAGCGAAAACGCAGCTTTCCAGGGAATGCCTCTTCTCTGGTGCAAGCTGCGTTTTTTAGTGCATGGAAAGGAGTATCACAACTAAATATGGAATAAGCGTTCCTCCGTATTGACCGGACTGAAGCTTTTATGAGGCAGGAAAACTATAAGCCAGGGCAAAGTGAAAAATCTCACTTTGCCCTCTTTTTATGAAGGAGGTTCATTTACTTGAAAAACCATGTACACAAAGAAGCTCCACCGGGCATGAAACATCATTGGAACTATGGCAAATATCTCTATACTGCCTTCCTTGTCTTTATTCTGATTGCCTGTAATGTACAACCCGTTATGGCTGCTACCATCTGGGACAAAGCTTCAGAAATCATGAAAGACGTATATAACCAGATTATCCTGATTTCCACCATTGCGGCTGTTGTAACTGCATCGGTTGCTTTGCTTTTGATGAATTTTTCCAAATCCGGAAAAACCGTGGATGAATCCAGGGCATGGCTCAAACGAATCATCATTACATGGGCTATTCTCAATGGTCTGGGATTTATCATGGCTTACATCACTCCGTTCTTTGCCGGCGGGCAGTGGAATGGATAATGCAGATAAGGAGGTGGCTCTGTCATGGGAATACTTGACGGAATTGTAGAATGGATTGCCGAACAGGTCATGAACATTCTGGATTTGATTACTACTTCTGTTCTGGGTGCACTGGGATGTTCCATGGATACTTTTCTCCGGTATTTTCCAGCAGCGGAAACAATGTACCAGATTTTTCTGGCACTGGCTATCGGACTCATCCTTTTAAACTGGGTTTGGCAGCTTTTTAAGAATTATTTTATGGGGACAGGGATTGACGCTGAAGATCCAATCAAATTATCACTGCGGACATTTATGTTCCTTTTCCTGACATTCTATGCCAAAGACATTGTGGATCTTCTATTGAATATTGCAGGAACCCCGTATAGCTGGATTCTGACTGAAGATCTTCCACCACTGGAATTTGCCAAGTTTAATTCTGTAATCACAGTCATCCTGGGAGTATGTGCCAACGGTGCTGTTGCCATTGTTGCCCTCATACTGGTACTGATCCTTGCCTGGAATTACATCAAGCTGCTTTTTGAAGCTGCGGAACGTTATATACTGCTTGGAGTTCTGGTCTACACCGCACCTGTTGCATTTTCCACAGGTGCTTCCCAGGCTACTGGAAATATTTTTAAGAGCTGGTGCCGTATGCTCGGCGGACAGTTCTTTTTGCTTTTAATGAACGCCTGGTGTTTGCGGCTGTTTACTTCCATGGTGGGAACATTCCTTGCAAACCCTTTATCACTCTAGGAAGGAGAAGATTATGAAACATAAGAAAACACTGCTCTGCAGCCTGCTATTGATTTCTTGTCTGATTCTTGTAACATCCATGCCGGTCTTTGCCGCTGAACTTACAGAAGCAGAGGTACAGCAAGCTGTGGATGCACAGGGAAAAGAAACGGTCACCGGTAATGTTTTTATCTGGTTTCTGTGTGCCATTGCTTTTTTGAAGGTTTCTCAAAAGATTGACAGCTTTATGGCAAGTCTGGGAGTCAATGTTGGAAATACTGGTGGAAATATGATGGCTGAACTTTTAATCGCCGGAAGAGGTCTTGCAAGTTCCTTTCGAGGGCATGGAGGTGGAAGCCATAGTAGTTCCCATTCTTCCTCTCCCGGAAGTGCTGCAGTACAAAGTTCTTTCCTTTCCGGAGGATTAGCCGGAGCCGTTGGAAGGCAGACAGAGCGTTCTGCGGTAAATGCAGCCACCGGATATACCGAAGGACCAAGCATCGGAAATGCACTCTATCAGTCTTCCCTTGAAAAAGGCGGAGATTTTGCCAATAACGTTATCAGCAATATTGCTCAAGGAAACTATGGTCAAGTTGGCTCGATCAAAGGTGATGGAGCTGTTTCTGCATTTCAATCCTACATGGGAATTCAAAATGAAGATAAAACAGATCATTCCTATACCAATGTTGAAATTGGAGGTGGCAGGATAACAGGAGTTGAGTCCGGTTCCAATGGGGACAGCCGGGAATTTGCTATGTACCATGCCGATCAATATACGGCTCCTACCCAGGGAACCTATGAAACTGTGCAATCTGTAGACGGAGCTACCTGGTACAAGCAATATGCCGAAAATACGGTATCCAAAATCCTTATGATGCTGGCGATGGAAAATAGCCTACAACGAATCCATTGTCCAAAAGCTTCCTCCTACTCCTCCAAGAAAGGATCGGATTTAGTAATGGATACAGAACGTTCTGGACTTGACGAAGCAATGGATGTAGCTCCAGTACCGTTTCTCACCTAAAGTCCTTAAAAACAGCAGCCACTTTCTCCAAAGCAGGATATGGTGCCGCCCTTGGCGGACCTTTCACAGCAGCAATTGGAGCCGTCATAGCCAACCGGAATCAGCTCGCTAAAATTCTTCTTGTTATTCTCGCCATACTGCTGCTCCCGGTTTTATTTATTGTGATGCTCCCTGGTCTGATCTTTGGAAGCCTGACCGAGCAAAGTGATGTACTAAACAGCAACTCTATGATCAGTGAAAACATCCGTGCTTCCCGTGAAGCCATCGTTGAAGTGTTAGAAGAAAGCCATGAAGACATTCTGGCAGAGATCCATGCAGCAATTTCCCGTCTTCCACAAGGTGATACTGCATCCATCAATGATCCCTATACATACAGCATCTCCGTCAATGCCAATCTGCTGATTTCACAATTTTGTGCCAGCCAGGATGACTATAAAAACATCAACCTAAACCAATTAAAGAAACTCATCCGTGAAAACAAAGAAGGACTTTTTTCTTATGATGTAGCAACCGAAACAGTTACCATGGAAGTTACCGTTGATGGCGGTGCAGAAGGAGAAGCCGGCACAGAACAGGGACAGGCACAAACACAGACGGTTACTTTTACGAAACACACCTATACCGTTGTTTATGCTGGGGATTCCTATTTTGCAGACCATGTATTCCATCTTACAGACAAGCAGAAAGAACTTGCCAAAAACTATGCAGAAAATCTGACTGCTTTCTTTGGAACTGCTTCTTCCGGCATAGTAGCTGCTATCAATCTTAGTGATGAGGTATTGTCCTACCGCCCTGCTGTAGAAAGAGCCGCTGCGAAATATGGTATGAGTGATTATGTGGATTTAATTCTGGCAGTCATGATGCAGGAATCTGGCGGACGAGGGCTGGATGTTATGCAAGCAGCGGAAGGTGGATTTAATACCCGCTATCCCCATGTGCCAAATGGGATTACAGATCCTGAATACTCCATTGAATGTGGTATTCAGGAATTAAAATATGCCCTCGACAAAGCCGGCTGTACCGGACCTACGGACTTAGACCGGATTAAACTGGCTCTTCAGGGTTACAACTACGGTTCTGCATACATTGACTGGGCAATGGAGCGTGACGGTGGATATACCAAAGAAAATGCGATTGCCTACTCTGATATGATGTGTGCAAGACCAAGCTGGCCTTATGACCGGTATGGTGATAAAGAATATGTGGAGCATGTCCTTCGGTATTACCAAATTACTGCCAGTGGCGGCAGCTATCCCGCAAACGGCATGCAGATTCCACACTATCTCCAGACAGACTATGGAAACATTCCATACGGCGGGGGTTCCATCGCCAGCAGCGGATGCGGTCCGACAAGCTTTGCTATGATTGCCAGTTATCTTACAGGCACTACCATTACACCTATTGATGCAATATCCTGGTGCGGAAATTCCTATTACAAACCAGGAGTCGGCACTTACTGGTCTTATTTCCAGGCAGCGTCCGATCATTTTGGGTGTGGAACTGTCACACAGACCAGTGATCCCAACCAGGTACTTCAGGCTTTATCTGAAGGTCATCCGGTCATCAGTTCCCAAAGAGCTGGGCTTTTTACCAGTGGCGGACATTTTATTGTCCTTCGTGGTGTAACGGCTGGAGGTAAAGTATTAGTCAATGATCCCAATGACAGTTCCTCCAAAAACTACATCAACCGTGAATTCGATATGATGACGGAAGTGCATGCAACCGCAAATGCCTATTGGATCTTCGCTAAAAAATAAAGGAGACACTTATGAACAGAAAAAAAGCAATTCTGGCTATCTTTATGATGGCCTTTTTAATTATCATCGGATTTGTCTCTCCCTCCATCTGGAAATCCCAAAAAGGAAACAAAAAATCCGAGACAGAAAATACTCAACACGATAATAATGAAAATACCGAGACAGAACAAGCAGAAAATAACGAATCCATAAGCTTTCAGGATTTTGAAGCTTTGGAATACTTTTTCTCCAAGGAACAGGTGAAACTTTTTCAGGAAGAACTGACCTCCTATCTTAAAAACGTAAAACAGATGTCTCTAACTTCCATCCGTTTCCTTGCTGATGATACTACCTATCCCAATGCTTCTGATATTAATTTTTTGTTCCAGCTTCCGGATAAGTCCGTTCTTCCTGTGTACTACACTTCCTCTACTGGAAGATTCTTTTTCGGTGAGGAACGTACCCCTGATTCTGGAAAAGAAATCATCTATGAACGTCCGACAGATGACAAACTTCCTTCCATCACAACAGAGGAAATTGAACAGTTGCAAGAAGGAGGTTATGACGATACCTCCGTGAATTCGGAAAAAGCTGCCCCTGTCACAGAAGTTCCTGAAACTCCTTCCATGGAAGAACCAAAGGAGGTGCAGCCATGAACAATACTGAAGAACAACATCCTGTCTTCATCCTCGCAATTTTATAGAAAAAGGGACCTTTATGGGCGGAATGTTTAAAATCCGTAATGCCATCGAAGGCGGTGTCCTGGCAATCCTGATCACCATTCCTGTTATCAATCTGCCTCTGACACTCACTGTCAGGATTATTATTCTCTGTATGACTGCTCTGCCTGCAGCTATGATTTCTCTAATTGGAATCGGTGGAGAAAGCATTACTGCGTTTTTAATGAACGCTCTGCGTTTTCTGAAAAACCGCCGGGTTATTTACCGTATGGATGTACATCCGGAGCCGAAAAAAAAGTACCGGATAAAAAAGCCCCGCAACAAAGAACCAAAAACCAAGAAACGCAAACGGCATCCAAAACAACCTGCAGAATCTTCTTCTGAAAAGAACTGCTCACAGATGTCTTCCGAAGAGGAGACAAAAGAATCCTCTGCTATTAAAAAAAAGAACGCCGGCAGTTTGACACTTCTACAAAACGTGGAATACGCAAACAGGCTCGTGAAGACATCCGGATTCTTAAATATGAGTCCCGACAATTAAAAAAAGAACAAACCGCTGCACGTAAAAGTGCGAAAAGGCAGGCAAAACTTGAAAAACAACAGATAAAGCAGCAACTTTCGGAGGAACGAAAAAAAGAAAGAACTGCGAATAAAGCTTCCAACCAGCCTCCTGCTTCCGGGAAAAGCAAAAAGAAAAAGCGAAAAGAAATCACCTTGGAAGATTATCTTCCTATTGATAAGATTGCCAATGGTGTTATCTACACGACAGACCATCGTTATGTAAAAATCCTGGAGATTGAACCGATCAATTTTCTCTTACGCAGTGCCAGGGAACAACAGGGATCATTTTCAGCTTCATCTCCTACCTAAAAATCAGTCCTGTGAAACTGCAGATTAAGATGATCTCCAAAAAAGCGGATATCAACAAACATCTGGAACAGTCCCGTTTGGAAATGGAACGGGAATCAGATCCTAACTGCCGGCAGTTACAAAAAGACTATATCCAATTTGTCCGGCAGTTAAGTTCCAGAGAAGCGGTTTCCAGACGTTTTTTCCTAATCTTTGAATACGAACCTTTCAATGTGAATCGGAAGGTGGAGGAAAAGGAAATCCTGGCAGCTTTGGAAACTGCTGCACAGACCGCAAAAACCTTTCTATATCAATGCGGCAACGATGTGCTGGTTCATGACAATGAAGATGAGTTTACAACCGATGTACTCTACACTTTACTGAACCGTACCAAATGTACCGAAACACCTTTGCCAAAACGGATTAACCAGGTACTTACCCGCTATATGGAATCTGGTCGTGAGCAGGAAGTGGATAACATCCATATCAATGAATTCATTGCACCAGAGTCTTTGGACTTTAAACACAGCAACTATGTGCTGGTAAATGGTATCTACCATTCTTACCTGCTGGTGCCGTGCGATGGTTACAAAGCAAAAGTAATGCCAGGTTGGCTGTCCCTGCTTATCAATGCTGGCGAAGGAATTGACATTGACTTTTTTCTGCATAAACAGCCCAAAGATAAGATCCAGCAACGTCTTGGACAGCAAATCAGGATCAACCGTTCAAAGATCAAAGATGCCTCTGATACCAATGCGGATTTTGATGATCTGGATTCTGCCATCCGTTCCGGCTATTTCCTCAAACAGGGACTTGCTAATAATGAAGATTTCTATTACATGAATCTTTTGATTACAATTACGGCAGGTGATCTGGAAGAACTGCAATGGCGGATTCAGGAGATGAAAAAACTTCTCATCTCACAGGATATGGATCTGCGGTCTTGTCACTTCCTGCAAGAACAGGGATTTTTATCTTCCCTTCCTCTTGTAAACCTGGATAAGAAGCTCTATGAACTCTCAAAACGAAATGTCTTAACCACCGGAGCTGCCAGTTGCTATCCTTTCGTCAGCTACAGCATTTGCGATGACAACGGCATCCTATTTGGAGTAAATAAGCATAACAACTCTTTAGTGATTGCTGATATTTTTGACTCCAAACAATATAAAAACTCCAATATTGCGATTCTTGGCACTTCTGGATCCGGAAAAACCTTTACCATGCAGACTATGGCACTTCGTATGCGGCGTAAAGGAATCCAGGTATTTATCATCGCACCGTTAAAAGGTCATGAGTTTTATCGGGCTGCCAGAAATGTAGGAGGAACCTTTATCCAGATTTCTCCTGCCAGCCAAAACTGCATCAATGTCATGGAGATCCGAAAAGTAGATAACTCTGTCAATGAGCTGCTGGACGGTCCAACTTTAGACGCATCTGCCTTAGCCAGTAAGATTCAGCGTCTGCACGTTTTCTTTTCTCTGCTCATTCCAGATATGAGCCATGAGGAAAAACAGCTTTTGGACGAAGCACTGATTAAAACCTATGCAAGAAAGGGAATCACCCATAAGAATGAATCCCTCATTGATCCCAAACACCCGGAGCATTATAAAGCGATGCCAATTCTTGGAGATGTATATGATGTTTTGATGGAAACCGAAGATACCAAACGGCTGGCTCACATCCTGAACCGTCTTGTCCATGGCTCTGCTTCCTCTTTTAACCAGCAGACCAATGTAGACCTGACCAATAAATATACTGTTTTGGACATCTCAGAGCTGACCGGCTCCAGCGATCTCTTAACGGTGGGGATGTTTGTTGCTCTGGACTATGTATGGGATAAAGCCAAAGAAAACCGTACCGAAGAAAAAGCTATTTTCGTAGATGAAGTATGGCAGCTCATCGGTGCTTCCAGTAACCGCCTGGCCGCTGAATTTGTTTTGGAGATTGCCAAGATTATCCGGCATACTCTGGTGCCGGTATTTTTGCAACCCAGGATCTTAATGACTTTTTTGCTCTGGATGACGGAAAATATGGAAAAGGCATTATCAATAACTGTAAAACCAAAATTATTCTTAACATGGAAGATGAAGAGGCACAACGTGTAAAAACCATTCTTCGTCTTTCCGAAACCGAAGTTATGAATATCACCCATTTCCAACGTGGAAACGGACTGATTTCAACAAACAACAATAATATCACTGTGGAATTTAAAGCTTCCAACCTGGAAAAAGAATTAATTACCACAGACCGACAGGAACTCCTGGAAATCTTGAAACGCCAGGATAAAAAAGTCGGTTAATGTTACCTGCAGCCCGAATGTGGCTGCTTTTCTTTTTAACAAAGGAGGAGATTTATGTTAAAACCAGCAAAACAACCTCATATCCGGCTAACCGCCCTTTTTCTTTGTGTCACGATGTTTCTTAGCACACTCTTTTTCAATGCCCATACCGCTTATGCTGCAGATGGAACCATTGATTATAAGGCAGGAGCCAAAATTCCATACGGGGACTATTATACTTCCCGCATGAGCTTTGATGGCAATAACACGGCTTATTGCGTTGAACCATTAAAGAAAACACCGGCTTCCGGAAAGTATCCTTATAACCTTTTGGGAAAAAATTCCCCACTCAGAAAAGCTCTTTACTACTTAAACGGTGGATATGGTTATGAAAAGGTAATAAAAGATCAATATTTCCAAGGATGGTCCGATGACAATTCTTATGTCATTGGTCATCTGGTCGTTTCCTATATCCATGCAGGAAATAATGGGGACACCGGTGCTTTTCATGGTGCACCTCAAAATTATATTGACAAAGCATTGGAAGTTGCCAACGCCATTGAAGGGCTTCCTGCCCCACCAGAATCCTTCCGTGCTTTTATCGTTCCTGGCAATGCTTCCCAAACTTTTGCAGGAAGCTGGTATCAGGTTCCAAACGGCTTTATCGAACTGCAGAAATCCTCTGCCAATACCGATATTTCCGATAAAAATGGCAATTACTCTTTAGAAGGAGCCAAATACGGAATCTACAAAGGGGAAGAACTGGTAGAAACTCTTGTTACCGATAAAAAAGGATATGCAAAATCCAAAGAACTGGCAGAAGGAAGTTACACCGTTAAAGAAATCAGTGCCCCAGAAGGATTTGCTATAGATCCTTCCGCCCATAATGTTACGGTAAAAGCAGAAGGAACATCTACCGTAAAAGTAAAGGATATTCCTCAAAATAATCCCGTAAAACTGCTCCTTAAAAAGTTGGATGCTGACACACAGCAAAATTCTGCACAGGGAACCGGCTCTCTCGCCAATGCCGAATTTACAATAAAATTCTATACAGAGCAGTCAGCTACCGATCCCGGAGCAAATGGTAAGAAACCGGTTCGCACCTGGATATTGAAAACAGATGCCTCTGGAGAAATCCATTTTACAAAAGATTATTTGGTATCCGGGGATGAATTTTTCTATGCCAGTGATGGAAAGACCGTCTGCTTCCCACTGGGTACAGTAACCGTACAGGAAACCAAAGCACCTGCCGGCTATCTTCCAAACGAATCTGTTTTCGTGCAGCAAATCACCAGTACCGGTACGGAAGAAACTATCTCTATTTATAACGCTTCTTCTGTCGAAGAACAGGTCTTCCGAGGCGGCGTCAAAATTCAGAAGCGGGATCTGGAAACTCAGGGAACACAAGCACAAGGAACCGCATCGCTTGCAGATGCCGAATTTACCATTACCACTTTGAACAAACAGCCGGTATGGGTAGGTGGAAAGCTCTATGAAAATGGTCAGGCAGTACTTACAATTAAATCGGATGCACATGGTATTGCTGCAAGTGCCGCTGATGCCCTGCCCCTTGGACATTACCGGATTGAAGAAACCAAAGCGCCTTCCGGATACCTAACCGATGGTGCAAAGGCTCTTGAATTTGACATCACCCAAAATGGAGAAATCGTAGATTTAACAACAGAAGAGACTTCTGTTTCTAACCAGATTATCCGTGGCGGTGTCAAAATCCAAAAACGGGATCTGGAAACGGGAGAAGCCAAACCACAGGGAAATGCTTCTTTAAAGGATGCAGAATTTACAATCACCAATCTTGGTCCAAATCCTGTTCTTGTGGATGGAACCCTTTACGAAAAAGATCAAGTAGTTCTCACTTTGAAGACAGATGAAAAAGGGCTTGCTTCCACAAAAAAAGATACTCTCCCTTATGGACATTACCGGGGTGATGAGACAAAAGCACCGGAAGGTTATTTGAACGAGGGAAAACTCTCTCAGGAGTTTCATATCACAGAAAATGGGAAAATTTTGGATTTAACTGCAAAAGAAACAGCGATTTCCAATCAGGTAATCCGTGGCGATTTAGAATTCGTAAAGGTATCTGACGGAGATTTAAACCGGCTGGCAAATGTCCCATTTTCCATTACCTCCAAAACTACAGGAGAAAGTCATACCATTGTAACAGACAAAAATGGCTATGCCAGTACCTCCTCAGAATGGAATAAGCACACTACAAATACCAATCGTGGGGAAACTTCTGAAGACGGAATCTGGTTTGGCTCTTCTAAACCTGATGATACCAAAGGAGCCCTGATTTATGATACCTATATTTTGGAAGAACAACGCTGCGATTCCAATGAAGGTATGAACCTCTTAAAAATTGAGGTCTCTGTATATAAAAATCACGTAGTCGTGGATATGGGAACTTTAACGGATGATCAGATTACCATTGGAACTACTGCCCTTGACAAAGACAGCAACTCCCACTTTGCCAAACCAGAAGAAAAAATCACTCTGGTTGATACCGTAGAATACGAAGGCTTAAAGAAGGGACAGTCTTATAAGCTCATCGGCACACTGATGGATCAGGAATCCGGAAAGCCAATTGAAATAGATGGAAAACCTGTCACAGCAGAAACCACCTTCAAACCAAAAAAATCTTCTGGTTCTGCAAAAGTGACCTTTACGTTCAATGCCTCTTCTCTGAAGGGCAAAACAATCGTAGTATTTGAAGAACTGTACCAGGAGGATTTAAAACTGGCTGTTCATGCGGACATTACAGATCAGGATCAGACTATCTATTTCCCAGAAATCGGGACCACTGCAAAAGATAAGGAAACAGATATGAATCTTTCCCAGGCAGATAAAGAAGTTACCCTTGTAGATACGGTAGCTTACAAAAATCTTCTGCCCGGCGAAGAATATGTTATGACTGGAACCCTTATGGATAAAGAAACCGGAAAACCTGTCGAAATAGATAAGAAAGCGGTTACTGCCGAAACCACATTTACTCCTAAAGAATCCTCTGGAACGGTAGATGTGATTTTTTCTTTTGATGGGACTTCCCTTGCCGGAAAAACCGTAGTTGTTTTTGAATCTGCTACTTATGACGGCAAAGAATTTGCAACACACGCTGATCTTGAAGATAATGGGCAGACCATCTACTTCCCGGAAATTGCTACCACTGCAAAAGACAAAGCAGACGGAGATCATTTTGCCAAAACCGATAAAGAGATTACTATTGTTGATACGGTTAAATATAGTAACCTAATTCCAGGAAAAGAGTATGCACTTACCGGTACCTTGATGGACAAAGAGACAAAAGAACCTCTTCAGGCAGATGGTAAACCGATTACTGCCACTACGACCTTTACTCCTGAAGATGCCTCTGGCAGTATTGAACTTACCTTTACATTTGATGGCAGCATCCTGTCCGGCAAAACAATTGTTGTCTTTGAGTCTTTAACGTATCAGGAAAAAGAGATTGCTATTCACGCCGATATAGAAGACCATGAACAGTCTATCTACTTCCCGGGAATTGGAACTACTGCGAAGGACAAAGCGATGGGGATCAGGAAGCCGTTGCTACGAAAGAAGTAACCATCATTGACACCGTATCCTACCAAAATCTGATTCCGGATACTCCATACAAACTGGTCGGCACACTGATGGACAAAACAACCCAAAAGGAAGTTATGATTGATGGAAAACCTGTCACGGCAGAAACAGAATTTACACCAAAGGATTCCAATGGTTCTGTCGAAGTCATCTTCACTTTTGATGGAAGCACATTGGCTGGACATGATGTAGTCGTTTTTGAAAAACTTTTTTCCCTTGAAGGAGAAACAGCACTTGAAATTGCTTCCCATGAGGATCTGGACGATAAAGGACAAACGATAAAACTTACGGAAGCTCCAAAAGACACACCTGAACCTTCCAAACCAGTCAAGACCGGAGATGAAACAACCGTTCTTCCTTATCTTTTACTGGCAGGTGCCGCACTCCTCTTTGCTGCAGGATTTGGTATCTTATATATCCGTAAGCGGAAAAAAGATAAGTAACTATCAATAGATATGCTCACAGGCAGCTTATTACGGCTGCCTGCTATAAAGGTGATGAATATGGAACAATCTCGTTGTAATGCCGATGCCAAACACATCCGGCATTTTTTAGATATTTGCGATGGAAATTGGCATTCCTGTATTTATGTTCGCTGTGTTTCCTGTAAAACCCCAGGTTATTGTAATGGCCCACACTTCTTATATCATCCAGATGAAAACGGCAGTCCTTGTGTCCTGCCCATGGCAGATGCCCGTATGCTCTTCTCCCGCATACCGGAACCAACGGAATGTCTATCCGCCATAACACTGGAACAATTTCAGTCTTTATATGGACTCTACTTTGCAAAAGAAGCATTGACCGATAAGCCATGTCCTTGTTTTGCTTTACTGCGGCACCAGGAAGCATCTCATTATCACTGGTAAAAGGTTGCACTTTTGGCACTTTCTGCGTACAGGATAAGAAAGGAGGCGATTTTATGTTGAATTTCACTGCTATGATTCAAGGAATCGATACAATATTTACGAACTTTATTTTTATTCCTGCACTTTTAATCCTGTACCTGAAGTTTCGTCCGAGAAAGCCCTGGAACAAACGCACCAGAAATCTGTATCGGCTATGTATAGCTCTGATTTCTGTTTATGTCATCCGGATTTTCTGTGCAGGGTTCATCTTTACACCAGTAAATTACTCACGTTTTGCAGACAGCGGTTTCTTTCCGCTTATCAAGCACTGTTCTATTCTTAGATTTTCTGCATTTTGTGCCATTTCGTCCGAATCTGGGAGTAGTTTCTATGCCCATCCTATGGGAATTCATCACCTGCTTTCTTACAATATACGTATAAAACACGTAAGCGAGGTGAATCTTTATGAAACAGAAACAAATCCGCTGCCCATACTGCGGCAGCATCGCAATTTTAAGGGATGCGTCCTATGTATATGGAAATAAAGCGAAAGATGGAAAACTCTATGTGTGCAGTCACTTCCCACAGTGTAATTCTTATGTAGGAGTTCATCCTGGCACTACCAATGCCAAAGGAAAACTGGCAAACAAAGAGCTTCGGCAAAAAAGGATCCAAGCACACCGTATTTGACCAGATATGGCTAAACCACATCTTTACGAAATCGGAGGCTTACCGCTGGATTGCTGATAAATTCTGTCTGACTGCCAAGGAAGCACACATCGGAGAATTTAGCACTTATATGTGTGATCAACTAATTCTGGAATCCATGAAGATTCTGGAGAATAACCATATCCCTCTCAGGGCCATTGGTTGAAAGGGGGGATATGTATGATCATCCCGATGACAGATGATGAACGCCGATTGACAGAGGAGTACTTATATTTGGTACCTGAAATGGTAAAAAAATTGACTTCCCGTTGTGCTTATGTCTCATACGATGAGCAGCAAGACCTTCTGCAAGCCGGAAACTTAGCTTTATGCAAAGCCGCCATGAACTATGACAACACCCGTCCCTTTGCAGTTTACGCCAAAGTTGCCATACGAAATGCCATTTACAGTTATTGGAGAAAACTGCAAAAAGAACGAAAATACACCTGTTCCATGTATGCATCTTCCGAATTTGACATGGAACCCCTGCTTGTAGACCAAAAAACCGAACTATGGCAGGAACAATGTATGAACCAGGAACCCATTTATAAGCACCTGCAGTCCTTAGAAGCGAGAAGCTGCAATACACTAAGAAAAGGAATACATGCCCTGCTCCTGCAGCAAAAAGGATATACCAACCAAGAAATTTCCAAACATTATGGTGTCCCAATGAATCATGTCCGGGCATGGCAAAGCAAAGCCCGGAAATACTTACAGCAGGATACCAAATTATATACTCTTTTATCTTGAAGGGAGAACGATTATGCTGACACTTTATACTGCAGTCGGAATCCTACGATTCCAGGATTCCATAAAGGAACATAAAACACCGACTGTTATCAATAACCGGCAGGAATACGGACTGACAGAAGAAGAATTCTTTCTGTGGAGCAGCCTCGCATTTCAAATCCGACAGATCCATGAATTGCAGTCTGCTTTTTCCGAACGCTTGAAAAAACATCACCGTTCGGAAAATATCCCCATTGAACCTTACCTGAATCGGCTGCTGCTTCGAGGACTGGTTGTAAAAGGGGATGGTTTAACTGGTGTGGATGCCCTGTACCGCCTCTTAGGAGACCTTTATATCAGCCCATTGCAGGACAGTTTTTCAGTACGGCTTTTTACCTGCATCTATCTCTGCATGAAGAAAAAACTGCACACAAAGGAACTGATCCATTATCTAAAAAAGCCGGCACGGACTGCTATAGAGGACACGGTACTCCAAATAGCAAAAAAAGTACAGATTTCTACGGCAGAGCTTGTAACCTGTGTAGAACAGGGCATCCATCCACAAAATACAGAGCAACTTTTGACGCAGCTCTATGAAACCTCGGATGCAACATTCCGTACCCTGGCACAGGATATCCAATTCACCCATGCCGGTTATCCTGTACTGGAAGCCATCAGTAATTTGTACCTCAATAAACAGATTGCATTTGAAAAATTATAGGAAGGAGCAAATTATGCCAAAACCATTTCTTAATAAGCTGATTGTCCATGGGGCAATCGGCTTTTTCTGTGTCCTATTTGGATGTATTTACGGATTTATAACAGACGACCAGATATTTCTCCTTATGAGTCTTTGCATCGGTGTTGGAACTGCCATACGAATTGTGAGTCTGCTACATACCATCAAGATGCATGACTATACCGAATTAACTGGAACCTGTACAAAACGTGAAGTCAGCCCACTTACCAAGAAACAGAAAATTATTTTCCGTTCCACTGACCAGAAAGAATATCACTTTACATTCGATAAAAATATCCGCCTTTTATCTGGACATTATTATCGCCTATATTTCCGGAATGTAGCAAACCTTTCGGGTGAAGAAAAGGTTACTCCGGATTTACTTGCGTATGAGGAATTATCCCTAAATGAAGATGTTTCCCCGAAGAACTCTTAGATTTCTTCTCTAAATACAATAGAAGTGGATATGCCACTTTCACATACCCACTTCTATTATGCTTTATAAGTTTTCCTTCTGCCGTCCCAGTGAAATGACAAAAACCACTCCGAACTACCACGTATTCTGTCTCAAGGATGACAGCATAACAGCAATCGCAGGGAATAATAATCTATTGTATTCCAGAAGACTCTTCAAAAAATGGACAGTGCTTTCACTTTCAGGGTTTCAAAATGCAGTAACAATATCTTTTATTTTTCTACTGTGACCAATTTTTTCATATTAAGGGCAACTTTATACTGACAGTGAAATTCCCGCTTCATAATTCACTTGAATATCACCACTTATTTGTATTACTAGCTTTCTAGTAGCATACAATCCGATACCACTGCTTTTTGTCCTTGCTTCATCTTTTGTGTAAAACAAATCAAATATAGATTTTAATTCTTCATCACTAATATAATCAGAAGGATTGCTTATTTGTATATGACAATACTCGGATTCTCCCCACATGTAAAACATTATATCACCAGTACTATACTTTAAAGCATTATCTATTAAATTACATAAAATTCTAATTAATATTTTCTCTTGAGCAAGTATCCAAATGTTTCCATGTGGCAGTCTAATATCTAATTGTTCTGAGGCACGTTTTGAATTTTGAATATATTCCTTTAACAAAGAAGTGACTACCTCTGTAATATTGACTGATTTCATATCAACTTCGCTCTCTATTGCTTCACTCCAAAACAATAAATATAAATCGTCTACTAATTTTTTTTAAATAATCCGCCTTTTTTTCAATATGTTCTATATAGCTATTAACAGGTTCATTCACATTTTTTTCTAATCTAATTAACTGCAAGTAACCAATAATAACAGTTAATGGAGTACGTAAATCGTGTGATAAATTTGCTACCATCTTTTTAAAATTTTTATCCTGTTTTTTTAGCTGATGTTCTTTTCGTTCATCTTCTTTAATTCGCTTGTTGATACTAAGTGCAAGGTTCTCAATATCTTTATCAAATACATTGACCGAGTAGATATGCTCATTATGTTCTATCCATTCTATAATTCTTCTAATTTCCCTCTTCAGATGAAAAATGTATAATATGCCTAATAATATAAACACTCCTGTTATTAAAAAGACAACTAGCAAACTTCATATCTCCTTATAATATTAGAATCTCATCACATGTATTCAAGATTGCATTATCATGTGAAACAATAATAATTATTTTATGATTTTTAATTTGATCGATCAACTGTAAAAATTGTTTTTTTCCACTCTCATCCATAGCTGAGGTAGGCTCATCAAAAATCATTACCTGACCGTCTTGCACTACTTGGCGAATAATTGCAATTTTTTGCTTTTCTCCACCGGAAATATTACTTGACTTTTCATTAATTTGCAAATCCCAATTATCTCTTTTCAAAATACTATCACCAAAGCAATCAACGGCTCTCTGTATACATTTTACATCAAGCTTTCGATATAAAGCAATATTATTATATATTGTATCTGCTATTAAAGTCGGCTCCTGTTCTGTTACACTGATTACATGTTCTCTTATATAATCCATATCTAAATTTCTCATTTCTGTATCGTTCCATATTATATTCCCTTGATATTCATCTACATACATACCCATTAAAATTTTAATAAGTGTACTTTTCCCACATCCGTTTTCTCCTTTCAATCCATAAACTTTCCCCTTTTTTAAGTTTGTAGAAAAACTTTTTATGGTTTCTTTCTGGTCATATGCAAAATTCAAATCCTGAATTCTAATTTGTTTGATTTCATTAAGTCTTATACACCCCTTAGACTGCTCCTTAATTTCTAAAATAGATTTTATACGTTCAAAGGATACATAAGCCTCTTGGTATTCTTGACCGTATGCCACTATTTCTTTTCCATATTCCAAAATCATATTAAAATATACTGAAATCATATAGAAATATCCTATTTGCATATCTCCAGTAAGTATCTTTTTTCCTCCAATCCAAAGTAAAATGCATACAGATATTGCCCCTACAATCCCTTCAAGATTTGCAAATGCCTGGATAGTCGCTTGTTGTTTAAATATAGATCGATATAATTTTTGATATGATGCTACTAACCTATTTGAAAAAAATGAATCCATACTATGTATTTTTATAAACTCTATTTTTTCTAATTGTTCCTGCAGTCTGGAGAAGAAATTGGATTTCTCCTCTTTCATTCCATAACTGCAATTATAAATACGCTTTTTGAAGCCAATATATATAAAAAAATAAAGTGCTAATAAAAACATTGTAACTATAAAAGCAATCGAATCCATTTTCCAAATCATAAATAAGATTATACCCGCTGAAAAAACTGAAAATATCAATTCAGTCAAGGAGCTGATGAAAAAAATAAGTACATCATTCGCATCATTGTTTATCCTTTGAGATAAGTACGATAAATCAGTTCTGCCAATTACGAGTGGCGAAACTTTTTTTAAATGATTTACAATTTCGAAATTTAATGAAAATGCTGCATTAGTCTGTATCCTTATATAAAGTATTTTATTGACATAGCAGACAATTTCCTTACCAACATACAATAACAGTAATAAAAATATGAATTTTAACATTGCTGAATATGTTGTTTCCACATTAAACATATTAATAAATTGTCCCATAGCAGCCGGTATAAATGTATTTAACCCGCACAGTATAATACCCAACAAAAAATATATCCCATATTCTATTTTATATTGAAAAACATATTTACTGCAAAATTTTATCATTCCAATTCTCCCTGCTATTTCATTGAGCCATTTCTTTCATCAGCTCCAACATCTCTTCTGCATTCCATTTTACTGAAGAACAAATCTTATTTTTATAAGCAGCACACCCACCATAACATACTGGAAAAAATGAACAATCTTTACATTCTTGATCCTTTACGACATCATAGGAAAGCCATTCTACAAATTTATTTGTAAGTTTGATTCCTTTTTCCAAATTACCGATACTTCGTTCACTATATCCAATATCATTCCAACATTTATACAACGCTCCATCTGGACCTATCACAAATGAATTTAAGCTAATTGCTCCACATACACCATAATTGCTCGGCTTAACACCTTGGTACATAAAGCCTCTCTTAATCCCTTCTTTATAAAACGCAATCTCTTCTTTTGCGTACTGTGGTCGTTCCATACATATATGATTATTACATACTCCATTAATATCATCTACTGGTGCTAAATAATAACCAACTCTACCTTTTAAACCATATCTTTCTAGCCAATCAAATATTTCTGTTGCTTCGTTTATATTTGTCTTGTCAACATTAATTCTTATCGAAATATTCAAAATATCCGCACATTCTCTTATATTGTCCAATATATGTTCGAAGGTAGGCTGATGATTATGGAGAATCCTTCTACTATCATGGGCTTGTTTTGAACCATCTAAAGTAACTTGAATATAGTGGATGTCCATGTCTTTTAATTTTTCAGCTACTCTTCTAGTCAATTTATAACCATTTGTGACCATATCCGCATTATATTTGCAACCAAGTGGCAAAACAGACTTTATCTTTTTGGTTAATTTTTCAATAGTTTCAATTGCCAATAATGGCTCCCCTCCATACCAAGATACCGTTAATTCATGTATATGCTGATATTTTTCTTTGAGCTGCGATGTTAATTGATCCTGAACAGTCTCATACATAGTAATATATTCTCTCCCTTTTTCATAGCAATAGGGACAACAAAAATTACATGCCATAGTTGGGGCAATAGTTAATGTAAGATTTGAATCCGCAAACCTTTCTATTTTATTTCTTATAAGCAATTCTGCAAATTCATCTTTATCATCTTCAACTAGCATACCACCCTCTAATAATGCTGACTCTAAATCAGGCTTTGAACATTTTTTCCCTTCTTTCATTTCATAATATGATTTTTCATAATCAGTATCTAATTCCAGTATTGCAGATGTGACCGTATTGTAAATCAAACAACTTTTATCTTCTTTTTTCTCTATATTGTATCTTGATAATTTCATTATTATATCCTCTTTTCTTAATCTCTTGTTTTCACAGTGTTCTTTGCAATAATGAAAATGTGCCCAGCATATTGCTGAGCACATTTTCCTTTACTGACTACAAATATCTTTAGTAACGAATTACACATGTAGCCTTTTTAGATCCACAACCTTTATCATTGTAAACCCAGCAGATTCTTGTACTTTTGTCCTCTGATGCTTTGTTAATCCACTTCATTGCAATATCCTCCTGTAAAATATTTATTTATTTCAAAGTAGTAAGAGCTACTTGAAACACAAATTAAAGTTCTTGACGTTTCAATGCAAAATGCATTAAAACTATCCCCACCAGGCACGCACCCATACCATACATAATAGTTCCAACAACAATCCCATTTGTCATCCGATATCCACAAATATTATACATATAAGTGGTCGGGTTCATAACACAAAATGCTTTAAGAAGCACTGATTGATTTTGAAAATTCTCATATACCATAGGATAAGTAATCGCACCTGCAAAGAAATATACACATGATAAAGCTGCCACAATTCCTGTATTCTTTACTAAAACCGTAATCAAAACCGCCACAGCTTCCATTCCAATCATAGCTATCATATTTAAGGTAACCATTCCGATAAAAATCAAAAATTCCTCACCTTTATAATGAAAACCATACTTCCATGCTAATCCTAAGCCTAATGCAGTTTCCACAATATAATAGAGAATAAAAAAGTGAACATTTATCACCAGTAATTTACTTAAAAATAATTTGGTTCGATTTATCCCATATACGACAGAAGCTCTTATTGTTCCTTGATGAAATTCTGCAGATACCATTGTCGTAATATAGACAATTAATCCAATCCAAGAAAAAAAATTAATTGATAATGCAAATCTTGCGATTTCTGCAGCTTTTATATTATTCATGTCGTCTATGTAGCAAATCCAACCAATGCTATCTATATTTCTATAATCACCAAAAGTCATAAACAATGTATCATTTCCCACAACGAACGGTATAAAAAAAATAAATGCCATAAATACTAAAACCCACTTCGAGGCTCGCGAATATTTCATTTTATAGTACTCTGCTTTAAGCTGTCTCATTCGATTTCACCTCCGATAATAGATTTGTGTAATACTCTTCTAAGTCTTCTCCTTCATATCCTATTTTTTCTACACCAACTCCTCCATATACTAATTCTTTTGTTATATCAGAAATATTTTTATTATAACCAAATACCTTAATCACATTTCTTAAATAAACTTTTATTTGACTTTCTGGATACCTCTCATCTAAAATACAACTAGCCTTTTCCACATTGTCTACTTCGATATGAACATGACGACGACATTTCTCATCTAATTCTTTATCTGTAATCTGTTGTAACATTTTTCCATGATGTATAAATCCATATACAGTTGCAAGTTGATGTAACTCTGGCAAAATATGACTGGATATAAGTATCGTTGTACCATCTTCTTCATTCATATTCTTTAAGACTTCTCGCACATATTTAATTTTGGTTGGATCTAAGCCATTTATTGGTTCATCTAAAATTAGCAACTGTGGGCGACCAAGCAATGCAATTGCAATTCCTAATCGCTGTTTCATCCCTAAAGAAAAAGCCTTCACTCTTTTATTTCCAGCGTCCTTTAAATCCATTATTTCCAGAACTTCATCAATACTACTTTTTCCTGGAATTCCTCGTTGAGTACGCTGGATTTCCAAATTTTGGCGTGCTGTCATGTCCATATACAAAGCTGGATTTTCAATTAAACATCCTATCTTATTTCTTTCATCTTCAAGATTTTTTTTACCAAATAAACTTATCTCACCTGAAGTCGGCTTTGTTAGTCCTGTAATAACTTTCATCAGGCTACTTTTTCCTGCACCATTTTCTCCAACCAGTCCATATATCTCGCCCGCTTTTATCGTAAGATTTACCTGATTAAGTACCATATTTTTTCCGTATGCTTTACAAATATCTTTTGCTTCCAATATTTTTTCGGGTTCTTTCATTCTAATCACTTCCCTCGTTTCTTAAATCCTATAATGATAATGATAATGTCTAATTCTAACATTTCTCTTAAATCAGTTCTTAAATTTCCATAAAATTATAAATTTATCTTTATATTTTCCCACTCGCCTATGAAACCTTCAAATTATTTAAAACAGTAACTTGTATGAAATTACAAATCATGTTAGTATTTTTACCATACCTATTACCAAAGGAGTTTATTATGATTGATATATTATTAGTAGAAGATGATAAAGAAATTTGCTTTATTCTTACAGAATTATTAAAAAGAAACCATTACAATGTTTCAGCATATCACAATGGGATAGAAGCAATTGAAGCTCTTTCCTCTAAAAAATATGATTTAATGTTATTAGATTTGATGCTTCCCGATTTGCCTGGTGAAAAAATACTATTTCACCTAAAAAAACACAACAATTCTATTCCAGTTATTGTTATATCTGCCAAAAATCAGCCTGAGATTCGTATAAACCTTCTCCGATCCGGTGCAGATGATTATATAACTAAACCTTTTTATCATGAAGAAGTTCTCGCACGAATAGAAACTGTTTTGCGCCGTTGCAGCGAAAGTCCCCAAACGGAATATTCCTTTAAAGATATTCGCATAAATGTGGATGATCACAAAGTACTTGTAAATAACACAGAGCTTACTCTGACTACTACCGAATATAACCTCTTACAGCTACTAATCAAACATCCAAAACAGACTTTTACAAAGGAATCTTTATATCAACTTATTTGGGGAAAAGATTATATTTCAGATGATAATACTCTCAATGTCCATATAAGCAAACTAAGAAAAAAACTAGAGCATATAGGAACCAAGCCCCTTATATCGATACTGTATGGGGAATAGGTTATAAATTACACCGTTAGAATAAATTCACGCAAAATACCATTACAAAGATTAATCTGTAACGGTATTTTTTACCCTATTCACTTTTTTTCATACTTCAAACAACTAGGTATACCCTCAACAATTTTTTCAGGCACAAACACTTCATTAACTATCACATACGTCCAAGCACCATCTGAGTTATCCGTAGTTTTAGACACTACAATGGCTTAACTTCCACGCAGTATATATTAAATCTACGAATTACAAATGCAAAGACACAACTTCGAACCACTACATATTCCTTTCCAAGGTAACGGTGATTGTGGTCTATGAAAATCATTTGTATTTCAGCTGACCATAAAAAACACCGTTGCAGATTCACTCCCCCACAACGGCATCTTTCATTTTTTTTATTCGATTTTATCTTCTCCTGTTGCCTTTATAAATCTCATAACCTCATCAATGGTTTTCCCAGATGCTACCAAAGCCTTAAACAGCTCATCTTTCTGCTTCTCTTCTATCTCTTTTTGAATCTCTTTTGCTTTATGACGCAGTTCCTTTAAATCGGACTCTTTTGTACGAATCTCCTGTTCCACATACTCCAGTTGCTCTTCCAAAGATGTGTTTTCCAGTTTTTTTCGTCTTGCCATAATGCATCCTCCTAATAATTTTTCCTCATTCTACCACATTTTATCTACTCTGAAAAGGTAGTAGTGTTTTATGAAAATTTTATATCTATTTGGGATTATCCTCATAAAATACTACACTTCCAAGCATTTTGACACAAAAATTATTATTTCGAATCGCAAAATACTATATATGGTATTTTATCATTGACCTTCGCTATATCTTGTGTTACTATGATATTGTATTTAAGTTTTGTGTTATCCCTTTATAGGGTGTCTGGATACTATCTCCAGTACACATGCAGTTTAAGTTGGAAAATCGTGTCATTATAATGCCGTTTTATACGGTGCTATAATGGCACTTTTTTTTATTTATCACTATTTTATCGCCCAAAGGGCAGAAAGGAGAATTTTTATGTCATCTATTATCATTGTAACAGGAAGGGTAACTGCCGATCCGGTTATGCAACAAGCAAAGAACTCCGGAACTGAATACATCAGTCTGGGGCTTGCTACCAACCAGAGAGGTCAAAACGGAAAGGAAGAACCCATCTTCTATCAGTGTTACTGCAACAAGTTTCTTGCAGATCGACTGATAAAAGCCGGTGTCAAAAAATCAACGTGTCTCATGGTCTACGGAGATTTAGAACTCCATCCGTATATTCACCAGAAAGGCAATAATGCAGGTCAAGCAGCTATCACGCCGCAAATTATGGTAAAGGACTGGCAGTTCTTACCTGCGAATCGTAATGATACCAATGCAGCAACACCTGTACCGGGGAATCCAATGGTCGGAAATCCAAATGTTCCACCAGTACCAGCAAACGGTGCTACTTATAATGGAAACCCGGGAATGAATCCTTCCGGTACCGTGCCTACTGGCGCAATGCCAGTCAATAACAATATGATGCCACAGGCCGCACAACAGATGTCTTATGCTCCGGCAGGGGGATCGGCTTATGCACCACAGGGATTTACGGCTGGCAATGTATCTGGTGATGGATTTACCAATATTCCGGAAAATACACCACCACAGCAGCTCCATTCCCGTAAATTATCAAAGATCCCTAAAATGAAGGAATTGCGACTTTCCAGTATCTACTGGTCTGCTGCAATTCCTTTTTCTATTAAAACAAACATGGAGGAAATGAAGTGAATACACAAAAGAAATTTCTTAAAGTTCTAAGTATGCTCACAATAATTTTGTTAATTGCAACTATATTCATACCAGGAAATGGAAATCGTAATGCAGTCGCAAGTATCGGAATCCTTGGCATCCTGCTGCTATTTCTTTCCACACTTCTTCCTAAAATCTATAAACTGACTCTAAACCTACTCAAGAACCAGGGCAAAACAAGCCCTTGGTCTTCTTTGAAATCATCTGAGCCAGTTTCCGAAACAGAAGAATTGCTTTGGAGACAAATCAGCTATCAGATTACCGACAAACTACAGGCTGCATTTCCAAATGCAACATGGGAATTCCAGAAGCCGCCATCCATGAAGCAGCTTCTTTGCGGAAATCCCATACGTCTGAGAACCTTTCATACGGAGGACTACAACTTTGCGGAAGCACGTATGAACCAATACGGATATCTGGAACTTCAAATGCTGACCATTGCCAGCCTCAAAAAGACTGTCACAGTTACCGATGAGGACGATGTTCCTTTTGCTGATCCGGAATCCTGGTATTCCTTAATTGGCAAGAAAAAACTGGAGAACCTTATCGGACAGCTCCATGCGAAAGGACACCATAAACTCTATATTAATGAAAACGGGCAAATTTACATCCAAAATGGTGATACAGCGGAAATCAAGGATTGTTTTGATTATTTCCCGCCACGAAACTATTGGGATATTCTCATTTCCATCTTCCAAAAAGATGAATTGACCGCAAAAGAAAAGGACCAGGCACTAGAATTATCCTGGATAAAAGAATAAAGGAGGAAATACTATGCCAAATACAAACTTTGTCCCTAACTGGACTTTTGAAAGAACGCTACCATCTCCATTTGACAGCTATTCCGGGAAAAGTGCAGTGATGAAAGACATCGCTTCCAAATACTGTAATCAGCCTAAAAAACGGGCTACTCTCCATTCTGCTACTTTGCAGGCAGTTTTTTCTTATATGAATTTGGAAAATCCACCTGCTGGAAAAGCAGAGGAAGAACTCGGAGCCATTGGAAGCCAGGCAAACAATTTTACAATCGCAGAATATCCAAGCCGTACCGGGTTGCTGCATGTAGTGGTCTACAACCGTATGACTGGGAAATTTATAGCCGGAAAGTATGAAAAACCTTTGGATCTGGACAGTAAACCAGAGCCATATCAGTTTAAAAAAGATGAAGATTCCGGAAGTGCTCTTTATTTTGCTTTAATGCCTACTTTCCTTTCAGATGACGAATTCAATGAAAAATATCAGGAATTAAAGCAACACCGTGATGACGGTTTTCCTGACCTGCCCAAAGCTGCAGAAACGGCTGCGGTTCTTTGTGATAACGTGTACCGCAGGATCCGTTATGGTGATTCCCTTCCTATCGGGAACATCAAAGTTGACACTCCTGCAAATGGCGTGCTCCAAAGACTTACACCACTGAATATCCAAAAAGGTGTTTATGCACCAACGGAAATTATCCAGGGTACCTTTCAGGTATTAAAAGGTGGACATCACTATACTGCTTCCGCCGTTTCAATTCCCAAAGAAGATTTTGTCGATAAATACATCCTGTCCAATTCTCGGACATTAACTTCCCAAGAAGAATCAACCGTTCCTATTCTCGAAGATTGGTATGTAATCCCAAAAGAAATCCAAAGAATATGCGAACATGCCAAATTAACAACTGACAGCAAGCAGCCTATGCGGAATTTTATGCTCCGTGGGCCTGCTGGAACGGGAAAGACCGAAGGTGCCAAAGCCATTGCTGCAGGACTTCACCTGCCTTACCGATGCATCACCTGCTCGGCAAATACAGAAATTTTTGACCTTCTTGGACAGATTTTACCTGATGTAGATGAAAAACAGCTTTCTTTGGTAGGGGAACTGCCCTCTTTTCAAGACATTACCCTCGATCCGGCTACTGCCTATGAAAAATTAACGGGTACTTATGATGAAAAGGTATCAGAAAATACAGTTTATGAAGAATTGATCCATCATATATCTGAGGAAATGAAGCAGAAACAAGCTGCTACCTCCAGCAGCCAACAGTTCCGCTATGTGGATACACCACTGGTTGAAGCCATCCGAAACGGCTATCTGGTAGAAATACAGGAGCCTACGGTGATTGCCAATCCTGGTGTACTGGTAGGACTTAATTCCCTATTGGACCGTTGTAACAGCGTATTTCTGCCAAACGGGGAAGTCATCCATCGGCATCCGGATACTACCATTGTAGTCACAACTAATCATGACTATGCCGGCTGTCGTCCCATGAACCAGTCTGTCATTTCAAGGATGAATATGGTCATAGATATGGATGAACCGGATGAAGAGACCATGGTAGAGCGTGTTCTTGCTATTACCGGATGTTCCGATAAAAAATCAGTACGTACCATGACACAGATTGTACGTTCCATCGCACAGTATTGTCAGGATAACCTGATAACAGATGGCTGCTGTGGAGTCCGGGAATTAATTGCCTGGGTTCAGTCTTTTATGGTATGTGGCGATATACAGGAAGCTGCTCATTATACCATTTTATCTTCCGTCACTGCCGATTCTGAAAGCCGTATCGAAATTGAAGGTTCTTGCTTGGATACAGTTCTTGCATCATAACACACTATTGAGGAACACCTTTTATACCGAAGCCGAACTACGCAAAACTCTGGCAGAAAATCTCGTTTATTTAAGAAAATCCAAGCAGACGAAACTCTCTCAGAAAGCCGTAGCAAGACTTCTGCATCTACCGGAAAAAACAATTATGAACTATGAAAATGGGCATACGCTTCCATCTGCTTACGCCGTCTTTCGGTTAGCCCAGTATTACGGCTGTACAATGGAAGATCTCCTAACCCAAAATATGAAAAAGAAAGAAAGGTGAAAAAATTGAATAACACTCAAAAAGCTTTAAAAAGAATGATCCGGGATACGGAGTCAAAAATCACTGATGAAGAACTCTTTCTTTCATCGGCTTTCCAAAAATACCAAACATCTCTGGCGAAAGCGGCTACTGGCCGTTCTCGCTATGGACTTCAAGTGCTTATGGAATGGGACAGTTCTGAAAATGCAGACATCGCTTATACAGATAATTATAGAATTCACTGTAACGCCGCAAACTCGATAACCCAAAGCTTTCCTTCCCGATTTCTGCGGTCACAAAGCCTGACTGGTCTAACTGGACATGAAATCGGACATCTGCGTTACTCTGATTTTGCATCACTACAGCTTTATCTGACCAATATGGAAAATGGTTCCTTCTATCCAGAAGCACCAGACAATCTGCCTTCTGGATACAAGGCAAATCTGCAGGACATCTTAGATGCCATGGAAGAAAAAGATAACGCAACGTGTCTGACGCTATCCCGCTGTGCTGCACAGTATAATAATATACTGGAGGACATCTACATTGAAGCCCGGATGTGTGAAGAATATCCCGGAACTTTTAAGCAGGGAATACAGATCAATAATCTGCGGATGTCTGAATTGATTCCTTCTATACAGGAACAAATTGACTGTGGCTATCAGCCGTTTTCCATTATGAGCAATTTAATTTTGTCTTATTGCCGGACTGGCAATATAAATAACCGCACGAATTATTCTGGAGAATACACAGACACCCTTTCAGACTGCATGGATTATATTGACGATGCTTTAATTGCCACACAGGGGAAAGAACGCTTACGTGCTTCCAACTATCTTTTAGTACTTTGCTGGAACTATATTCAGCCTATGGTAGAGTTAACCAGAGAGTCTTTAAAAAAGCAGGATAGTACCCAAGTTGGCGATGCTCTGGAGGATCTGCTGCGGAAAGAATCAGGTAGCGGATCTCCTCTTCCAACTGGTAAAAACGGAGGAATCCCTAAAAACATTCCAGGTCCTACAGTAAAATCAAAAACTCCTATAACCTGTGACTTATCTGGTCTTGATCCAAATTACAGGCAAGATGCAATCAACCAGGCAGAAAAGGTACTGCAGGAAGAAGGAGGAAGAATTGAACTTGCTAAAACTACAGCAGTATTAGATGGAAATAATCCAGGAATCACATACGCATCACAGTATGCCGGTTCCGGTTATGAAAATGCAGCGAATGATCTTGCACGCATCCTAAATGATGTTGCTACGGAAAAAGCCCAAAATGATTATGAACAGGAATTAACAGAAGACTTGCAAAAATCGGCGGATGAAATACATTACGGAAATGCCCATGCAGGCATCCATGTAACAATCCACCGCATCAATCCAGTTTCCGACTTTTTTATCAAATCTTATCAAACAGTTGCTTCCCCTCTTTTGCGGACCTCCAAAAGGCTGCAAAGTTCCATTCTTCCTTTATTAAAAGAAGAGGCAGAAGGCGGGAAACAAAAAAACCTGTTATTTGGTAAAAGGCTGGATATGCGGGCTTTACACCGAAAGGACGGCGGTATCTTTACCAGAACCAGGCTTCCGGATGAAGAACAAAAACTTTCCGTGGGACTTTTGGTTGATGAAAGTGGTTCTATGGGCTGGGGAGATCGTATTACCCATGCCCGGAAAACTGCAATCGTGCTGTATGATTTCTGTATGAGCCTGGGAATTCCTATTACCATTTATGGGCATTCTACAGATTCTAAGGGTGTTGCTTTGTATTCCTATGCTGAATTTGATTCTCTGGATGCCTCTGACCGTTACCGGCTGATGGATATGTCTGCCCGTAATGGCAACCGGGATGGAGCTGCACTTCGTTATGTTGCGGAACACCTGGCAAAGCGTCCGGAATCACAAAAACTCCTCATCATAATCTCTGACGGACAGCCCGCAGATTGTGGGTACAGTGGTACGGAAGCAGAAGCAGATCTTCGTGGTATCAAGAATGAATATCGTAAACGTGGCATTGTGATCTTTGCTGCAGCAATTGGTGATGACAAAGAAAACATCCGCAGAATCTATCAGGATGGTTTTTTAGATATTACCAAATTAGAAGATTTGCCCAAAAATATGACACAGCTTGTAAAACAATATTTGAAATAGAAAGAAGGAAAACATACATGAGTGAAAATTATCAAAACTCAATTACAGATCAGATATGCAAAGTACAGACCAGTAAAAAATTAATTGCACTGTATGACCGCCTCCGCTACACAAGTTATAACAGCTATGCACAGCTTCATGCAAAAGGAGAATTTGAAGAAAATGGTCATAAAGTTCACTCCCTTATTGGAATCTCCATACAGGATTACTCTAGTGGTACCGGTGATAAAAATATTATCACCCGTTTTCATCTGGCACCCGAACAAATTCAATTTCTGCTGTCCAGAGTTGCCGCTGGCTTTCCTGAATTTGAA
>ENA-OQCP01000106-OQCP01000106.1-human-gut-metagenome-genome-assembly--contig:-NODE-106-length-32065-cov-5.824410_pt1 | contig 32065 bp, 37 predicted proteins | sample MGYA00242760_ERZ504583 | MGnify/ENA primary metagenome ERZ504583 (study PRJEB26092, sample SAMD00036308) | human gut metagenome | host: Homo sapiens | study: EMG produced TPA metagenomics assembly of...
ATTTTAGTGAAAGTGCCGTAAGCCATCTGTTTGGCAAAGGCATCATGCTCTGTCCATTCAACATAACACAGTCTAACATAAATTTTCCTCCGCAGTATAGGACATGATGACACCGTCCTCTACCGGATGCTCATATAGATTTTTTCTGATTCCAAGGTTTACAAACCCCATCTTCTGATACAGTGATATCGCAGCCTCATTAGTCACCCTGGCTTCGAGCACAATGCGCTCAACACCTGACTCTTTTGCCTTTTCCTGCAAGCATCTGATAAGATGTGCACCCACACCTTTTCCTCGTGCTGATTTTTTGACTGCTATATTGGTCAGCTCTCCCTCATCAAATGACACATACGTGCACTGATACCCCAGTATCTCGCCATCCTCCTGTGCCACAAGCATGATATTCTCCGGAAGCCTCATGGCATCCAAAAATCCCTGTCTGCTCCAGGGCTGTGTGAAGCTGTCTTTTTCTATCTGCGCCACCGAGTCTGCATCCTCCGGCTCCATGGGTCTTATTATCATATTCTAAAATCTCTCTCCTTTTCCTGTCTCTCTCTCTCCGCCTGTGATAATCTGAGATACTCAGGCTTATGGTCTGCTGCATTTTCTGCCCTGCCCTGCTCATAGAGCACCTGTCCAAGACATGCTACAGCCGATGCTCTTTGCTTATTGCACATGGCAGGTGCAAAGTCATAGTCCACCTTTACGTGCTCATTAATATAATCCCTGAACACATCCACTCCGTCTCCAAGGAAAATCACCCTGCGGCCGAGCTCATTGATTTGGTCAACTATCTCTTCTATCATCACTACGCACTGCGGTAAAATGGTATTCATCCTGCCATCAGTAAAATCATACAGCCCTGTATAGGTCTGCTGTCTTCTTGCATCCATAAGCGGACACACAACATCTGCACTGCCCCACAGATTGTATGCTAGTGCATCTACGGTAGGTACAGAAACTATCTGCTTATCCAGTGCCATTGCAAGCCCCTTCGCCGTCGCAGAGCCTATGCGAAGCCCTGTGAACGATCCCGGTCCTGCTGAGACTGCAATAAAATCTATAGTCTTAATGTCAAGCTCTGTCATCTTAGCCACCTCATCAAGCATCGGAAGAAGCGTCTGCGAATGTGTCTTTTTATAATTTATCGTGTATTCTCCTATCAGATTATCGTCCGATACGACAGCCACACTGGCCACAAGCCCTGAGCTGTCAAGCGCAAGTATCTTCATTATAAAACCTCTTTTATTGTTATTTTTCTATAGTCAAAGCCTTTTTCCAGGTCTTTTTCAATAGTAATCTCTTTTCTCTTCTTTGGAAGTATCTCCTCAATGAGATTTGCCCACTCTATCATCGTAAGCCCATCTCCGTAGAAATAATCCTCATAGCCTATTTCATCCATCTCCTCAATGTCACCAATCCTGTATACATCGAAATGATAAAACGGCAGCCTGCCATCCTCGTACACCTGCACTATTGTAAATGTAGGGCTGTTTATAGGCTCTGTGATGCCAAGCCCCTCTGCTATGCCCTGCGTGAGCACTGTTTTACCCACTCCTAAATCACCAACAAGTGTACACACATCCCCCGGCTTTGCCTGCTGTCCAAGCGTAACCCCAAGTGCATGCGTATCATCTGCCGAAAAGCTTTCTATTACTGTTATATTTCCTTCACTACTCATATTACCAGCTTATACCCTTATCTATTTATTTTATCTTTTATCTTATATCTATTTTGTTTATTTGATTTTCAGTCTGTATTTCTCCAGTGTACTGCCTGCCAGCTCCTTTAACGCTCATAGCTGTCGCCCAGCTGCTCCTTTGAGAGAATGTATGCATTCTTCCTGTTGCTGAATATAAGTATCCTCTTATCATTTGCCACGAATCTGTACACCTGCTCCCACGGAAGCTGCGCCATCTCCTCGCCCTGGCTTACTTTTATGTTCTTTTCATCTATCTCAAAATGCAGTGGCTTTGAGAAAACTTCATTTGTCTTCATAATCATCTTTACCCTGCCCTTGAGTGAAAACGGCACATATAGCAGCACCAGAATACCAACTATAATATAAAGCACCACATACTCCGTATTGCCTTTTTGTGCGCTTAACACTGCTGCCGCAGCCAAGAGCACAGCAAACAGCAATGATATGACACCCTGACTGCCCTTGTACGCCTGCTCTATATTAAATGAATATAAATCTTTTTCTGTTACTTTTACATCAAATTCAAGCTTCATATCCTGCTCCCAACTAAATATTTGGATTTATTATAACATTCCTTTTAAAAAAAGAAAAGAGCGCAATTGACTGCGCTCTTTATGTTTGTGACTAATATATATTGTGTCAGGTATTTTCTCTATCCTCTGCCTTTAAAACCGGTGACAGTCTCTTGTATATAAGCACTGTGATAAGTGTTGATATAAGTCCCTTTACGATGGTAAACGGAACATTGAATATTAAAAGTGCCTGCCACAGCTTGCCTACTGATGAGAGAAGCTCACTGTAGGCACCAATGATTGCTTCCATTGGCATGAACTTTGTGTATGCAGGATACACGATAAACAGGTTCGACGGGAAGCTGACGATTCCCATTACCACTGAACCGACTACAGCGCCGATTATTGCACCCTTTTTTGACTTATTTTTCTTGTAGATAAGTCCTGCTGTTGCTGTAAATACTGCTCCAAGAATAAAGTTTGAAAGCTCTCCTACCGTAAAGCTCTGTGTTACTGTACAGTGAAGCAGGTTCTTGATAAACTCTACAATCACTCCTGCTAACGGTCCGTATGCAAATGCGCCGATAAGTGCAGGCAGATCTGAGAAATCAAACTTAATAAAGCCCGGCATGATTGGAATTGGAAACTCGAGATACTGAAGTACAAATGCGAGTCCGCTTAACATTCCTGTGCCGACTAAAAGTCTGATGTTTACTTTTGATTTTGTGTTGTTTGTTGTTACGTCCATTTTACACTCCTTTGATGCTTAAGGAATCCTGAGGATATTGTGAGTGCAGCTATCTAAAATCTGAATAGCTGATTTAAAAAATCCCGGAAGAAAATCTTCCGGGACTTAATATCACAGTGTAATGACACCTAATAATCTTCTCTCATCCAGACTATACTGTCGGCTTCGGAATCACACCGAATCATGCCTTGCGGCTCGTGGGCTGTACCACCGGTAGGGAATCGCACCCTGCCTGAAGAATTCCTATTTATTTTACAATCGTAACTGTTCAGTACCTTCACAGTTGCGAGTCGCAAGCGCATTAGAATCAGCTACGCTGATGGCCGCTTGCTCCTACATAATATACGTTTTCTTACGAAATATGCGGTACCGCATATTTCTGTACTGAATAGTTACTTACAAACACATGATATGCACTTTGTAGCGTTTTGTCAAGGTGTTTTTAATTATCAAGAATAATATTGTCAAAGAAATTGTTTTTCTTGCCCTTTATGTAGTGTGGTTTTTTGTTTCTGTTGTTATTATTCTTGCTGCCTGTACTATTTCTATCGTTTCTGCTATTCCTGCCACCGTTATTTCTATTACTTCTGTCAGCCTTGTTATCGACATTGTTTCTGCCACTGCCGCTGTATTCTGACTTACCGGCCTTGTCTGTGCCCTGTCCGATTTTCATGGTAAGCTGGATGCGCTGCTTTTTGAGGTCAACGCTCATAACCTGCACATCTACTATGTCTCCTACACTGACAGCCTCAAGCGGATGCTTGATATAGCGGTCACATATCTCTGAGATATGCACAAGTCCGTCCTGATGTACTCCTATATCCACGAAGCATCCGAAATCTATTACGTTTCTGACTGTTCCCTTTAATACCATACCCGGTGTGAGGTCCTTCATCTCAAGGACATCGCTTCTTAGAATTGGCTTTGGCATATCCTCACGCGGGTCTCTTGCCGGCTTTTCAAGCTCTTTTACGATGTCACGCAGTGTGATTTCACCAACTCCTGCCTCGTCTGCGAGCTCCTTGTAATCAGATACCTTCTTTGAGATTCCAACTACATTTCTGTTCTTTACATCCTCCATTGTGTAGCCGAGCTTTTCAAGCACTGCCTTTGTGGCATCATATGACTCAGGGTGCACACCTGTGGCATCAAGCGGGTTCTTTCCGTCTGAGATACGCATGAATCCTGCACACTGTTCAAATGCCTTCGGTCCAAGCTTTGCTACCTTAAGAAGCTGTGAACGTGATGTGAATTTACCGTTTTCCTCTCTGTAGTCCACGATGTTTTTGGCAATGGTCTTTGAGATGCCTGATATGTACTCAAGCAGTGAAACTGATGCTGTATTTAAATCTACACCAACCTTATTTACGCAGTCCTCTACAACTCCTCCGAGTGCCTCTGAGAGCTTTTTCTGGTTCATATCGTGCTGATACTGTCCGACTCCGATTGACTTTGGATCAATCTTTACAAGCTCAGCGAGCGGATCCTGAAGTCTACGTGCCATGGATGTGGCACTTCTTTGTCCCACATCGAAATTCGGAAACTCCTCCGTGGCAAGCTTGCTGGCTGAATATACTGACGCACCTGCTTCATTTACTATGATGTACTGCACCTTTACCGGAATTTCCTTTAACAGCTCGACAATCACCTGCTCTGACTCACGCGATGCTGTTCCGTTTCCGAGTGAGATAAGAGTGACATGATGCTTGTCTATGAGCTTTTTGATTACGGCCTTTGCTCCTCGACCTTGTTCTGTGGTGCTGTCGGTAGATTACTGTGGTATCGAGCACCTTTCCTGTAGGGTCTACGACAGAAATCTTGCAGCCTGTACGGAATGCCGGATCCCATCCAAGCACAACCTGTCCTGCAATTGGAGGCTGCATGAGAAGCTGCTCCAAGTTCTTTCCGAATACCTTTATGGCACCATCCTCTGCTTCCTCTGTCAGATTGTTTCTGATTTCACGCTCTATGGCAGGGGCAATAAGCCTGTCGTACGCATCCTCCACTACCTCAGTAAGTACAGCTGCTGTAGGCGCTCCATCATTTGTGATAACCTGCTTTTTAAGATATTTTATGATATCCTCTGTCGGTGCCTCTATCTTTACTGTGAGGATCTTTTCCTTCTCACCACGATTAATTGCGAGTGTTCTGTGACCTGCCACCTTGGAAAGAGCCTCATCAAATTCATAGTACATCTCATAGACAGACTCCGCCTTTGGATCCTTGGCTGTCGATATAAGACGCCCCTTTTGCATGGTAAGTTCTCTGATTTTTGTTCTGTAACCGGCATTGTCGGATACGTTCTCTGCAATGATATCCTTTGCTCCGGCAAGTGCAGCCGCTTCATCTGCCACGTCTTTTTCTGCATCCACATATTTAGCTGCTTCTGCCATGATATCAACAGACGATTCCTGCGCTAAAATGATCTGTGCCAGTGGCTCTAAGCCTTTTCCTTTGCGATTGTGGCACGGGTTCTTCTCTTCGGACGGTAAGGTCTGTACAAATCGTCAACCGCCACCTGTGTCTGTGCCTCAAGGATTGCCTTCTTAAGCCCATCCGTAAGCTTCCCCTGCTCCTCAATGCTTGCAAGCACTGTCTGCTTCTTGTCCTCAAGATTACGTAGATATGTCAGTCTGTCGAAGAGATTTCTGAGCACTCATCATTTAATGAGCCGGTTGCCTCCTTTCGGTATCTGGCAATAAAAGGAATGGTGTTTCCCTCATCTATCAGCTTGACAGCGGCCTCGGCCTGTCCTTTTTTAATCTGCAGTTCTTCTGCAATTGCAGCAATAATATCCATTTTTTTACCTCTTTAAAAAACTTATTCTTTTCGTATTATAAATGAAGTGATACAATAAAATCAACTTTATAGAAAGGAATTTGATTATGGATCCACAAAAATTTGATTATAATCAGGATTATAACTATAATTTCGGCAGCAATTATGGGCCGGGCTTTAATCCCAACAACAATTTCTACAATAAACGCTCACGCAATATGGAGGTTGCAGCACTTGTGCTTTCAATAATTGCCATCGCGTCGTGCAGCTGTATTTATGTGTCTATCATATGCGGCTCGCTTGCCATGATTTTTGCGTTACTTTCAAAAGGTGGTGCCACCTCAATGAGCAGCATGGCTATGACCTCATTCTGGATTGCGTTTGCCGCTGTTGTTATCACTCTTATTATCTATATCGGTTCGTTTGCCGCCATGCTTCACGAATATGGAAGCATAGAGGGTATATTAAAGGAATACCAGAACCTGACCGGTATCGACTACAATGAGCTACTTCAGCAGATGAATACCGCAAAATAATATAAGCATATTTTTGACTATACAGTTTACCACAATAATGGCAAGTGCAAGCCACATATATAATGGCCTGAAGTGCATTCCGATGTGCAGCCTGCCGCGGCTTATCCGCTGCAGTGTCTGTGACAGCATAAACCAGCCTCCAAAAACGGCTGTATACGGCACAAACGGATGGAGTACAAACGACCTTATCAAATGTCCGTGTAGCAGCGCAAATGTGGCTCTCGTGCCACCGCACCCCGGACAATAGTAGCCTGTATATGCGTGCAGCGGACATGGAGGCACCTTTGTGAGTATCTGCGTACCGCATATTCCAATCACTGCCGCAAGAGCCGCAAATATAGCTATGCATATCCAGCCCGTTATATAGAAATACCTGTCGATTGTTTCATCTGTCTGCATGATATGTGTGGTCCTTCCTGTGATTTTGCGTAACCATATAAATACAAGTATATGCTATATATCTGACAATTGTCAAAGCATTAATTTAAACATTAATTTAAGTCTAACTTAAGCATTAATTCAAAACTATTATTTCAGGAGAAATATAATGAACCCAAAAAAGAAATCCAAAGAATTAAAAAGAATATCAAGAGAGAACCTGAACGGAAGATACAGACTTAGCATGAGCGTTTTTCTCACTGTCACACTCATAAATCTGTTTAGTGACCTGCCGTTTACCTACCTGCTCGGAAATGTATATGCGACAAAGGTTCAGACCGTCATCTACTACATTGCCGAGGTGCTTTTATCTATCGTGGTCGGCGTGCTGCAGATGGGACTCATACGTTTCCACCTTAATATGGCAAGAAAGAAAGAGTGCCGTATCAGCGATGTATTCTACTGCTTTACGAATCACTCCAACAGATATTTTGGAGCATACATCATATATTATGCCATCTCTATGATTGCAAAGGCGCCTTTCCTTGTAGCCAGAAACTTTTTCAAGCTAAGCGGCGACACCATGGGAATTGCTATCGCTTTATATGCTGCAAGTGCCGTGCTCAGCTTTATTGTACTGGTTCTGTTTCCGTTTTACCTGTATCTGGTACTCTCTCGCGATGATTTATCAGTATTTGCATGTCTGACTAATGCCATAAAACTGATTCGCGGCAACATACTCAGAGTCATCTACATTAACGTAAGCTTCATCGGTATGCTTGTGCTTTGCGTGCTGTCGCTCGGCATCGGCCTGCTCTGGGTGGAGCCTTACTATGAGCAGACCTTTGCAAATCTCTTCCTCGATGTGACAGGGGAGCTGCCGGCTGTGGACTGCGCGGTGTAACGATACCGCGCAGATGTAGTTCTTAAATTTTATGATTAAAGGGTCAAAATGTATCATCGATGCATGCTTGCATGCAATTCGATGTATACCTTTTGACCCTCATATCATTTTATCATAAAAGTATATTAGGTGCGTGGAGTGGGTGGCGTACAGATTATATTTCATCTGCTCGATTTACGACGTGCCGTGTGGAAGTTATATGCCGCCATCAGCAAAAGCGGCGCGGAAAATACTCGTTCAAGCAGCACAACCTGAATTTATATATTGAGGTAAAATGCGCGTTTGATTTTTCGCGCCTAATAAGCTCTGCTGATGGCGGCATTTACTCCCACTAGGCTAAGGAGTTATAAGAGCAGGTGACATATAATCTGTACGCCACCCGCTCCACGCACCCACTCTCAACCTAAAATCGAAGCTCTACATCTGCAGCAACCGGTCCATAATCCTTGACGCAACGCAGCTCTTGTCCATGATTTCAAGCTCTGTGCAATCGTCAGCCGTGATGAGTGTGACCACATTGGTATCTGTTCCAAAGCCTGCGCCTGCTACCTTGAGGTTGTTTGCCACTATCATATCTGCATTTTTCTTTGCAAGCTTTGCTTTCGAGTTTTCAAGCATATTCTGGGTTTCCATAGAAAAACCGCATATGAGCTGTCCCTTAGCCTTGTGTGCTCCGAGGTATGAAAGGATGTCCTCTGTACGCTCAAGCTCAATTACAGACTCATATGAGCTGTCATTTTTCTTTATTTTCTCATCAGCCGGATGTGATGGGCAAAAATCCGCTACTGCTGCGGTCATGATGATAATATCCTGTTCAGCAGCCTTTGATTTCACCACGTCTGCCATGTCTGCGGCCGATGTTACATTTACCACATCTACAAACATAGGTGGCTCAACCGATACTGAAGCGTTGACCAGTGTAACATGCGCACCGCGGAGCATACAGTTTTCTGCTATGGCACGCCCCATCTTGCCTGTTGAGTGATTGGTGATAAAACGTACCGGGTCTATTTTTTCCTGCGTCGCTCCGGCTGTGATGAGTACGTTTTTGCCAGCCAGGTCCTTTTCACAGGCTATTGTCCTCATTATGTAGTTGAAAAGTGTCTGTGGCTCCGGCATTTTTCCTGCACCAGTGTCTCCGCATGCAAGATATCCTTCAGCCGGCTTTATCATCTCAAAGCCGTAGTGTTCGAGCTTTTTGATATTGTCCTGCACAATCCTGTTCTCGTACATATTGGTGTTCATGGCAGGAGAAACAAGCTTAGGACATTTGGCTGCAAGTATTGTGGTGGTAAGCATATCGTCTGCGATTCCGTTTGCCATCTTGCCTATCACATTGGCTGATGCAGGTGCCACCATAAAGATGTCTGCTCTCTTTGCGAGCGCCACATGCTCCACGTTGAATTCAAAGTTTCTGTCAAATGTGTCCACGAGGCACTTGTTGCCTGTGAGAGTTTCAAATGTGATTGGATTTATAAAATTTGTTGCATTGTGTGTCATTATGACGTTGACATCGGCGTGCTGTTTTACAAGCATACTCGCAAGGTTTGCTATCTTGTATGCCGCTATGCTTCCTGTCACTCCCAAAACTACTGTTTTTCCTTTTAACATGTTTTTCACCTCTGTATAAAACTATTATTCTGCAGTTATTTTTTGTTTACATCGCAAAATGCTTTGTAGCCATCCACAGACTTTGCACTTCTAGCTGCATTGGCAATGGCCTTTGCCATGACATAGGCACTCATTGGCCCCACCAGATTGATATCGGCAGGCACACTGCCCACTGATACGGCATAGATTGAATCTCCGTCTGCCATCGTGTGCACGGGTCTGATTGCTCTGCCATAGCCATTGTGAGCCATGGATGCCACCTTGTTGAGTGCGGTCTTGTCAAGCTTTGCATTTGTTATTATTGTACCAATTGTGGTGTTTCCTGTAAACATATTCTGAATCTTCGCCGCTGCCTCAAAATACGCTGTCTCGTCATCAAAAAGCAGCCCCTTTTCATCCAGTGCTCCGGCAATTTTCTTATCTGTATCTATGTCATATATGTCACCAAGTGCGTTCAGTGTCACCACTGCTCCAACCTTTAGTTCTCCAAGCTGTACTGCATAGGCTCCTATTCCGCTCTTCATGCTGCGCTCACGCCCCATATATTTGCCGACTGTTGCACCCATTCCGGTCCATAATTTCCCTGTAAAAAGGTATCATAGGAAGCGTTCTCACAAGCCTTGTATGCCATTTTGCCATCAGGCCTTGCATTTTTATCACCTATTACCAGGTCAAAAATACACGACTGCACCACAAGAGGCACCTTTGTGACTCCCACATCAAAGCCTATATCGCGCTCCTCGAGATACTTCATCACGCCTCCCGCTGCATCCAGACCAAAGGCAGAGCCGCCTGACAGTACAAGAGCATGGATACCCTTTGCGTCTGCCACAGGATTTAAAAGTGGTGTCTCCCGCGAAGCCGGTCCGCCTCCCCTTATGTCAACTCCCGCCGGTGACTGTTTATCAAAAAGAAATACCGTACAGCCGGTCAAGCCCTTAGTGTCCTCGGCTTGGCCTATTTTGAAGCCGCCGATATCCATTATGTCTATTTCATGCATATGTTTCACCTTGTATCATACCTTTCTTTTAACTCAAATGCTTTTTTACCGTTCCCAGTCCAACTGCTTATAAAACAGGCGGACCTTATCAGTCCGCCGTACATACAATTTCACATTTATTTTAAATCTATCTGAATTTATTTTGCTGCAATTGGTTTGATAGTATTTAAAACCAATCCAACAAGGTATACGATGATTGCGGCAACTATTGCCTCAATGACTCCGTTAAAACTGATGACGCCGGTGATAACGCCCAACACCGCGTTTCCTGCCACACCGATTGCATCTGCATAAGCATCCTTGTAAAGTACGAAGATTGAGCCCATTACAAGCAGTGTGTTGGTCATGGCACCGGCTACACCTGCATATACAAACGGAATAACCTGTGTGCTCTTTCTGATAAATACAGCCTCAACTACTATAAATACTACAGCTCCGACTGCTATGCCGATTCCTAAAGCGGCTGCCTGTGAAAGTGACTCTGACATCTTGCCGAGGAATGCATATACTCCGAATGCAAGGAATACTGACATGAGCACATTTAAAACTGTGCCCCAGAGATTTTTCTTCTCTGACGCAAGCACCTTTTTGATGCCTATATATACGAAATAAGGTATAACACCTACTAAAATTCTTGGAACAAATGCTATGAATAAGCTCTTAAATATACCTGAGGTTCCGACCAGGGATGCGGCAAGCACCGGCGAAAATACAAAGGATGAAAGAGTTCCTCCGACTATAGTTGCCTTTAGACAACTGGTAAATCCGAATACAAATCCAAGGAATGCTCCTTTTTTAGGTCCGCAGAAAAGTGAACCAAGGATTACCGGAATGTGAATAATCGTAGCGTTGATAACTACGAGCGGAATATATCCGAGTGGTGTGAATGCCATGATAATGATAATGGCTGTGAATAAACCTGTCAGTACAAGTTCGTTTGTTTTTGAATTGCGCATTGTTTTTCCTCCTTTTGGTAAAAGCCCATATGGGTCTCGTCCTAATTCTGTTATGCTGTGATTCTGTCACACGGCATAAGAGCGCACATGAAAATTGTATGGCTGCTGGATTCTCGTATGAGTAACCCGCATTTATGTATCATACCACCGTGCAAGAAGTGTGTAAAGCAGTTTTTGTTATTTTTTTAACAATTTTTTTAACAAAATGTGTTGGTGCCGTGCAAATCACCGACATATACATCGATGTCTTACATATGCTGCATTGTATCGTACAAGCGTGAAAAAAAATCCCCGGACATCGTATAAATGTCCGGGGAAATTATTTATTCTACTGTAACTGATTTTGCAAGGTTACGTGGCTGGTCAGGGTTTAAGCCCTTTCCTGTTGATGTGTAGTAAGCGATAAGCTGACAGATTATAACTGACTCGAAAATCACAAACTCATCCGGTGCCTGTGGGAGTGAGATATGCACATCACAGATTGACTTATCTGTAATATCCTTGTCCTTGCTAAGAAGGATAACGTATGCGCCTCTCGCCTTTACCTCGCGGATATTTGAGATGACCTTGCTGTATACATGGCTCTGTGTAGCAACTGCGATAACCGGAACACCCTGCTGATGAGCGCGATTGTACCGTGCTTTAACTCTCCTGCTGCATAAGCCTCAGCATGAATATATGAAATCTCTTTGAGCTTGAGTGCGCCCTCCATGCTTAATGCATAATCAAGTCCTCGGCCTATGTAAAACGCATTTGTAGCATTTGTCATTCTCTTCGTAAGCTGTTCAATCTCAGGTGCCTGTGTGATAACTGACTCAATGAGATTTGGAACCTCCTGCAGATTCTCAATAAATGTCTTTGCCTCTTCCTTGGTCATACGGCCGGATACAAGACCAAGCTTGCATCCAATCAGGTAAAAGCTTGCCACCTGAACTGTGTATGCCTTGGTACTTGCCACGCAATCTCAGGACCTGCGTGTGTATAAAGTACATAGTTACTCTCACGGGCTATTGTTGAACCCTTTACATTTACGATAGAAAGCGTCTTTTTAGTATATTTATTAGCAAGACGAAGTGCCTCTAAGGTATCGATTGTCTCACCTGACTGTGACACAAAAATAACCATTGACCTGTCTGTGAGAACAGGCTGCTCATATCTGAACTCTGATGCAATCTCAACAGAAACAGGAATACCAAACTTGTTCTTTAAAAGAGCTTTTCCGACCATTCCTGCATACATGGCTGTACCGCATGCTACAACTGTTATGTCGCTTATATCCTCGAAGAACGAATCAGGAATGTTATCATCCTCAAAGCAAGGAAGTGAATCCTTGATTCTTGGAGTGATAGTCCTTGTGATAGCTGTCGCTGCTCATGAATTTCCTTGATCATGAAATGCGGATATCCATCCTTCTGAGCTGCCGTTACATCCCAGTTTACCTCAAGATAATCCGGCTCAACTTCTTACCCTCTAAATCCTCCATTTCGATTCCATCAGCAGTCATTGTCATGATAGTGTACTCCGGAAGTATAAAATAGCGCTTTGAATATTTGATAAACGCTGTAAGATCTGATGCAATAAATGCTCCGTCATCGCAATATGTTGCAACCATCGGGCTTACATTTCTGACAGCAAAAATCTTTCCAGGCTGATCCTTAAACATGATACAGAACGCAAATGAACCCTGAAGCTCTGCTACTACCTTCTTAATAGTAGCCTTTGGATCTCCGTCATAGAGCTTGTTGATAAGAGCCGCTGCTACCTCTGTATCTGTCTCAGATATAAGAGAGTCTGCAAGATCAAACTTGTTTACGATCTCGTGGTAGTTCTCAATGATACCATTGTGGATGAGTGCGACATTTCCAACCTTGTGAGGATGAGCATTGGCATTGGTAACTCCGCCGTGTGTTGCCCATCTTGTATGTCCGATTCCACAGGTTGAATTGTTCTCATCATCGCAGATAGCGAGAAGATCCTTAACCTTTCCAACGGTTTTACGAATAGAAATCTTGCCTGTATCCTTGAAATAAGCAATACCTGCACTGTCGTATCCACGATACTCTAACGCTGCGAGTCCTTCCGTCAAAATCTTCTGTGCCTCTAAACGGCCTGTAAATCCTATAATTCCACACATAGTGTTAGATCTCCTTTTCGATATATAATTTTAAATGTACAAATATATAACTGTTCTGTACTGAACAGCTACTTGATTTTTATGGTTCTCTCGCTTTGTTTTGATGTCTCCATCATATTTGGCTTGAGATGCGCATCCATATATGCGTCCAGGCATCCGCCGAATTTTCGATAACCTGAAACCTCGTTAACCGACATCATTTTTACGTACCTGCGGTGCATGGCGCTAAAGTTTTTAACTTTTCGAAATCCAATTCCTCCACATTTGATTGAACGTTGTTATTCTATCACATTGGGATAAATGCCTCAATTGTAAAATTAGCTGAATTTTTCATAAATGTGGGGGTAAATTTATAATATGCGACTAGATGTCGTAGTATAACAAAAATTACGCTATATTTATGCGCAAAAAACACAGCACTGCGATAAACAGTACTGTGTTTAAATGTATTAGTAATGTAATTTTATTGCATTATTATGCGTCAGCATTTGCCTCTTTAAGAGCTGCTGTAAGCTGAGGAACGATCTTCTTTAAATCTCCTACTAAGCCGTAATCAGCTACATCGAAGATTGGAGCATCCTCGTCCTTGTTGATGGCGATGATGAGATCAGACTCCTCCATACCAGCTACGTGCTGGATGGCTCCTGAGATACCGATTGCGAAGTAAATCTGTGGACGTACAGTCTTTCCTGTCTGTCCTACCTGATAATCCTGTGCTAACCAGCCGTTCTCTACTGCTGCACGAGAGCATGATACCATACCACCCTTGAAGCATGAAGCAAGGTCACGAAGCATCTCGAAGTTCTCAGCGCTTCCAACTCCACGTCCGCCTGATACAAGTACCTTAGCGTCCATGATGTTCTCTACGTTGCCAACTGCCTTAACGATATCCATGATCTCAACATAACGATTGTTCTCCTCGAGTGCAGGATTGAACTCGATAACCTCTGCTGCTCTGCCAGCCTCTTTAGGAAGCTTCTGCATAACACCAGGACGAACTGTTGCCATCTGTGGACGGTTGTCAGGACAAGCGATTGTTGCGATTGTGTTTCCACCGAATGCAGGACGTGTCATGAGAAGCTGGTTGTGCTTCTGCTCCTGTCCAGGCATAGCGTTGATTGGGAAATCACCAATCTCAAGCTTTGTACAGTCAGCTGTAAGACCTGTCTTAACTCTTGCTGAAACTGTTGGTCCGAGGTCACGTCCGATAGCTGTTGCACCAACTAACATGATCTCCGGCTTGTACTCGTTGATTACTGATACAAGAGCCTGTGCGTATGGCTCTGTTCTGTATGTCTCAAGTGCAGGATTGTCTACAACGATTACCTTGTCTGCGCCGTACTCACCGAGCTCTGTTGCAAGAGCCTTTACGTTAGATCCAAGAAGTACTGCAGTAACCTCTGTATTTAAATCTGCTGCTAACTCTTTAGCTTTACCGACTAACTCAAAGGCGATGTCGCTAAGCTTATTGTCTACCTGCTGTGCGTAGATATATACGCCCTTATATTCTTCTAAACCCATTTTTGGTTCCTCCATACTAGATGATATGTTTCTCTTTGAATTTCTCCATGAGATAGTTTACTGACTCTGTTGGATCAAGGTTAACCTTTTCTCCAGCTCCCTTAGGTACCTTGTCAGATGCCTTAGCAATCTTTGTAGGTGATCCCTTAAGTCCAAGATCTGAATCGTCAACATCCTTAAGGTCAGCTCTGCCCCAGACAGTTACCTCTTTGTCAAATGCATCGAAGATTCCGCCCGGTGTCATATATCTAGGCTCATTTAACTCTGAAAGAGCTGTGATAAGACAAGGCATCTTAGCCTTAACTACGTGATATCTATCCTCGTACTGACGCTTAACGACTACAGAATCTCCCTCAACCTTGATATCCTCTGCGTATGAGATTACAGGAAGTCCAAGATGAACTGCGATCTGTGGTCCAACCTGTGCTGTATCTCCATCGATAGCCTGACGGCCTGTGATGATTAAATCATAATCGAGATTTCTTAATGCACCTGCAATTGTAGTAGATGTAGCCCATGTATCAGCTCCACCAAGTACTCTGTCTGTTACTAAAACTGCATCATCAGCGCCCATAGCCATTGCCTCACGAAGGATTGCGTCAGCCTTTGGAAGTCCCATTGTAAGGACTGTAACCTTTGCGCCTGTCTCGTCTTTGATTCTAAGTGCTGCCTCAAGACCAGCCTTGTCATCTGGATTCATGATTGCAAGCATTGAAGCTCTATCAAGTGTTCCGTCAGGATTGAATTTTACTCCACCCTTTGTATCAGGAACCTGTTTAATACATACTACGATATTCATGTATTTGTTCTCCTTTATTTATTCTAAGTAGCTCTACAGTTATGATAGCTCTCTTAACTATCTGAGTAATGAGCCTGAAATAACCATACGCTGAACCTCTGAAGTTCCCTCGTAGATCTCTGTAATCTTAGCATCACGCATCATACGCTCTACATCGTACTCACGGATATATCCGTATCCACCGAATAACTGAACGCACTCTGTTGTAACAGCCATAGCTGTCTCTGCTGCGAATAATTTAGCCTTTGCTGCATCTACTGAGTAAGAAACCTTAGGGTTCTTAGCAAACTCTGCCTTCTTCATAGCTGCTGCGTATACAAGATACTTAGCTGCATCGATACGTGTAGCCATATCTGCAAGCTTGAACTGTGTATTCTGCTGCTGTGCGATTGAACGGCCGAACTGCTTTCTTTCCTTTGTGTACTCGATAGTTCTCTCTAATGCGCCCTCTGCAATACCAAGTGCCTGAGCAGCGATTCCGATACGTCCACCATCAAGTGTATGCATAGCGATTGGGAAACCTCTTCCCTCTTTTCCAAGTAATGCATCCTTTGGAATACGTGCATCCTCGAAGATAAGCTCGTATGTAGATGATCCGCGGATACCCATCTTCTTCTCTTTTGTTCCGAATGAGAATCCAGGTGTTCCCTTGTCTACGATGAATGCAGAGAAGTTCTTCTTCTTACGTCCACGCTTGTCCTCTGTGATGCTTGTAATAGCGATGATGATGTAAACATCAGCAACCTTACCGTTTGTGATGAAGCACTTAGATCCGTTAAGAACCCACTCGTCTCCGTCTAAAACGGCCTTTGTCTGACATCCCTGTGCATCTGTACCAGCGCCCGGCTCAGTAAGACCGAAAGCACCGATCTTCTTGCCTGAAGCAAGGTCAGGAACATATTTTTTCTTCTGCTCCTCTGTACCGAATGTCATAATAGGATCGATACAAAGTGATGTATGAGCAGATACAATAACGCCTGTTGTACCACAAACCTTTGATAATTCTTCTACACACATAACGTATGTAAGTGGATCACAGCCCTGTCCGCCGTACTCCTTTGGTACAGGAATGCCCATGAATCCATATTTTCCCATCTTAGCAACTGTCTCTGCTGGGAATACCTCTGTCTCGTCAGTCTCCTGTGCAAGAGGTTTAACTTCTGTCTCTGCGAACTGTTTGAAAAGGTCGCGAGCCATCTCATGTTTCTGATCTAAAGTGAAATCCATGATTTATTCTCCTTTGATTTTTGTTTTGTTATTGAATTCTTATATAACTTTATAGTTATATATAAGCTACATAAGACCTATATTTTATAACGTATATATGTTATATAAAGCCTACGGATTGCTACGCTTTCGCTCCCGCAATCCTATGTACATTCGCAATCCGCACTACCGTGCTTCTTGCTCATGTCCATTAGCGTCTCTAAAGCGTACAAATTTTTGCAAGCAAGCTTGCATCATTTATACGCTTTGAGACCAGGCTTTATTGCTCCTACTGTGCGTCTACAGGTGTCTTTGTGCGGTCTGCGTTGTAAACGTAGAATCCCTTGCCGCTCTTGCATCCAAGGTTTCCGCCTCTTACCATCTTGCGAATGAGTGGACATGCACGATACTTGCTGTCACCTGTCTCATTGTAAAGAACGTCCATGATTGCAAGGCAGATATCAAGTCCGATGAAATCTCCAAGCTCTAATGGTCCCATTGGATGGTTAGCACCAAGCTTCATAGCTGCATCGATTCCGGCGATATCTGAAACGCCCTCCATCTTGATGAAAGCAGCCTCGTTGATCATTGGGATAAGGATACGGTTTACTACGAAACCAGCAGCCTCGTTAACCTGTACAGGTGTCTTGCCGATCTCCTCTGCAATCTTCTTGATTGCATCAACTGTCTCAACAGGTGTGTTAACACCTGCGATAACCTCTACTAACTTCATACGGTCAGCAGGGTTGAAGAAGTGCATACCGATTAATGGACGTGTAAGTCCGTTTCCAATCTCTGTGATTGAAAGTGATGATGTATTTGAAGCGAAAATACACTCTGGCTTAGCAATCTTGTCTAACTCAGCGAATGTAGTTTTCTTAACCTGCATATCCTCGAAAGCAGCCTCAACGATGAGGTCACAATCCTTGCAGAGATCTTCTTTTAAACCAGGAGTGATGCTTGCAAGAATGCCGTCAACCTTCTCCTGTGTCATTTTCTCTTTTGCTACAAGTCTTGCATATCCTTTTGCAATCTTGTCTTTTCCGCCTTCAGCCCACTCCTGCTTAATATCGCAGAGTGCTACCTCGTATCCATCTACCTGTGCGAATGCTTTTGCGATTCCCTGGCCCATTGTACCAGCACCGATAACTCCAACCTTCATTTTAATTCCTCCTAAAATATATTATGGTGCAAAAAGCTTTAAGTGCTAAGCCTCTGCAGCATAACTTAATCATATATATATAAACTGATGTGAATAAACTAATTCACACTACAAGGGGATGCACCTGCATCCCCTCATATATCTATTGGCAAAGAAAATTAGTACTTCTCAACGATAGTAGAACATCCCATTCCACCACCGATACAAAGTGTTGCAAGACCTCTGTTAGATCCTCTCTTCTGCATCTCATGTAATAATGTAACAAGGATACGACAGCCTGAAGCTCCTACAGGATGTCCGAGTGCGATAGCACCACCGTTTACATTTACCTTGCTCATATCGAAACCAAGATCTCTTGCTACAGCGATTGACTGTGCAGCAAATGCCTCGTTTGCCTCGATAAGATCGAAATCATCAATTGAAAGACCTGTCTTTGCAAGAACCTTCTTTGTAGAAGCTACCGGTCCAACACCCATGATCTCAGGCTCAACTCCGCCAAGTGCTCCTGCTACCCATGTAGCTAATGGCTTAACACCGAGCTCCTTAGCTTTCTCTTCGCTCATTACAACTACTGCTGCAGCACCATCATTGATTCCTGATGCGTTACCAGCTGTAACAAGTCCGCCCTCTTTACCTGAGCAGCAACGAAGCTTAGAAAGAGTTTCTACTGTTGTTCCGGCACGAGGTCCCTCGTCCTTTTTGAACTCAACGATTTCTTTCTTAACCTTAACAGGTACAGGAACGATCTCATCATCGAACTTGCCTGCTGCGATAGCTGCCTCACACTTCTGCTGTGAGTTTGCTGAGAACTCATCAAGCTCTTCACGAGTGATGCCGTATTTATCACATACATTCTCAGCTGTGATCATCATATGATAGTGGTTGAATGCATCTGTAAGAGCATCGTTAACCATTGTATCGATGATTGTTGCATTGTTCATTCTGTATCCGAAACGTGCCTTTGTCATAGCGTAAGGACCATTGACATGTTCTCCATACCACCGGCAACAACGATATCAGCCTCACCGGCCTTGATCATTGTAGCAGCGTCGTTTACGCACTTAAGACCTGATCCACAAACAACATTGATTGTGATAGCCGGAACCTCGATTGGAAGTCCTGCCTTTATAGAAGCCTGACGAGCTACGTTCTGTCCCTGAGCTGCTGGATAACACAACCCATCTTAACCTCGTCAACCATCTCAGGAGCAACACCTGCACGGTTTAAAGCTCCTTAATTACGATTGCACCTAAATCTGCGGCTGGAGTATTGCTTAATGCTCCGCCCATTTTGCCGATTGCTGTACGGCAAGCACTTGCGATTACAACTTTCTTTGCCATTATATTATCTCCTTTAAATTGTATTGCACATCCGTGCTGTTAATTTTTTAACAAAGTTATTATACTACAAATTTATGTAAAAATCAATTGCTTTTGTTAATAATTTGTCAAATTTCTATTAAACTTTGCATATTTTTCACACGTATTACTTATACTATTCCGTCAGATTAACAAAAACCGATGCTATTATAACCTGCGGCATGCATACAGGCATAACACATCATATTTTTCATTTTATAAAAAATCTCCGGGCAGCATATCCGCTATACTGTCCGGGGATAAAATATATTCTATATATTTTTAAAGATTCTTAACTGTTGCAATGTCAACCGGTGTCTTCTTGTCAGAAGCAGTCTCTAATGCATGTGCAAGTGCATTGGCTGTATCCATTGCCGTGATACAGTAAACACCTGTCTCGATTGCATTTCTTCTGATAAGGAAGCCGTCTCTTGTCTTGTCTCCGTTACCCTGTGTAGGTGTATCGATTACAAGGTCTATTTTGTGTCCAAGGATAAGATCCATGACGTTTGGAGACTCCTGTGATATCTTGTTTACACGAAGAGCATTTACTCCGTGCTCCTGTAAGTACTTTGCAGTACTTCTTGTAGCATAAATCTTGTATCCAAGCTTCTCAAAACGCTTTGCAACGCCTACTGCCTCAGGCTTATCGGCATCCTTTACAGTCATAATCATCTGCTTGTACTTAGGAAGCTCGACTCCCGCACCCTCAAATGCCTTGTAAAGTGCACCATTGAAGGTCTTGTCGATTCCAAGACACTCTCCTGTTGATTTCATCTCAGGTCCGAGTGAAATCTCAGCACCACGCAGCTTCTCGAATGAGAATACCGGCATCTTGATTGCAATGTAATCGGCTGTCGGAGCAAGTCCAGGTGTGTAGCCCATGCCCTTTATTGTCTCGCCCATGATGATTCTTGCTGCGAGGTCTACGATTGGAATACCTGTAACCTTGCTGATGTATGGTACTGTTCTTGAAGAACGTGGGTTTACCTCGATAACATAGATGTTGTCGTCCATATCGATAAACTGGATGTTAATCATACCAACAACATGGAGTGCCTGTGCAAGTCTCTTTGTATACTCAACCAGAGTCTCTTTTGCTTTTTCTGAGATAGTATGTGCAGGGTAAACTGAGATAGAGTCTCCTGAGTGTACTCCTGTACGCTCGATGTGCTCCATGATACCCGGAATCAGGATATCTGTACCGTCACAGATTGCATCAACCTCAATTTCCTTACCCATAAGGTACTTATCTACAAGGATTGGATGATCCTGTGTGATTGTGTTGATGATGCCGATAAATTCTTCGATTTCATCATCATTCCATGCAATCTTCATGCCCTGTCCGCCAAGCACGTATGAAGGACGGACAAGTACAGGGTAACCGATCTCGTTTGCTACCTTCTTTGCCTCCTCAGCTGTAAATACTGTACACCTGCTGCTCTTGGGATGCCTGTCTTCTGAAGAATCTCGTCGAAGAGCTCTCTGTCCTCGGCTGCGTCTACATCCTCAGCCTTTGTTCCAAGTATCTTGACACCCATCTTCATAAGTGCCTCTGTAAGCTTGATGGCGGTCTGTCCACCGAACTGTACAACAGCTCCGTCAGGCTTTTCAATATTAACGATGCTCTCAACATCCTCTGCTGTGAGTGGCTCAAAATAGAGCTTGTCAGCAATATCAAAGTCAGTTGAAACGGTCTCAGGGTTGTTGTTTACGATGATTGTCTCCCAGCCTTCCTTGGCAAACGACCATGTACAGTGGACTGAACAGTAATCAAACTCAACACCCTGTCCGATACGGATAGTCCTGAACCAAGTACAAGCACCTTTTTCTGTGGATTTGTCTCTGCCGCCTCATTCTCGCTGCCGAATACTGAGTAGTAGTATGGTGTCTCTGCTTCAAACTCTGCTGCACAGGTATCAACCATCTTGTAGGCTGCCACAATGCCGTTGTCGTAACGCATCTTCTTGATATCAGCCTCATCAATATCTGTAAGCTGTGAGATAACATTGTCAGGGAACTCGATACGCTTTGCCTCTTTTAACAGGTCAACTGTAAGCTCCTCTGTCTTTAAACGGTTCTCCATCTCAACAAGTATTGCAATTTTATCGATAAACCAAAGATCTATCTTAGTAATCTCGTGAATATGCTCGTATTTAACTCCACGGCGGAGCGCCTCTGCGATAACCCAGATACGTCTGTCGTCAACAACTGCAAGCTGTTTCTCAAGCTCATCATCTGTAAGACCAGTAAAGTCATAAGACATAAGTGAATCAACATGCTGCTCGAGAGATCTGATAGCCTTCATAAGGCACCCTCGAAGTTGTTGCAGATACTCATTACCTCTCCGGTAGCCTTCATCTGAGTGGTAAGTGTACGCTTTGCTGTGAGGAACTTGTCGAACGGAAGTCTTGGAATCTTGACTACACAGTAATCAAGCATTGGCTCAAAGCTTGCGTATGTCTTCTGTGTGATAGCGTTCTTGATCTCATCGAGGTGATAGCCGAGTGCAATCTTGGCTGTAACCTTGGCGATAGGATATCCTGTAGCCTTTGATGCGAGTGCTGATGAACGTGAAACTCGTGGGTTTACCTCGATAACACAGTACTCGAATGAGTCAGGATTGAGGGCATACTGTACGTTACAGCCTCCTGTAATCTGAAGCTCGTTGATGATATTGAGTGCTGATGTACGAAGCATCTGATACTCTTTATCTCCAAGTGTCTGCGAAGGTGCTACTACGATTGAATCTCCTGTATGCACACCGACCGGGTCGATATTTTCCATGTTACATACTGTGATGCAGTTGCCGTTGGCATCACGCATTACCTCGTACTCGATTTCCTTCCAGCCTGCGATACATCTCTCTACAAGAACCTCTCCGACACGTGACAGGCGAAGTCCATTTGAAAGTATGTCGATAAGCTCCTGCTCATCGTGAGCAATTCCACCGCCGGAACCGCCGAGTGTAAATGCAGGACGAAGAACTACAGGGTAACCAATCTTGTTGGTAAATGCGATACCATCCTCGATATTCTTTACAACCTGTGAAGCCGCGATTGGTTCACCGATTTTCTCCATGGTATCCTTGAAGGCCTGACGGTCCTCAGCCTTAAAGATGGTCTCTGCTGTTGTTCCGATAAGCTTTACTCCCTGCTCATCAAGGAAGCCGCACTCAGCGAGCTCCATGCCAAGATTGAGTCCTGCCTGTCCACCGAGTGTAGGAAGGATGCTGTCAGGCTTTTCTTTTATGATAATCTCTTTTAATGACTCAAGAGTAAGTGGCTCTATATATACCTGATCCGCAATCTGCTTATCAGTCATGATAGTTGCCGGGTTTGAGTTTACCAGACATACCTCAATGCCCTCCTCTTTTAAGGAACGGCAGGCCTGTGTTCCTGCATAGTCAAACTCTGCGGCCTGTCCGATTACGATTGGACCGGAACCGATAACTAATACTTTTTTAATATCATTATTTCTTGGCATTACTGGTTACCTCCCATCATGTTAATAAAGCGGTCAAAAAGATATGCTGAATCCTGTGGTCCAGGGCATGCCTCCGGATGGAACTGAACTGTGAAGATATTCTTGTTCACATACTTAAGTCCCTCATTAGTGCCGTCGTTGACATTTATAAATGCAGGCTCAGCCACATTAGGGTCAAGTTTATCTGTGTCCACCACATATCCATGGTTCTGGGAAGAAATATAAACACGGCCTGTTGCAAGATCCTTAACCGGATGGTTTCCACCTCTGTGTCCGTACTTCATCTTGTGTGTATCTGCGCCTGTTGCAAGTGCCATGAGCTGATGTCCGAGGCAGATTGCAAAAATCGGCACATTGCTGTCATAAAGCTTCTTTATTTCCTTTATAATATCTACACACTCCTTTGGATCTCCAGGTCCGTTTGAGAGCATGATTCCATCAGGATTGTCACCAAGTATCTCTTCAGCGGTTGTGTGTGCAGGGTAAATTGTAACTTCACAGCCTCTTTCATTGAGTGATTTGGCGATGTTGTTTTTGGCACCGAAATCCATGAGGGCAACCCTCTTTCCTTGTCCCTTTAAAACCTTTTTCTCAGTGCATGTGACCTTGTCAACCACATTGCCTGTAGTATATGCCTTGAGCTTTGGAATAATCTCATCGAGATTGTAATTCTCATTTGTGGTAATCATTCCGTTCATAGTACCCTTTTCCCTGAGAATCTTTGTAAGCGCACGTGTATCAATGCCGGCCACTCCCGGAATATCGTTTTTCTCAAGGAAATCCTGTATAGTACCTCGCAGCGGAAATTACTTGGCATACGTGACAGCTCTCTTACTATATATCCATCCGGCCATGGTCTTTCCGACTCCATATCCGGTGTGATTCCATAATTTCCGATAAGTGGATAAGTCATTACAACAGCCTGTCCTGCATAGGAAGGATCTGTAAGTACCTCCAGATATCCTGTCATTGATGTGTTAAATACTATCTCACTAATGACTTCCCTTGTTGAACCAATGCTGGTTCCGGTAAATACATTACCATCTTCAAGAATTAAAAATGCTTTCATCTTTACCCTGCCCTTTCGTGTTATACTTTGTAACCATAAGCTTCTTAGCTGCAACTAACCTTACGTCTGCGCAAAAAAAAAGAGGGCGTCTCTTTTTTCTTATAAAGTGTAGTTGCATAGTATATCTGCTTAAATTGTAAAAAGTGTATCATAATACAGCCGATTTTTCAACTGTTTTTTGTTACATAAATATGCATATTTATGTATACAATATTAGTTACTGTTCACACCAAAGTATGACCGGCAACTATTGCAGCCCATTAAAACTGCATCTGAGCGTTACGGAGTAAGCCCAGCGCATACCGCATATATCACGCCTGAGACAAATACAAGACATGTGAAGCCAACTGAAATTGCAATAAAAGTCTTATCAGCTATATGTCGCGGTGTATACTCCACCTGATATATGCTTTTTGCTGTCATAGGAACGTACATATCGCCTTGTCCATTGCAAAAGCCTCCCTGATATGCACTCTTAAAGCCCACATGCATGAAGTATTCTGCCGTGTATGCCGGCATTGCATTTACAGACACCTGCATGAGCTTAAGCTGCATGCGTGCATATATCCTGACTCGCTCCAGAAGCTTTTTGCCAATTCCACGTCTTAAATACTGCGGATGCACATACAGCATGGTGATATGCCCCTCGTTTGTCATGCCGCACACTCCGCACAGCACATTGCTATCAAACGCACCAAATACTACAAGAACACCGATCCTTTCCTCGTCCGTCAGCCTGTCTGCATCCATATATTCATCAAAATATCGATGACAGTCCAGTGTCCGAAAGCAGCCTCTGATTGCGATATTGTATATACTTACCGCAAAGGCACATGCCCCTTTTATCTCTTCATTTGTAAGTTTTCTTATTTTCATCAGATAGTCTCCTCCACTATTCTGTCTCTAAGCCCGCTATAGCGTCTCTGCTGTGAGTTGTTTTGTATCATCTCGTAAAATGTCTGTTCGTCACCCACTATGGTAACACATTTCTTTGCTCTTGTAACCGCCGTATAGAGCAAATTTCTGTTCATAAGCATTCTCGAGCCGCTCAAAAGAGGTATAACGACAGCCGGATACTCACTTCCCTGCGACTTGTGTATAGTGACCGCGTATGCAAGTTCAAGCTCCTCCAAAAGCTTAAACGGATACTCCACCTTTCTGCCCTCGTCAAAGGATATGGTCATGGTCTCGGCAAAATCATTGATTTCCTCAATGATACCTGTATCTCCATTGAAGATTCCCATGCCCTTATCCACACAAAGTCCGAATTTTGTCCTGATTTCCCACTCTATCTGATAGTTGTTCTTTATCTGCATCACCTTGTCGCCCTCGCGGAAAATCGTGCCCCTGTATTCTTTTTCGCGCTTGCTCTTGTCTGCCGGATTCATATACGCCTGCAATATACCGTTTAGACGTTCCACTCCGAGAAGCCCCTTTCTCATAGGCGTAAGCACCTGTATATCATACTCTGTAGCATTTACAAACTTAGGAAGCTTCTGCTTTATTAGCTGTAATGTAACATTTATTATCTTGTCGGCATCATATCTCTTTAGAAAAAAGAAATCCATGCTCTTATTATCTAACGATACCTCTTCTCCATTATTTATCTTGTGGGCGTTTACTATAATATCGCTCGTGCTCGCCTGACGAAAAATCTTTGTAAGCTTTACCGTGTGGAATGCACCTGAATCAATAATATCCTTTAGCACGCTGCCCGGTCCCACGCTCGGAAGCTGGTTCACATCTCCTACAAGTATGAGTCTCGTACCTGCCACAACCGCCTTTAGCAATGAGTACATGAGTGATATATCAACCATCGACATCTCATCTATGATGATTACATCCGTCTCGAGCGGATTCCTTTCATTTCTCTCAAAGCCAGCTGCGCTTCCTGTGTCCATGCCGCCGTTTAACTCAAGCATACGGTGGATTGTGCGTGCCTCGTAGCCTGTTGTCTCACTCATGCGTTTTGCCGCACGGCCTGTCGGTGCAGCCAGAAAAATATCCATGCCCTCCAGCTCAAAATACTTGATAATAGTATTGATGGTGGTGGTTTTTCCTGTTCCGGGTCCTCCGGTAATGACTAAAAGGCCATTTCTGACTGCTTCCTTCACCGCCTCTACCTGGTGCTCATCGAGCTCCATCTCTGTCTTTTTCTCTATATTTCTGATTGCAGCCTCTATCTCGATATCCGGCACATCATACGTCACATCAAGCTGCTTTAGCATGGCTGCCGTGTTTGCCTCCATATAATAAAAGGTATTAGCATAAATCTGGGTTATATCATCCTTTAGCTGCATGACAATCTTCCTGTCCATGGCCAGATTCATGTAATGTGCCTCAACCTGCGAGCTTTCCACTCCGAGCAGATATACAGCACGCCTCGTAAGTTCCTCCATCGGCAGATATGTGTGTCCGTCCATGGCAGCCTGCTGCAAAACATACTGTATACCGCTTTTTATTCTAAAATCAGAATCAGTCTTGATGCCAACCCGCGCCGCTATCTCATCTGCAGTTTTAAAACCAACTCCGTCGATATCATCCGCCATGCGGTACGGATTTTCCTTGAGCACGCTGTATATCTCTCCGCCATACTTATTATATATCTTCACAGCCAGATTCATATTGATGCCGTACTGCTGCAAAAAAATCATGGCTTCCCTTAAGTCTCTTTTTGCATTGACCTGGTCCGCAATCTCCATAGCCTTTCTCTGGCTGATGCCCTTTACCTCAGCAAGCCTCTCCGGCTCTTCCTCTATGATGCGGAAGGTATCCTTCTTGAATCGCCTGACAATACGTGCTGCGAGTGCAAGTCCTATACCATGTATGGCTCCTGAGCCAGATACCTCTCAATAGCCATCTCATCCTCCGGCTCCTTCTCTTCAAAGCTTACTACCTTAAACTGTCTGCCATAGGTGGCATGCTCTGTATACTCACCATGCGCCTCTATATTTTCACCCTCAGCAATGTCCGAAAAAGTGCCCACACATGTGAGCTCCTCCTCGTTCACTACAAGAACAAGTACCGTATACCCGTTTTCTGCATTTCTGTATATTATATGATCAACGTATCCTGTGACTGTTTCGGTTTCCAATTGAACTTCTCCGTATCTGTGTGTTTTTATTGTGACTCTGAATAGTTTTATTTTTTAAATATTATACGCCAGAGCATGCGTATCTGCAATTACTAAGTTTGAACTAAAAAGCCGGTAACCACATGCAAGCATGTCGTAATCTGAGTAATCATAAATGAGGGGCAAAATACCTTTTGCCCCCTCATATCATTATTATACTATATTGTAATTGCGCTTCATCTCATTAACCATACCGGTGTGAGCGGTGTATAAGCCTTTTACCATATTTTTGTCCTTTATAATCTGATTCTGTTGATAACGTTTATCTTTGATGCCTTGTCGGCAAAATCCTTTTCTGTCATATCGCCTGTTGTGAATGCATACTCGCCGTCAACCACATCCTCAATGTAGTCTACATGTCCAAATACAGCCTCAACCTCGCTCTTTGGTGAGTCAGTTCTCACAAAGAAGCTGTTTACACTATCGTCATAGCTTACAAGTGTGAGCTTCTCAGGCTTCCAGTCGATATAAATATTTGTGTTCTGATGCTTTGTCATATCAACAACATCTGCCACTACAGCACTTGCTGTTGGAAGCTTTCCTGCTCCACTGCCGTAGAACATAGCATCTCCGAGCACATTTCCGCGTAAAAATACGCCGTTGAACACTCCATTCACTCCTGAGAGCGGATGTGTGTCATCTATCATATATGGTGCAACGAGACAGGTATAGCTGTCACCCACCTTGCGGCTTGAAGCAAGAAGCTTGATTGCACGGTGCATTGCCTTTGCATACTTAATATCCTCAGGTGTAATCTTTGTGATACCCTCACAGTGGATATCCTCGAAATCCACCTGCTGTCCTGCAACAAGCGATGTGAGAATGGCTATCTTTCTGCATGGATCATATCCCTCTACGTCGGCTGTAGGATCCTTCTCTGCATAGCCTTATCCTGAGCATCCTTTAATACCTCATCAAAGTCTGCACCTTCCTCTGTCATCTTTGTAAGCATGTAGTTGGTTGTTCCGTTTAAGATACCTGTGATTTCCTCAATCTCGTCTGCTGTGAGACACTTGTTGAGAGGTCTGATAATAGGGATTCCACCACCGACACTGGCCTCAAACTGGAAGTTCACTCCATGATCCCTGGCAACCTTGATGAGCTCAGCACCCTTTGCAGCAACAAGGTTCTTGTTTGATGTTGCTACCTGTTTTCCTGCCTCAAGCATTGCCTTTACGAATGTAAATGCAGCTCAACGCCTCCCATTGTCTCTACAACTATACCGATCTCAGGGTCCTCTGCAATAACCTTATAATCATGAACTATTTTGTTCTCAATAGGTGTACCCGGGAACTCTCTTAAATCAAGCACATACTTGACCTCGATTGGCTCTCCTGCTCTCTTTGCGATTTTTTCTTTGTTGATTTCTAATACTTCTACGACACCTGATCCAATTGTGCCGTAACCCATAACTGCAATCTTCATCTTTTTGTTACTCCCTGGCTAAAATTTTTACGTAATGTATGCCCTTTAAGGACTCAATCTGCTTTGCCATATCATCCACATCATCCGACTCCGGAAATACATCCACAGATAACGTGAGTGACGCAATGCCATTTACCGGTACACTTTGGTGTATGGTAAGAATATTTGCTTTCGCATCGGCTACCGACTTAAGCACAACGGAAAGTATGCCCTGCTCGTCATCCATCTGAATTACAAGATTCACTGTCTTTCCTTTACGTCCCTCATAAAAAGGAAAAATATCATCCTTATATTTGTAAAAGGAGCTTCTACTTATGCCAACAGCATCTGTTGCCTCCTGCACAGATTCAAGCTTGCCCGAATCCAGCAGTCTCTTTGCCTCAACTACTTTAAGCAGCACCTCCGGTACAGCCTTTGCCCGTAAAACGAAGTAGTTTGATTTCTCCGCCATTTAGTTACCTCCAAAATGGCCGGTGTGTGTTTGTCACACACCGACATTTGTCCTTGACTCAAAGATTTTAACACAAAGATTACAGCTTTGCAACATCTTATGCTCTTGGTTTTCCACAATTACTGCAGAATTTACCTGTATTTTTTGTCCACACTCACATGTCCACTCTGTGTTTACAGGTAATGGCTTGCCACAGTTTGTGCAGAATTTACCTGTATTTTTCTGTCCACACTCACATGTCCACTCTGTAATCTCCTGTGGCATAGGCTTGCCGCAATTACTGCAGAATTTACCTGTATTTTTCTGTCCGCACTCACATGTCCAGCCTGACGCCTCCTCCTGCTGTGTGGCACCTGAAGCCACTCCTGCTGCCATACCTGCTGCACCATTTCCCGGCGCATTCATTCCGGCTGACCTGTTATTTTGTGCCATCTGTGTAAAACCATTCATCATATTGCCCATGGTGCTCATTCCCATGCCGACACCCATGAAGCCCTGCATAGCTCCACCACTGTTGCTGCCTGCATTCTTGACACCCTCTGACATATTTTTGACCATATACCCCTGTGCAATAGATGGATCTGAGAGCATTGCGCCCTCGTTTCTAGTGTTAATGAGCTCCTGAGACTTCTCATCATATGAAAGGCTGGCGATACCAACACTTTGTACCTCCATACCACGCATCTGATTCCAGCTTTCATCGAGACACTTCGCCATATATCTTCCAAGCTCAGATGCCTTGCTTGTGACGAATGAAATTCTTGTACCATCCGCTGACATCTGGTTGATGGCAGACTGTAATGCCTCTAAAAACTCTGACAGATACTGCTCATTGATATCAGTAATCTCCACATGATCCATATTCTTTGGAATAGCCTCTGCATAAAACTGAAGTGGATTCACAATTTTGATGGAATATGTACCATGGGCACGAAGGAAAAGCTCCGCATTATAAAATGTATCATAGTAGTTTATAGGATTTCTCGTACCAAACTTTATTCCCTTGATTTCCTGAAGGTTGATATAATAAACCTTCTGTGACTGTGGTGTCTGTCCACCAAATCTCACACGGTCAAAGGTTTCCTTTAAAGAATCCCCAAACTGTCCGTTGAAAAGTGATGGCATAGATGAATTGCTCACCTTGTAGTAGCCCGGCTCAGCTGTGTAATCCACAATCTTGCCACCATCAACAAGTATCATAAACTGATTGTCATATACATGAATGATAGAGCCGTTTGAAACAATATCGTCAGAGCCTTTTTTATTCTGCCCCCTGTTTACCAGCACACCCCTGGCATAGACTGTCTGGTCGCCTATATTATCCGGCTCAATAACCTCCTGCCATGTATCTGCAAAGCCGCCTCCAATTGCCTGTTTTACTGCCTTAATAATTCCCATTTTCTTCCTCCTTAGATATGGTTGTAATCAACTTCATGAAAGCTCTGCAGCTTCCACACTTTTATATTGACAGGCTCAACATATGAGCCACAATATTCACATTTCTTTGCTCCAAGACTTCTGACCGGAGCACCGCAATTCGGACATGTAGTGCCAACTGCACTGCCTATCCCTGCATTATCCAGCATATCTATATCCTGTATGTATACAAGCTCCATATTGTATCTGGTCTGCTTTTTATACTCTTTATCACCACTGATAAGCTTTCCCGAAGCAGTCTTGTAGTAAAAATACTCAACCGCACTCTGTATACTGATGACGCACCTTCCATCTCTCTTCACATAATTTGAGATTTCAGTCTGATGCACCCTGATCTCGTCAAAATGCTCTGTAAACCCTGCTGCTTCATTGCTGTCTATACGCACCAGCACCTGCTGCCTTACCTCATCTGAAGCCTCACGGTCCAGCTTGTAAATATCCTCAGTCGTGATTGCACAAAGTGCTGACACAAGCACTCTCTCTGACATTCTCTTAAACTGCTCCCAGACAAATTCCGGGAAATCCCTTTTTATCTGTGGCTCCATAAGGCGTGTCATGCCTGAAACCGACTTGGGAGTCGTAGAGACATTCTCCCTGATACGATTGATGCCCTCTGTGACATCGGGTGTACCAAGCAGTCTTTCAGACAACCGCCTGACTTTAATGTAAACCGTCACTCCGGCAGCTGTCAGAACTGCTAATATCACCACAGCTATAACTAACCCCACATTTGCCTCCTTAATCCGAACGTGTTGCAAGCCACTTCAGATAACCGTTGATAAATATATCTATATTGCCATCAAGCACCGCATCCGCGTTACCGGTCTCCACATCTGTTCTGTGATCCTTGACCATAGTGTACGGCTGAAGCACATACGAGCGAATCTGGCTTCCCCAGCCAATTTCCTTGACCTCACCTCTGATGCCCGCCTCCTTTGCAGCATTCTCTTCCTGCTTCAAAAGATACAGCTTTGCCTTTAACATCTGCATGGCTTTGTCCTTGTTCATATGCTGTGAACGCTCATTCTGACACTGTACCACGATCCCTGATGGAAAATGTGTGATACGAATAGCAGACGAAGTTTTATTGATATGCTGTCCTCCTGCTCCACTTGAGCGGTAGGTATCAATTCTGATATCCTCGTCCTTCACCTCAATATCGAGATTCTCCTCAATATCAGGCATGACATCACATGATACGAATGAAGTCTGCCTTTTTCCCGCCGCATTAAACGGCGAAATACGAACAAGCCTGTGCACACCCTTTTCAGACTTTAGATACCCATATGCATTCTCTCCGTTTACCTGGAAGGTAATGGACTTGATACCTGCTTCATCGCCATCAAGCGAATCGAGTACCTCAAGGGTAAAGCCCTTTTTATCAGCCCACTTCGAGTACATACGAAACAGCATGGCCGCCCAGTCACACGACTCGGTACCACCTGCACCTGCATTGAGCCTCAGAATCGCATTGCATTTATCATATTCTCCCGACAAAAGAGTCTTCATTCTGATACCGTCATATGTGCTCTCAAAATCATCAAGCATCTGCTGTATCTCGGTATGAGTGACTCATCGTTCTCCTCATAGCCCATCTCAATCATCGTCTCTATATCTTCGTACTGTTCCTTGAGCTTTGCGTATGTAGCTACATCATCCTTCATACTCTTAAGCTCTTTCATCTTGCTCTGTGACTTCTCCGGGTCATCCCAGAAGTCAGGAGCTTCCATTTCTCGCTCTAATTCCTGGATTTTTTCTT
>ENA-OQCP01000107-OQCP01000107.1-human-gut-metagenome-genome-assembly--contig:-NODE-107-length-31876-cov-3.494567_pt1 | contig 31876 bp, 43 predicted proteins | sample MGYA00242760_ERZ504583 | MGnify/ENA primary metagenome ERZ504583 (study PRJEB26092, sample SAMD00036308) | human gut metagenome | host: Homo sapiens | study: EMG produced TPA metagenomics assembly of...
TGAACGACCATGAGACCGCCGAAGAGGAACGAGCCGAGGATGCCGAGATCGGCTTCCAGACGGCGAAGATAACGAGCGCGATTGCAAGCCAGCCGCGGTCGACCGAAGCCGTTGTTCGACCAGACGCCGTTTGCGTAGTCCATGACGTAGTAGAGACCGCCGAGACCCGCTATAACGCTGCCGACGATTGTCGAGACATATTTGTATCTGCCGACGTTGATGCCCGCCGCGTCACTTGTTGCGGGATTCTCGCCGACCGCGCGCAGCTGAAGTCCTGTGCGCGTGTGCTTGAAGAAATAGGCGGTGATGAGCGCGATGATTATCGCGGCGTAAGCGAGGAAGCTATAGGAGAAGAATATATCTCCGACCTTTCCGAGCTTTGCGGCGAACGGGAGCGTTGTCTTGAAGCAGTTGCTCGTTGCGCTCAGCGCTATCGAGGGAATGTCGCTGCCGGTTATCTTTATCAGCGAGCCGCCGAAGAAGTTGCCGAAGCCGACGCCGAAAGTTGTCATCGCAAGACCAGTGACGTTCTGGTTTGCACGCAGAGTGACGGTCAGGAAGCAGTAGAGCAGACCCATGAGCGCCGAGCCCAAAATGCTCGAGAGCAGGGGAATGAGCACTGCGAGGAACGGGTTAACCGTCTCGACGCTCTTCTCATAGAAGAACGCGCCGATAACGCCGGAGATGCCGCCGACATACATGATGCCGGGGATACCGAGGTTCAGGTTGCCGCCCTTTTCGGTTATCGTCTCGCCCGTTGAGCCGAAGAGCAGAGGAATGCTCTGCATTATAGCACGCTGAATGAATGTGATTATCATTATGCCTTCGCCTCCTTGCTGCGGAACTTGACAGAGTAGTTGATGAAGAACTCACTGCCGATGATGAAGAAGATTATGATTCCTGTGATGATATCGGCAAACGAGTCGTTGAGTCCGAGGCTCGTCGATATCTGAATTGCGCCCTTCTGGAAGAGACGATGAGCAGTGAGGTGAGAATCATGTAAGCGGGGTTGAACTTCGCGAGCCACGATACCATTATCGCGGTGAATCCGCGTCCGCCGACTGTGTTTGTCGCGATGGTGTGGTCGGTGCCGCTGACGAGCAGAAGTCCGGTGACGCCGCAGAGCGCGCCGGAGAGGAGCATCGTGCGCATGATAACCTTCTTGACGTTGATGCCTATGTAGCGCGCGGTGTTTTCGCTCTCGCCGACGACGGAGAGCTCATAGCCGTGCTTGCTGTATTTGAGATAGATGTACATGAAAACGGTCAGCGCCGCAACGATAAGTATGTTGAGCAGGTAGTCCTGACCGCCTAGACTCGGAAGCCAGCCGTTGTGGCTGACGCTGTTGATGACTCCGATGTGACCCGAGCCCTTGGGGTTCGACCACTTGTAGCAGAAGTAAGCGACTATCTGCGTTGCGATGTAGTTCATCATCAGCGTGAAGAGCGTTTCGTTGGTGTTCCACTTCGCCTTGAAGAACGCGGGGATGAAAGCCCATATCGCGCCCGCAACAATGCTCGTTATAATCATAACGGGGAAGAGGAGATAGGACGGGAGCTTGTCGCCGAAGAGGATCATGCACGCCGCCGTCGCGAAGCCGCCCATGAGAGCCTGTCCCTCTGCGCCGATGTTCCAGAATTTCATCTTGAATGCGGGGGTGACTGCGAGCGAAACGCACAGGAGCATTGCAAGATTCTGGAGCAGGCTCCATATACGCCTCGGCGAGCCGACCGCGCCGAAGATTATCGCGGAATAGACCTCCGCGGGATTCTGTCCGGTGATGACGACGGTCACGACCGCGCAGACGAGCAGCGCAAGCACTACCGCGCCGATTCTGATGAGCCATGCCGCCCATGAGGGAACGGCGCTGCGCTTGACTATGTGGAAAAGAGGCTCGCGCTTCTGTCCGTTTGACTTACTCATGGGTTTCACCTCCGTCGGTTTTGGTCATAAGCAGACCGAGCTCTTCCTTGGTGGAAGTCCTCGCGTCAACGAGTCCGGTTATCTTGCCGGAGTTTATGACGAGGATTCGGTCGCACAGCTCGAGCAGAACGTCAAGATCCTCGCCGACGAAGATAACGCGACGCCCTTTTCTTTCTGTTCGTTGAGCAGGTTGTATATAAGATAAGATGAGTTGATGTCGAGTCCGCGCACGGGGTAAGCCGCCATAAAGACCGTGGGGGAGGAAGCAATCTCACGGCCGACGAGTACCTTCTGCACGTTGCCGCCGGAGAGACGGCGGACGGGCGTATTCGCGCTCGGGGTTACAACTTCGAGGTCGCTTATGACTTTTTCTGCGAGCGTCTTGGGCTTCTTGCGCTCAAGGAACGCGCCCTTGCCCTTGCGGTAGCTTCGCAGCATCATGTTGTCGACTATATCCATGTTGCCGACGAGTCCCATGCCGAGTCTGTCCTCGGGGACGAACGACAGGCGCACGCCGAGCTCGCGGATCTGCATGGGCGTCTTGTCGCGCAGGTTGTCCTGGCCGCCGGTCTTGGGGTTGTTGTACATAATCTCGCCGCTGTTGAGATGCTGAAGTCCTGCGATGGATTCAAGCAGCTCGCGCTGACCGCTTCCGGCGATGCCCGCGATGCCGAGAATCTCGCCCGAACGCGCGGTGAACGAGATGTCGTCAAGAAGCTTGACTCCGTCGCGGTTGATGCAGCTGATGTCCTTGACAATGAGCCTGTCCACAGGGTCAACCGGATCGCTGCGGTCGATGTTGAGGCTTATCTTCTTGCCGACCATCATCTCTGTAAGCTCTGATTCGTTCGTCTCTGCGGTGTTGACCGTGCCGATGTATTCGCCCTTTCTGAGAACCGATACGCGGTCGGAGAGGGAGAGCACCTCGTGGAGCTTATGGGTGATGATTATGATAGCCTTGCCATCGTCGCGCATGCGGCGCAGGATGTCAAAGAGTTTGAGCGTCTCCTGCGGGGTGAGAACGGCGGTGGGCTCGTCAAGAATAAGAATGTCCGCGCCTCTGTAAAGCACCTTGATTATCTCAACGGTCTGCTTCTCCGAGACGGACATTTCGTATATCTTCTTGTTCGGGTCAATGTCGAAGCCGTACTGCTCGCTTATCTTTTTGATGCGCTCGGCGGACTTCTTGACGTTGAATTTGCCCTCGTCAAGTCCGAGAATGATGTTCTCCGTTGCAGAGAACACGTCCACGAGCTTGAAATGCTGATGGACCATGCCTATTTTGTAGTCGAGCGCGTCCTTGGGGGAGCGGATGACTACCTCTTTGCCGTCGATGAAAATCTGACCGTGATCCGGATAGTAGATTCCGGCGATCATGTTCATCAGCGTTGTTTTTCCGGAGCCGTTCTCGCCGAGAATGGAGAGTATCTCACCGCGGTTGACGGTCAGACATACATCCTTGTTGGCGATGATGCTTCCGAAGCTTTTTGAAATATTTTTCAATTCAATTGCTGCGTTCAAGCCCACTTATCCTCCTATTTTAAATCTCAAAAGCCGATTAAAACAGGAAGGATAATCGGCTTTTCAAACTTAAAAATCTTGTTTTTTGAACTGCTTCAGACGGAGCGGCTTTCGTCGCCCCGTCTGAATGAAAGTTATAGCTTAATTATTTGTTGAGAAGAGTGATGCCGTCGATGTCAACATCGAAGTAAGGAGCGGAACGCTTCTCAGACTCGTGGAAGTAACCGTTGGAAACAACCTCGGTGTCGGGGGTGTAGTTCTCGTCGGTGTCGACGTCAGCCTTGTAGCTGGTGAGAACCTTGCCGCCAACAGTGAAAGTGGAGGTGTCAAAAACATGAAGAGTGCCGGCCTTGAACTGCTCTTCGGCAGCCTTGATAGCCTCGGCGGTGCCGGGAGCTGCGACCTTATCGTTGATAGCGGTCAGCTCAACAGCGCCCTCGTTGATGCCCTTGCACCAGTCGGTGTCGATCTCTTTGCCGTCTCTGACGCACTCGATCATGTACTTCATGTAGGGAACCCAATTGATTCTGGACGAAACGATGAAGGTGTTCGGGCAAGCGTCAAGAGTGGAGCCATTGTAAGAAACGTTGGGGACACCTGCGTTCTCGCAAGCGGTGGGAGCGCCCATGGAGTCAGCGTGCTGGCTGATGAGCTTGCAGCCTCTGCCGATAAGCAGGGTAGCAGCTTCCTTCTCCTTGGCCTCATCATACCAGGAACCGGTGAACTGGACTTCCATGGTAGCCTCTTTGCAGACGGATCTTACGCCGAGGAAGAATGCGGTGTAGCCGGACTTAACCTCTGCATAGGGGAATGCGCCGACATAGCCGATCTTAGCGTCCTTAGCTTCGAACTTGCCTTCCTTGATCATAGCGTTGAGCTTCATACCTGCGGCAATACCTGCAAGGTAACGGCCCTCGTAGATGGAAGCGAAAGCGTTGTGGAAGTTCTTGAGACCTTGGTGTGAGCCTGGGTGCGGTAGCGTGGCAGAACTGAACGTCCGGATACTTCTCGGCAGCCTGGATCATGAAGCTCTCATGGCCGAAGCTGTCAGCGAAAACGATTGAGCAGCCTGATCAGCAAGGTCAGCCGCTGCATCGTAGCAAGCCTGAGTTTCGCCGATGCCGGTCTTCTTGACTATCTCAACGCCAAGCTCCTTGCAAGCTTCCTCAGCTGCGGTGATGAAGTTCTTGTCATAAGTCGAGTTCTCGTCGTGAAGGAAGATAAAACCAACCTTCATCTTCTTCTCGCCGCCGTCCTTGCTGCTGCAAGCTGCAAAGCTGAAAATGGTGGCGAGCGCAAGAACGATCGCGAGGATTCTTGTGAATTTCTTCATTTTTTGACTTACCTCCAAAAATTTTTTATATTTATCCCGCAGTCCTACACGGGAAAAAATAACTCAGTCATCCTGTTCTTTGAATGTTATTGTTCCGTTGCCCATCTTCTCGATGATGGCGAGGGATTCGACTCTCGCGCCCTTCTCTTCGAGAACCTTTCTGCCGGGCTGGAAGCCTTTTTCAATGGCGATGCCGACGCCCTCAAGCTCGGCACCCGCCTGGTTGATTATATCGATAAGTCCCGAAACGGCGGCGCCGTTTGCAAGGAAATCGTCGATGATGAGTATCTTGTCGCCCTTGTTTATGTAGTCTTCGACACTGTAACAAGGCTGTCCGTGCCCTTTGTGAAGGAGTGGACAACGGAGGAGTAGACATTGCTGCCCACATTTTTGTGCGCGCCCTTTTTGGCAAAAACAACAGGCACAGAGAAATATTGCGCAGTTATGCACGCGATCCCTATGCCCGATGCTTCGATAGTCAGAATTTTATTTATATTACACCCGTCAAAACGGCGCTTGAACTCCTTGCCGATCTCCTGAAGAAGGTGCACGTCGATCTGGTGATTGAGAAACATATCCACCTTGAGAATATCGTCCCCGATCACTTTGCCGTCAGCAATTATGCGCTCCTCAAGCAGCTTCAAATCCTCGTTCCCCCTAAAGAAAAGTTCGGTGAAAATACAATAATAGTATAGGGCTTTTTGGGGGTAAAAGCAAGGAAAAGTTTAAAAATCTGCATTTTATACAAACGCCGTCGGAAAAAATCGGATAAGTGTATGAATATGTCAATTTTGTGTACAAACTGTGTCAGTTTCTCTTGATGTTTCCCGCAAAAACGTAACCTGTTGTGTTTCCGAAGTCGATGGCATACCACCCGTTGAGTGCGCCGGTTATTTTTACGGCGCGTCCGTTGGGGAGAGTGCCGATAACGGCGGAGGTCGTATTCGGCGCACGGCGGACGTCAAAACCCCGCCCCGCGTGCTAACGGTACCCGTGGCGGGAAAAGCGGGCGGATAGTACTGCACGCCGAGAAAGTCCGCGATGCTTATAACAAGGTTTTCGGCTATCGCGTCAATGTTGTCGGCTATCCACCGCGCGTCCTGCTCGTTGTCGTGGTAGGCAAGCTCAAGGTAAACCGCGGGAGCCTTCGAACGTTTTAGCTCGAGCAGTGTTGTTGAGGTGCGTGTGTTCACAAGCTCGGGCTCGGGGTAAATCTCGCGCAGTCCGTTTGCGATTATATCGGCAGCGCGCTTTCCCTGTGTGCTCGTCGGATAGTAGTAGACGTCCGGTCCGCGCAGAGTGCCCTCATATATGGCGGGCGCGGCGTTTGAGTGCAGGGCGAGATAGAGCCGATAGTTTCCTCTGTTTCCGCGTGCAACAGCCGCCGCGGCGTTGCCGTTCGGGTCGTTCCTGCCGTAGCTTATCCCGCTTGAAGAGAGATACGGCTCCATTGCGTCGGCGAGGAGATTCATGTAGTATTTCTCGCTCCCGCCGATTATGTAGGGGTTATAGTCCTGAGTTGAAGGACTGAGATAGACATCGGGCATAAAAATACCTCCGCATATTCATTTACTATAAGAATATGCGGAGGAGTGTCGGTTGGTTAATTGCCTCGCTTGCGCCCAATAATAAAGTCTGATTTTGTAGGGTGCGGCGACCTCGACGCACCGTTGCCGCGCGAGCGGCACAAAAGCTCTAACAAACTTATCGTAATACAATAAATCCCACCAAATTGCTGTGCGGTACTGTTGATTAATGGCTCGGTTTGCCGATTATTTATCTAAGAAAAAGCAAATATATTAAAACGAAGGTCACGGAAAGCAGAAAAATAATTATATGTATTTGTCCTCTGATCATGTAACGCTTTCTATATTCATGCAAAGCTGAAAGATCTTCATCTGTCAAAAAGCGAGTTAAGTAAACATGATACCAAACATCAACGGCAAGATAATCGCATTGCTCTCCGTTGCCCTCATGAAACTGCGGATTTCTTCTTTCTAAAAATGCGACATCATCCCATTTCCGTTTCTTGTATTCCAAATTGTATCTATAATGTTCTGTCAGAATCACATATTTTAAATCTTCTCTGATTTCCTGCTTTTTGAAAACGAATATACAACTATACCTTATTTCAACAAGCTTGTAACCCTTTTTGCGCATTTTCTCCAAATATTTCGCCATTCGTTCGGGCATGGCTAAAGAAAACAAAAAGAATTTATAGACAAATGTATGGTCGTTTTTCATTTTATTTCTCCGTTTTATTTTGCTGATTTGTTTCTCGATGGTTATTAATCTAAATATAGCTGCCGCGCAAACGGCACAAACTCGAATAGGCTCAATCCAGCATAGGCGAGATATTATTTTGTATTATTGATCGCTTTTGCAAATGCAACGGCTTGATCGACGAGATTATATCTCATTTCATTTGTCATTTTCCATTCCCATTTTGCAGAATTGGAATCAATTGGGTGTATATCAGAAACCATTAGCATAGCGACAGCCTTTAATCCGAGATATTTGGAAACGCTGAAGATTGCCGATGTTTCCATATCTACTCCGACAGCACCTTTATCTCGCCATAACTGTTCTTTACACAACGTCTGACGATATACGGCATCTGTCGAGACAATAGAATAGTTGCGTATGCCAAGCAAAGAGGTGACGGCTTTTTGAAGGTTACCGTCCGGCTTTGAATATTCGATGTCCTCGTAATAATGAAGTGATGTTCCTTCTTCCACAAAAGCCTTTTGCGGAGCGATAATTTCACCGACATGGACGACTTCATCATATGCTCCGCACATTCCGACGGAAATAATATTTCTTACTCCTAATGCGGCGAGAGTTTCGATTGTATCTACTGCTTGCGGAGCACCGCGTCCTCCGTCCGCAAAGCATAGCTGGAATTTCCCAATCTCCCAAATTGGGCAGGAATTAAGAAATCGCGGAAGCGGTTCAGGCAGTTCTGTTGCATTATATTGCGATATGAGGTAATCCGTCGCTTTGCCCATAAAGAATAAAATTGCCGTTTCGGGTAGTTGCAAGTGACACTCGCGATGAGCGCTATGTATTTGATCTTGTGCAGTAATAACTGCTTTTGAGTTGTCTTTGGGCAAGCACCACATAATTGTCCTCCATATTGCAACTAAATCGAATATTCAGCAATGACTATAGCTCATATATCCCGTAGGGACAGCCCTTGCGGCTGTCCGCTATCGGAATCATAGCATATTCAGCAGATTTAGGCAAGTTCGTTATTAAACCGTGTGCCGGAATTACAGGCTTATAGATACCCCAATAAAAAACAGGGAAAACAGAAATCATCCGTTTTCCCTGCATGATTTTTATATATCCAGCGCCGAGGCATCCTCGGTTATGTCGCTCTTTGCAAAGCCGTTGTCCTTGTCAAAATAGAACACGCTTCCGCCGTCGTTTCCGCACATGGCGGAGAAATGACCGTCTTTGAATATGAGCGCCGCGCCGTCCTCGGCTCCGATGCCCGAGACTCGGCAGCCTATTACGGCTGTTCCGAAACTTTGCCAGCGTTCGCTGATGAAGTGCGGGCAGTAGCAGTAGGGAGAAGCCCGATGCAGTCGACGAACATGAAGCTGCCATTTTCGCCGCAGTCGTCATATCCCATGTCGAACCAGCACATCGCGCCGGAGCTGAGCCCCGAAAGGACTTTTCCGCGTTTATACGCTTCTCTGAGCGCCTCGTCCGCGCCGGTCGCCTTGAATGTGTTCATCATGAACTCGAGGTTTCCGCCGCCGGCGTAGACAATGTCCGTGTTTACGAGCGTATCATATATGTGCTCGCGGGTGTTCGCGGGGTCGGTGAGCTTGAGTATTTCAACCGTGCATCCGAGCTTTTCGAAGCTCTCCCATATGGGCTCGTCGCCCTCGGTGTCGTCGTGCCCGGCAGTCGGCAGGAACACGACATGAGGATTTTCTTTGCCCGATTCGCGGACTATTCTTTCAAATATCGGCATGACCTCGCCGTCGTCATAACGGCCGCCGCCGAGTGCGATTATCGTTCCCATTCGTCCTCCGTCAGCCGATAACGGCAACATCAAAGCCGTTGTCCTGCGCGTATTTCTCGGCGTCGCTTCCGCTCTCGGTCAAAATCGTGAGCTTGCCGACATCCTTGAATATCTCGCCGCCGAACACGGTGACTCCGGAGTGAATGGTTATCTCGTCGAGTCCGATACAGTTGTAGAACGCATATTTGCCGAGCTCTTCCATGCTCTCGGGCAGGACGACTGTCTTGAGCGATTTGCACTCTTCAAACGCGCCCTTTTCGAGCTTTTTGACTCCCTCGCCGAGAGTGAGCTTCTCGAGAGAGGAGCAGCGGTAGAATGTGCTCACTGCAATGCTCTCAATCGTGCCGGGAATCGATATCTCGACCGCTCCGGTGCACTTGAGGAACGCGTGGTCGTCAATTTGAGTGACGCCCTCGGGGATAATTATCTTCTTTGCGCTGAAGCACTTCGCGAACGCCCAGTCGCCGATGGTCTCAACGCCCTCGGGCAGGACTATTTCGGTCAGCGCGGAGCAGAAGTAGAAAGCCTTTTCGGATATGGTCTTGGGCGCGCCGTTGAAAACAACGGTCGTAAGCTTGCTCTTTCCGGTGTAGGCGTTCTCCTGCGAGCCCTCGAACGCGCTGATGCCGATGTGCTTGATGTTCTTGCCGATGGTTACTTTCTCAAGATTGTCGCAGTACATCGCGGCATAGTTGCCGATTGCCTCGACAGAGTCGGGGAGTATGAGCTCCTTGAGCGTGCTGCTGCTCTTGAGAGCCTTGTTCTCGAGACCGACTACCTTTGCACCGTCTATCTCCGCGGGTATGGAAACAACGGGGTTGCTCCCTGTGTAGCCCGTGATGCAGGCGGTGTTGTCGGTATATAATGTATAGGTGAAGTCGCCGCTCTTGGCGGATTCCGTCTTGACGGTCTTGTCGAGTATATTCTCAACCTTGATGAGCGCCGGGTCGTCGACCGTGACATCGAGGGAGAGGGCGGAGATTATCGCGTTGCCGAGATTGCCGCAGCCTGTGAAAGAGAGGCAGACAACGAGCATCAGCGCAACAACGGCTGCTATTTTACTGAATTTTTTCATCGTCTGTTCCTCACTTTCCGTTCTTCTTTGCCAGGCGCTCCTGCTTCCTGCGCTCGAGGTCTGCCTTGCGCGCCTCTTCGAGTCTCTCGATCTCGACTCTGCGCGCCTCGTACTCGGCGTCGGTGTTCGCTTTTGCGTCGGCGTATCTTGCGCGTATATCGTCAAGATGCGCATAATTCTCTTTTTCCGTCAGCTGGCGTCTTGCGTCGAGAAGAGGCTTGACGCTTCTGATGTACTTCGACTTCTCGTTGACGAGCTTCTTGACGGTTCTCTTCTTTTCGAGCTGATGCGCGAAGGTGTCGTCCGGCAGAGCCTCTGCGGCCTTGAACGCATCGTCTGAAGGCTCGATGATATTTTCGGGCGAGCCGTAGAACTTTATCATTGCCTTTCTGGCGTTCTTGAGCGCGCGGGCGCGGGTTATGGCGTCGCTGCGAATCTCGCGCTCCTCGTGAGTGGACTTCGGCAGAGCCTTGGCTTCAGCCATGTCCTCTTTGCTGTAGTAGAATATTCCGTTGTATCCGGCAGCCTCAAGCGCTCGGGAACGCTCGACCTGCTTCTTGATACGCAGGGTGTCGTATTTGTTCATCTCGTCGATGATGAAATCGCACACGGAGATGTCCGCATTGAGCTTGTTGAGCTCTCTGTTCTCTTTCTTCGCGGCCTTTATCGCGGCTTTTCTTGCTGCCTTCGCGGCGTCGATGCCTTGGGCATAGCCTTCGCTGCATTTATCGCGGCTTTTCTCGCCGTCTTCTCGCGTCGATGCCTTGGCATAGCCTTCGCTGCCTTTATTGCAGCTTTTCTCGCCGCCTTCTCAGCTTTTCTCGCCGCCTTCTCGGCGTCGGTGCTCTTGGGCATGGCCTTTGCCTGATTTATGCGGTCTTTCTTTATGCCGCGGTTCTGAGTGTTGAATTCTTTGTAAGCGGCTTTCAGTCGCTTGATTTCGTTCTTCTTGAACTCTTTTTCCTCGGGCGTTCTCGCGGGCAGTCTCTCTGCCTTCTTGATGTCGTCCTTTGTGGTCATGAGGGTTCTGTCTTTGTAGAGGAGATTTGCTTCGTCGATTATGTCTATGGCTTCAACGATGCTCTCGTCGCGGAGAATACCGTTGCCGTAGTCCTCGAACATCGCGCGTATCTTGAGCACTTTGACTATGCCGCGCTGCTTGGTCTCGGTCAGATCGTAGAAGAGGTAGGGGACGAAGTTGAGCGCCGCGCCGATAACTGCGGCGATGATGAGCACGTCGAACATATCCTCTCTGAACGAAGCGACTTCGAGCACATCGTAGTTGTCCTCAAGACCGAGCATCTGATAGATGGTCGGGAGCACCATGCCGGTGAACATTCCGATGAACGAGCCGATTATGCCGACCGCGCCGAACATTCCGTCGATGCGCTCGCCGGTGAAATACTGCTGATAGTCACGCATATCGCGTTTATGCCCGGGGTGTAGACTATTGAAAAAGAGTTGACGAATCCGTTGAGATAGTAGAGGATTATAAGCGCGGGAATGTTGTTGTAAAGGGGATAGAGCAGTCCGATGAGCACGACGTTTGTAACATTGCACCAGATGAGCAGGTTTCTCTTGCCGAGGACTCTTATCGCTATCGGACAGATGAGCATTGCCCAGAGCGCCGCGTTGCCGATGAGCGTCGTTGCGACTCCGTAAAGACCCATTCTGTTGGGATAGGCATATATAAATGTCCAGCCGATGATAACGCCGACTGCGCCCTCAAGGAAGCCGAGCCAGCTGCAAGGGAGGTTATCCAGAAATATTTGTTCTTTGCAACGGCGCGGAATGCGTCGGAGAATTTGAACTGGGTAACGTGGCTCTCCGCCACGATTATTCTCTCTCTCGTTCCCGCGTATGCCACGTAGGACAAAAGAAGTCCGACAACGGCGACGAGGGGATGGATTATACGGTAGGTGGTGATGGAGTTCAGACCGCCGGTGAGCGTCGAGAGCATCGGCACGAAAAGACCCGTGAGGGACGGCGCCATGGAGTAGATGATCGACGAGACCGAAACGATATCGGTACGCTCATGGGAGTTGGGCGATATGACGTTTGCAAGGTCTGTGTATGCCTGCTGGAAGAACGGATAGAAGCACTGCAGAAGGTTATAGCAGAGGAAAACCGCAATGACTTTCTGCATATACGACATCGTCTCATATGGCAGCCAGACGAACACGACCGCTATAATAACGGTGGGAATACCGGTTATCGCAAGCCAGGGACGGAATTTTCCGGATTTGAAGCGGGCGCTGTCGATTATGTAAGAGCGTCCGATAGTGATTCCGAAGCCGATAATAGTCGATGCGACCGCCATATACTGCAAGTGCATCGGCTTGATGCCTATCGTGTTTCCGACAAGGAAGCTCGTTGCGGAAAGCGCGATGAGCGAGCAGAAGAACATGACGAACTGAACGCCCATTCCTCCGACGCCGTAGGAATTATCTCTTTGTAGGAGACATATTTGCCCAAGGCGGGTGTTTTCCAGTGCAGTACGACATTGTTCCATGTCGTGCTGACCTTTTCCTTGAGATTACTCTTTCCCATTTCAACACTCCTTCAGTCCGCGGCGAAGCAGGGAAAATACGCCCGCAGACAGTTGTTTTAGCCCCCCGATATGAAAAAAATTCAATCGGGAAGCATCGACAATTTGCATAAAAGCTCTTATCATTATAGCAAAAATATTAATAGCTTGCAACAGCGTTTTGGACTTAAGTACAATAAAAGCAGAAATTTAATAATTATTTCAGCGTTATCACATTCCTGTTGAATTTTCAGCGGCGAAGTGCTATAATGTCCTCAGAAATTTTTCAGAGGTGAACAGTGTTGAATAAGCCAAAGATAATCGCACACCGCGGTGCTAACCGCTATGCTCCCCAGAACACGATCCCCGCATTTGAAAAAGCAGTCGAGCTCGGAGCCGACGGAACCGAGACCGACGTCCATATCACCAAGGACGGGCATATAGTCATCTGCCATAACGACACCGTTGACGAGATGTCCAACGGCACCGGCGCTATCGGCGACTATATGTTTGACGATATCCGCAAGCTCGATTTCGGCAGCAAGTTCTCAAAGGACTTCGCCGGCGTCACTCTACCCACCGTCGAGGAGTACCTCGAGTGCATGAAGAAGAGCGACAAGCTGAGCGTTATGAATATCGAGATAAAGCCCAACAAGTCCGAGCGCGAGATATAGTGCGCAAGACGATAGAGGCAGTCAAGGACTACGGACTTTTCGATGAGCTTCTCATTTCGAGCTTCGACTATAAGATGCTTGTTGAGGCGAAGAAGTACGATCCCAAGTGCAAGACGGCGTATCTCTATCCGATTTACGGACAGGTAGTCAGAAGATGGTTCTTCCAGCCTCTGCACCTCGCGCAGAAAATCGGCTGTGACGCACTGCATCCGCATAAGGCGTTTGCGACAAAAGCGCTCGTCCGCCGCGCCCATGCCGCCGGCATTAAGGTCAACGCATGGACGGTTGACGAGGAAAAGGATGTTATCCAGATGCTCGAAAACGGCGTTGACGGTATCATCACCGACCGCCCCGATTATGTCGAGTCCGTCGTGGACAGATACCTCGCCGAGCATAAATAAAGCCTGAAATCAAAGTACCGCAGAGCAAAAGCCCTGCGGTATTTTTGCTGTTTGCTGATGCTCAGTTTGTAGGGTGCGGCGACTCGACGCACCGTTGCCGCGACAGCGGCATGAAATCTTCGCAAAGATTTATCCTACCGACCGTAGGGGCGAACTTCGTTCGCCTGCCCTTGAAATCTATATAGTGGATAAAGCTACTGAGGGATTGTTACACTTGCACTTACCTCAAAATACCGTGACGCTTGCGCGTCAAAGGGCCGTCGAGGTCGCCGACCCCTACAAACCGACCTCACACTGGAAGCACAAAATCAGCACCGCCATAGGCTCCCCTGCAGGGGAGTCGGCTCGCGAAGCCAAGACTGAGGGACTGTTTCGCTGACGCTCAAAGTAATAAGTAAAAGTGAATAGTGAAAAAGTGCGCAGCAGTAGGGATTATCATCCGCCCGCGAAGTTTGCACGATTTTATTGGTGCGAACCTCTTTTGCGCGGCGACTTGATGCATCACTGCCGCATCTACCGCCGAGTTATTTCACATGCCGAGCACTCCAACACAAAACCGCCGCGGATATCCGCGGCGGCTCGCTTTATTATTTTTTTATAACGCTCTTACGCAGTCCTTGAATATCTCGCCGCGCTGCTGATAGCATTTGAACATATCCCAACTCGCGCATGCGGGGGAGAGCAGTACGCAGTCGCCGCTCTCTGCGTCGGCGGCCGCTATGCTGACCGCCTCTTCGAGCGTGTCAACGAATTTGTAAGCCTTGAAGCCGGCCCTGTCGCAGGCGGCGGCAATGTCGTGCTTCGTCTTGCCTATGAGCAGAAGTTCTTTTACCCTGCCCTCAAATGTCGCTACCCACTCGTCATAGCTTGACTTTTTGTCGTAGCCTCCGCCGATGAGGATCGTCGGCGAGGGCATGGCGTAGACCGCCTTTATCGCCGCGTCGGGGTTCGTGCCCTTTGAGTCGTTGTAGTATTTGACTCCGTTCTTCTCGGTGACGAATTCTATCCTGTGCTCGACCGCCGTGAACTCTTTTATGCCTTGGCGGATGGTGTCGAGCGGCACGCCCATGGCGTGGGTCATTGCGATAGCTGCCATGATATTTTCATAGTTGTGCATGCCGACAAGACTCGTGTCTTTCGTCGTGCAGACGGGCGTTTCAACGCCGTTTTCTTTTATTATCATCGTATCGCCGCGCAGGAACACTCCGCTCTCGAGCTCTTCCGAAGAGCTGAAGAATATTATTTTGCAGCGCGGGGTCTTGCCGAATTCGCGCAGAACCGGGTCGTTGTAGTTGAGCACGCAGAAGTCGTTCTCGTCCTGATTCTTGGTTATCGATTCTTTTATCGCGATGTAGTTTTCGAGCGTCTTGTGCCTGTCGAGATGGTCGGGCGTAATGTTGAGAATAGCGTGACATGCGGCTTGAAGGTCACCATAGTTTCAAGCTGAAAGCTGCTTATCTCCGCGACCGTCACGCTGTCCTTGTCGCTCTCGAGCGCGTATCCGGTGTAGGGAATCTCGATGTTGCCGACGAGCAGAGCCTTTTTCGCGTGGCGCTTCATTATGTCATAGGTGAGCGAAGTTGTCGTGGTCTTGCCGTTCGTGCCCGTTATGCCGATAACCGTGCCCTTGTCGTGCCTGTAGGCAAGCTCGACCTCGCCCCAGATCGGTATATTATGCTCTTTGACGGCTTTCATTATCGGCGTCTCAAGCGATACGCCGGGGCTGACTACGCAAATGTCAACGCGCGAAAAATCGAAGCCCGAAAAATCGCCGAGGATAAATTCTATATTATCCCTGCCTATTTTTTCGCACGCCGCCGCAGTGTCGAAATTCTCGTTGCCGTCGTAGATATAAAATCCTCGCCGACTTTGATAAGCAGCTGCGCGGCGTTGATTCCGCTGCGCCCCGCGCCGACTATAAGATATCTGCTCATTGTTGTTACCTCCGAATCAGTTGTCGGTCAGGTCGAAATAGACCTGCTTCATATTTTCTGCGCTCAGCTCGTCTGCGCGCTTCTTTCCGTTTTCCGAAAGACGGGCGTGAAGTTCGCCGTCCGTCAGCAGTGTTTTGAGCGCCTTCGCGTATTCGCGGTGGGCGTTATTTATGTTGCCGTAGTCAAAGTCCGGGCTCTCGGACATGACGGGGCAGAGGATTCCGCAATCGACTTTTGTCATCTTGTCGCAGTGCGGCAGAAACGGGCGACCGGGCGCGAGAACTTCGGCGGGACCCGATGTGCAGTCCGTGCTGACCGCCGGAGTGCCGACCGCCAACGCCTCAACAATGACATTCGGGAAGCCTTCGTAATAAGATGTCATCGCAAAAACATCCGCGCGGGATACAAATTTGAACACATTCTTTTGGAATCCCGCAAAGACTATATCGCCTGAATATTCGCTCTTTTTCGCCATTTCACGAACAGCGTTTTCGTATTCGCCGCGGCACCCGAGGAATATCAGCCCGCATCGGGGATATCTTTTTTCAGCAGCTCAAAGCTTTTTAGCATATCCCACTGGCATTTCTGATCAACGAATCTCGAAGAGAAAGCTATAACTCTGTGCGTGTCATAGAATTCTTTGTATTCTTCGTCGAGTTCTTCTTTTGCGTCCTCGCGGGCTTTTTCGCAGTCGATGATATTATATGCCGTGAAAAGCTTATCTTCGTTTCCCGGGAACATCTCTTCGCATTTTTTCTGCATTTCGAGGGCATTGAAGAGAACATTGCATCCGTGCCGCAGCGCGAATGAATAGAGCTTCGAGCTCTTTATGAGCCGCACATAGTCGCGGCAGGAGATATATTTCACGCACTTCGCGCCCGAGAGCGCGAGCGCTTCGTTCGGCGCGTGAGTGAACGAATACGCAGTGCATATATCATGCTCTTTGACAAATTTTTTTATCGCCGCGGCGCGCTTGAGCATAATAACAGCACGCTGTGCCGTGCCTTTGCCTGCTGGTAATTTTAGATCAACGAATTCGCCCGCGCAGTCGAATCGCTTTTCGCTCGCGTCAAAGACCAGGACATAGACATTGAATTTTTCGCTCAGCAGATGCGACAACCTGCTCGCAAACCGCTCGCTTCCACCGCTTCGCAGATCCTGAAGTATTATCGCGACATTTTTCATTTTCAGTTCACTTCTTTGCATATTTTTCGCTCTGGCTACCGCGAGCCTGTCGCACCGCTCGTTCTCGGGGTGCCCCGCGTGTCCTTTGACCCATATGAATTCATATTCGTGCTTTGAAAGCGCTTGAGCAGCCGCTCCCACAGCTCGGGATTCAAAACAGGCTTCTTGTCGGATTTTTTCCACCCGTTCCTCTTCCAGTTCCATATCCAGCCTTTTAAAAACGCGTTCGCAACATACTGCGAGTCGGTGTATATTTTTATATCGCAGGGCTCCTTGAGCCTCTCGACCGCGCTTATGACCGCCGTGAGCTCCATGCGGTTGTTCGTCGTGTTCGCGTCGCCGCCGGACATCTCCGCCTCGTGCTCACCATAGCGCAGAACGGCGCCCCAGCCGCCGGGCCCGGGATTGCCCGAACACGCGCCGTCGGTAAATATCTCAACTTTTTTCAGTTCGCTCATATTTCACTCCGTTGTGTTATTTTAATTAATTCTATCACTAAGTCGGGTCAAAAACAAGGTGATTTTGCCGCCCCGCCGCACATTTATAAATGTGTGAAACTTCGGCTTAAAACCGCTCCCGGCAGGCAATAATAGGAATATCATATTTTCGGAGGGGTCATCATGTACAGCTACGATGTGGACTCGGCGGCTTTTATAAAACGTGCGCAGGGGCTCACTGCGTCCGACTGCGCGAGAGCGGGCGCGGCAGTCGGTGCGGCTTTTGGGCGCGGCAGAGTAGGCGTCGCCTGCCGAAACGACGAGTATTCCCGCGCCTGCGCCGATGCCGTGTGCGCGGGACTGCGTGTTTCCGGCGTCAATGCGTGGTCGTTCGGCGCGTCCTTTGAATCCCAGCTATCTTTTTTAGTTCCGTTCTCGTCGCTCAATGCGGGCGTGTTCGTCTGCGCCGGGGAGGGGACGGTCAGCATCTTCGGCGAAAACGGGCTGAGCGTGTCTGCGGCGCTCGGCAGAAAGGCGGCGGATTTCATGGAGACCGATTTATCTCCCGCGCCGTCGTGCGGGCGACTCTTTGATATGTCCGCCATGGGTATGCTCTACCGCGACGAGCTGATGCGCCATGTGCCTTACGGCGTATCCGACTGCGCGATTCTCAGCTCGGATTCAATGATATCAGCGCTCATAAACGACTGCATGCGCACCACCTCGAACGAGCGCACGCTGACCCTCAGAATAAACCGCAGGGGAACGAGCCTTAGCGCATATACTGAAAAGACCGGAGTTGTGCCGTTTGTCAAGCTAATCGCCATCTGCGGAATGTACGAACTTGAGAGCGGGCGGATATCTCAGTCCCTTATGATTCTCCCGCATTTCTCGATGACCTCGCGCGCAGCTACGGCAGGACGGCTTATCGCTATCTCTCTGCCCCGTCGGACGGCTCGGACAATGTCGCACGCCGTCTCGCAGCGCGCCAGTTCTGGTCGCGCGACGCGCTGTTCACCGCGGCGAAGCTCACCTGTATTTTAGAAGAGAAGAATATGACCTTCCCCGAGCTCTATTCTCTTTTGCCGCCGCTGTTTGTCTACAGCACCACGGCGCAGCTTGAACTGCCGCCCGACTATCTCGACGAGTTCGAGGGCGAGAACTTCTCCTTCGGGCGCGACGGGGCGAACGGCTTCGTGCTTGTCGAAAAGCGCGGAAAAACGCATATTTCACCGCTCGGAAACGGGCGATTCCGCCTGACTGCGCAGAGCTTTGATGAGGAGACCGCGCGCGAGCTCTGCGCCGAAGCGCAGGCGTTCATCTCCTCCGGCGCAAAGTGATTGCAACGCCTTTTGCCGATGTGTCTTTTTGGAGGCTGCGCATAATTTTATTGCATCGCGTGTGGCTTAAATTGTATTTACCGATTTGTCCTATCGGGTGCAACACACTTGACAGTTTTATCCAATCATAGTAAAATTAACAATAGGGATATTTTTGTATTATGACTGCACGCATATGTCTTAACTACCCGAAATTTGTCTTGTATCCATGCTGAAAATATCATCGCGTTTTTAACAGACAAGGCTTTAATTCCCGCACCTTGACCGGTCGGGGTTCTACTTACATCAAAATTTTAACAGAAAAGGAGATTTCTATGCCAAAAGCAAAAGAAACCGGCGCAGCGTCTGCGCCCGCAAAGAAGACTGCGGGCAGGCGCAGCTACCGCAGTTACGGCAAAATTAAGCCCGCACCGGGCAAATCGAAGGCTGAGCCCAAGCCTATAAAAGTGTCGTTTTTAGGCGGCCTGAATGAAGTGGGCAAGAATATGACACTGTTTGAATACGGCGAGGATATGTTCCTTGTCGATTGCGGACTTGCATTCCCGGATCAGGATATGCTCGGAGTCGATCTCGTGCTTCCCGATTTCACCTATGTCGAGCGCAACGCGGACAGGATACGCGGAATAGTCATAACCCACGGTCATGAGGATCATATCGGCGGTCTGCCTTATCTTCTCAAGGTTCTCAATGTGCCCGTCTACGGCACGAAGCTCACCATCGGACTCATTCAGGGGAAGCTGCGTGAGCACGGACTGCTCAATTCCGCATCCCTCAATGTCATCAAGCCCGGCGACGTGATAACCCTCGGCGGCTTTACCGTTGAGGCTATCCATGTCAACCATTCCATACCCGACGCACTCGGACTCGCTATCCGCTGCGAGGGCGGCACTATCGTCCACACTGGCGACTTCAAAATCGATACAACGCCTATCGACGGCGGCATGATGGATCTCGCAGACTCGCCGAGATAGGGCAGGAGGGAGTCCTCTGCCTTATGTCCGACTCCACCAACGCCGAGCGTCCCGGCTTCACCGAGAGCGAGAGAAAGGTCGGCGAATCGTTCGAGACCCTCTTCCGCAAGGCTGGCAACAACCGCATAATAGTTGCAACATTCTCTTCCAATATCCACCGCGTGCAGCAGATAATGAATGTTGCGGCGAGCCTCGGACGCAAGGTCGCGCTCGTCGGCAGAAGCCTCGAAAATGTCGTGAGCATCTCGCGGAGCTCGGCTATCTCAATATACCGAGGGGATAGTTATCGATATCAATATGATAAACCGCTATCCCGCCGATAAGCTCGTTATCATCACCACGGGCAGCCAGGGCGAACCTATGAGCGCCCTGACCCGCATGGCGTTCTCGGATCACCGTAAGGTCGAAATCCATCCCAACGATTATGTTATAATCTCCGCAACTCCGATTCCCGGCAACGAAAAGACCGTCAGCCGTGTCGTCAACGAGCTGATGAAGCTCGGCGCGGATGTCGTGTATGAGAAGATGTACGAAGTCCATGTCTCCGGCCACGCCTGCCAGGAGGAGCTGAAAATGATAATGGGCATCGTCAAGCCGAAATATTTCATTCCGGTTCACGGCGAGCTCAAACATCTCAGAAAACACGCGGGTCTCGCGCTGAGTATGGGTATCCCTAAGGAGAATATACTCATCGCCGATAACGGCAGGGTCGCCGAGATCAGCAAAAAGGCGCTCAGATGCACGTCAACCGTGCCCGCAGGCAGAGTGTTTGTCGACGGTTACGGCGTCGGCGATGTCGGCTCGGTCGTGCTTCGAGACAGAAAGCATCTCGCGCAGGACGGTCTCGTTATCGTCGCCGTCTGCATTGACCGCGAGAGTGGCATGATAGTTTCCGGTCCCGATGTCGTGACGAGAGGTTTCGTCTATGTCAAGGAGTCCGAGGAGCTGATAAACGCCGCGCGTGAAGTCGCCGTTGAGGCTATCGAAGCCCAGACGGACGGCGGATATTTCGATTGGAACAGCATCAAGCAAGCCTCAGGGACGAGATATCTCACCTGATGTATGAGCGCACCAAGCGCAGCCCGATGATTCTTCCCGTTATTATGGAGGTCTGATGAATGAGCTTTAAGGATTTCCTGCGAGAGCTCGCAGTGGAAATAGCTGCCTTTGTTGCGGCGGCTGCGTTCATTGTTGTTGTCGCTGTCCGCTACAGCGGGTGGGCGGCGCTTGTGGGTAGTGTCCTTCTCATCGCGTTCTCGGTCTATAAGATAGTCAAGTTCTTTAACATCCGCAACCGTGAACGCCAGCTAAGGGACATGGCGTCGCACAGCCTCGACGCGACCGACGCCGGTTCCGTCAACGATTTTCCCATGCCTATGCTCGTCTGTGACGGCGACGGGATAATCGAGCTTTTCAACAGAAGCTTTTTCCATACTTTTATGATGAGTCGGTCATCGACCGCAAGCTCGCCCAGCCGTTTATCGGCGGCTGCGATCCCGAGCAGGCGGAGTCGAACGGCGCAGCCATAGTCAAAATCAAAGATTCCTATTATATAGTCACCCCGTCATCGTTCGAGTTCAAGGCGGGAAAGAGTATGTTTTCTATTTCACCGATGTAAGCGAGATGAAGCGCGCCCAGCTCGCTTACATAAAGAACAGACCCATCATAATGCTTCTGCAGACTGACGATATCGCGGATATCAAGGCGGATTACAGAGACAGCGAGCGCGCGGCGATACGCGGCGGAGTCGAAGAGGTGATAGAGAACTGGACAGGGCAGTATGACTGCATCATGCGCAAAATCTCCGAGGAGCGGTTCATGATAATCGCCCAGAGCGATGTGCTCGAGAAGATGCGCGCCGACCGTTTCAGCGTTCTCGATAAGATACGCGAATATAAATACAAAGAAAGAGTGCTCGGTCTGACCCTCTCGATAGGCGTCGGTACGGGTGTCGCCATAACCGATTGCGAAAAGTCCGCCGAGCAGGCGCTCGATATGGCGCTCGGACGCGGCGGCGATCAGGCGGCGGTCAAGACGAAGGACGAGTATGAATTCTTCGGCGGCGTTTCCAAGAGCGTCGAAAAGGTCACAAAATTTCAGACCCGCGTCGCGGCTTCGTCTCTTTCGAGTCTTATCAGCGCGAGCGACCGCGTGATGATAATGGGTCATTCGTTCCCGGATATGGACGCTTTCGGCGCGGCAGTCGGCGTGTCGTCGATAACCCGCGCCTCGGCATCGACGCGTATATCGCCCTCGATGAAAACCGCAGCTTTGCCGGCGCCGCTGTCGATATGCTCCGAGCTGACGGCTGGGACGGCAAGATAATCGATGTCAACGAAGCCCTCGCGCTCATGACGAGAAAGACCCTGCTCGTCGTTGTCGATACCCATAAGAGCAGCTTTGTCGATTTCCCGACTCTCTATGAAAAGGCGTCCGCCACGGTCGTTATCGACCATCACAGAAAGTCGGTCGATCATATCAAAGACGCGCTCATTTTCTTCCATGACCCAACGCCTCGTCGACCTGCGAAATGGTCACGGAGCTCATGCGCTATATAACCCCCGCGCCGACGCTGTCTCCAGTTGAGGCTCAGGCGATGCTCGCGGGCATAATGCTCGACACAAAGGAGTTCGTCCTCTCAACCGGTGTGCGCACCTTCGAAGCGGCGGCTTTCCTCAAGGGCAAGGGCGCAGATACCGTCGCGGTAAAGCGCCTGTTCTCGAATTCGATCGAGAGCAACCGTAAGCGCAGCGAGATAATCTCCGCCGCGCATATCTACAGGGGCTGTGCCATAGCCTGCACCGCACCCGGCATGGAGAACGCGAGACTGCTCAGCGCCCAGGCGGCGGACGAACTGCTTGAAGTCAGCGGCGTAAAAGCCTCGTTTGTTATCTTCGACAGCGGAAAGGACAGCGTCAATATCTCGGCGCGTTCCTACGGCGACCTGAATGTCAGATAATCATGGAATATCTTGGCGGCGGCGGTCACCGCACCATGGCGGCGGCTCAGCTTACCGGCGTGAATATGGAGGAGGCAAAGTCGAAGCTCTGCGAAGCGATCGACGCCAAATATCCCCGCACCGACGGCGAAGAGCCAACCCCGATTTCGTGATATTCATACTGGCTCCCTTGTGTAAAGAGAGCTGTCACGAAGTGACTGAGGGATTGACCTCACTTCGCTCAGACGATAAATATAGCTGATATCATCCGCCAGCGAATCGGTGTAAAATTACCGGCAGCAAACTCACATCGGCGCCCCTGAAAGGGGAGCTGGATTGGCGAAGCCAAGACTGAGGGGTTAGCTCGCTGATATAAATAAATGAATACAGTAGTGGCGGGTATCATCCGCCCGCCAAGTTTGAATAAAATCATTGGTGTGCGGCTTGTAGGGTGCGGCGACCCCGACGCACCGATGCCGCCTGAGCGGCACAAAATTTTCGCGCAAGCCCCACTCCAATCCGATATAATTACACCCGTAAATAACCCGAAAGGAATTGATATAAATGAAAGTTATTCTCACTCAGGATGTAAAAAGCCTCGGCAAGAAGGGCGAGCTCGTCAACGCTTCCGACGGCTACGCGAGAAACTTCCTCTTCCCGAGAAAGCTCGCCGTTGAAGCAAACGCTCAGGCGATGAACGAGCTGAAAAACCGCGAGTCCGCGGAGAAGTATAGGCTCGAAACCGAGCTCAAGAACGCCAAGGAAGTTGCCGCGAAGATAAACGGCAAGACCGTCAAACTCACCGCCAAAGCGGGTCAGGGCGGAAAAATCTTCGGCTCCGTTACCGCAAAGGAAGTCGCCGAGTCGATAAGCCGCCAGTTCGGCGTTTCGGTCGACAAGAGAAAGGTGTCCATGGAGGATATCAAGTCTTTCGGCACATTCAGCGCCGAAGTGAAGGTATATAACGGCGTCAACGCAACCGTCTATGTCAGCGTGGGCGAGGAATAATTGCTGAAAACCGGAGGATCTAACAAAAGTGGATGTGAATAACCTAACCCTGCCCGAGGGGTATCAGATGCCCTTCAGCCTTGAGGCGGAGCAGGCGGTGCTCGGATGCGTGCTGATGGATCCGAACTGTATGCCGCAGGTGCTGATCTATCTTCGCCCGGAGTATTTCTATCTCCCGCAGCACAAAGAGATTTTCTCCGTCATGGTGAGTCTCGATGCGCTCGGCAACAAGATTGATCCGCTCATTATTCTCGAAACGCTCAAGAATAACGGAACATATGACGAGGCGGCAGGCAAGAACTATCTGTTCCAGCTCGCTCAGAGCGTGCCGACCACTTCAAATGTCGAGTCATATGCAAAAATAGTGCGCGAAAAATATTTCATGCGCACCCTCATCACAGTCTCGCAGGAGACTATCGACAACGCCGTCGCCCAGACCGACAGCGCGGATATGCTCCTCGACGCGGCGGAGCAGAGGATATACGATATCCGCCAGGGCAAGACGAGCACAGGCCCGTCGAAGCTCAGCGATATAATAGTCAATCAGGTCTATGATACCCTGCAAAAATTGAGCTCCGAGGGCGCAGAAGCGTTCAAGGGAATCTCAACCGGCTACAGGGATCTTGACGATGTTATCGCCGGACTCAACAAATCCGACCTCATACTTATCGGCGCGCGCCCTGCAATGGGTAAAACGAGCTTCGCTCTGAACCTCGCGAGGAATGTCGCCGTTAAAGCGAAGAAAAAGATACTCTTCTTCTCGCTCGAAATGACGAAAGAGCAGCTCGCGCAGAGAGTGCTCTCCACCGAAGCGCGCGTGCTCAGCACAAAGATGAGAACCGGCCAGCTCGATACCGATGACTGGACCCGCCTCGGACTTGCTACCGCTTCGCTCAACGACTGCGAGCTGTATTTTGACGATACGAGCACGATAACCGTCGCCGAGATGAAAGCGCGCGCACGCAGACTCAAGAATGTCGATTGTATTATTATAGATTACCTCGGACTCATCCGCTCCGGCACAAAGGTCGAAAACCGCGTGCAGGAGGTCACCGAGATAACCCGAAGCCTCAAGCTCATGGCGAAGGATCTGAATATCCCCGTCATCTGCTGCGCCCAGCTCTCCAGAGGCACCGAGGCAGGGGAAAATCTCACCGTCCTCAGCTGTCCGATCTGCGTGAATCGGGCTCTATCGAGCAGGATGCGGATATAGTCCTCATGCTCTACCGTGAGGAATATTACAAGAACGAAAAAGACGACCCGGACGGCGACGATGAGCCCGCGCCCACCGCGCCCGTTGCCAACGAGGTCGAGGTCATTGTTGCCAAGAACAGACACGGTCCGACAAAGACCGTCGATTTCATCTGGGATGCGGATCACACTCTGTTCATGGGCGTGGAGAAGATTCAGAATGCTTGATAAAGCGCTCAGCGCCGTGGAAAAATATAATATGCTCAGCCCGGGAGCTGCGGTCATAGCCGCGGTCTCGGGCGGTGCCGATTCAATGGCAATGCTGCTCTTTCTTATGAAAATAAGCGAGCGGTATTCGCTGTCCCTGACCGTCGCCCATGTCAACCACGGGCTGCGCGGTGAGGAGGCGCGGCGCGACGAGGAATATGTGCGCTCCTTCTGCGAAAAGAACTCTCTTCGTTTTGAAGTCCTTCACGCCGATGTTGCAGCCCTTGCAAAACAGAGCGGGGAGACCTGCGAAGAGTGCGGGCGCAGAGTGCGCTATGAGTTCTTTGAATCAATAGACAAAAACGCGAAGATCGCAACCGCCCATACCGCGAGCGACAACGCCGAAACGATGCTCTTCAATCTCGCACGCGGCTCGTCGCTGAAAGGTCTGTGCGGCATACCGCCCGTTCGCGGGAATATTATAAGACCGCTGATATTCTGCACGAGAGAGGATATCGAAGCTTTTTGCCGCGAAAATTCTCTCGATTTTGTGACGGACAGCACTAATCTGACTCTCGATTACAGCCGCAATAAAATTCGCCATATCGCAGTCCCGGCGCTCAAGGAGATAAACTCCGCTTTTGAAGAGAACGCCTCGCATTTTTCTCAGAATGCAGCACTTGATGAGGATTTTCTTGAGGGCGAAACGGAGTCGCTTCTGGCGTCCGCCAAAAAAGACGGCGGGCTCTCCTGCGAAGCTCTGCTTTCGGCTCATCCGGCGATACGCCGCCGCGCTCTGCTCGGCGCTATTAAAAATGTATGCCCGAAGTCGGCGGACTTCAGGACCGTAAATGCAGTTGAAAATATTCTCCAAGGCGGCGGGAAAATTCAGCTGTCGCCAGATATTTTTGCCGTCTCGGACGGCGATATTATTCGCTTCAAAACTCCCGCAAAGATGAGCGAAGAGTGGTCCGAAGATGTCAAACCCGAGTGCATAAACGGTTCCGTATGCCATAACGGGCGCGTTTCAATTTGTCGGGTTAACAAAAAAGTTTTCTTTGATACACAAAAAATTCACAAAGATATGTTGGATTATTGCATTGATTGTGATAGAATAAATGGAAAAGTTCAAGTCGGGAGCCGCTGCGCGGGCGATAAACTGACCCTTGCAAAGCGCGGATGCACAAAAAGCCTGAAAAAACTTTTCAATGAGGCACATGTCCTGCCGGAGAGCCGCTGCGATGTCGCAGTGCTGCGCGACGAGTCGGGTGTGCTGTGGGTTGAGGGATTCGGCGCGGACAGACGATGCCGCGTCGGAAAAAACACTGAAAATGTGCTTATAATACGGAGGGAAAAGCAATGATAGAGGATATAGAGAGAGTATTGCTCAGCGAAGAGCAGATACATGAGATAGTCTCCCGCCTCGGCAGGCAGATAAGCGAGGACTACAAGGGCAAAAAGCTGCTCATGGTAAGCGTCCTTAAAGGCTCGGTCGTTTTCATGGCGGATCTCATGAGAGCGATAACGATACCCTGCGAGATAGACTTTATGGCGGTTTCGAGCTACGGCTCGGGAACCGAAAGCTCCGGCGAAGTCAAGATAATCAAAGACCTTGACAGACCCATCGAGGGCTACGATCTGCTTCTGGTCGAGGATATCCTCGATTCCGGCAAGACCCTCCATTACATATCCGAGATGCTCAGAGCGCGCAGACCCGCGAGCATAAAGATATGCACCTTCCTCGATAAACCCGAGCGCCGCATGATAAAGGATCTCAAGGCGGACTATGCGGGAACGGAAGTGCCCGACGAGTTCGTTGTCGGCTACGGTCTCGACTATGCGAGAAGTACCGCAACGTGCCTTTCCTCGGCGTGCTCAGCCGTTCGGTCTATGAGAAGTAAGAGCGGCTCATTCAAGAAAACTTCGGCAGTCATAGGAGTGATTTGACGTTTGAAAAATAACAAGAAAGACACCAACAGCGGCGCAAGAAAAGCGCTGGCATGGATACCGTATATTCTTATACCCGTCCTTATAATCTCCGGTGTTTCCCTCTATGCAAGACAGCAGAAGAAGGAAAAGCTTGAGTATTATCAGGTCGTGCAGTATTTTGACGACAAGAAGGTCACGGAATACGATCTGAATATGTCGAGCGGCGCGCTTGAATTCAAGCTCAAGGGCGACAACAAGGTATATACCTACACCGTCCCGAACGTCAGTATGTTCCAGGAGGACATACACAACGGCGTTATCGCATATAACAGAGCGCATCCGGACGCCCCGATAAAGGCGCAGTACGAGACCGGCTCGACCGGCGCACTGCTTCTCAATATCGTCCCGACGCTTCTCATGCTCGTCATTCTCGGCGTACTTCTGTTCTATATGTTCCGCAAGATGAACAACGCATGAACAACGAGAACAACCGCACCCTTTCGTTCGGCAAGGCGCGCGTCAAGCGTGCAAAGGACGAGAGCCGCAAGACGACGTTTGATGATGTCGCGGGCGCTGACGAAGAGAAAGAGGAGCTCAGCGAGATAGTCGATTTCCTCAAAGATCCCTCACATTTCAACAAGCTCGGCGCGAGAATACCGCGCGGCGTTCTGCTCGTCGGCCCTCCCGGTACAGGTAAAACTTTGCTTGCAAGGGCTGTCGCGGGCGAGGCTAACGTGCCTTTCTTCTCGATTTCCGGCTCGGATTTCGTCGAGATGTATGTCGGCGTCGGCGCTTCCCGTGTGCGCGACCTTTTCAATGAAGCAAAGAAAAATTCACCTTCGATAATCTTTATCGATGAGATAGACGCCGTCGGACGCCACAGAGGCGCAGGCATGGGCGGCGGACATGACGAGCGCGAGCAGACTTTGAACCAGCTGCTCGTCGAGATGGACGGCTTCGGTGCAAACGAGGGCGTTATAATCATCGCGGCGACCAACCGCCCCGATATCCTCGACCCCGCGCTTCTGCGTCCCGGCAGATTTGACCGTCAGGTGACCGTCGGCTATCCCGACTCAAAGGACGCGAGGCTATCCTCAAAGTCCACGCCAAGGGCAAGCCCCTCGGCCCCGATGTCGATCTTGCCACTATTGCAAAAACAACTATCGGATTTACCGGCGCAGACTCGAGAATCTGCTCAACGAAGCGGCTCTTCTCGCTGCGCGCCGCGATAAAAAAGCCATCACCATGACCGAGATAGAAGAGGCGATGATAAAGGTCGTCGCGGGCACCGAGAAGAAGAGCCACAAGATGACCGACAAGGAGAAGCGCCTGACTGCTTATCACGAGGCAGGCCACGCAGTCTCCGCCTATTATCTCGAGTATAACGACCCGGTTCATCAGGTCTCGATTGTCCCGAGAGGTCAGATGGGCGGATACACAATGTATCTCCCGACCGAGGATAAGAGCTATCATTCAAAGAACGAGATGCTCGATAATCTTGTCAGCCTGCTCGGCGGCAGAGTTGCCGAAGCGCTGATAATCGGCGATGTCTCGACCGGCGCGTCGAACGATATCGAGCGCGCTACGGATATCGCACGCAAGATGGTCACGAAGTACGGCATGAGCGAGAAGCTCGGCCCGATAACCTTCGGCTCGGGCAACGACGAAGTGTTTCTCGGCAGAGATTATTCTCACCTGAAGAACTATTCCGAGGAGACCGCCGCAGAGATCGATGAGGAAATCAACCGCATCATCACCACGGCTTACGGCAGAACCGAGGACATCCTCAAAGAGCATATCGACAGGCTCCACGCAGTCGCAGGCGCGCTTATTGAGCGCGAGAAGATAAGCGGCGAGGAGTTTGAGACGATAATGCACGGCGGGACTCTTGATCCGCTCAGTGCACAGAGTGATGACAGCAAACCTGCTGAAGTGCCGGAGCAGTCCGACGCTCAGAACAATGAGGAGGCAGACGGAAATGAGAAAGAATCTGAGTAAGATGTTTTTCGGAATAGCGGTCGTTGCCGCGGGAATCATATTCCTCGGCTCGGCGTTCGGCTTCTGGGAGATTAGCGAGTTGAGCGGCTGGTGGACTGTGTTCATTATTGTCCCCGCTATCGGCAGCATGATAGCCTCGGGTCTTGACCTGCTCAATGTCGCGGCTTTCGCGGTCGGCGTGTGGCTGCTGATCAAGTGCAACCCCCAGTGGTACCCGCAGAGCGCATGAACCATTTCGCTATCGCTATCGCGCTTGTCACGGTCGGCTTCTGGCTGATATTCAGCACCGTCAAGACGAAGAAGCTCAAAAAGCATCTCGATGACAACAGCGGACCCATTTCGCAGGAGAGCAAGCCCACTTATACAGCGGTCTGCTCGGGCGGCGTTTATAAGAACACGACCGGCAACCTGCTCGGCGCTCATTGCTTCGCTATCCTCGGCGGTCTTGAAGTTGATCTGAGCGAGGCGCAGATAAACGAAGAGATAACGATAAGCGTCACCTCGATTCTCGCGGAGTCGATATCTATCTGCCCGAGAATGTCAGAGTTGAGTGCTCGGACGGCGCGAGCCTGCTCGGCGGCATCGACAACAAGATGCCCGCGAATAATGACCTGTCTCAGCCGCTCGTCCATATCAAGCATTTCAATGTCCTCGGCGGCACTGATGTTATGACAAGAGTCCATAAAAACGCATAAATGATTTCGCGCCCGGATAATTATTTCCGGGCGTGTTTTATACGGTGAAAAGATGAAAGAACGCAAATTTATAAAACTGCCGCCCGAAAAAGCCCCGCAGATGTTTGACCTTGTTCTCGAACGGATGAAGTGGATGGACAAAAAGGGGATAGAGCAGTGGAATGTCATGGGCTATGACGAAGTCTATCCGCTGTCATACTATGAGCAAAAATGCAGCGAGGGTCGAGCCTTTGCGCTTGAAAATAAAGACGGAGCGATACTCTGCGCCGCTGTGCTTCTTGAAAACGACAGCCGTTGGAGCGACGACGCCCCCGCAATCTATGTCCATAACCTCGTCTCAAAAGTCGGCGCGGGCGATGCGGGCGCGGAATTTCTGCGCCGCGCAGGGGAGTATGCCCTGAGTATAAACAAAGAATATCTCCGCCTCGACTCGTCCGAAAATAACGAACCGCTCGCAAAATATTACGAAAACCTGGGCTTCGTTCCTGACGGAACCTGCACTGACGGACCGTATAAAGGCGTTCGCCGCGAGAAGAAGTTGAAATAACAGAATCTGCACAATTTTATTGCAACACACTTGTAGGGTGCGGCGACCTCGACGCACCGTGCCGCATAAGCGGCACAAAAGCCTGTCACTGCTAATTTTGCAAGCAAATTTTTGTCACAATATATAATCTTATTTCGGCTCCCTTATGTAAAGTGAACCGGCTCGGCGAAGCGAGACTGAGGGATTGCAGCACAGAACCAACTGAAATCAATAACGCCCCCTTTCCCACTGCACAAACAAAATAACCGGCAGTCACAACACATCATCCGTTGTGACTGCTTCGTTTTGTCTCTACCGCCACCCATTTGTCTGCCGCGCACAAAAATACACGCTTTGGGTCTCTCTGAATTTACACTTTGTTTTCATCATTTGTTTGACATGCGGCGCATTTTGAATTACAATAAATAGATAGCGAGCAGGCTGGGCAGCTGCGGGGATCTTTTTATAAGATCAATGAGGAAAGTCCGAGCTTCACAGAGCAGGATAACGGCTAACGGCCGCCGAGGGTGACCTTAGGGAAAGTGCAACAGAGATATACCGCCCGCTTTGCGGGTAAGGGTGGAAAGGCGAGGTAAGAGCTCACCGGCGTGCGGGGAACCGCATTGCCCTGCAAACCCTATCCGGAGCAACACCGACCGGAGAGGAGCGAAAGCTCCGCGCTTGCTCGGCGTAATTCTCTCCGACAGGTGGCTTGAGCGTATCGGCAACGGTGCGCCTAGACAGATAGTTGCCTTAAAAGACAAAACTCGGCTTACAGGCCTGCTCGCTTATCCGGTTTATTCTATATGTAACCCGCCGTGTGTCCCCGGCATATGATGTGCTGAGGTGATATCAATGTCGGACGGAGTGCTTCTCGGCATCTTTGCGTCGTTCGTGCTCATCGGCGTGGTCAGCATATCGTATTACATACTGCTGAAAATTCTGCACCCGCGCTCAAACGGCAGATATATCGTCGTTATCCCCGCGAGGGCGGGAATGACCGATGTCGCGGGGAAGGGTTATGCCAAAGGCTTCGCAGCGGAATGCTCGGCGATAAAGAAGCCGTTGTGATTCTCGATCTCGGTATGGACGAAAAACAGATCGAAGAGTGCAGAAGAATGTGCAGAAGCTGCGAGGGGCTTTATCTCTGCTCCCCCGGCGAATTTGAAAAGTCGTTTCCCGAAAGGATATATAAATGGAGGAACATGAGAGGATACGCATAAGCGGCGTGATAAACGATGTGACCTTTGCGAATCCCGAAAACGGGTTCACGGTTCTCGAACTCGAAAGCGGCGATGAGCTGATAACCGCAGTCGGCGTCATGCCCGAGCTCAAAGCCGGTGAGTTACTTGAACTCTCCGGCTATTGGGATTTTCATGCCTCCTTCGGCCGCCAGTTCAGGGTCGAGCTGTGCGAGCATAAAATGCCCGCGTCCGCCGGCGATATCCTCCGATATCTCGCAGCAGGCGGAGTCAAGGGCATCGGCTCGAAGCTCGCGGTCAAAATAGTTGACAAGTTCGGCGAGAATACTCTTGATATAATCGAAAACGACCCCGAGCGTCTTGCGCAGATTCGCGGCATATCGCCCGAAAAGGCGAAGCAGATCAGCGCGGATTTCAAGCGCCAGTTCGCCGTGCGCGAAATTATGATATCGCTCGAAAAATACGGCATGACGACCGCCGAATGTGTCAAAGCTTTCAATGCGTTCGGCGTGCGCGCCGCAGATATAATCAAGCGAAACCCCTATGCGCTGTGCGGCGAGGGAGTCGGCTTCAGCTTCGAGCGAGCCGAGTTCATCGCGGATCAGCTCCCCGACCCGCCCGATAACGGGTATCGCCTACAGGCGGGCGTTTTGCATGTCATGAGCCACAACCTCTCGAACGGACACACCTGCATCCCGCGCGAGAAGATGTTCGCCCCGTGTGCCGAGCTGCTCTCAACGAACGAGGACACGGTCGATATAACAATCGACGAATTGATAGGTTCGGGCAGGCTCGTCAGCGAGTTTATCGATAACCGTGAGTTCT
>ENA-OQCP01000109-OQCP01000109.1-human-gut-metagenome-genome-assembly--contig:-NODE-109-length-31697-cov-8.254039_pt1 | contig 31697 bp, 34 predicted proteins | sample MGYA00242760_ERZ504583 | MGnify/ENA primary metagenome ERZ504583 (study PRJEB26092, sample SAMD00036308) | human gut metagenome | host: Homo sapiens | study: EMG produced TPA metagenomics assembly of...
TTGATATATTTCAAGGGCGTAATCAGACTGTTTTATGCTTGTTTCCTAGCTTCACAAAAATGCTTTCAGATGTTACAATCAAATAAAGATATGAGGAAAAAAATATCAAAAGAATACCAAAGAAAGCTGGGGTGAATGTTATGGAGGTCAAGAGTATTCTGATAAAGGATACAACCAGAGAGGAAAGAAAACAGATTGTGGAAGAATCTTTTGGAAATATATCTGCAAGCTGTGATGGCTGTATGGCGGGACTGGCTGAGATGTATCAGGAATATATTGATGGCACGAAGGAAATCCGCGATATTAACATGGAGTTTAACCGAATCAAGTAAGTCCCCTGTTTCGATTGCGAAAAGCAATAAGCAGTGGGTGGGGACTTGCTTGTATCAGGAGGAGTGCAAGCTCCTTCTGATAAACTGCGAAGCAGTTATTCGGTTATGAGCAAGTAGCGAAGCGGATTGCGAATATCCGCTTGACTGTACATTATATACGGGAAGATTTGGATGAGAAATCAAAGAGAAGCTGCCCGATGTAGATAAAACAACTATATGGGAAACTTACAGATTCCGAATGTGCAGAAAATAACAAAATAACAGGAGAAGGATAATAAAATGAGTACAAACAATATGAATAGATTTGAATTTAGAAGTATCAGACCGGAGGAGACACAGCAGGCGATAGAGATCGAGCAGATATGCTTCCCGCCAAATGAGGCATGTTCCCCGAAAAGTCTGACAGAGAGAATAAAGCAACAGCAGAAACATTTCTGGTAGCTGAGGATAAGGAAACCGGAAAGCTGGCTGCATTTCTTAATGGAGTTCCTACAGATGAGGATGCTTTCAGAGATGAATTCTTCACAGATATTTCTCTGATAAATCCGGAAGGAAAAAATATTATGCTTCTGGCCTGGATGTTCGTCCGGAATATCGTATGCAGGGACTGGGACGTGAACTGGTATCCCGATACTGCCAGAAGGAAGCACAAAAAGGACGAAAGAAACTTTTCCTCACCTGTCTGGATAAAAAAGTGAAGATGTATGAGAAATTCGGCTTTACAGATCTGGGTCAGGCAAATTCCACCTGGGGCGGAGAAGCCTGGCATGCCATGAGCATCGAGATTGGAAGATAATTAACGAGCAGAACAGACAGGAGAGTGTACAATGAGCCTATACGCAATCGGTGATTTTCATCTTTCGTTTACAGTCAATAAACCTATGGATGTATTTGATAAAAGATGGAAGAACCATGTAGTTAAGATTGAGAAGTACTGGAAGAAGAGAGTAACAGAGAATGATACAGTAGTGATAACAGGAGATCATTCCTGGGGGAGAGATCTTGCAGAGTGTCAGGCGGATCTGGATTTTATTATGGCTCTGCCGGGCAGGAAGATTCTGCTTCGGGGAAATCACGATATGTTCTGGGATGCGAAGAAAACAGAAAATCTGAATGAGATGTTCAGAGGAAAGCTGGAATTTTTGCAGAATAATTTTTATACATATGAGGATTATGCACTGGTGGGAACCAAAGGCTACTGTTATGAAGGAAAAGACAGCTATGAGCATTTTCTGAAGATCCGAGAGCGGGAGTTGGGGCGGCTGCGCTGCTCTTTTGAAGCGGCGAAGGCAGCAGGATATGAGAAGTTTATCATGTTTCTTCATTATCCACCTACAAGTATTGGAGAGATGGAGAGTCCGTTTACCCTGATGGCACAGGAATTTGGCGCCGAGAAGGTGATCTATTCTCACTGTCATGGAGAGAAGCGGTATGATGACAGCTTTAAAGGCTATGTGGATGGAATAGAGTACAAGCTGGTGTCAGGAGATTATCTGGACTTTAAACCGGAGCTGGTTTTACGCTAATTATATTGTCTGGAAAAAATCCCTGGGAAGTATTATACTTTTCAGGATGATTTTATGTGCTTTGAGAGAAAATATCTCCGGGGAGAAATGAGAAAATGAAGATTTACTACAGAGAGAAATCTGGCGGGATTGAAATTCTGCGGTGTTTTGGAATAGAGGGCAGAGTTGAGATTCCGGGAATGATAGATGGCAAATTGGTAATTAGTGCAGCACCGTATGCATTTTCCAGCCATATGGATGAGAAGGAAGACCTGAAAAATGCCAGTCTGTGGGAAGTGTCAGATGGTCTTGAGTTTGGCAGAGAAGAGCATGTTCTGGCAGGAAATGACGTGGAGGAGATTGTTTTTCCTTACACTTTAAAAGAGATTGGACGATATATTTTTTATGGCTGCGGGAATCTGAAAAAGCTGGAGTTTTCTGACAGCCTGATGCAGATAGGCTGTGGTGCATTTACAGGCTGCCATGCATTGGAGAAGCTGACTGTTCATATGAGACAGGGAAAGAAGTCAGGCGTTAAGGAAATGCTGGGCGAGATGTGGCAGAGGATAGATGTAAACTTTCTTTATGAGTATGAAGAAGCCAGACTTGTATTTCCGGAGCATTATGATGAGGCGGTTGAGAACACTCCGGCGCGTATTTTGTATACGGAATATCATGGATCAGGCAGTAATTACAGGCAGTGTTTTTATGATAAGGAGCTGAATTATCAGGAATATGACAGGCTTTTTGAAATGGCGGTAGCCATGGATAAGCTGGAAGTTCTGGTTGATATGTCATTTGGCAGACTGGAGTTTCCTTATGAACTGACCGGGAAAGCCAGGGAGAATTACAGGGAATATATCCGTAAGAATCTGGGAGATATTGCAGAATATCTGGTAAAACAGGAGGATATGCACAGATTGGAAGTGATATCCTCGCAAAAACTCTGGACACTGGAAGGAATTGATTCTGCGTTAGATTGTGCATCTAAGAGAAAAGAAACGGAAGTATCCGCATTTTTGATGAATGAAAGAGCAAATCTGGTGGATAATACGGCAGGAAGTGAACGTATAGATGTGGATAAGCTGCAAAATAGTCAGGAAGCTGACAGGACAGAGCAGGGGAAAAATGAACAATCACAAACTACAGAAAAATCTTTGAATAGAAGAACTATACTAAGAAAAAAGAGGTTTGAACTGTGATAGATATAGAGGAAAATAATGATGCAGCCAGAGGATAAAATACAGGAAATAGCAGAAAGAGCAGAGCGTTTGCAGGAAATCGGCAGCAGTATTCTCAGGGTTGCGCGGGATGAATTATATCTGGGAATGCGGTTTTTGGATGTGGCGCTGAGCAGTTTTTCTTATCAGATGGATGGTCAGGTCCATGGATTTGGAACGGATGGAAGAGTGATGTATTTCCAGCCGCAGATGCTGGGAGGCTTATATAGAGAGAACAGGATTCTGGTGAACAGAGGATATCTGCATATGGTATTCCACTGTATTTTCCGGCATTTTGCATGGAGCGGTACAGAAGGTAAGAAGAGGGCTGACGATGGAATCACAATCCAGGAACGTATGCGTGATCTGAGTTGTGACATTGCAGTGGAGCATATGATAGATGGAATGAACTATCGGAGTATCCGTTTCTCACGCAGTCTTCTGCGAAGGGAAACCTACCGTCTCCTTGAAAAAGAGGGAAAAACCCTCAACGCACAGAGAGTATATAAAATATTGTCAGAATGGAATCTGAACGAAAAGGATCTTACAAATCTGGAACAGGAATTTCGCACAGATGACCACAGATACTGGGAAAGTAAGAAACCGGATCAGAAACCGAATCCCATGCTCAGCCGCAAATGGGGGAGATCAATGATGGAATCGAGACGGATCTGGAAACCTTTTCCCAGGAGGCAGGTGAGCGGGACGGAGATTTCCTGGAGCAGATAAAAACAGAGAACAGAAGCCGGTATGATTACAGAGAATTTCTGCGGAAATTTGCAGTTTTTCATGAAGAACTGGCAGTGGATGATGACAGTTTTGATTACAATTTCTATACCTATGGTCTGCGTCTCTATGGAAACATGCCGCTGATCGAACCACTGGAATCCAGAGAAGTTAAGAAGATAGAGGAATTTGTGATCGTCATCGATACCTCCATGTCCTGTTCAGGAGAACTGGTGAGAAAGTTTCTGGAGGAACCTACGGTGTACTTAGTGAGAGTGAGAGCTTTTTTACAAAAATAAATGTGCACATCATTCAGTGTGATGAGAAAGTCCACACAGATAAAAAGATTACTTCTCAGAAAGAAATGAAAGACTATATGGAACATCTGGAACTGTATGGAGATGGCGGAACAGATTTCAGGCCTGCATTTGAATGGGTGGATAAACTGTTGGAACAGCATGAATTTCATAACCTGAAAGGGATGATCTATTTTACAGACGGATTCGGAATTTACCCGAAGAAAATGCCGTCATATAAGACTGCGTTTGTGTTTATGCAGGATAATTACAGAGATGTGGATGTACCGGTATGGGCCATGAAACTGATTTTGGATGAGGATGATTTTGAGACGCCAGACAGGTAATGAAATAAAAAACTGAGTAAAAGTAAGAAGTGTTCAGCAGGAAAGGATTTATATTATGGATATAAAGCGAGCAAAACAGGAGATAAAGGACTCAATAGAAGCATACCTTGCGAAGGATGAATTTGGAGAATATCTGATCCCGGCCATACGCCAGAGACCAATTCTCCTTATGGGGGCACCGGGTATTGGAAAGACGCAGATTATGGAACAGATCGCCAGGGAATGTAAGGTAGGTCTGGTATCTTATACTATCACCCATCACACCCGCCAGAGTGCAGTAGGACTGCCGTTTATCAAAGAGAAAACCTTTGGTCAGGAGACTTTTTCTGTCACAGAATATACTATGAGTGAGATTATTGCCTCTGTCTATGAAAAGATGGAAAAAACAGGTCTCAGAGAAGGAATTCTTTTTATTGATGAGATCAACTGCGTATCAGAGACCCTGGCGCCTATGATGCTGCAGTTTCTTCAGGGAAAGACATTTGGCAATCAGAAAGTACCGGAAGGATGGGTGATCGTGACAGCAGGAAACCCGCCGGAATACAATAAATCTGTCCGCGAATTTGACGTAGTAACCCTTGACAGAATCAAGAGGATTGATGTGCAGCCGGATTTTGAAGTGTGGAAAGAATATGCCTATGAGCAGGGAATCCATCCGGCTGTGATCTCTTATCTGGAGCTTCGCAGAAGAATTTCTACAGAATGGAGAACACAGTAGACGGACGGATTTTTGCCACTGCCAGAGGCTGGAAGATCTTTCAAGGCTGATACAGGTATATGAAACACTGGATAAAGAAGTGGACAGAGAGGTGGTATATCAGTATATCCAGCATCCAATGATCGCAAAAGATTTTGCCGCATATCTGGCATTATACAATAAGTATAAGACAGACTATGCAGTGGAGGATCTGCTTCAGGGTAAATGGACACCCATCATTCTGGGTAAGATCCGCAATGCTTCACTGGATGAGCATCTGAGTATTGTTGGTCTGCTGAACGGAAAGCTCAGCCAGTTATTTGCAGACTGTTATTTTATGGATGCCTATGTGACAAAGCTCTATGGTTACATGACAGAATACAGAGATAACCTTCCGGAAATGACGCTGGAATCCATTTATAAAAAGGCAGAAAATGATTTTCAGACTGAAAAAAAATCTGAGCTTCTCACTAAAAATGAAGAAAAAGTATTTATCCGTACAGTGGATTTTCTTGAGAAATTATGGATAGAACTGAGGGGAGAAACTGGTTCTGAAGATAAAACAGAGAATAATAAAGCTGTTGAAATTTCAGAAAAAGATACCTATGAGCGGGCAAAAACAGCTTTTGCAACGGAGGCTGACAGTCTGGAAACTCAGACAGAATATATCTCTCAGACGCTTCAGAATGTTTTTGATTTTATGGAAGCTGCCTTTGGTGACAGTCAGGAAATGGTAGCTTTTATCACAGAACTGAATGCCAATTATTACAGTCTCTGGTTTATCCGTGAGAATGGTTCTGACCAGTATTACCGTCACAACAAGGGACTACTGTTTGATGACAGACAGAAACTGATCCTGGGACAAATGGAGGAACTGGAGAACACGATGAAGCGGGGACTAAAAAATTAATTTTTATGCCAATTAGCATTGGATTTTCAGATAAATCGTGGTATGCTGATGAATAGAATTATGATTTGAGTGAAAAATATCAGGAATGCAGGCGTATTTGACTGTGCAGCAGTAGAACGATATGGAATCACTAGAAAAAACGAGGAGGAATATAAAATGGAATTAGAAGTATTAAGAAAAGATATGGTTGCAGCTATGAAAGCCAAAGATAAAGTAACAAAAGAAGCAGTCTCCTCTCTGATCTCTGCGGTAAAGAAGGTAGCGATCGATGAGGGATGCCGTGATGAGATTAAGAGTGATCTGGTGGACAGAGTTATTCTGAAAGAGTTGAAAACTGTAAAAGAACAGCTGGATACCTGTCCGGAGAGCCGCGAGGATCTGAAGGCTGAATACCAGGCAAGATATGATGTAATTGCCAAATATGCGCCAAAACAGATGGATGCAGCAGAGGTAAAAGCATATCTGGAAGAAAAATTTGCAGATGTGATCGCGACGAAAAATAAGGGTCAGATCATGAAGGCTGTTATGGCTGATATGAAGGGAAAAGCAGACGGAAAGGTGATCAATCAGGTTGTGGCAGAGCTCTGCAAATAGTATGTGAAGAATAGGATCATCCAGCAGATTTGGTATGCAGAAAGCTGGATAGTTATCAAAATAGCCGCAGTATGCTGGAATGTCCGGATACTGCGGTATTTTATTAGGAGGTGAATATATATATGGAGTTTCAGCATGACTGATCATTCCTAATGAGGGATTTCCGTTTAAGGTTTTTCTTTTTGAAGGAGGAAATGGCAATTATGTGCGTGAGAAGCACTGGCATACGTCTGTAGAGATTTTTGCTGTGATGGAGGGGCGCCTGGATTTTTTTGTAAATAAGGATGAATATCCGCTGAAAGCTGGAGAGCAGATAATCATTAATTCCAATGAGATCCACTCTATCCATGCTGTGGAGAAAAATAAAACAGTAGTTCTGCAGATTCCTCTGAAACAGTTTGAGAATTATTTTACTGCCCAGAGATATATCCGGTTTCGGGGGCAGGAGGAGCTGGTGGATAAGAAACTGGCTTCTTTGCTTCGTAAATTATATCATGTGTATTCCGAGCGGAAAATTGGATATGAGTTCCGGACAATTTCTATTTTTTACGAGATCATGTATATCATGGTGAAGGATTACCGTGTGACAGAGACCAGGGAGAAGGACATCCGACACAGCCGCCGTCTGGATGCATTGTCAAAAATCACCACATATATGCGTGAACATTACAGGGAGGAACTGAAGCTTTCTGATGTGGCGGCTACTTTTGGATACTCGGATGCATATTTGTCGCGAATGTTCCAAAAATATGCAAAAATAAACTATAAAACCTATCTGCAGGATATTCGTATGGCATATGCGTACAGAGATTTGCTGAATACAGACCATACGATTAGTCAGATTGCACTAGATAATGGATTCTGCAGCAGCAGGGGTTTTTCCGGGGAATTTCAGAAAAGATATGGTGTACTTCCAAGTGAGATGCGAAAACAGATAAATGAAAAAGGTCAAAAAAACGCTATAGATTAGACAAGAAAACTGGCGAAAAGTACCATTTATTCTGATATATTCTAAGCACAGTCAAGAAAACGTAATATCTACAGAATATAAGGAGGTTTTTGAAGTGAAAATTCAGAATGTAACAGATGCTTCCTTCCGTAAATATGGAAAGGTGCTTGAAGGGTATGACTTCAGTGCTCTTCTCAAAGAAATGAAACATACACCGGTTCCGGATGATGTGGTTTATGTACCATCTGTTGAGGAGCTGGAAGCTCTGGATGTAGCAAAAGCACTGCAGAATAAAGGATTTGGCGGAATCCCGATCGAAATTGGATACTGCAACGGACATAATAAGAAATTAAATGCAGTAGAATATCACCGCAGTTCAGAGATCAATGTAGCGGTAACAGATCTGGTGCTGCTTATCGGAAGCCAGCAGGATATCACAGATGATTTTACATATGATACTTCTAAGATCGAAGCATTCCTGGTACCTGCAGGAACAGGTATTGAAGTATATGCAACTACACTTCATTATGCGCCATGCAATGTACAGGATGGCGGTTTCCAGTGTGTAGTCGTACTTCCGGCAGGAACCAATACAGATTTTACATTTGAGACAGCTAAGACAGGCGAGGACAGCCTGCTGACAGCTAAGAACAAATGGCTCATTGCACATGAAGATGCGGCAATCGAGGGTGCAGTAAACGGACTTCGTGGAGAGAATATCACCATTGACTGAGCTGCTCGGAATCTGTGGCAGCAGAGTATCAGAATATAGTAAATGAATAACAAAATCATATAAATGAATAACAAAATCATATAAATACGTATCAAATATGGAGGAATTTATATTATGAACAATATACCAGTAGTAAAACTTGGATTAATTGCAGTAAGCCGTGACTGTTTTCCGATTCAGCTTTCTGAGAAGAGACGTGCAGCAATCAAGGAAACTTATAAAGGTGAACTTTATGAATGTCCTGTAACTGTTGAGAATGAAAAGGATATGGAGAAAGCTCTTGAAGATGTAAACAAAGCAGAGTGTAATGCGCTGGTTGTTTTCCTTGGAAACTTCGGACCTGAAACTCCTGAAACTCTGATCGCAGAGAGATTTGACGGACCTTGCATGTATGTAGCAGCAGCAGAAGGTGACGGCGATATGATCAACGGCAGAGGTGATGCTTACTGTGGTATGCTTAACTGCTCCTACAACTTAAAAATGCGTCATCTGAAAGCATATATTCCGGAATATCCTGTTGGAACAGCAGATGATATTGCAAAGATGATCGCTGATTTCGTACCGGTTGCACGTGCAGTCATCGGTGTCAGCAATCTTAAGATCATTACTTTCGGACCACGTCCACAGGACTTCTTCGCATGCAACGCACCTATTAAAGGCCTCTATGAGCTGGGTGTTGAGATTGAAGAGAACTCAGAGCTTGATCTTCTTGTTTCTTTCAAAGAGCATGAAAATGATCCTCGTATCCCGGAAGTTTGTGCAGATATGGCAAAAGAGATGGGCGAAGGCAAATATTATGCTGACCTTAATGTGAAAATGGCACAGTTTGAGCTTACACTTCTTGACTGGGCAGAGGCTCATAAGGGAGCAAGAAAATACGTTGCATTTGCTGACAAATGTTGGCCTGCATTCCCGTCACAGTTTGGATTTGAACCTTGCTATGTAAATAGCCGTCTGGTTCCAGAGGAATTCCGGTATCCTGTGAGGTTGATATCTACGGAGCACTCAGCGAGTACATCGGACTTTGCATTTCCAATGATGCAGTTACACTGCTTGATATCAACAACTCTGTTCCACAGTATATCTATGATGAAGATATTAAAGGAAAATACGATTATAAGCTTACTGATACATTTATGGGATTCCATTGTGGAAATACTCCTGCATGCAAGATGTGTGATTCCAGAGCTGTTAAATATCAGCTGATCCAGCACAGACTTCTTGAGCCGGCAGGATCTGAACCAGACTTCACAAGAGGAACTCTTGAAGGTGATATCGCTGCATCTGACATTACATTCTATCGTTTACAGTGCAATTCCGAGGGCGAGCTGGTTTCTTATGTTGCAGAAGGTGAAGTACTGGATGTACCTACAAGATCATTCGGTGGTATCGGTATTTTCGCAATCAAAGAAATGGGAAGATTCTACCGTCACGTACTGATCGAGGGCAACTATCCGCATCATGGAGCAGTTATGTTTGGACATTACGGAAAAGCATTCTATGAGGTAGTGAAATTCCTTGGACTGGATGTTAAGAAGATTGGATACAACCAGCCGGCAGGTGTAAGATATCCGACAGAGAATCCATGGGGTTAATGAGAAATCAGTAAAACGGGTTATTAATGTTCATGTGATGTGAATGAATCTGAATACAGAATAAATAAACTGACACTATATTAAAGGCATCCCGGGGCTTTGCTCTGGGATGTATTAGATTAGAAATAGAAAAGGAGCGCACTTATGTATTATATCGGTATTGATCTTGGTACTTCCGCTGTAAAACTTCTTCTTATGGAAGAATCAGGAAAAATCTGTAACATCGTATCCAGAGAATATCCATTATTCTTCCCACATCCGGGCTGGTCTGAGCAGAAACCGGAGGACTGGTTCATACAGAGCATGGAAGGCATGAAAGAACTGACAAAGGATATTGACAGAACTCAAGTAGCAGGAATTGGTTTTGGTGGCCAGATGCATGGCCTTGTAACTCTTGACAAAGATGATAATGTAATCCGTCCTGCAATCCTCTGGAATGACGGACGTACAGGCGAAGAGACAGAATATCTGAATACAGTGATCGGAAAAGACAAACTTTCACAGTATACAGCAAATATTGCTTTCGCAGGCTTCACAGCACCGAAGATCCTCTGGATGCAGAAAAATGAGCCTGAGAACTTTAAGAAGGTAGTAAAGATTATGCTTCCTAAGGATTATCTGGCATATCGTCTGTCCGGTTCTTTTTGTACAGATGTTTCTGATGCTTCCGGTATGCTTCTTCTTGATGTGAAGAACCGCTGCTGGTCAAAAGAAATGCTGGAGATCTGTGGAATCACAGAAGAGCAGCTTCCGAAACTGTATGAGAGTTGGGAAGTAGTAGGAACTCTGAAACCTGAGATTGCGAAAGAACTTGGATTCAGTGAGAATGTAAAAGTTGTTGCAGGTGCAGGTGACAATGCGGCAGCTGCTGTAGGAACAGGTACAGTTGGTGACGGTCAGTGTAATATTTCTCTTGGAACATCCGGAACTGTGTTTATTTCCAGTAAAAACTTGGTGTGGACGAAAATAACGCACTTCATTCTTTCTGTCATGCAGATGGAAGCTATCATCTGATGGGATGCATGCTCAGCGCAGCTTCCTGTAACAAATGGTGGGCAGAGGAGATTCTTCAGACAAAGGATTTCGCAGCAGAGCAGGCTCCAATTCAGAAGCTGGGAGAGAATCATGTATTCTTCCTTCCATATTTGATGGGAGAACGTTCACCTCATAATAATCCTGATGCAAGAGGTGTATTCTTCGGAATGTCCATGGACAGCACAAGAGCAGACATGACACAGGCTGTTCTGGAAGGTGTTGCCTTTGGTCTTCGTGATTCCCTGGAAGTTGCAAGAAACCTTGGAATCAAGATTGAGAGAACCAAGATCTGCGGTGGTGGAGCTAAGAGCCACTGTGGAAGAAGATCATTGCAAACGTTATGAACCTGAAGGTTGATGTTCTGGAGAACGAAGAAGGACCGTCCATGGGTGGAGCTATGCTGGCAGCAGTAGGCTGTGGTGCTTACCCGGATGTAGAAACCATCGGTAAGAAATTTGCCAAAGTTGTTGATACGGTAGAACCGGATCCTGAACTGGTTGCAAAATATGAAGAGAGATATCAGAAGTTCAGAACTCTGTATCCGGCGATGAAGCCATTGTTCTAATCGAATATCTGCCTGACATACTGGGGTTGTGTGCTTATTTAGCACAACAACCCCATTTTGACGTACATCTGATGATAACCAATCACCATAACCTATTTGATTATGACATATCAGGAAAAGGGCAGCTTCAGGAATTCTTCCATGGCTCTGCTGATATAGCGGCCTTTCTTCCAGTAAAAAAACACAGTGCGTTTACTGCTCTGACCGGGCAGCTTATAAAAAACAAGTTCTGAATTTGTTGGAACTCTGGAGAGCAGAAGATCCCCGATGAAAGTGATACCCATTCCCAAACATGCAATATTATAGGCAGTCATCTGCTGATCCAGGCGAAATACTACAGAAGGCGAAAAGTGATTTTCCTGACAAATGGTAAGTGCACGCTTACCGGTATCATTATCTGAACGAAGAATAATAAATGGTTCGTTCTCGAATTTGTTTAATGGAACAGAAGGAATATGAGAAGAACGGAACTGCCCGTTCCGGATTTCCTCAATAGGAATCTGATATTCCTGCAGTCTGGTATTTACTGAATAATTTTTGGGAACCGCTAGAAGAAGTTGTTCTTTCTGGTAGATATAATGTTCAAAAATCTGGTTATCCAGAATACAGTTATCAATTACCAGATCTAACTTTCCGGCCTGGAGAAACTGGGATAGCTTTGCTGTACTTTCTTCTACAAGAGAAATTTGAACATGGGGGAATTTTTGGGAAAAATCAGCAATAAGGGGAGGCAGAATCCACGAAGAAAAAAAGTTACTGCCACCTACATTAAGAGTTCCTGTTTTGAGATTTCCCAGATCCAGTAGGTAGTTTTCGAGATTATTTTCAATATCCATGACTTTTTCAACAGCCTGTATATAATGTTTTCCAACTTCAGTTAACTGCAAAGGTTTGGTACTTCGATCAAAAATAGGATAGCCAATACGGTTTTCCACACGTTTTACATTGGCGCTTAAAGAAGGCTGCGAAATGAAAAGAGCAGCAGCAGCTTTGGAAAAGCTTTTTTCCTTGTAGACCTCATAGATGTATTCCATTCCCTGAAACATATAAACTCCTCCGATATATAATTTAAACACTATATATTTTATAAAAATATATGTATTTGATTATATTATAGCAGAGATATATAATGAGGGCAAATACATGGGAGGGCGAATAACTATGAAAAAAACAGACTATCGTGTAGAAAGGGATTCTATTGGTGTAAAGGATATTCCGGAAGATGTATATTATGGAGTACAATCCTTACGTGCGGCTGAAAATTTTCACATTACGGGGCTGAATATGCATCCGGAAATTATTAACAGTCTTGCATACATAAAAAAAGCAGCAGCGATAACCAATTGTGAGGTGGGGCTTCTTGAGAAGAAAAAAGCACAGGCGATTGTCCAGGCATGTGATGAAATTGTTTCAGGAAAATTCCATAATGAATTTATTGTGGATCCTGTTCAGGGAGGAGCTGGCACATCTTTAAATATGAATGCCAATGAAGTAATTGCAAATCGCGCGATTGAGATACTGGGAGGAAAAAAGGGCGATTATACAATTATAAATCCTAACGATGATGTGAATTGTGGACAGTCTACCAATGACGTGATTCCTACTGCCGGTAAAATGACTTCTCTTCGTTTGTTGCAGAATCTGAAAAAACAGCTTCTTCGCCTCTATGATGCTCTTAATGAAAAAGCTACAGAGTTTGATCACATAATAAAAATGGGGCGTACACAGATGCAGGATGCAGTACCAATTCGTCTGGGACAGGAATTTAAGGCATATTCGGTAGCAATCATGCGTGATATCCACAGAATGGATAAAGCAATGGATGAAATGCGGACTCTTAATATGGGAGGTACTGCTATTGGAACAGGAATTAATGCAGATGAAGGTTATCTGAGAAGAATTGTTCCAAATCTCACTGAAATATCGGGAATGGACTTTATACAGGCTTTTGATCTGATTGATTCCACTCAGAATCTGGATCCATTTGTAGCTGTTTCCGGTGCTGTGAAAGCATGTGCGGTAACTCTTTCCAAAATGTCAAATGATCTCCGTCTGATGTCCTCCGGTCCACGTACTGGATTTGGAGAAATCAATCTTCCGGCAAAACAGAATGGCTCTTCTATTATGCCAGGTAAAGTTAATCCGGTTATTCCTGAAGTAGTGAATCAGGTTGCTTTTAATATTATTGGTAATGATGTTACCATTACCATGGCTGCAGAGGCTGGTCAGCTGGAATTAAATGCGTTTGAGCCGATTATTTTCTATTGCATGTTCCAGTCTATCGATACTCTTGGCTATGCAGTCCAGACATTGGTGGATAATTGTATTGTAGGAATTACGGCAAATGAAGAAAGATGCCGTTATCTGGTAGAAAACAGTGTAGGTATTATCACTGCAATCAGCCCCATCTTGGATATCAGAAGGCTGCGGATATTGCAAAAAAGGCAATTAAGACAGGCGAATCTGTAAGAAGTCTGATTCTGAAAGAAAAGCTTATGAACGAGGATGAACTTAATCGCATTCTGGATCCGATCCATATGACGGAACCTGGTATTTCCGGAAAAGATTATCTTATAAAAAAATAAAGAAAAAAACAGGCGGGAAAATCTTCCCGCCTGTAAAATCGTCTGGACACATATCATATATAAATATGATTTTTATATTTTTGAATTATTCGATTGATTTCAACCGGATTAGAACAGACCTGTGATCTTACCTGTCTCGTCTACGTCGATTCTCTCAGCAGCCGGAACTTTAGGAAGACCTGGCATTGTCATGATCTCGCCTGTAAGAGCTACGATGAATCCTGCACCAGCGGAAATCTTCAGGTTACGTACTGTAACTTCGAAGTCAGTAGGAGCACCCAGTTTAGTCTGGTCATCTGTTAAGCTGTACTGTGTCTTAGCTACACAAATCGGGCAGTTGCCAAAGCCAAGAGCTTCTAACTGTTTCGCCTGTTTCTGAGCGTTAGCTGTCAGAACTACTTTCTTACCGCCATATACTTTCTGAACAATCTGGTTCAGTTTGTCTTCGATAGAACCTTCCAGTTCATATGCATAGGAGAAGTCGTTTGGTTCTTCAACAAGACGGATAACTTCTTCTGCAAGTTTGATTCCGCCTTCGCCGCCTTTTGCCCACACTTCAGAAAGAGCAACGTTAACGCCCAGTTCTTTACATTTAGCTTCTACAAAGTCAAGCTCTGCTTTTGTATCTGTAGGGAATGCGTTGATAGCAACAACACATGGAAGTTTGTATACGTTTTTGATGTTGGAAACGTGTTTTAACAGGTTCGGGATACCTTTTTCAAGAGCTTCCAGGTTTTCATTGTTAAGGTCAGCTTTAGCAACGCCGCCGTTGTATTTCAGGGCACGTACTGTAGCTACGATTACAACTGCGCTTGGTTTTAAACCAGCCATACGGCATTTGATATCAAGGAATTTCTCAGCACCAAGGTCAGCACCGAAACCAGCTTCTGTGATTGCATAATCAGCAAGCTTCATAGCCATCCTTGTAGCTGTTACAGAGTTACATCCATGAGCGATGTTTGCGAATGGTCCGCCATGTACGATTGCAGGAACGTGTTCCAGAGTCTGTACAAGGTTTGGTTTCAGAGCATCTTTTAACAGGGCTGTCATAGCGCCTTCTGCGTGAAGGTCACCTGCTGTTACAGGTTTCTGCTCGGAAACTTTTCCGTATGTATATCCGATGATGATCTTGGATAATCTTTCTTTCAGGTCTTTGATGTCGCTTGCAAGACAGAGAACTGCCATGATCTCAGATGCAACTGTGATGTCGTATCCGTCTTCACGAGGCATACCGTTTGTCTTTCCGCCAAGACCATCTACTACGTTACGAAGCTGACGGTCGTTCATATCTACACATCTTCTCCATGTGATCTTACGTGGGTCGATGTTTAATGCATTGCCCTGGAAGATATGGTTATCGATCATAGCTGCCAGTAAGTTGTTAGCTGCGCCAATGGCATGGAAGTCACCTGTGAAGTGAAGGTTAATATCTTCCATAGGAACAACCTGTGCATATCCGCCGCCTGCTGCACCACCTTTTACACCGAATACCGGTCCTAAGGATGGCTCACGAAGAGCTACCATAACACTCTTGCCAAGTCTCTGCATACCATCTGCAAGACCTACAGTAGTAGTAGTTTTACCTTCTCCTGCTGGAGTTGGGTTGATAGCTGTAACGAGGATTAATTTTCCGTCCTTCTTATCACTTTCTTTCAGAAGATTGTAGTCGATTTTTGCTTTGTATTTTCCGTACTGCTCCAGATATTTGTCGTCAATACCTGCTTTCTCTGCGATCTGAGTAATTGGAAGCATCTCGCATTCCTGTGCAATTTCAATGTCTGATTTGAATCCCATAATTGTTTTTCTCCTTTCGTTTCCGCATAACATGAAAAACTTCTGTTGCTGTTCACTCCGCGATCAGCAACAATTATTAATTGAAAGAAGTATTGGCCGGTCTGCCTGGTATTCCTGATTTCTGCCCTGAAAGTTATAAAAAAGGCCAGTATCTGAATATTTCAAATACTGCCCAGACGGTCGGCTCCCACAAACCTCCGACTCCACGTGGTTTGCACTCCACTCTTTCCGTCAGTACTCGAAGGTTCTTTCAATTGATGAATACAATATATCATTTTGAGAAAAAAATGTCAAGAAAATTTTGCTGAAACGTCAAAAAATGTGAGTAAACTGGATAAAAGTTGTGCAAATTGATAAGAGAAGAGAATCGTAATCCCTGGTCATGAAAGAAAATACGTTTCTCAAGGAAAGAAATTGTTAAAAAATAAACACAGTTTTCCCTGACAAATGAAGAAAATATAAAAAGCGGGTAAAGACTGTGCAAAATATGGAAAATGGAATTGACAACAGTTCAGAAGATATGTTATTCTCATCTTTAGTATGAAAAGACACTATCGTTTTCATGCAAATATTTGCTCACATTCAGAGACAGTTTCTGAATGTTAAGCCATACGGACAGGCGGGGCAGTTGCCGGGTGGGAGACACCACATTATTGATTGAGTTAGAAGCTCAAATTTTATAAGTTGATTACTTTATAATAATCAGTGCGTAAGCACACATCATCTTGTGAAACGGTCAATAAGAGCATAGCATATATTTGCCAGCGATTGAAGACGACAGCAGTCATGAATATTTCAGAATACGGGAACAGGCACAGGATACAGACGGATTTATACGGGAAATCCGGTCAGTATATAAAGAGACAGAGCCTGAGAAATTCTATAGATCATGAGAGAAGCAGATGGTGAATGAACTTATCTGCTTCTTTTTTGTGCAGATATAGCAAATATAAAGGATATGGTTGGAGATAAAGCTTTGCGAGGATGTGTCTCACATGCGTTCGACTTGAATATATAGAGAAATAATTGAATCATTGTGCCGGTTTGAGCAGTATACAATTGCTGAATGATAGAACTGTATTTGCCGGTACATGACGACAGGAAAAGAGGAACATGTCAAATGGATTATGAAAGACAACAGCATGCGCCCATATATGAAGCACTGGAACGTTTCCGAAAGAAGAGAGTCGTTCCCTTTGATGTGCCGGGACATAAAAGAGGAAGAGGAAATCCGGAGCTTGCACAGTTGCTGGGAGAGAAATGTGTGGGGTTGGATGTTAATTCTATGAAGCCGCTGGACAATCTCTGCCACCCGGTTTCGGTGATCAGAGAAGCGGAGGAGCTTGCAGCAGATGCTTTTGGCGCAGCGCACGCATTTCTTATGGTAGGAGGAACCACATCTGCAGTGCAGAGCATGATCCTGTCTGTCTGCAAGGCAGGGGATAAGATCATTCTGCCGCGAAATGTACATAAAAGTGCCATCAATGCCCTGGTACTGTGCGGTGCAATTCCGGTTTATGTAAATCCGGAGGTGAATGCGCAGCTGGGCATTTCCCTTGGCATGGAAGTCAGCCAGGTGGAGAAGGCTATGGATGAGAATCCGGATGCGGTGGCGGTTCTTGTAAATAACCCTACCTATTATGGAATCTGTTCGGATCTGCGGACTATCGTAAAGAAGGCTCATGCAAGAGGAATGAAGGTGCTGGCAGATGAGCTCATGGAACCCATCTTTATTTCGGCAGAAACCTTCCTGTGTCCGGGATGGCGGCAGGTGCTGACATGGCGGCAGTTTCCATGCACAAATCCGGCGGAAGTCTGACACAGAGTTCGTTGCTGCTTTTGAATAAGAGTATGAATGCAGAGAAAGTGCGCCAGATCATCAATCTGACTCAGACCACAAGCGCTTCTTATCTTCTGTTGTCCAGTCTGGATATCTCCAGAAGAAATCTGGCACTTAGGGGAGAGGAATCCTTTGAAAAGGTTGCAGGGATGGCGCAGTATGCCAGAGAGGAGATCAATGAGATCGGCGGTTATTATGCATATGGCATGGATCTGATCAATGGAACCAGTGTTTTTGATTTTGATGTTACAAAACTCTCCATTTATACACTGGGAAATGGGCTGGCAGGTATTGAAGTTTATGATCTTCTCAGAGATGAATATGATATTCAGATCGAGTTTGGAGATATCTGTAATATTCTGGCTTACATTTCCATCGGAGACAGGCTTCAGGATATTGAGAGACTGGTAGGGGCATTGGCTGATATTGAACGTCTGTATAAGAAGGACAGTACAGGTATGCTTTCCGGGGAATATATCGCACCTGCAGTGGTGGCGTCTCCACAGCAGGCATTTTATGCGGAGAAAGAATCTCTGCCCATGGAACAGGCGGCAGGCAGGATCAGCGGTGAATTTGTTATGTGTTATCCTCCGGGAATCCCGATTCTTGCTCCTGGAGAAATGGTGACACAGGAAATTGTAGAATACATTCTTTATGCAAGAGACAAAGGCTGTTCCATGCAGGGAATGGAGGATCCGAAGGTAGAACATCTTCAGGTCCTGAAAGGGGGTATCTGATCATGGAATTATGGTATTCCGAGTTCCATACAGGAAATGTAAAGCTTTCTGTCCGGATTAACCGACAGTTATTTTCAGGGGAAAGTGAATTTCAGAGAATCGATGTGTTTGAGTCTGAAGAATTTGGAAGATTTGTGGCTCTGGACGGTGAGATCGTATTTTCTGACAAGGATGAATTTATTTATGATGAAATGGTCACGCATGTGCCAATGACAGTACATCCCAATGTAAAAAATGTTCTGATCATCGGCGGCGGTGACGGTGGAGTTGCCAGAGAACTGATCCATTATCCACAGATTGAGAGCATTGATGTGGTGGAATCCGATAAAATGTTTGTGGATGTATGTGCGGAGATGTTTCCGGATATTGCCCAGGGACTGAAGGATGAGAGAGTCAACATTTATTATGAAGACGGCCTTCGGTTCCTGCGGAATAAAAAGGCCAGATATGACCTGATCATCAATGATTCCACAGATCCGCTGGGACATACAGAGGGACTTTTTACAAAGGAATTCTACGGAAGCTGTTATAAGGCTCTCAGAGATGACGGAATCATGGTTTATCAGCATGGAAGTCCTTTTTATGATGAGGATGAGGTGGAATGCAGAAAGATGCACAGAAAGGTTTTCCGGTCATTTCCGGTGAGCAGGTTTATCAGGCACATATCCCTACCTGTCCCTCGGGATACTGGCTTTTTGGATTTGCATCAAAGAAATATCATCCACTGGAAGATTTCAGGCCGGAGAGGTTTGATAATCTTAATATAGAAACATGGTATTATACAACAAACCTTCACAGAGGAGCATTTATGCTTCCAAAATATGTAGAAGATTTACTGGAAGAGGAGGAAAACAGTTTATGAGCAGATTATTGGTAATCGGATGTGGTGGGGTAGCTTCAGTGGCAATTCGCAAATGCTGTCAGAACAGCGATGTTTTTACAGAGATTATGATCGCAAGCAGGACAAAGGAAAAATGCGATGCACTCAAAGAGAAGATTGAAAGTACAACGAAGACAAAAATTGAGACAGCAAAGATAGATGCGGATAATGCAGCAGAGGTCGCAGAATTGATCAGAGCCTATAAGCCGGATGCTGTCCTGAATGTGGCACTTCCATATCAGGATCTTACCATCATGGATGCATGTCTGGAAGCCGGCGCGGATTATATTGATACTGCCAATTATGAAGCAGAGGATACAGAAGATCCCACATGGCGTGCAATCTATGAAAAGAGATGTAAAGAAAAAGGCTTTACTGCTTATTTCGATTATTCCTGGCAGTGGCTTATAATGAGAAATTTAAGGAAGCAGGACTGACTGCTCTTCTGGGAACCGGTTTTGATCCGGGTGTTACCAGTGTATTCAGTGCCTATGCCTGAAGCATTATTTTGATGAAATCCATACCATTGATATTCTGGACTGTAACGGCGGTGATCATGGATATCCTTTTGCCACAAACTTTAACCCGGAGATCAATCTTCGAGAGGTTTCCGCAAATGGTTCCTACTGGGAAGACGGACATTGGGTAGAAACAGAGCCTATGGAATTTAAATCTGTCTACGATTTCCCTGAGGTAGGAAAGAAGGATATGTATCTTCTTCATCATGAAGAGATTGAATCACTGGCAAAAAATATTCCGGGAGTACAGAGGATCCGTTTCTTTATGACATTCGGACAGAGCTATCTGACACATATGAAATGTCTGGAAAATGTAGGAATGCTTTCCACCGCACCTGTGGAATTTAATGGACAGGAGATCGTGCCGATCCAGTTTTTGAAAGCTCTTCTGCCGGATCCTGCATCTCTGGGTCCGAGAACAGTGGGTAAAACAAATATCGGCTGTATTTTCACAGGTGTTAAGGACGGAAAAGAGAAAAGTATTTATATTTATAATGTATGTGATCATCAGGAATGCTATAAAGAGGTGGAATCCCAGGCAATCTCCTATACAACAGGTGTTCCGGCTATGATCGGTTCCATGATGGTAGTGACCGGACAGTGGAAGAAGCCGGGTGTATTTAATGTGGAAGAATTTGATCCGGATCCATATATGGAAGCACTGAACAAATGGGGACTTCCATGGAAGTCTGCGAAGATCCTGAACTGGTAAAGGTCTGGAAAGCCAATGAAGATTGATCAACTGCAAACTCCCTGCTATGTGATCGATGAGAAGAAGATGCGGGAGAATCTGGAGATTTTGAAAAAAGTCCAGGAGGATACCGGGTGTAAGATCCTTCTGGCGCAGAAAGCGTTTTCCGGCTTTGCGCTGTATCCCATGATCGGAAAATATCTGGCAGGTACCACTGCCAGCGGTCTGTTTGAGGCAAGGCTTGGATATGAAGAGATGGGGAAAGAGAATCATGTTTTTTCCCCTGCTTACCGTACAGAAGATATAGAGGAACTGGATCGTATCTGTGACCATATTATCTTTAATTCCACAGCACAGCTGAAGAAATTTAAAGAAGTGTGTACCGGAGCCAGTCTGGGACTCCGTATTAATCCGGAATGCTCCACTCAGAGGATCATGCGATCTATGATCCCTGTGCGCTGGGTTCAAGGCTGGGGGTTACCAGAGAGAACTTTGACGGGGAATGTCTGAAATGGATCGACGGACTGCATTTTCATACGCTCTGCGAACAGAATGCGGATGACCTGGAGAAAACATTGCAGGCGGTAGAGGAGAAGTTTGGAGAATTTCTGTCTGAGGTTTCCTGGCTGAATATGGGCGGCGGACATCATATTACCAGAGAGGATTATGATGTAAAGCTCCTGGAAAAATGTATTCAGCATATGAAGGAAACCTATGATCTGGATATTTATCTGGAGCCCGGGGAGGCTGTTGCCTGAATGCCGGATATCTGGTGACAGAGGTTATGGACATTGTGGAAAATGAGATCAGAACGCTGATTTTGGATGCTTCTGCAGCCTGCCATATGCCGGATGTGCTGGAGATGCCCTATCGTCCGCCTCTTAAGGACAGCGGGGAAGCAGGGGAGAAGGCATATACCTACCGCTTATCTTCCTGCACCTGCCTGGCAGGAGATGTGATCGGAGATTATTCCTTTGACAGAGAGATCCGGATCGGGGACAAGCTGTATTTTATGGATATGGCGATTTATTCTATGGTGAAGAATAATACATTTAACGGTATGCCGCTGCCGGATATTGCGGTTATGCATGAGGACGGAGAGTGTGAGGTTATCAGACATTTCGGATACGAAGACTTTAAGAGCCGGCTTTCCTGATATCTGCCGGGCTATCAAAGAAAAGGAGACAGACATGGAAGTTACAGAGAAGAACAGAACAAAATATCGTATGCCCGGAGAATTTGAGCCTCATGAGGGATGTGTGATGATCTGGCCGGAACGTCCCGGTTCCTGGAATTATGGGGCAAGGGAAGCACAGAAAGCATTTGTGAAAGTTGCAGAGGCTATTGGAGAGAGCGAAAAGGTGTATATGCTGGTTTCCAAAGCTCAGATGGAGAATGCAAAGAATCAGCTTGGGAATGTTTCCGGTGTGACTTTGCTGGAATGTGAGACAGATGACGCCTGGGCCAGAGATGTGGGAGCAACCATGGTTCTGGATGAGAAAGGGGCGGTCTGTGGAGTTGACTGGCAGTTTAATGCTGGGGAGGAGACTTTGATGGACTTTACCGGAACTGGGAGAAGGACGACAGGGTGGCTGCCTTTATCTGCAGGACTCTTGGTTGTCCATGTCTGGATGCCAGACCTTTTGTGCTTGAGGGCGGTTCCATCCATTCTGACGGAGAGGGGACTCTGATCGTTACAGAGGCCTGTCTTCTGAGTCAGGGACGCAATCCTCAGATGAGCAGGGAACAGATAGAGGAACAGTTGAAGTACTGGCTCGGTGTCCACAAGATTATCTGGCTTCCATGTGGAATCTATCAGGATGAAACCAATGAGCATGTGGATAACGTGTGCGCTTTTGTAAGGCCCGGAGAGGTTGTGCTTGCATGGACAGAGGATGAGACAGATCGCAGTATGCCATGTCTTTGGCTGATCTGAAGGTGCTGGAACAGGAAACAGATGCAAAGGGCAGAAAATTTAAGATTCATAAGCTTCCGATTCCTCAGAAACCGGTCTGCCTTACCCAGGAAGATGTGGATGGCTTTGTGTTTGAAGAGGGAGAAGACGAACGGGAAGCAGGAGAACGGATGGCTGCCAGTTACGTGAATTTCTATATTTCCAATGGAGGGATCATCCTTCCACAATTTGGGGATGAAAATGACAAAAGGGCAGTGGAGATTCTGCAGAAGTGTTTTCCTGAAAGAAGGATTTATCCCATTGATGCCAGAGCCATCATTGTTGGCGGTGGAAATATTCACTGTATCACCCAGCAGATTCCCGGAAAAAATATCTGACCTTGATGCAGAAAACTTTGAGAGTCATGTGTTTGAGGTTATTACCTGAAAGTTATGAAAAAACTTACTTATGTAAACAGGAGCAGGAGGAACAGACAGGATGAGAAATGTAACAGTGGCAGCAGTTCAGATGAAATGCAGTAAAAGTGTGGAGAAAAATATTGCCCATGCAGAGGAACTGGTGCGTCAGGCAGCAGCAAAGGGAGCTGAGATTGTTCTTCTGCCGGAGCTTTTTGAACGGCCCTATTTCTGCCAGGAGCGCAGATATGAGTATTATGAATATGCGCAGACTGCAGAGGAAAACCCTGCAGTGCGTCATTTCAGCAGGGTAGCGGCAGAGTTGGGGATTGTGATTCCGGTCAGCTTTTATGAAAAAGAGGTCAATAATACTTATAACAGCGTTGCGGTTCTGGATGCAGATGGAAAGAATCTCGGCATTTATCGGAAAACACATATTCCGGATGACCATTATTATCAGGAAAAATTCTATTTCACACCGGGAGATACTGGCTTTAAGGTTTTTGATACCAGATTTGGAACCATTGGAGTTGGAATCTGCTGGGATCAGTGGTTCCCGGAAACGGCAAGATGTATGGCACTGCAGGGCGCAGAGCTTCTCTTTTATCCCACTGCCATCGGAAGTGAACCCATCCTGGAATGTGACAGCATGGAACACTGGAGAAGATGTATGCAGGGACACGCTGCCTCCAACCTGATCCCTGTGATCGCTGCCAACAGAATCGGTGAGGAAACAGTAGAGCCATGTCCGGAAAACGGAATGCAGAAATCTGCTCTTAATTTTTACGGCTCTTCTTTTATCACAGACAACACAGGTGCTCTCTGTGCAGAACTGCCCGGAGGGGAAGAGGGGGTGCTTGTAAGCACTTTTGACCTGGATGCATTAAAGGCAGACAGACTGAACTGGGGACTTTTCAGAGACCGCAGACCGGAGATGTATGCAAAAATTGTCGGGAAATGATGTATAAGTTTAGTTATTGTTCACACACCACTATCCCGCGAGGTGTTTGGCATGAATATGCCAAAATCCCGAGACATACAAGCCAAAATTCCATTGCCGCAGGCAATCTGGAATGAATTTGGCTCAGTTACTGAGAACGGAGTGAACAGTAATTGAGTTTATAAGAATTTCATAAAAAGTTTATGATTATATTAGTTGCTACCTGCGGTATATATGGTAAAATAAGAGTACGAACGTTACTGATAACGGAGCGAGCAGTAGAGTTTTGACATGTATTTCTGGCAAAATGGAGTGTAGAAGATGAACAGAAAAGAATTTTTGGAAATCCTGAGAAGCCAGCTTGCCGGTCAGATGCAGGAGGGCAAAGCAGCAGCACATATCAGGTATTATGAAGATTATATACAGTCTCAGGTACGTGGCGGACGTTCAGAGCAGGAAGTACTGCAGGAACTGGGAGACCCGCATCTGATAGCAAAAACTCTGATCGATACAGATGATGGAAGTACACAGGAAGATTACGGAGAGTATTCTTCTTACGGAAGCAGTTATGGCAATGAGACAGAGCTTCCTCATCAGCAGGAGAAAAGATGGAAAAAAGTAATCGATCTTTCTACCTGGCATGGCAGGGCTGTTGTTATTGCAGCGGCGGCTGTTATAATTGTTTTACTGATACTGATAATCGGAGTTGCGATTCCGTTTTTTATTATTCTTGCAATTATTCTTTATTTTCTTTCATGGCTGAAGAAAAGAAATGATCAATGAAAATCTGTGCAGGGTTTCAGAAAAGAAACCCTGCGCAGAATCTTAAAAATCTTAAGTGTAAACGTTCTTGTTTCACGATATTAATTCCCCTTGAATATTTATAATCATACAATCTCAACTTATTTCTATTCTTTAATCCTGCCAGGTGCAGGGAAAAATCCCACATTCATTTTTATATTTTTTTGTTCGGAAAGGAGACGGAAAATGAAACACAATTTCAAACTGAAAGAACGCCTTGGAGCTTTGCTGCTTGCAATGCTTTTTATTCTGCAGGCAATTCTGGGGCTTGTGCCTGTCTGCGTAACTCAGGCGGCACCGTTAACTGTAGAAACATGGGACAGTGACAAGGTGGTAGATTATGGTTATCGCTTTAACATGAAGTTTCAGCCCGGAATTACCACATATGAATCTTTTGGGTGTGATAATCTGGACAGGGAAGCTTTTTCAGACAATGGAAAAAGCGAACGTGATACAGAGTGCGTTCGTGTAGGAGCGGACTATAAAGCCGGAAGCGCAGGGATGCGTTATAACAATGTAGGAAAAGATGGAAATGGAAATATTGTTGATGTCAGACTCATTCTTGTGGGAGTAGAGAATGCAGAACCCCGTTATGATCTGCGCACTGCAGAATCGATTGTTCAGAATAAAGGCGGAGCTACGTTTGCATGGAAAGATAATGAAGCTTATCCAATGGTTGGCTTTTCCAAAAACAGTATCGGTGTATTTATTTATTCTGTAGGATACGCAAAGGTTAAGTTTCAGTTTCTGAAGCATGGAACAGAAGAAACACTGCCGATCAGTGGCCATGGAACCATACGTGATATTGATGCGGGACAGGGAGTCCGTATTCCGTCAGACAGCAGTCTGGATAATGCATATGTTCTGAAAAACAATGATTATCTGACGTAGATGGGAATTCTGTAAGCTCACCCCTTGGTTCCGTTGAGCCGGATGATCCGAGAGGATGGCTGAATCTTTTTTATAATACAGATAATTTTACGGTAGAATTCTGTCATCAGTTCAGACTGGATAAATGGGATAAAAGTCGTGAAGATGCCATTGCAAAAGCCGGTTCTCAGGAAAGATGGGCAGAGATTACAAGAAATAAATATCTGGATCCATCAGGCAACAGTTATTGTCCGAACTTTAAAGGACAGAAATACTGCAAAGCATATGCATATTTTGATTTTACATCCTATTGTTTCGGTGATGTTGAGATGAAAAAAGCGCCTGAGAAACGTGTGGGAGAGGCAAACTGTACATGGGAACAGGCAGCTGCCGCATCAAAAGAAAAACCTTTTGGCATTCGTCAGGGACAGGAATTTCAGTATATGATCCGGGCGGAGGTGACACCCAATAGACTGAAATCCTTTGTGGTACAGGATATACTTGAGGATTGTCTTACTATAGAGGATGCATCAAAAGTCAGTATTGTGAATGATGCAGGGCAGACAGTGACAGACTGGTTTGATGTTGCTGTTGAAGGACAGAAAGTGACCTGCAGGGCCAAAGCAGAGAGTCTTCAGGATGAAGCATTTACAGATAATCAGACTTACACATTTACTTTAAAAGTACGCCAGAGACCGGAATCAGAAATTAACATTTCAAAATACCTTGCAGAGGATGGATACAGTATTCTTGTACCAAACCATGCATCCATGAGTTATGAACGTACAAACGGAAGCGGAGATACAATGGATACGGAAACAGTGTGGGTAAAGGGTGTGATTCCACCGGAACTGGAAGTAAAGAAAAATACTTCTCAGTATGAATGGAAAACGGGAGATATCATAGATTATGAGGTTCTGGTTTCTCAGACAAAACAGGATGTAAAAGCAGTAAATGTTGTTATTACAGACGAGCTTCCATCATGTCTGCAGCTTCTGGAAGGGCAGTATGCTGCAGAGACAAGTCAGGGAGGTGAGAACTGTACGCTTACCGGACAGGGAGAAAATGGATGGAAAGCAGAGTGTCCGTCCCTGAAGTATGGAGAGACGATCACAATCCGTTTTAAATGTCAGGCATCTGCGGATTCCAATGGACAGGAATGGGAAAATATTGTGACTGCAACAGCGGATAATCTGATCAATCCTGAGACAGGAGAACAGGAATCCAGAAAGGATATGGCAGAAGTATGGCCGAACAGTCCACAGCTTGAAATTGATAAAACAGCAGACAAATATGAATGGCAGGCAGGAGAGCAGGTAGCTTACCGGATTGTGGTGAATAATGTGACGGCAGGAACAATTGCAAAAGATGTAACTGTTACTGATATTGGTCTGCCGCAGGGACTGGTTCTGGCAGGTGGTACACAGAGCATGGAAGTACTGGGAGTTCAGCAACAGGTAAACTATCCCGTACCGGATAAGAAAACAGGACAGGCATATGAAGCGCGACCTGTGGATTCTCAGTTGAATGCAGATGAGAACGGATTTTCCTTTTATTGTTCTTATGTGCCATACAGTCAGCCTGTAACGATTATTTTCCATTGTATCGCACAGGAAGAGGCAAATGGACACGAAAGCGTAAATGCAGCGACTGTAAAAGCTGCTAATACAGATGAGAGATCTGATGATGCAGAAGTGTATGTGAATTCAGGAGAATTCTGGATTGAGAAATCCGCAGATCATTATGAATGGCAGGTCGGAGAACAGGTACAGTACAATGTGGTGGTGGAGAATAAAAAAGCAGGTACAGTGGCCCGGAACGTAACTGTCTGGGATACCGGTATGCCGGCAGGACTTGCGCTTTCATCGGCAGAGGATGTATCGGTAAGCGGAATCCCACAGAGTATTACGCAGCTGACAGCAGGGACCGAAGATGTTTTGAACCAGCTGAATCCGGAATTTTATAATGAGACATCAGAGAAACCGGTGAATTATGAATTTCTTCAGGAAGGAAGCGGATGGAGACTGAACATTTCGGATCTTCCGGCAAATACTCCGGTTATGATTTCCTTCCTTTGCACAGTTACGGAAGCAGCAAATGGAATGGAAAGCATTAATGTTGCCAATGTGCAGGCGCAGAATGCCCCTGTTTCACAGGATGACGCAGAAGTGTATGTAAATACAGCGGTTCTTTCTATTGAGAAAAGTTTTCAGAATCCATATCTTGCAGCCGGGGAAGGACGTGCGGAAAATGAATTTCGGGTAGGAGAACAGGTGAGTTATCAGGTTACGGTTAATAATCTTCAGAAGGGATCTATTGCAAGAAATCTTGTGATCAGTGATCTTTCCCTTCCTGAAGGACTGGCTCTGGACGGAGGCGAAGATGCTGTTACTGTAAGCGGTGTTCCGGCTGTTATTCAGAATCCGGTGGCAGGAACTGATGATGCAGGAAATCAGCTGAATCCGGAAAATTATAAAGAAACAGTGGAAAAACCGGTCAGCTGTCAGGTTACACGTCAGGGAACCGGATGGATCGTGACAATTTCAGATCTTCCGTATCAGACCCCTGTGACTGTTAATTTCCGCTGTACTGCGCAGGAAAGCGTAAATGGGATGGAGATTGTAAATACAGCACAGGCATATGCAGATAATGCACAGAAAGTAAAGGACTCCTCAAAAATCTGGGTGAACTCGCCTGTTCTAAAAGTAGAGAAGACGACGGACAAACCATTTTACAAATATGGTGATATTATTACATACCGCATTGTCCTGACACAGGAGCAGACCGGATGTGTGGCGCGTAATGTTACTCTGCAGGATGTGATCGATACTCAGGGAGTACGTCTTCTGAAAGATTCGGTGATTCTGATGGATGAGAAAGGAAATGTGGCAGATGCTGATGTACAGATCAATGATGATAATACTTTCCTGATGTCAACAGGCAGGACACTGGTCAGGGATAGCAGATATAGTATCTGCGATAATGATAAAGGCGGTCTTTTTGAGCAGGTAATGTATAATCCTCTGGACTGTCAGGAACAGAAAAGTATGATCGTGGAATATCAGGCAGCAGTGATTGATGCAGCCTGGCAGGACAGAAAGTGCACAATACTGCAGTTGTAGACAGCAGTGAAAAGATACCTGCAACCGGGAAAGCAGAGACAGAGGTACACAGTCCGATTCTGGAAATTGTGAAGGAATCAGATAAGAAAGAGTATGCGTCCGGTGAGAAAGGATACTATAAACTGACAGTAAGACAACTGCGTGAGGATGTCACAGATCAGAATATTGTTATCGAAGATAAACTGGAAACCCAAGGGGCTTCCATTGTAAAAGACAGCATTTTTGTGAAAAAAAACGGTATAGAACTGAAAGATGCCAAAATAGAGGCAGATGATACAGGATTTGTAATTCAGACAGGAGCATCGTTGTCAGATATGGATAAAATTGAAGTCTGCTATGAAATGGTATTTAAAACAGAAAGCACAGAGCCTGAAAAAATTGTAAACACAGCGAAAGCAAGAGGTGATATTTCACCGGAAATTACTGCACAGCAGGAGGCATATGTGAAAGCAAAAGCAGAACCGACTGCCACACCAACACCGTCTGCAACACCGAAACCAACAGAAACACCAAAGCCGACAGAGACACCAAAACCTACAGAAGTACCGAAACCGACGGAGCAGCCAAAAGCCACACCAACACCATCTGTACCGGGAACCTGCCCGAAAATGACTCCTGTACCGACGAAAGCACCGTTAGCATCTTACAATGGTGGAAATAATGGAGGCACAACTTCCGGAAGCGGAGGCAGCAGTTACGCAAATTCGGGTGGATATACCGGTGGATACGGAAGCTATCAGGGTGGTTCCATGGCAGGAAGTTCTAAAACAGGAGATGTCAGACCGTTTAAAATGATGGCTGTTCTTGGCCTTATTGGAATGGGACTGCTGATAGGAGGTGTGGTGATCTACAGAAGAACTGTTTCCGGGAAAAGAAATATAAAGGGTATGCCGCGGAAATGAAAAAACTCAGAACATTTGCAGTAAGTATGATCATAGCAGCAATTGGGCTTCTTATATATTGTGCCGGCTTCTATATAAAAAGTTATGAACAGAATCTTGCAGCAAGGCAGGAATATGCAGAGCTTTCCCAAATGGCAGGGGTGAAGAACAGAGAAGGTGCCGGATTATTGGCAGATGGCAAAAAAACTGATGAAGACAGCAGTACAAAAAACAGTGAAAAAAAACGCAGGAAAAAACAGAGAAGATCTTCTGAATCAAAAAACAAAAACTGTACAGATGAAATCAGGGAATCCTTCGGGATTTCCTGGGAAAATTTAAGAAAAATCAACTCTCAGACAGTTGCCTGGATTACTGTCCCGGGAGCCGATATTTCTTATCCTGTAGTTCAGGCGGCAGATGATGAATATTACCTGAAACATAATTTCAGAGGAGAGGAAGATCTGTTTGGATGTATTTTTCTGGAACATGACATAAAAAAGAATTTTACAGATTCCCACAGTATTCTTTACGGGCATAATATAGAAGGTAATATGATGTTTGCAAATCTGAACCGTTATGAACAGCCTGAATTTCTGAAAAAATGTCCTGAAATTGAGATCACAACACCAAAAAGAAAGTTTCTGTACAAAATTTTTTCTGTGGAACAGGCATCTTCCCAAAGCCCGGCATTTGAATATGGATACAAGTTATCCAGTCCTGCATACAGGAGACAATTATCTATATTGAAAAATAATTCCATGTATGACACAGGAGTAGAGCCTGATGAAAGGGAGAGAATGGTGACTCTGATCACCTGTAATTCACGTCTGGATAAAGAAATACGTATGGCGGTACATGGGATTTGCCATGAATGTTATGGTATAGAAAAAGCTGGGCCGAAGTGATGTTGAAATCAATCGGATATTGGTAACTTTCGTAAAGGATGAACTGTTACTGTTCACATATCACTATCCCTCGAGGTGTTTTGGAAAAAACTAATGAAAAATCTCTCGATATTTTGTATAATTTATGCATAAAAAACAACTTGTTCGTACGTGCGTACAAGTTGTATCCTAAATACAGGAGGGAAGAAGACATGACAGATAATGGAAAGCCGAAATATTTCTCACTGATGGAACAGCTCAGAAGTGATATTATGTCAGGAGCTATCCGACCGGGAGAGAAGCTTCCTTCAGAAAACGAGCTTTCGCAGAAATATTCCCTGAGTAGACATACAGTTCGTAAAGCACTGGGAATCCTGGAGCAGGACGGATATGTAGAGGCATTTCACGGAAGAGGTACTTATTGCTCTGAGAATATGCGCCACATAAAGAATTCAAAGAATATTGCGGTAGTGACCACATATATTTCTGATTATATTTTTCCGAGACTGATACAGGGAATGGATAATGTCCTTTCAGAAAGCGGTTACAGTATTATCCTGAAAAACACAGCAAACAGCAGACAGAAAGAGGCCAGATGTCTGGAGGAACTTCTGAAGAAAGATATTGATGGACTGATCATTGAACCAAGCAAAAGTGAGATGATCTGTAAACACAGAAATCTTTATCAGAATCTGGATAAATTTGAAATTCCGTATGTGTTTATTCAGGGAATCTATTCAGAAATGAGGGATAAACCTCATATTCTTATGGATGATGCACAGGGAGGCTATCTTGTAACAAAATATCTGCTGGAACTGGGACATAAAAAGATCAAGGGTTTCTTTAAGGCAGACGATATGCAGGGACTGGAGCGCCACAAGGGATATGTGAAGGCCTTACAGGAGTCAGGGATTGCCTATGATCCTGATGATGTTGTCTGGTTTCATACAGAGGACAGGAAAGTAAAACCTGCACTGATGGCAAAAGAAATGGTACAGAGCGGACAGCTTCCGGATGGAATCGTCTGTTACAATGATCAGATTGCTGTTCAGGTTATGGAAGAACTGGAGAAAATGGGAGTCAGGATACCGGATGATATTTCCATTACCGGTTATGACAATTCACTGTATGCTCAGCGAGGAAGCGGAATCACAACGATAGCTCATCCGCAGGAAAAGCTGGGAGAAATGGCAGCAGAGCTTATACTTGAGAAGATCAACGGAGTTCCTGAAGAAGAAAGTAAGGTTGAAAGACTGATTTATCCGGAAGCTGTCCGCTCTGTACCATTTCTTTTGCCATCAGTGCAGGTTTTACTTTCCTGTCCTCTGTATGAAACCAGA
>ENA-OQCP01000110-OQCP01000110.1-human-gut-metagenome-genome-assembly--contig:-NODE-110-length-31693-cov-4.262181_pt1 | contig 31693 bp, 39 predicted proteins | sample MGYA00242760_ERZ504583 | MGnify/ENA primary metagenome ERZ504583 (study PRJEB26092, sample SAMD00036308) | human gut metagenome | host: Homo sapiens | study: EMG produced TPA metagenomics assembly of...
GTCTCTTCCGGCGCGCCAAAACACCATTTGCCGTTTCGCAGGTGGTGTTTTTTTATGTCTTGAAGAAATGAATTTTGACAATTGTGTAACCGATACTATGCTGACGGAAATGTGAGTTAAATTTTGTGCAAAGTATGCATAAAATGAAAATTATTGTGTACAATGGCTTAAAAAAATAGATTATAAAGGCTATTTTCGGCATTTCTACTCTTTGAATTTGGAGCAATTTGTGATAGAATGTACATAAAGTGGTTACAAATAGGTAACAATCACTTTGAATTCAAAAAAAGGAGTGTTTCTTTGCGAAATGTTTTAAAAAGTGTTTTTAGCAAAAAGGTTTCTGCGGCAGTTCTCACGGCTGTAATGCTGTTTGTGTCGGTTTTCTCAATGTCGATGATTGCGAGTGCGGCATCGTTCTCACCGAGACTGTCTGCCCCGAGTTCAAGTAACAAATATTATTACAGTAATTTAAATGTTTTTTATAAGTACGGTTACGGTATGCCGAACTGTACAGCATATGCCTACGGCAGAGCTTATGAGATTCTCGGCTCTGAACCAAAGCTGTCATGGAACAATGCCGAGCAGTGGTACGGTTACAACAAGTCTAACGGCTACTACAAGTACGGTCAGACTCCAAAGGTCGGCGCAATTGCCTGCTGGTCATATAACGGTGGCGGCGGTCATGTTGCTGTTGTAGAAAAGGTCGAAAACGGTCAGATTACATTTTCTAACTCTGCATGGAGCGGTCAGAACTTCTACCTTTCCTATGCAAGCACATCCGACAAGAATGCCGGCGGTAACAGCTGGTGGAATTTTCAGGGTTATATCTACCTTGGTGATTTCAGCGGCAGTACAAGCATTACTCAGGCTACAACCAAAAAGGTAACTTACACAACAGGTACATATAAAACAGATGTTGACGATTATCTCAACATGAGAAGCGGTGCGGGTACAAGCTATTCATATGTAACATCTGTTCCGGGCAATGTTACTCTTAATGTAACAAAGGTTTCAACAGCCGGCGGTTACACATGGGGTTACACCTCTTACAACGGCAAAACAGGTTGGGTTGCTCTTGATTTTTGTGCTTTTGTTTCTTCATCAACGGTACAGCCAACAACAGCAAAGCCTGCTGTACAGCCTACCACAGCCAAAGCTACGGTTCAGCCGACTACTGCAAAGGCAACTGTTCAGCCGACAACAGCCAAGCTACACAGCCTGCAACAACTGTTCCTGCAACAACAGTTCAGCCTGCTACGGTACAGGCAACAACAGCTCCTGTAACTACACAGCCGAGCAATGACAGCAACAATGATACTCCGTATATGATCGGCGATATAAACCTTGACGGTCGTGTCGATGTTCTTGATGCAACTGAAATCAGCAAGTACATTGTTTCAATTTCAACACTTTCTGATGTTCAGAGAGAACTTGCAGATTACAACCATGACGGTGTGATCAATGTTGTGGATGCCACAGAAATCCAGAAGCTTGTTGTCGGTAACAACTGATAACAACAAAACAGAACCAAAACACGCCCTGCAAAACGCAGAGCGTGTTTTTTGTTTGGAACTTTTATAGCAAAGAAGGGTATGCGAGAAGGCATACCCTTTTTGAGTTTAATAGGTTTAATATTTAAGCATTATGTCAACAAAAAACTCTTCGCTGTTATTGCCGGCATTAAAAATTCCGTCATAGACTTCGGTTATGCTCTTCATGGAGTGAAGTCCGATGCCCTTGCCCTGATGCTTTGTGGACGAATAAGTTTCGCCGTCCATTTCCAAAGGCTTGCCGTAGTTGTTTGTTGAAACAATGTACAAACAGTCGCCTTTTATTTCGGAAGTCAGGTTAAAATATCTTTTGCCTTCTTCTACGGTACAGCAACCGTCAATTGCGTTTTCGAGTATGTTGCCGAAAATACTGCAGAGGTCAACATCAAGAATTCTTGATTTGTCGGGCAAATCAATCCGCCAGTTAATGTCAACATCGTTCTCAATCGCCTGCTGACGGTAGTGGTTGAACAAAGCATTGAGTGCGTCACTTTTGCAGATTCGCACAGGTGCTGTTACAGTCAGCGAATTTTAATACTGGGCAATGTAGTCTTTCAGCGCCGAAAGATTTCCTTCATCTGCAAGTCGGCTCATAACATGAACTGAATGTTTAAAATCATGCCTTGCTTTTGAGGTGTATTTTATGTACGACTGCAACGATTCTGTGTAACTTTTCTGAATTTCAAGAATGTTGTTTCGTTCTGTAAGCTTTGTTTTTTCAATAGTAGTCTTGCTGAAAATGTAGAATAATATGAATACTATAAGATACAATGCAAGCTCAAATATTGTAATGATGAATCCTTTTGCATAAACCTTTCCAACACGAATATTTGCGTAGGAAATCGGTATGGTATAGATGGTTGATACCATAAGTGCAATGGGCAAAATTGAAAACAAATACCACACCTTGCCGATATTTATGTTGTCAATCATCCATGCATAGTATTTTGTGAGCGGAACAAGCGCTCCCATTGCCGCAACCGAAAGCCCCATTTGAATCAGGCTATATGAGGTGTCAACTCCTCGTGAGATTTCTTCCTGAAAAAATGAGTTGATAAAATATGCATACAGCGAAAAGAATGAAATCAAACAGCACACACTTATAAAAACAAACAAGCAGCGTGCTGTTCCGACCTTTGTAACGCTTTTAATAAGGAAGAAAAATATTACAAGGTCGGGGAAGAGAACAAAGTTTAAATTCTGAATGTCAAAAGCCGTCATCACAATTGACGAGAGAGAACCGAGTATGAAAAATGAACACAAAAAGAGCGTTACTATCTTTGAAATCGGGTATTTTAATTGATTTTTTAACGGTAAAAGGCAGAATAAACTTAACGGTATTATTATGGCAAAGCTGAACAATGTCTGAAAAAAAATTTGTGAGTGTGTTCATATTCACCTCCGCTGGTTTTCTCTGATTTTTTTGAACATATATTCACGGATACTCTGTTCAATCCGAGTTTTTTCACGAATTTTAATCGGGAATCTTTCACCGTTGCCTGTAACACATACAGAGCCTTCAATGTCCTTTATGTAATCGGCATTCAGCACGATTCCCCTGTTTACGGGTATGAAACGGGTGTCGTTGTCTGCAAGCTTGAGAAACTCTGCAATGGTCATTCGTGTGCGATATCTAAGTCCCGAAACAACACCTATGTTGATATAATGTGCGTCGGATTCAACAGAAACAATTTCCTTAAGCGAAATCAGCGTGTTTCGGCGGTCACACATAACTTCAATGTATTTTGAATTATCCGATACATATGACGAGGCATCATCAAGTACCTTGTAAATTTGCTCAGCTTTGTAGGGTTTTGTTATGTAATGAAAAGCGTGAACGGAAAATGCCTGCATCATAAAATCGGGGCTTGTTGTGACAAATACAATAAGAATATCACAATCTTTTTCACGAAGCTTTTCAGCCACGCAATGCCGTTCATTTTTTCCATAAATATGTCAACAAAGGCTATTTTGTAGGTGCTTTCCTTGAATGAATTGAAAAAAGCTATTCCGTCAGGAAAACACTCAATCTGCACATTTTGCTTGTGTCCGCCAAAATATGCGTTGCAGATTGAGTAGAGAATGTCTGCCTGAGCTTTTCGTCGTCAATAACTGCAATTTTCAAGATATCGCCTCCTTTGAAATAATTTAATTCGGAGCAATGTTTAACTGCACTTAGATTATACCATAAATTTGAAAAATATTATATCCGATTGTCATATGTTTTTTGCCAAAAGATTGATGTTTGTGCCAAACTATTGAAATATTGCATTAAATTGGCTATCATTGAAGCAAGCACAAAATTGCGGTGTTTCCGCAAATCAAAATCGGAAAGAGGTAATCCACTATGACAAAAATTAAAAAGTTAGCTTTATTGCTCGCAATTTGTATGGTAGGTACAGTAGGTCTTGTAGGCTGCGGTAATGACGGTGCTCATCAAGCAAAAACGAAGTTCGGCATCACAAACTGCTGACGACAGTGCCGCTGATTCAAAAGACGGCGATTCATCGGCAAGCGTGGTAGGTACTTGGACTGTTACCGCACTTGAGGTACAGACGGTAAAGCGGTTTCAATTGATGACTATGCAACAGCAAACGGAGTTGAACCCGAAACTTTGAAATGTACATACACATTTGCAGAGGACGGCACATTCTCAGGCGAAATGAGCGGTGTGACTGTTTCGGGCAATTACACATTTGAGGGTACAGATCTCGTTATGACAGTAGGTGAACAGCAGTTTAATTACACATATGACGCCGACAATGATATGCTCAAATACACAGATCCTAACACAGGCCTTTCAAGTTATTGCGAAAGACAGCAGTAATTGTAATCTAATCCCAATTTCCTAATACTACAAAAACAACCGCTCACTTTCTTGGTGGGCGGTTGTTTCTGTTTGATGTACAGTAGGTCAATTACATTGTGACATTTATAAAATATATCTTAATATATAATTTGTGTCATTACTTACTCGCCGTTAATTTACTTTATTTGTCGGAGTTCCGTTCAGAAAATTTTTGATGTTGTCCGAAACTATGCCCATAAGGCGTTCTCTGGTTTCAACGGGCGCCCATGCAATGTGGGGGGTGATGATGCAATTTTTTGTACCCATAAGAATGCAGTCCTCAACCATAGGCTCAACCTTGAGGGTGTCGATTGCCGCACCGCCCAGGTGACCGCTTTCGAGTGCCTCAAGCAAATCTTCTTCAACCATAACACCGCCTCTTGCCGTGTTTACGAACAATGCACCCTGTTTCATTTTGGCAAAGGCATTTTTGTCAAACATATTTTCCGACTGTGGATTTAGCGGACAATGAACGCTTACAATATCGCTTGTTTCAAGAAGTTCGTCAAATGAAACATCTTTGATTCCGTCAATATTTTTCGGAGTTCTGCTCGATGCGATTACATTCATATCAAAAGCGTTTGCAATTTTTGCAACAGCTTTTCCGATGTTTCCGAGTCCGACAATGCCGAGTGTTTTGCCTGCAAGTTCATTCAGCGGATATACAAACGGTGAAAAAGTTTTGCTTCTTTTCCACTTGCCGTCCTGAACAAACCGATTATATTCCGCAGTGTGATTGAAATGTTCAAGAATGAGTGCAAATGTGTGCTGTGCAACCGCATTTGTTGAATATGAACCTGCGTTGCAGACGGTTATGCCGTTTTTGGTGCAGTAGTCAAGGTCAATGTTGTTGTAGCCTGTTGCAAAAAGTCCTATATATTTCAGATTTTTCGCAAATCGCATTGTGTGCGAATCAAGCAGAGTTTTGTTGCACACAACGATATCTGCATCTGCAATTTTCTCCGCAACCTCTTCATATTTCAAAAGACCGAACGACTCAACCTCGCCGAACCGATTAAGCACATCGGCATTTACAATATCGTCAAGAACAGTCTGTGCGTCTGTTAAAACTATTTTCATCTTATCACCTCGTTTTTTACTGACTATAGTATATACCGAAAATTTTTTCCTTGCAATCCAAATCGAAATTTTGTATAATATTTGTGCATAAATTGAAAGGAACGGTATGTTAATGTATAAAAATTATCTTTTTGATTTGGACGGAACTTTGCTTCCCATGGACATGGAAAAATTCGTAAAGCTGTATTTTTCATCGCTCTGCAAGCGTTGCACTCCTGTTATAAAAATCGAACCCGACGCCCTTATAAAGGCGATGTGGGCAGGTACTGACGCTATGACAAAGAACGATAACAGCCGTACAAACCGTGAAGTTTTCTGGGAAACAGCGGGCAAAGTCAGCGGTGCCGACCTTGAAAAGTTTGATGACCTTTTTACCGATTATTACGAAAACGAGTTTATCGTTCCGAAAGATGCTACAAGCTTTACTCCTTATGCAAAGAAAAGCATTGATTTCATAAAGAAAAACGGCGGCAGACTTATTGCCGCAACAAATCCGATTTTTCCGTTTGTTGCAACAAACGCAGACTTGAATGGGCAGGAGTTTCTCCCGATGATTTTGAACTTGTTACAACATACGAAAACTTTGGTTGCTGCAAGCCGAATCTGAAATATTTTGAAGAAATCTGCAAAAAGCAGGATATCAAGCCCGAAGACAGCATTATGATCGGCAACGATGTTGACGAGGATTTGTGCAGCGCAAAACTCGGCTTTGATACATACCTTATTACCGACACAATTGTGAACAGAGATAATAAGGATTATTCAGACTACAAAAACGGCAGTTTTGAGGAATTTTACAAAGATTTTCTCAAAGGCGATTAAATATGATTATATTGTGCGGTCAGACGGCATTTTGCTTTGTCTGACCGCTTTTTCTGTGTGCATTTAATTTTACTTTTACAGAATACCTTTTAATGCCTTAAATGAAATAAAAAAATAGTCGAATGTGGTATCATGTGATGTGATACAGGTTATCAGACGGGATTTATTTTGTTTTATATCTTAATTAAGCAGGTGAATGAATTATGTCAGAAGTAATCAGAATTTTTGTTGAAAAAAGGATGGCTTCAATGTTCTTGCAAAGCAGACGCTTTGGGACATCCGCCACAACCTCGGTATGAAGTCTGTCGAAGATCTTCGTTACATTGTGCGTTACGATCTTGAGGGACTTACTAAGGAAGAATATGACAAGGCGAAAACTATTGTTTTGTCAGAGCCTAACGCCGATGTAATCTATGAAGAAACTCTCCCCGTTGAGGACGGCTGGAAGGTATTCGCAATGGAGTATCTCCCCGGTCAGTACGATCAGCGCGGCGACTCTGCCGAGCAGTGCGTTCAGCTTCTTACTCAGGGTGAGCGTTGCAAGGTTCTTACAGCAAGAGTAATTGCTCTCAAGGGCAATATTACAGATGAAGAGCTTGTAAAGGTTGAGGAGTACCTCATCAACCCTGTTGAAAGCCGTCTTGCATCTCTTGAAAAGCCAAAGACTCTTGATATGGAAATTCCCGTTCCAGAAAATGTTAAGAGGGTAGAGGGCTTCAACGGCTGGAATGACGATGAGATGCAGAAGTATTACGATTCAATGGGCTTTGCAATGACACTTGCAGACCTCAAGTTCTGCCGTGATTACTTCAGAGATACAGAGCACCGTGATCCGTCGGTTACAGAACTTCGTGTAATTGACACATACTGGTCGGACCATTGCCGTCACACAACATTCCTTACAAGACTTGAAGAGATTGAGATTGAAAAGTCTGCTCTCGGCAAGGTTATTGAGGATGCACTCAGCGAGTATTATGCAACCCGTGACGAGGTTTACGGCAAGGATACAAAGAGAATTGTTTCACTTATGGATATGGCTCTCATCGGTATGAAGTCACTCAAGAAAAAGGGACTCATTCCCGACCTTGACGAAAGTGAAGAAATCAATGCCTGCTCAATTCAGGTTCCCGTTACTATAGATGGAAAAACAGAACAGTGGCTCGTTCAGTTCAAGAACGAAACTCACAACCACCCGACAGAAATCGAGCCTTTCGGCGGTGCCGCAACCTGTCTTGGCGGTGCAATCCGTGATCCGCTTTCAGGCCGTTCATATGTATATCAGGCTATGCGTGTTACAGGCTCGGGCGATCCGACAATTCCTTTCAAGGATACAATGCACGGCAAGCTCCCTTCACGCAAAATTACAACAGGTGCCGCTCAGGGTTACAGCTCATACGGTAACCAGATCGGTCTTGCAACAGGTCAGGTAACCGAGCTTTACGATCAGGGCTATGTTGCAAAGAGAATGGAAATCGGTGCTGTTATCGGTGCATCTCCAAAGGAAAATGTTATCCGTGAAACTCCTCTCCCCGATGATGTAATCGTACTTCTCGGCGGAAGAACAGGCCGTGACGGCTGCGGCGGTGCAACAGGTTCTTCAAAGGCTCACGATGAAAACTCAATCGAAACCTGCGGTGCAGAGGTTCAGAAGGGTAATCCTCCGACAGAAAGAAAAATTCAGCGTTTGTTCCGCAATTCCGAAGTTGCAAAGCTCATCAAGAGATGTAACGACTTCGGTGCAGGCGGTGTTTGCGTTGCTATCGGTGAACTTGCCGACGGTCTTACGGTTGACCTCGACAAGGTAACAAAGAAATATGACGGCCTTGACGGTACGGAGCTTGCTATATCCGAAAGTCAGGAAAGAATGGCTGTTGTTCTCGATAAAAAAGATGTTGACAAGTTTATTCACTTGCATCAAAAGAAAACCTTGAGGCTACAGCCGTTGCGGTTGTAACCGAAAGTCCTCGTCTTACAATGAACTGGAGAGGTGACACAATCGTTGACCTCAGCCGTGAGTTCCTCAACACAAACGGTGTTACTCAGGTTGCCAAGGCTTATATCGAGGCTCCGAAGTGGGAAGGCTGCTACCGTAAGGTTGCTCCCGCAAAGCTTAAAGATATGCCTGCTGACGAGGCATTCCTTGAAAATATGTCAAGACTTGAAGTTTGTTCACAGATCGGTCTTGCAGAAAGATTTGACGCATCAATCGGTGCGGCTACGGTAATTATGCCGTTCGGCGGTAAGAATCAGCTCACTCCTCAGGAGGCTATGGCTGCAAAGATTCCGCTTGAAAAGGGTGAAACAGACGATGCAACAGCAATGAGCTACGGTTATATCCCGGTGTTTCACGCTGGAGTCCGTTCCACGGCTCTGCTTATGCAGTTGTTGAGTCACTTTCAAAGCTGCTTGCAATCGGCGCAAACCCAATGACAGCAAGACTTACATTCCAGGAATATTTTGAAAGACTTAAAGATGTTCCTTCCCGTTGGGGTAAACCTGCCGCAGCACTCCTCGGTGCTATGCACTCAACTCAAGCTCGGACTTCCGTCAATCGGCGGTAAGGACAGTATGTCGGGTACATTGAGGATATTGATGTTCCGCCTACACTCGTAAGTTTCGCCGTTGCAATGACAAAGCCTCAAAGACAATTTCAACAGAATTCAAGAACGCAGGTTCAAAGGTTATCTTTGTTCCCATTCCCGAAAATAAAGAAACACTTATGCCTGTATGGGATAAGCTTATCGAAATGTACAACGCTGTTTATGCTCTCTGCGAGGACGGCAAGGTGCTTTCTGCATCGGTTGTTAAAGAGGGCGGTACTGCCGCAAGCGTATGTAAGGCTTGCTTCGGTAACGGCTTTGGCTTTAAGTTTGCAAACGAACTCACAAATGACGAGCTTTTCGCTCCGCTTTCGGGTTCGCTTGTTATCGAACTTGCAGACGGTGCAGAGCTTTCAAACGATGTTCTTCACTATGACCTCGGTACTGTTACGAACGATGCAAAGATTACTGTAAACGGCAAGGAAATCGAACTTTCCGCACTCCTCGAAAAGTGGACTGCTCCGCTTGAAAAGGTATTCCCGACAAAGGCTGAAGTGCCTGAAATTGAAGTTGATGTTCCGCTTTACAGCGAGAGAAATACATCTTCACCTGCAATCAAGGTTGCAAAGCCTACTGTATTTATCCCTGTATTCCCGGGTACAAACTGCGAGGTTGATACGGCAAGAGCATTTGAAAAAGCAGGTGCAAATGTTGAAATGCTCATCGTCAAGAACCTTTCTTCAAACGATATTGAGGAAACAATTGACGAAATGGAAAAGCTCATTGCAAAGTCACAGATGATTATGCTTCCGGGCGGTTTCTCAGGCGGTGACGAGCCTGACGGTTCAGGTAAGTTCATTGCAACAACATTCCGCAACCCGAGAATTGCAGAGCAGGTTAACAACCTTCTCAAGAATCGTGACGGTCTTATGCTCGGTATCTGTAACGGATTCCAGGCTCTTATCAAGCTCGGACTTGTTCCTTACGGCGAAATCAGAGAGCTTAAAGCAAATGATCCGACGCTCACATTCAACACAATCGGCAGACATATTTCACATATGGCTTATACAAGAGTTACTTCTGTTAAGTCACCGTGGTTTGCAAATGTCAACGCAGGCGATGTGTTTGCTGTTCCCGTGTCACACGGTGAGGGCAGATTTATGGCTGATGTTGAAACTGTAAAAGAACTTGCAAAGAACGGTCAGATTGCAACACAGTATGTTGACCTTGCCGGCAACCCAAGCAGCGACATTGAGTTTAACCTCAACGGTTCTGTTTGCGCAATTGAGGGTATCACATCACCTGACGGCAGAGTCCTCGGTAAAATGGGACACAGCGAGAGAAAGGGCGAAAACCTTTACAAAAATGTTCCTTTTGCAAAAGACCAGCAGATTTTTGAAAGCGGCGTAAAATACTTCAAGTAATTTATAACCGAATATTTTATATAAAAACTAAGGACATCCGTTTTTTCGGATGTCCTTGTTGTTTGTGCGGTGTCAAATTATATCGGTTATCGGTGACTGTTAAACTTGCATTTCTGCTGTTTTTAACATATAATAATGTAAACGGGTTATTATTTAAAGTAGAGTGAAAGGAGTTATTTATGAAAAAGTAGATTATCTTGTAACGGCTAAATGTGAAGCTTTGTATGAATACGCAAATTCTGTTATGGCAAAGTATGAAGATTATCTTGATTCGGAATCGGCTTTGGATTGCATAAAAAATATTTATGACGATTTGTGTGATTATAACACTAAAATTTTACTCTGCGACAGTATTGAACAATATGAGTTATTACTAAAAAATATAAAGGAATTTGATTCAATAATTAAACACGTTTCAGATTCTGTAATGTCGGGTGTTTGATTATGAACTATTCGGAAGCTGAGTTCGACAAAGCTTATAAAAAAAATAATTCGCAGAATTATTAAATCCAAATCACCTGTCAGTAGCCCTATGGCATATATTCTTGGTGGTCAGCCCGGAGCAGGAAAGACAGGCTTGCAGAGAAATTTGATGGTTGAAAATTCTAATATTATAATCATAAATGCAGATGCTTATCGTAATTCTCATCCACGATTCAATGAAATACAAGCTGAATTCGGAACTTTAGCTCAAAGACATACACAGCCGTTTATAAACGAAGTTGTGGAAAAGCTTATATCAGATTTAAGCGATATGAAGTACAATCTGGTTATAGAGGGAACATTGAGAACTGCCGAAATTCCTTTAAATACTTGCCGAATGTTGAAAAATAAAGGATATAGCGTGGAGTTGCATATAATATCAGTAAAAAAAGAAATTTCATACGAAAGCACTATATACAGATATGAAAATAATTTGGAACTTGGAATGGTTCCCCGTGCAACAGCGAAAGAAGATCATGATAATGTTGTTGATGCTATTTGTGACAACCTTGATATAATTTATGAACAGAATGCTTTTGATGATATAAAGCTTTTTGACAGGGAAGGAAATAATTTGTATACCGCAAAGTGCGGTGTAGCTCCTTCTTTAGTTGAAAAAGACAAGTTATTTGGATATTGGTCTGATTCTGAAATTACTTCGTACAGAAAAATAATTGATGATATAATTGCTCTTAAACGGTCAAGAAATGCTCCTGATTTAGCCAAATACATATTGGAATCTTCAATTAAATTTGCTTATGCAAAATCAAGAATTGAGAAATTAAATAAATAACAAAAGCAGAGAATATCTATGTTGATGTTCTCTGCTTTGTTACATTATTTTTTATGTTGAAAATGATAGCATACTGCTGACCGTAATTTTACATTTTCAATTTTCAACTTTCAATTTAGTAGATGCCTTGTACGGTGACTTCGCCTGAATTGATAAGTTTGGTGGTTTTGTCGGGAAGCTCTGCAATAAGCTCGCCGTCAGGGTTTACTCCCACAGCTTTTGCGGTGACGGACTTTCCGTTTTTGGTGAATGTTATATCTCTGCCGACTGTTGCGCAAAGGCTTGTGTATTCCTTTAATGCAACAGGGGAAAGCTTTAAATCGTTTTTGATGAATTCCTCTTCAATGTGGTTAAGCACACAGGCAAAAAATTTGTTCTTGTCAAAATGACCGCCTGTTGCAAGATAAATTGAAGTTGCCTTTTCCTTTATGTCATCGGGGAAATCCTGAGTATCGGCATTGATTCCGATGCCTGTAATTACATATTCTACTGCGTCAAATTCGGCACTCATTTCGGTTAAAATACCGACAAGCTTTTTCTTTCCGATGATGATGTCGTTCGGCCATTTTATACGGCAGTCAAGTCCCGTGAATTCTCTGATTGCCTTGCAGACCGCAAGACCTGCAAGAGGGGTGATTGACGATACCTCTGACGGGGCAATCTTTGGTCTTAACAAAAACGAAAATGTGATGCTGTCATCCTTTTTTGCTTTCCAAACTCTGCCGAGTCTGCCCTTGCCCTGAGTTTGTTCTCTGGCAACGGCAACCGTGCCGTTTTCGCAACCGTCTGCACCCAGCTTTTTGAGGTAATCGTTTGTTGAACCAACCTCGTCAAGGACGATGAGTTTTTTGCCGATTACGGAGGTTTTCAGGTATTTTTCGATTGCAGGCTCGTTGAGGTGTGGGGGATAGGCAACAAGGCGGTATCCGCGGTTTGTTACAGAGTCGATTTTGTAACCCTGTTCCTTAATTCCGTTGATTGCTTTCCAAACTGCCTGCCTTGACACACCAAGCTGTTCGGAAATTTCACTGCCCGAAACATAGCCGTCTGTTTTTGTTAAAAGTTCAATAATTTTCTTTTGCATAACATCACCGATTTTAAAATTTAATGTAAAAAATTACGGACGATTCTAAACAAAATCGCCCGTTTTTGAATGTTAATTATTTACTTTTGTTTGCCGCAACAATTTTCTTGACTGCAATGCTTACTGCCGAACCGACAACAAAGCAAGCAATGATTTCAAGAATGCAGTTGATTGAAAGAGCAGGGATAACCACGGCTGTGATTACATTAAGTCCCATAACTTCGATACTGCCGAAAAGGATTGCCATAAAGCCAAGGAAGAAGGCTGTGTTCATAACAGGGCAGAGTATGGTAGCAATAAGGTCGTTAAGATTGAACTTGCCTACAGTTTTACCTTCAAATACCTTGCCCAGACCTTTTGCGATAAGTCCTGTGAACCAACCCATAAGAGCTCGTGCAACAACACAAATTATAAAGGTGTAAAACCAGTTGATTGAAAGCATTGCCGTGCCGAATGCGTCCATACCAAAGCATTGTACAAAGCTTGTGATACCAAAGAGTGTGCCGAGAATCAATCCTGCTGTAGGACCGAGAACGGTTGCACCGATTGCAATCGGAATGCAAAGGAATGAAATGGAAAGCGCACCGATCTTCAGATATCCGAGCGGTGTGAGCGCCATTACAAGCGTCAATGCGATAAGCACTGCAAGAATAACCATTCTTTGCACCTTTGAAAAGTTTCCTGTCTTGTTCATAAAAAATTCCTCCTGCTGTTTCCCTGCTCATTTTCCACAGGTGAAACGCAAATAATATTTACAAGGGGAGAACCCCGTTGCATCAAATTAATAATTCAAAAACAAGTTGTATATTAAATTGTCTTTATTTTTTGTTTCTCTCGTAAATAATTTTGAGTCCGTCAAGAATAATATTCTCATCAAAGATAATATCGTGACGGCAGTTTTTGATTGCAAGCGGAGCAAGACCGCCTGTGGCAATAACCTTGCATTCTGTCTTGCATTCCTCGTTAAACATATCAACCATTCCGTCAAGCATACAGGCTGTTCCGAACATAATTCCCGAACGAATGCAGTCGGATGTGTTTGATGAAATTACCTTCTTTGGAGCTTTCATATCAACCGATGAAAGCAATGCGCCGTGATTTGTGAGTGCGTCAAGCGAAATTCCCATACCGGGGGCGATTGCACCGCCGTGATATGCGTTGCTTGCGTCAACATAGACAATTGCGGTTGCAGTTCCCATAAAAATCATAATGAGAGGACCGCCGTATTTTTCACACGCTCCCACACAGCCGGCAACGATATCTGCGCCCAAGGTTTCGGGATGTTCTATCTTGATGTCAAGACCTGTCTTGAGTCCCGGACCGATGAGCAGACTTTTTTTGCCTGTAACGGTCATAATCGCACTTCTGAGATTATATGTAAATTTCGGAACAACAGAGCTTATAATAGCGCCGTCAATGTTTTGCATCAATGTTGTAAATCTGCAAAAAAGTGTAAAGCTCAACGGCAAGCTCGTCGCTTGTTTTGTTTTCATCGGTTGAAAAACGGAGTTTGAATTTTAAATTATCTCCGTCAAAAATGCCGAGCTTGACATTGGTGTTTCCGACATCGGCCGCAAGCAGCATTGCTGTTCCCTCCAAACGGTTTTTATAAATATGCTTTTACAAAAGCTTAGATTTAATCGTACTTTACTTTGCTTATTATATCATAAAAAATTATTTCTTCAAGGGCGAATTTAAGGAATTTATCCGATTTTTGGAAAATCCAAAAAAATTGTTGAAATTTGCGTTGGATTGTGTATAATTAAAATAGGTGTGTATAACACGGTCATGTATTACGCAAAATTCTGAAAGGAATGGTTTATTAAATGGACAGTTCAGAAATCAAGCAGCTCCGAATTCTTGCCGCAAGGTCAAGAATGGGCGCAATTCTCGGCACTTACCACGCCAAATCAGGTCATCCCGGCGGATCACTTTCGGCAGCAGATATTTTCACATATCTCTACTTTAAGGAAATGAATGTTGATCCCAAAAATCCCGATATGCAGGACAGAGATCGTTTTGTTCTTTCAAAAGGTCACTGCTGTCCGGCTCTTTATGCAACACTTGCACTCAAGGGCTTTTTTGAATGGGACGAGCTTACAAAGCTCCGTCATGTAGGCGCTATGCTTCAGGGACATCCCGATATGAAGGGTACTCCCGGTATTGATATGAGTACAGGCTCACTCGGTCAGGGCATTTCGGCTGCCTGCGGTATGGCACTTGCGGCTAAGCTTGATAACAAGAGCTATCGCACATATACAGTTCTCGGTGACGGTGAAGTTGAAGAAGGTCAGGTTTGGGAGGCTGCAATGTTTGCCGCTCACAACAAGCTTGACAATCTCGTTGTAATTGTTGACCAGAACGGACTTCAGATTGACGGTACTGTTGAAGAGGTTGCAGGTATTGAGCCTCTTGATAAAAAGTTTGAAAGCTTTGGCTTTGAAGTAATCAAAATTGACGGTCACGACTTCAATCAGATTGAATCGGCTCTCGAAAAGGCTAAGACAGTAAAGGGCAAGCCTACGGCAATTCTTGCCAAGACAATCAAGGGCAAGGGCGTTTCATTTATGGAAAATCAGGTTGGCTGGCACGGCACTGCTCCCAACAAGGAACAGTATGAACAGGCTACTGCCGAGCTTCAGGCTGAAATTGACAGATTGGAGGGCAACTGCTGATGGCACAGGTAATTAAAAAGGCTACAAGAGAAAGCTTTGGCATGGCTCTTTGTGAGCTTGCAAAGACAAATAAGGACATTATTGTTTTTGATGCAGACCTCGCAGCTGCTACAAAGACAGGAATTTTTAAAAAAGAGTTTCCCGAAAGATTTTTTGACTGCGGTATTGCCGAGGGCAATATGGTAGGCGTTGCGGCAGGTATGGCAGCGGCAGGCAAAATTCCGGTTGCCGCATCATTTGCAATGTTTGCAACAGGCAGAGCATTTGAGCAGATTCGCAACTCGGTTGCTTACCCTCATCTTAATGTTAAAATTGCCGGCAGCCACGCAGGTATTTCAACAGGTGAAGACGGTGCTACTCATCAGTGCCTTGAAGATATCGGTATTATGCGTACAATTCCGGGTATGGTTGTCCTTAACCCTGCCGATCACTACGAAATGATGGCCGCTACAAAGGCTGCAATTGAGTACAACGGTCCTGTTTATATCCGTCTCGGCAGACTTGCTGTTGACAGTTTTAATGATCCCGATACCTATACATTTGAGCTCGGCAAGGGTATTACTCTCCATGAGGGTAACGATGTGGCTGTTATTGCAACAGGTCTTGTTGTAAACGAGGCTTTGAAGGCTGTTAAGGAACTTGAAGCAGAGGCATCAACGCTCGTCTTATCAACATCCACACAATCAAGCCTATCGACAGAGATATCATCACAAAGGCTGCAAAGGAAACAGCAGAATCATCACAATTGAAGAACACAATGTTATCGGCGGTCTCGGTGACGCTGTTTGTGATGTTGTAAGCGCAGAGTGTCCTGTTAAGGTTACAAAGATCGGTGTGAACGATCGTTTCGGTTACAGCGGTCCGGCTCTTGAGCTTCTTGACAGGTTCGGTCTTACACAGCCGCACCTTGCAAAGGTTGTCAGAGATGTTGTTAAAGAGGACAAATAATTTCTGAATTAATTTAATAATTGCAAAATATTAACGGTCGGTTTGTTCAAGCCGACCGTTTTTTGTATGTACCGTTCAATTGAATAAAAAACAAAGGGTGGATATCGTAAAATAACGGTATCCACCCTGTTATATATTAAAACATCCTCAGCAATAAGCCGAATGGGGCTTTAGTCAGCGTGCTTTATCAGCAGCCGCAGCCACAGCTGTTGTTGTCACAACCACAGCCGCCGTTGTTTCCGCCGCAACAGCAGAGAACGATGATAAGAAGAATAATCCATGAGCAGCAACCGTTGCCGTTACCAAAGTTACACATACGCTTACCTCCTTTCGTTTACACTACATATTATTGCAAAAGGAGAAATGTGTGACATCAAAAAATGACGGCTGCGAAAATATTCGTAACCGTCATCAATTGTAATGATTTAATTAAACATTGAATCTGAAAAGAACGACATCGCCGTCTTTCATAACATAGTCCTTGCCTTCACTGCGGACAAGACCTTTTTCTTTTGCGGCTGTCATACTTCCGCAGGCGATAAGGTCGTCATATGCGATAACCTCGGCTCTGATAAATCCACGCTCAAAATCCGAGTGAATTTTGCCTGCTGCCTGAGGTGCTTTTGTTCCTTTTTTGATTGTCCATGCACGAACCTCCTGTTTGCCGGCTGTAAGGTAGGAGATAAGTCCAAGAAGTGCATAGCATTCCTTGATAAGTCTGTCAAGACCGCTTTCCTCAAGTCCCATATCGGCAAGGAACATTTCCTTTTCTTCCTTGTCCATCTCAACGATTTCTTCCTCAATCTGAGCGCAGATCGGAAGACGCCGGCGTGTTCCTCGGCGGCAATCTTCTGAACAGCCTTGTAGCCCTCGTTTGAGTCGATGCCGTTTGAGAAATCCTCGTCACTCATATTTGCGGCATAGATAACAGGCTTGTTTGTGAGAAGTGCAACCTCTGAAAGAATTGCCTTTTCGTCATCGTCACATTCAACACTTCTTGCGGGTTTGCCCTCGTTGAGTGCGGCAAGAACTCTTTCAAAAAGGTCGATGTCTTTCTGATACTTTTTATCGCCCTTGAGCATTTTCTTTGTCTTGTCAATTCTGCGTTCGAGCATTTCAACATCGGAGAGAATAAGCTCAAGATTAATTGTTTCAATGTCACGGGCAGGGTTGATGTTGCCTTCAACATGGATAATGTCATCGTTTTCAAAGCAACGGACAACATGAACGATAGCGTCACATTCACGGATGTTTGAAAGGAACTTGTTGCCGAGTCCCTCGCCCTTTGACGCACCCTTTACAAGACCTGCAATATCTACAAATTCAATTGATGCAGGAGTATATTTGTCAGGATCATACATTTCCGCAAGTTTATCAAGTCTTTTGTCCGGAACTGCAACAACGCCGATATTCGGTTCAATTGTGCAGAAAGGATAGTTTGCACTCTGAGCACCTGCATCTGTAATTGCGTTAAAAAGAGTACTTTTGCCGACATTTGGAAGTCCGACGATTCCGAGTTTCATTTATTTTCACCTCAAATAATATTCGGGCAATGCTTGCCTATTTTCACTGAATATTGTATTATTATATCGTATGGATACTTACTCTGTCAATTAACAGACGAGTAATGCACACTTTGTTAAGTATATCACATAAAATTGCTTTAAACAATAAGAAAGGAAATTTTTATGAGCGAAATAAATACATATTCTGTAACAATTAAGGTTGAAGAAGAAAATCTTGCCGTTTCAATGGGCAGCGGCAGTCTTTGCGTGCTTGCAACTCCGTGTGTTGTGGCTCTTATGGAAAATGCCGCCGCAGCTCTTGCAGACAAGGTTCTTGACAACGATGAGCTTACAACAGTAGGCACGATGATTTCAATTGAACACACAAGCCCCACTCCTCTCGGTGCTGAGGTTACGGCAACAGCCGTTCTCAAAAGCGTTGACGGCAGAATGTTTAATTTTGAAGTTTTTGCCGAAGATAAAAAGGGTGAAATTGCAAGAGGCACTCACACAAGAGTAAGCGTAAAATCAGAAAAATTTCAGATGAAGGCGGACAGCAAGTTTGATGAATAAGTACAAATATTATCTGTTTGACCTTGACGGCACAATCAGCGAGAGCGCATTGGGCATAAGAGAGTCACTTGAAAACGCAATTAAAAGCATGGGCAAGCCGTTGCCGAATCTTGACGATTACACATTGTACATCGGACCGCCGTTGCTCGATACATTCCGCAATATCTGCCGGTTCAATGAGGAAGAATCGGCAAGAGGCGTTGAGATTTATCGTGAATACTACAACACCAAGGGCAAGCTTGTGAACAAGCTTTATGACGGCATTGACAGGGTTCTTGCAGAGCTTAAAAACAGCGGTGCAAAGCTTGCCGTGTGTTCGTCAAAGTATGAAAAGTTTGCCGAAGAAATTACAGACCTTCTCGGTGTGCATGATATGTTTGACGCAATCTGCGGTTCAACACTTGACGGCAGTCGAAAAGATAAAAAAGACCTTATTCCGTATGCTGTTGAAAGACTTGGCGGCAGCCTTGAAAATGACAGAGAAAATATCGTCATGATAGGTGACACTTGGTTTGACACAAAGGGCGCAAGACTTTGCGGTGTCGATTTTGTCGGTGTTGAATACGGCTACGGCGACCTTGAAAGCATGAAAAAAGAGGGCGGCAGGGTGTTTGTGAAAACCACGGCTGAACTCTTGGATGTTCTTACAAAGTAAATAATTTGAAATCGGACAAACGGAATTATCCGAAGATTTTTCGCATACATTTTATCAGAGAATAAAATGTGCGGAGGATTTAAAATGTTCGTTTTCAATTTTAAAATCAAGGTTAAAAAAACAGTAATTTTGGCGGCGGTGCTGTCCGTAACAGCGGCAATAATATGTACAGCCGTTACGGTTGCAATAAATTCACGGTTGCCCGATACAGCGTGAGTGATAAAACAGGGGAGTATTCTCTTGTGCTTAATGACGGTGAGGAGAAAAAATTCCTTGAACAGTTCGGAGTTGAAACCGCCGACGCAAAGCCTGAGAAAAGGTCGGTTGTAATTCCGTCGGATTTTAATAAATATTATGAGGAATACAACGAACTACAGAAGAAAATCGGACTCGACCTCGCAAAATTTAAAGGCAAAGAGGTTACGGAGATTACAGTTCCCCTGGAAAAGCCAAAGGATAACAATGCCGTTTTGCTTGTTTACAAAAACAGGGTAATCGGCGGACACATTACAAACGGAGAATACGGCAGTAAAAATCTGCCGCTTGTTGATTAAGATGGAAAGACTCGATAAAATTATTTCGTCACAAAGAGCCGACGGCAGAAAAGAGGTTCAAAAACTCATAAAAAGCGGTGCGGTTCTTGTGAACGGAAAAATCTGTAAAAAGCCTGATACAAAGGTTGACCCCGACAAGGATGAAATTGTTGTGGACGGACAGGCTTTGAATTACAGCAATATATATATATAATGATGAACAAGCCTGCGGGAGTTGTGTCGGCAACCGAGGACAGGCAGTTTAAGACTGTTATTGATATTATCCCCGAAGATATGAAACGAAAGGGACTTTTTCCCGTCGGCAGACTTGACCGTGATACGGAGGGACTGCTTCTTATTACAGATGACGGTGACTTTGCGCACAGCATAACCTCGCCTAAAAAGCATGTGGACAAGAAGTATGTTGCAAAGCTTGACGGAGAAATCACAGAAGATACCGTAAAGGCTTTTTCTGACGGAATTGAGTTCTCTGACGGTACGAAGTGTCGCAGTGCCGTGCTTGAATGTGACGAAAATGATAAAAAAACAGGAATTGTCACAATTTGTGAGGGCAAATATCATCAGGTTAAAAAAATGTTTTTGTGTTGTGGATTAAAAGTTGTGCATCTTCAACGAATTTCAATAGGCGGTTTGTATCTTGATAGCAATTTGCACATAGGCGAGTGCAAATTGTTAACGGATTTGGATAAAAAGTCGGTTTTTATCGGCAATATACACTAAAAAATGCATCTGAATTTTATCCTGTGTCGGTTTTAAATAAAATAATGCATATATCTTTGGTCAATTTCGGTATGGTCAAATTGTGCGAAAAGTGGTATATTATTGTATGTAATAAAGCTAAGGACTTTATCGTTATCGACTAATTGGAGGTTTATACACAATGGCAAATGTTTCATTAAGACATGTTTACAAAATCTATGACGGCGGTGTAACTGCTGTTACAGACTTCAACCTTGAAATTGCCGACAAAGAATTCATCATTCTCGTTGGTCCTTCAGGTTGCGGTAAATCAACAACTCTCAGAATGATTGCAGGTCTTGAGGATATTTCAAAGGGTGAGCTTTACATCGGCGATACACTCGCAAACGATGTTGCTCCTAAGGACAGAGATATCGCAATGGTATTCCAGAACTATGCTCTTTATCCTCATATGACTGTATATGATAATATGGCATTCGGTCTTAAACTCCGTAAGTTCTCTAAGGAAGAGATTAAGAGAAGAGTTGAAGAGGCTGCCAGAATCCTTGGTATCGAGCAGTATCTTGACAGAAAGCCAAAGGCTCTTTCAGGCGGTCAGAGACAGCGTGTTGCTCTCGGTCGTGCTATCGTTCGTAACCCGAAGGTATTCCTTCTTGACGAACCGCTTTCAAACCTTGATGCTAAGCTCCGTGCTCAGATGAGAACAGAGATTTCAAAAATTTATCAGCGTCTCGGCACAACATTTATCTATGTAACCCATGACCAGACAGAGGCTATGACAATGGTACAAGAATTGTTGTTATGAAAGACGGTTTCATTCAGCAGGTTGATACTCCTCAGCATCTTTATGATATGCCTTGCAATATGTTTGTTGCCGGATTTATCGGTTCACCTCAGATGAACTTCATCAACGCTGTTCTCTCTAAGAACGGCGGCAAGTATACTCTTGATTTTGACAAGTATCACGTTCCTGTTCCGGAGTCAAAGGTCAATGCTGACCTCGACAACTATGTTGGCAAGGAAGTTGTTTTGGGTATCCGTCCTGAGCATGTTCACGATGAGCCTGAAGAAATTGCTAAGGCTGAGTGTCTTCTCAAAGCCAATGTTGATGTTACCGAGCTTATGGGCGCTGAAATTTATCTCTATGTAAATATCAACGGTACACCTATCACAGCTCGTGTTGAACCTACTTCAACAGCTAAGCCGGGCGACGACATTGAGATTGCTTTCGACCTCAGCAAGATTCACATCTTTGATAAGGATACTGAGAAAACAATCACAAACTGATTATAATTTAATTTGGTTTTACGGCGGAGCGTTATGCTCCGCCGTTTTTGCGTTTGCAGAAAGAAAACGATTGTTGCCGTAAGCGCAATAATTTTCAAAAACCATTTGCGTTTAAATTTTATAATTGATTAACCGTGATGAATAGATATTTTTCGTATTTTGTCACAAAACCAACACAATGTTGTGATATATTAAAAAACAAATAAGATTTTGTAACAATTGTTTAATTTTGCTTTCAAAACTGTAACTTGTTGCTGATTATGCAAATTCTCTAAAAAAATTCAAGAAAAATTGTAAATAGAGGTTGATTTTTTTCTCGTTTTTGTGTAATATGTATATGAGACAGATTGTATTTTATTGAACTCTTTTACAATCACAATATATAACTGCGGAGAAAACGAGGTAAAAATTTATGTCAAACAGATTATTTCAAGGTATTGTACACCAGATGAAAGACGCAATCGACAGAACGATTGGCGTAATTGACGAGACTTCGGTTGTTATTGCCTGCTCCGAGCTTGGAAAAATCGGCGAGGTAAACGAGAGCGTTAATTCCGAAACACTCAGCTCGACAGCACCGTTTGTTGTGAACGGATATACATACAGATCTTTCGGCAGCAATGCAAAGTATGATTATGCAGTATTTGTTCAGGGTACCGATGAGTATGCTCAGAAGTATGCTCAGCTTTTGTCGGTTTCTTTTGCAAGCATCAAGCAGTATTATGACGAAAAGTATGATCGTTCAAACTTTATTAAGAATGTTATTCTTGACAACATTCTTCCGGGTGACATTTACCTTAAAGCAAGAGAGCTTCACTTTAACAGCGAGGTTTCCCGTGTGTGTCTGCTTATTAAAATTGTTTCAAAAACAGATGTTTCCGCTTATGATATAATTCAGAATCTTTTCCCGGACAAGTCAAAGGACTTTGTTATAAACATTAACGAGGTTGAAATTGCACTTGTTAAGGAAATTAAACCCGACACAGAGAGCCGTGACCTTGAAAAGCTTGCAAGCTCGATTTCAGACACACTTTCGAGCGAGTTCTACACACACTGTGTTGTCGGCATCGGCACAACGGTTACAGGCATCAAGGATCTTGCAAGAAGCTTTAAGGAGGCTCAGTCAGCTCTTGAGGTTGCAAAGGTATTTGACACAGACCGTACAATCGTAAGCTATGATAACCTCGGCATTGCCCGTCTTATCTATCAGCTTCCCACAACATTGTGTGAAATGTTCCTCAAAGAAGTTTTCAAGCGTGGTTCAATTGAGAGCCTTGATCAGGAAACTCTCTTTACAATCCAGCGTTTCTTTGAAAACAACCTCAATGTTTCCGAAACATCAAGAAAGCTTTTTGTACACAGAAACACTCTTGTGTACAGACTTGAAAAAATTAAAAAGCTCACAGGTCTTGACCTCCGTGAGTTTGAGGATGCAATCGTGTTCAAGGTAGCTCTTATGGTTAAGAAATACCTCAACGCAAGTCCTACAAAATACTGATTTGGTTAAAGTGTGCCCGAGCACAGTGTCTTGCTGTGCTTTGGCGTTTTGACTTTTTTATGAGTATTTGTACAATAACTACAAAACAAAGGTGACTTTATGATTGATTTTATAAATGTGTCTAAAACATACCCTAATGGCACTCATGCTCTCTACGGTATTACGCTGAGTATTGATAAGGGCGAGTTTGTATTTATTGTCGGTGCATCGGGCGCAGGCAAGAGTACATTTCTTAAACTCATTATGCATGAGGAGACTCCGACATCGGGCAAAATCGTTATCAACGACACTGATGTTACAAAGCTGAGAAGGAGCAAGGTTCCTTATATGCGCCGTCATATGGGCATTGTTTTTCAGGATTTCAGACTTATTGACAAGATGAATGTTTTCGACAATGTTGCGTTTGCGATGCGTGCCGTCGGAAAACCTTCGGCAGTAATCAAAAAGCGTGTTCCGTATGTGCTTGAGCTTGTCGGTCTTAAAGATAAGATGAAAAACAGACCGAGTGAACTCTCAGGCGGTGAGCAACAGCGTGTAAGCCTTGCAAGAGCCTTGTGAATAACCCCGAAATTATTATTGCCGATGAGCCGACAGGTAATGTTGACCCCGAGATGTCACACGAAATCATTGAGCTTCTCAATGAAATTAACGCAACAGGCACAACCGTTATTGTTGTAACGCATGAACATGACCTTGTTCGTGAGTTTGACAGACGAGTTGTTGTTCTTGACCACGGAAAAATTAAGAGCGACACCAAGGATTTGTTTGTTAAAGATGACTATACTGACAATTACGGTGATGACAGCGGTGAAGAAGAAAACACACCGGATTATCCCGATAATGCAGTGGTTGTTCCGGAATAATGCGTTGCGCAAATAGGATTTTGAAAGGATTTTTGATATGACCGGATTTGGTTATTTGGCAAAAGAAGGTTTCAAAAATGTGTGGAACAACCGTATTATGAGTATCGCTTCTGTCTGCGTACTTATAAGCTGTCTTGTTCTCACAGGTGCGGCGGCACTTTTTTCGATGAATGTTGACAATGTTGTTGAATCTGTCGGCAAGTCAAACGAAACCTCAGTTTATGTTAAAGACGGATATTCACAGCTTGAGGCTGTTTATGTAGGAAAAGAAATTGAAAAGCTTGACAATGTTGAGTCGGCAACCTTTCTTTCAAAGGAAGATGCGATAAAGCAGTATAAATCTACTCTCGGTGATGATCTTTTTGCCGAGATGCAGGGCAGAAACAAACTCCCCGATTCTTTCATTGTAGTTATGAAGGACTTGTCGAAGTATGACGATACTGTTGCTCAGATTAAAAAAATTGACGGTGTTGACAGCATAAGCAACCACCGTGAGCTTGCAAAGAAGCTTACGGACATCAGCAATCTTGTCAATATGATTTGTATTGCGGTTGTTTGTGCGCTGACAATCATTTCAATCTTCATCATTGCCAACACAATTCGTGCAACGATGTATTCACGAAGATTTGAAATCAGCATTATGAAATCGGTTGGTGCAACGAACTCGTTTGTCCGATGGCCGTTTCTTATTGAAGGTATGATAATCGGACTTATTTCCGCAATTGTTTCAACAGGCGCAATTGCAATCCTCTATGAGACTGCACAGGCTCTTGTTTATCAGATTGTTCCGATTGATTTTATCCCGATTAACAATGTCATCTGGATTACAGGCGGCTTGTTTGCAATTGCAGGTATTGTTATCGGCTTCTTCGGCAGCTTTATTTCAATCAGAAAATACCTTAAAATGGAAGGTAACGAAATACTCGGTTGGTAATCCCGACAGAAATCTTAAAGGAGGAGATTACAATGAACAAATTAAAAAGAATTTTATGTGCAATGCTCTGCGTATGCATGATTTCAATTCCAATGGCAATACCGACTACTGTTTCTGCTGAGGACAGCATCTCAGACCTTGAACAACAGCTTCAGCAGCTTGAACAGGAAATCAGAAGTATCAGAAGATTCTTGATGATACAAAGTCTGACATCGCAGAAAAGGAAGAATACAAGAACGCCCTTGTAAGCAAGGTTCAGGTTCTTGATGAAAAAATTGCAGTAACCCGTGAGAAAATTTCAAGCCTTAACGATGATATTAAGGAAAAGCAGGACGCTTATGACAAGGGACTTTCGGAAGTTGAGGATCAGTTTGATGCACTTGCAAACAGACTCAGAATTCTCTATATGTCAGGCAATGCAACCGACCTTGAAATCATTTTCGGCGCAAAGGATTTTTCTGACCTTATTGATAAGATGGAGCTTGTAAAGAGCCTTGCAAACAGCGACAAGGAGCTTATCAGCGAAATCCAGACAAAGCTGGACGAGCTCAGTACCAAGAAGGAATCCCTTGAGGCCGACAAGAAAGACCTTGAAACTCAGCAGGCGTCATTGAAGTCGGATCAGGACGAGTTTAATAAACTCATTTCCGATAATGACGAGATTCTTAAAAATCTTTACGCATCAAATTCCGAGGCACAGCATTCCTTGGAAAGTGCGGCTTTGCAGAGTGATGAGATTGAAGCTAAAATCAGCGAGTACTATGCCGCTCAGAAGGCTGCTGCGGAACAGGCTGCTAAGGCTTCACAGAGCTCAAGCTCAAGCAGTTCATCAAGCAGCTCTTCAAGCAGTTCATCAAGCGGCTCAAGCAGTTCGGGTTCATCAAGCTCAGGTTCATCATCTGTAATTGTTCCGTCAGGTTCAGGCTTTGCATGGCCTACACCGGGCTTTGTAAGCCTTTCATCTGAATGGTTTGAGGACAGAGAAGTTTATAACCACGGCGGAATTGATATTGCCGGCGCAGGCATCATGGGAACTCCTGTTGTTGCGGCTGCCGACGGTACTGTTGTTGCAACCAACAGCAGTTGTACACACAACTGGGGCAAGAGCTACAGCTGCGGCTGCGGCGGCGGTTATGGTAACTATGTAATGATCAGCCACGCGGGCGGTAAGATGACAGTTTACGGTCACCTTACAAGTCTTACAGTAAGTTCAGGTCAGTCTGTTTCTAGAGGACAGGTTATCGGCTATGTCGGTTCAACAGGTAACTCAACAGGACCTCACCTCCACTACGAATGCCGTCTTAACGGTGTAAGATACAACCCGATGTCTGAGTATCCGTACATGTGATAATTTCTTTGATACATACACAATTTGATAATTAATTTAAAAGCCTTCGCATATACTTAAATAAGTAAATATGCGGAGGTTTTTGTTTTGATTACTTCATTGAATGTTGTGTTTCCCGAAAAGTGCGGGAAAATAAGGGGATTTTTTAACAGGCTGAGAGGGGACAAGGTGTGCGTTGAAATCAAAAGGGCAAGGGGCGTAAGCGTAAAACAGCTTACATACATCTGTCGCAGACAAAAGGTCAATCTCAATAAAATTGACAGGGCAATCGGCAGTCAGCGTACAAGACTTTTGTGTTGCGAAGAAATGACTTTTCCGAACGACAGCGGTTACAAGCGTTTTTACTCGCCGCTTTTTTCGGCAAGACTTTGTACAAATATGGCACTTTATGCCTCAGCAAATTTGATACTCCCGAAAGGCTGACGGTCGGAATTTATGATCCCGACGCTCAATGCACCGACCTTGTTTCATTTGTGTTGAAATATACGGGCAATGCCTGTATTATCACAGACAACGAAGATGTATTCTATGATGAGCTGAATACCATTGCCGAAGAAACAGGTGCGTGTGCCGTTGTTACTCACCACCGTGAACAGCTTTCAAATTGTGACCTTGTCATTGCACCGTTTGAAATTGAAGAAAATCTGCCTGTAAGAAATGATGCGGTCATCCTCACAAACGGCAGACCTAAGGAAAATATAAAGGGCTTTGTGTATTTTCGCTATTGCTTTAAAATGCCGAATGGTTTTGCACTTTTGCGGCCTGAGGGATTGTCGGAGGAATACTTCTGCTCAGCACTCTATACACTCGGTTCACAGTACGAACTCGGTTCAATTGTTCCCGATTTGTGCCGTAATGATACAGAGGCACAGACAGTGAAATCTCTTTGCAGTTATCTTGCCCGTTTTGCTTGACAATCGGTGTGAAAAAAATTATAATAAATCTATATGCAGTTTTTTGCTGATATGAAAGAATTTTATACCGTATGCACGCTTGTGCAGGTGCGGTATTAACTGAAAGGAACGATATAAAATGGCAGCTAAACCAACAATGCTTACTGCGGAAGGTCTTAAAAATCTTGAAGAGGAGCTTGCAGAATTACAAAATGTCAAGCGTAAAGAAATTGCAGAGAAAATCAAGGTAGCCCGTTCCTACGGCGACTTGTCCGAGAACAGTGAATATGATGACGCAAAGAACGAGCAGGCTATTATGGAGGCAAGAATCGCTACTATCGAGTCTATCCTCAAAACTGCTCAGATTATTGATGAGTCCGAAACATCTAACGATAAGGTACACCTCACTTCTGTTGTTACAATCGAAATGGTTGGCACAGACAGACAGATGACATACAAAATCGTTGGTTCGGGTTCTAACGAAACAAATCCCGCACAGCAAAATTTCTGACGAATCACCTGTGGGCAAGGCTCTCATGGACAGATGTGTCGGTGATGTTGTTGAGGTTGAAACTCCCGGCGGCGTAAAGGCATTTAAGATTCTTGAAATCTCAAAGTAATTTGTTTATCTATTGAATTTTTGCTGACGGATTCTGCTTTTGCAATCCGTCAGATTTATTGATGTTGAAAAAGAGAGGAATGATTGGAAATGAGTCAGAAGCCACAGCAGACCGGCACAAGCGATGTTATCAAGGTCAGATACGAAAAGCTTGACGCCTCAAAGAAGCAGGCAGAGATCCGTTTGTAATTACAACAAGTGCCCGTGATGTTCTCACGGAAACAATTAAAAACAATTTTGAAGAGTACGAAAACAAAGATGTATGCGTTGCAGGTCGTTTGCTTTCAAAAAGAGGCAAGGGCAAGGTTTCGTTTATGGACCTTTGGGATCGTTCGGGCAAAATCCAGATTTTTGCAAAATTTGACGATCTCGGTGAAGAAGAATACGGTTTCCTTAAAAAGTGGGATATCGGCGATATCGTTGAAGTAAAGGGCTTTGTTTTCAAAACGCAAATGGGCGAAATTTCTGTTCATGCAAAAGAGGTTAAGCTCCTTTCCAAATCACTCAAACCCCTCCCCGAAAAGTACCACGGTCTTACAAATACAGACCTTCGTTACCGTCAGCGTTATGTTGACCTTATTATGAATCCCGAGGTAAAGGATACCTTTGTAAAGCGTTCAAAAATTATCGGCAGTATCCGCCGTTACCTTGACAATCAGGGCTTTATGGAGGTTGAAACTCCTATGCTCGTTGCAAATGCCGGCGGTGCGTCGGCTCGTCCGTTCCTTACTCACTTTAACGCTCTTGACGAGGATTTAAAGCTCAGAATTTCTCTTGAACTTTACCTCAAAAGACTTATCGTAGGCGGACTTGAAAAGGTTTACGAAATCGGCAGAGTATTCCGTAACGAGGGTGTTGACACCCGTCACAACCCTGAGTTTACTCTTATGGAGCTTTATCAGGCATATACCGACTACAACGGTATGATGGATCTTACCGAAAACCTCTATCGCCATGTTGCACAGGAGGTTCTCGGCACAACAACAATCACATACAACGGCATTGAAATGGATCTCGGCAAGCCGTTTGAAAGAATTACAATGCTTGACGCTGTTAAAAAGTATTCAGGCGTTGATTTCAACGAAATTCATTCTGATGAAGAGGCAAAGGCAATTGCTAAAGAAAAGGGTGTTGAGTTTGAAGAACGCCACAAGAAGGGCGATATCCTTAACCTTTTCTTTGAAGAATTTGCAGAAGAGCATATGATTCAGCCTACTTTTGTTATGGATCATCCGATTGAGATTTCTCCGCTTACAAAGAAGAAACCCGAAAATCCCGATTATGTTGAGAGGTTCGAGTTCTTTATGAACGGCTGGGAAATGGCTAATGCATACTCAGAGCTTAACGATCCGATTGACCAGAGAGAGCGTTTTAAGGCTCAGGAGGCACTTCTCGCACAGGGCGATGATGAGGCTAACACAACCGAGAGGACTTCTCAACGCACTTGAAATCGGTATGCCTCCGACAGGCGGTATCGGCTTTGGTATCGACAGAATGTGTATGCTCCTCACAGATTCAGCCGCAATCCGTGATGTTCTCCTCTTCCCGACGATGAAGAGCTTGGATAAATAAACCAGTGTTTATGCGGGATTGAGGCATTTGAGTACGTCAAAGGACGCATTAAAAGACGTATTTTGGCATAGTCATTTACATCAGTATGAAAGAGTACACAATCTGAAAAGAATAAGATTCAATCGAATATGAACTACTAAGAGGACATTTTCTAAAGAAATTTAGAAGATGTCCTCTTTTTGCGTTATGGAGAAAATACGTCATTTGTTATGAAGTCAAAGTGAAAGGAGCACAGCAATGGATGAATCAAAGAAGAAAGATAGATATGAGGATGCAAAAAAGTTTGTAAGATATTCAGATGGTGCAAAGATGTACAGTATGGGAATGACAAAATTTCAAGAAGTGGCTAAGGATGCCAAGGCTTGTTATAAGATTGGTCAGCTTGTACTTGTTAATACAGAAATATTGGATAAGTATCTTGAAACTTTTCATATTACAGATGCTGAGTTTTATAAGTAGGTGATGTTATGGTAAATACATTGAGTGGTTCAGTTAGTGCCTATAGAAAAGAAACTGTAAAACCAAGATTTATTCGTATTGATGAGGTAATGGCTTTATTAGATGTAACACAAGATGAGGCAATGGATATAGCGTTGGCTGCTGGAGCAAGATATCAGCTTGCAAAGATTATATTAGTACATAAGGAAAGGTTGATGAAATTTATGAAACATTTTGCAAGAGTGCCTAGTTCAAACAAAATCGTAGAAAAGAAGTTTGTAAGAATTGGGGAAGCTTCAATGACTTATAGCATAGGGCATCATAGATTTATTGAAATGGCTAGAGCAGCGGGTGCTGTATATAAGATTGGAACAGCTAAGGGAAATACTATATTAATAAATTTGGAAATTTTTGATGATTATATGGAGCAATTCAGAGAACCGCCAACAGAAATGAAACATCCATTGCCAAATGTGAAAGGAGACTGATGAATGAGTTACTCATATAAGTGCTATTCAGATACAAAGGATTTTATGAAAAAATTTGTCAATGCAGAGGAAGGAGCGATTATTTATGGGATAAGTAAATCTAGAATCATAGTAATTGCGAGAGAGGCAGGAGCAGTCTATAAAGTCGGTAATTCAGCATTAATCAATACGGAATTATTTGAAAAATATCTTGAACGATTCAGAGAGCCGGCAAGAGAACTGCCTAAGCATACATGGAACAAATTAAAGGAAATGACAAATACACCAAAAACTGGTGAAAATTCGTAAAAATACACCAGTGGTGTCACTTCCGTAAAATTAAAGTGCATTGTAGAATATCAATTGTCCAAGAGAGATTGGACATAACAATTGAATAATCAGTTACAGATTTGCAAAGTAGTTTGCACTGCAGAGTATCTGTAGGTAGTAAATTTACGAGGCATGTACCTGGAAGATGAAAGTCACAGCTATCATATTAGTAGCCTGATGGATCGAAAGATGAAGGGTGAGAAGTTGGATGGAAATCTGGAAAAAGGATTCGGCATGTTGCGTAAGGATAATCAACCACAGAGGGCGAGAAGTTCGTCCTTATCCTCAAAAGGCTAAAAGAGGAGATAGTGCTTCTGATAATTCAGAAGGGCGTCGTGAAACACATTTTGTGGCTCGTCTGTAACTCCCAGAGGTGAGAACACCTCTTTGTACACGGGGCGATATAGGAGTCTAGAAGACTGGCGTGTACCTACATGCTTAGCATTAAGCATAGCCATGTAGACTATATCACTTCCAAATTCAAATTCTGTCTATATGGCAACTAATTTGAAGGAGGATAAAGTGATGATGGGATTTAGCATAGCATTTATAATTATTGTTCTTATCGTATTGTATTCATTAGCAAGGACGGCAGGCGAGTCGGACAGGATATTGGAAAATATAAGAGAGCAATCACTCCTTGGAAGGGAGGAGAGCTCTGGTGGGAACAGTTGAAAAAAGAAATAAACATAAGAAACGCAGGTTTGTATCTTCAGAAGAGAAGCTTGAGAGAGAATTAAAAGATTGTATGCATTGTAGATTCTTCTGGGGACATAACAACAGATGTGCCAATGGAACATGTTGTAAATCATCTAAGAAAAAAGAACAGAAACTTCCGACGGAATGTGTCGGATGTCCATATTATCAAGGGAATGGTTATTGTTTTCCTTGTATGCGAAAGCTGATAGGAAAGTAGGTGGTTCAGATGTTCAAGTGGCTGTTTAAGAAGAAAGGATGTGCAAAACACATGAATAACAAGTTAGAAGTAATTGGCATTGATCATGGATGGTCAATGATGAAAACAATTTCTCAGGTATTTGTCACAGGTGTTAAGGAGATTACAACAACTCCGGCATTGTTTGGCGATGTACTTGAGTATGAAGGAAAGTTCTATAAGGTTGGAACTGTAAGGCAGGAAGTAAAGGATACAAAGGTCGAAGATGACAGCTTTTATCTTCTCACTCTTGCAGCAGTTGCTAAGGAACTTAAAA
>ENA-OQCP01000111-OQCP01000111.1-human-gut-metagenome-genome-assembly--contig:-NODE-111-length-31689-cov-3.735410_pt1 | contig 31689 bp, 45 predicted proteins | sample MGYA00242760_ERZ504583 | MGnify/ENA primary metagenome ERZ504583 (study PRJEB26092, sample SAMD00036308) | human gut metagenome | host: Homo sapiens | study: EMG produced TPA metagenomics assembly of...
TGACGCTCTGGGAGTTAGAGGGGGTTGTGTATTTGCCGTTGCTGGCCGAAAGCTGGTAACTGGATGTGGTGTAGCTGCCGAGTTTGTCGGACATCTCCCGTAGCGTTTCCGGGTCATCGCTTTGCAGGTACGCCCAGACTGGCAGTTGCCCTTAATGGTGTTGGCGATATTGTCGCTGTACTTTTCTTTCAGTTGGTCAAAACCCTGCACAAACAGCGCATATCGCATCCCACGGCCAGCTGCTACGGTCAGTTTGTTGGTCATGTCGCTGATGGGAGTAAAGTTGCCATACTCGTCAAGGATGAAGTTGACACGTCGTTCCAGGCGCCGCCGCGCCCGGTCTGCCGCCTCTGCCAAAAGTCATATTGCTGCGACACAATGAGAGAGGCGATGGGATAGAAGGTGGTTTCTCGTCCGGCAGGATCACAAACAACGCCTGCTTTTTGCTGCCCATGTCCGTAAGGGTAAAATCGCTGGTATGGGTGATAGCGTAGATGGACTTCGAGGTGAACAGCCGCAGGGTGGTCAGGGCAGAGGTGTAGAAGCTGCCTCTGGTGCGGGATGGGGCCACATCGGAAATGGACAGAAGCGCCCGTGCCGGGTGGGACGGAGAGAGTTTCTTGACATACTCCAACAGCGGCATCTTATTCCCGATGGTGCGGCACATTTCCGAGATGAACCAATACACGTTGGTCATGTTCTGAAATTCCGGCCTTTTTTGGTTGTCGCACACCACGCAAAGAATGGCAGCCGCTATGATGGAACATTCGCCGTTTGTCCAAATCTTTTCGCCCTCTGGCTTACCAACCAGATTGTTCGTCAAGTCCCAGGCCAGCATTTCTGCCCGGTCGGTGTCGCCCTCGTTGATGGCGTCAATGATGGGCTGGAGCAGATTGTAGCGCATACTCTTTTCAGGGTTTTTGAAGTCCAGCACCAAAACCTCATAGCCCAACTTTTTCAGGAAGTCAGCGGTATAGTGGAACAATTCGGCTTTAGGATCGGAGCAGAAGATGGATTCTCCAGCAAGTCCCAAAAGGCAGATGCTTTCCAAAACCAGACACCTTGATTTACCGGAGCGAGTGGCGCCGACGCAGAGCAGGTGGCAGTCATCACCGACAAAATAGATTTTTTCTTTATCGCCCTCCTTTCGCATACCTACCACCACACCGCCTTTTTTCAGCGGAGTATCCGCTCCCAAAGGCTCCTGCTTGGGAATACCTTTGGATGAAGGTTCAACTTCAATTTATCGCCTCCTTATTTTTCTTTGAGAAATCCAAACCATCGTATCCGGTATCTAAGAGCTGCCGGATCGTTGGGTTGTGCGGGTCAAGAATGTAGCTATCAAACGCTTTGTCCTTCTCGGAATCGGTCATCCACCGGGCTGAACCGTGCTGGTATTGGCCCACAGCCCTGGGCGTCTGGATCTCCGGGGTGATCGTGTCCAGGTCTGATTCATACGGCCTCATGTTGGTAAGGAAGAACATAACCGCCAGCACACTTACAAACCCTTGCAGGCACAGATACAACATCATGTGCTGGCGGCTGGAAAACAGACTGGCAAGGCAGTCCCGATGGGGAGAAGTGAAAGCCGGGTAATCTCCCTTGTCAACAGACCGTGAACTGCTGTTGAGAAAAACAGGTTGAGAATCGCACCGGAAACGAAAATCAGCGCACATACCATCAGTTAGGCTTTGTTTTCATAATTCCATATCATCCTCAACCGCAAAATCATCCAGAAACGCTTCATTGTCTTGATCCTCGGTCAGCTTGATTGCCTGCGGCTCCGTTTCGCCCATCTGCATGGGAATCAGGACCGGCAATAGATGCTTTTGCAAAAAGTCCTGATCCTCGCAGCGGTCAATGAATGTCCCGAAGGTGTTCAAAAACGGGGTATCCAACGGAGTACAAATCATCAGGTCGCCGCGCTCTTTCCCCATCTTCACAATAAAAGATGCAAGATTGACCGGATCGGGGTCGAGGCAGAACGCTTCATGCAGACCGCCCTCCGCAGGGGCATACCCGATTAGAAAAGGATAGCCGCAAGCAGTATGGTTTTGCTTGGCTGCGCTGATAAGTTCAGGGGTGACAAACTTGGTGAGTTCTTCGGCAGCCTCATTCCTGACCGGCTTATCCAGAAGCCATTCTTTCAAACTTTCCGGTTTGACGATGCCACAGAAGTCATGTCGTTCCCAATGAATGATATTTGCCCGGTCAACAGGCTTTCTGCATACACGGCCTGACCTCTGGCTCCATAAATACATCCAAAACCGTCACGGGCATACCAGATGGAGTCGTCGGCAGTCATGTCCTCGCCCTTGCTGCTCACCCCAGGCTTGAGAACCAGAAATTGATTTTCGTAGTTGTACTGGCTACTGTCGGGGATGCAGTCATTTATGTCCAGAGGGCGATCCGACTGGCGGATCATTTTCTGATTCTTCACCATATCATCGGATACATAGAGAATCGGGAGTTGCAGAAAAGTAGCCAGGCCAATTTCGTCCTTCATTCCCTGAGAGATGGTGTCGCCCATAACCCAGAGTTCATCGCAGCGTTCCAGCAGTTCGTGACCCATTCGCAGACCCTGTTCCCGCTGCTCCGGCACTGCGTCATTCAGATATTGCGTGAAAATCGTGTGCGGCGCCAAGGGAATCACGCCGCAGGATGCCGCATAAGCACAGTAGTCCTTTGCCTTTTCCTTGTTCTTTTCCATATCTCCCCGCAGAGGGGAAGAAATATAGACCAGCCTCAAAATAACACCTACCTTGTATTATAGAGTAGTAGTTATTAGAGCCCTCTCCAAGGCTATGTGGCAACCTCGCTGATCTCATACTTGTTGTTCATCTTTCACCACCTCTGTGCGCTGTTTTCCTTTTCTGTTTTTAATATTGGCCCATTTTGAATGTCCTGACATATAAGCCGCGCCCCGGGCGCGTCCCTCCTTTGACTATCTGATAAAGCTTGTTTCTAACGGTTAATTATACAATAAAAGCTCGCAGTCTGTCAAGTGCTGCGCCTTTATTTGACTATCGCATCGACTATCCTCTCGGTGCTTTTGCCGTCGAGGGCGTCAAAATTGAAGTTTTTGAACTTCTCCTGCCTGTCTTTTCCGAAATCGCCGCTTGATATCACATCGAGCAGTTCATCGAAAGTTTTCGCCGTTCTGCCGGGCACATAGTCTTCATAATCGAAGAAGAACGAGCGCTCGCGCTCATATTCCTCGAGGTCGAATGCATAGAAAAGGCACGGCTTTTCGAGCAGAACGAAGTCCATGCATATTGAAGAATAGTCGGTTATCAGCAGGTCGCATATCTGAACGAGCTCGCCGACATCCGGATATCCCGTCATGTCTATCGCGCTCTCGCCCGCCTCTACTTCGCCCGTGTGAACCTGCGGATGCAGTCGGATGAGCAGAACATATTCATCAGAAAAACGCTCCGCAAATTTCTTCGCATCGAAGTTTTTCATTATCTCGCCGTCGCGCTTCGGGTCGTCGCGGAATGTCGGAGCATAGAGTGCGAGTTTTTTGCCCCTGCACTGCGGATATTTTTCGTCAAACTCCGCTCTGAGCTTTTCGGTGTCAGAGGGCAAGAAGAATCTGTCCGTGCGCGCGCTTCCCAAGGGCAGCACACGCTCCTCCGGCAGGCCGAACGCTTGGCATAATACGGCACGACATTTTTTGACGAGCAGACCGCATGGGTATAGCGCTTGCAGCAGCGCTTTTCAAGCTCCTCAATCTCCGGCGGAAGCGCCGAGCAGAGTCCGAATCGCTTGAACACGCCCTCGGCGTGCCAGAGCTGAACAACTTCCGTCTCCGGGCTGAAATTTATATAGGCGAGGGGCATAAAATTGTCGTTCAAAAAGACATACTGCGCTGTTGCAAGGCGGTATGAGCTGACGAAAAAGAACCTGAATGCGCCTTTTATGAGCTTCGCCGGGTTCTTTGAAAGCTCGATGTCGCGGCGGGTAATGAGCTTTATATCATAGTCACCGCGCCTCTCAAGCTCCGCCTTAACCGCGCCGAGCGAATCGTTGAAATCCGCGTTGTGCGGAGATACCAAAGCCACCCTTCCCCTTTTAACAGGGAAAAGGCGGCATATTCTGAATATCACTGCGTAAATAGTATAAAACAGCTTTTTCATTATTTATCCCAATCGATGACGGTCTTGCCGAAGTTTCTCATATAGTCAGCGTTGAACGCCTTGTGGATATCCGGGATATCGCGAACCTTGAACTCATCGCCGATAAGATTCTCAAGGTAGTGTCCGACCTCCGGATGCTCTGCAAAAATCTGCATCGTGCGCAGGAAATCTTTCCTGCCGCTGCGCGAAGAGCCGAAGAGATTGAGACCTTTTTCAAGCACCATTCTCGTGTTGATATCGACGAAGTTCTCGCTGACGCCCATGAGCGAAATGCTGCCCTCGGGCTCAATGAGGTCTATCATCTGATTTATCGCGGGTCTTGAGCCGGGGCCGCCGACGCACTCGAACGCGTGGTCGATGCTGACTCCCTCAGGCACCGCGTCAACATGGAATGTATCTTTTGCAAAGGTGAAGAAATTGAGCTTGTCCTCAACCGTGCCGAAGATATAGAGCTCGGCGTTCGGATAGAGATAGTGCAGCATCAATGCGGTTATAAATCCGACGTTTCCGTCGCCCCAGATACCGATTCTGCGGCGGTTGGAATTCGCGAACTTCTCGAAACGCGAGATGGACTGCACGCTGACGCTGACAAGCTCCGAGAACGAAGCGACGCGCATATCGAAGCCCTCGGGCACCTTGACAAGGCGGTCGTGGGGCATCTGGATATAGTCGCGCATGAAGCCGTCATATCCGCTCGAGCAGAAGTGGCTCGAACGCAGATAGTTCTCGGCGATGACCGGGTCGGTCTCGGTGGGTGTATTGGGTATTGGAATAAGCATCTCTCCGACCGAAAATTCACCGCTCGGGTCATATATTACTTCGGCGACACACTCATGAATAAGAGCCATGGGCAGCTTCTTCATGAGCACGGCGCGGTTGCGCAGACCCTGATAGTAGCGCTGATCCGCCTTGCATATCGACATCTTGACGGGACGGAGAATGACCTCGTTCTTCGAGAGGTCTATCTCTTTGTACGCCGTGTCAATGAGCTTGGGCGCTATAAGCTGATATACTTCATTTATCATTGTTCACAACCCCCAGAAGTGCGTTTGCAACTTTGAGATCATAGGTGTAGGTTATCTTGATGTTGAACACTTCGCCGTCAACGATGCGGACGGGCTTGTTCTTTATTGTATAGATCTTGCACGCGTCGGTCAGCGTGTTCTTCTCGTCCTCGGTGAGGCTGTTGAGAACGCTCTCAAGCTCCTTTATTCTGAAGGACTGCGGAGTCTGACCCTGATACAGCTCGCTTCTTGTCGGGATGCTGCTGACATTTTCGCCGTCCTCGCTGCGGACTATTGTATCCGTTGCGGGAATAACGGTGTCGCACGCGCCGTATTTCTTCGCAGCCTCGATATTTTCGTCAATTATTCTGTGGGTGACAAACGGACGGACTGCGTCGTGGGTAACAATAACGCTGTCATCGTCAATGGCGAAATTCTCGTTGATGAACTTGAGCGCGTTTTCGAGCGTGCCGTTTCTTGTCGAGCCGCCCTCAACGACATTTATCTTCTCTGCGATAGCCTCGCCGAGATATTTCTTCACGAGATCCTTCGTGTGGGCTATCCATGCCTTGGGGCAGAGGACTATTATGCGGTCGATTCCGGGATTGACGACAAACTTCTCTATCGTGTGGACTATTATCGGCTTTGAGCGAGCTGGAGATACTGTTTGGGCATATCTGCGCTGCCCATTCTGCTGCCGATACCGCCGGCAAAAATCGCTCCTATGACCATCTGAAAAACACCCTTTCTTATTTTATTCCCTTGACCATACGGTCGTAGATATCACAGACCTCCTGGCTCGTTCCGGAAGCTATCATCTTGCCGTGATCGAGGATTATGGCCTTGTTGCAGAGTCTGCGCACCTGTTCTGTCGAGTGCGAGACGAAGAGCACCGTTACATTGTTTTCGAACATCGACATGACGCGTTTCTCGCTCTTGGCTCTGAAACGGGCGTCGCCGACGGAGAGCACCTCGTCGAGGATAAGCACCTGCGGATCGACCGCGGTGGCTATCGCGAAGCCGAGACGCGCGCGCATACCGGAGGAATAGTTCTTGACCGGGACATGCATGAAGTCTTTGAGCTCGGCGAATTCGACTATCTCATCATAGCGCTCCTCGATGTATTTTCTCGAATAGCCCATCGTTGCGCCGTAGAGATAGACATTCTCCTTGCCGGTGTAGTTCATGTCAAAGCCCGCGCCGAGTTCAAGCAGAGGGGCAATAACGCCCTTTGTCGTGACCGTGCCCTTGGTGGGCTTGAGAACGCCTGCGACAGTCTTGAGCAGTGTACTCTTGCCGGCTCCATTGAAGCCGAGAACACCGAGCGTTCGCCCTTTTCGATCTGGAAATTGACATCGGTCAGCGCCCAGAAATCGTCATACCTGAGCTTGCGGGTGACGAGCTTTATGAAATATTCTTTTAGATTGTCTACCTTTTCCTGATTCTGAATGAATCTGATGCTGACGTGATTTACATCAACCATTACGTTGCCCATAATTACGCCCTCCCATCAGATGTGCAGGATGAAATCATCCTGCTTCTTGTAGAACACCAGCACGCCTATGAGCAGCATCGCAATGCTGAAGACGGCGGAGTAGATTATATGATTCGGATTCATCGCCCTGCCGAAAAGCACGCAGTCCCTGAACATCGAGACTATCGAATAGAGCGGGTTCGCCATTAGCGCATACTGTGCATACCTGTTGGTTATATGCAGGGTCTCGACATTGTAGAATATGGGAGTCGCATAGAACAGCAGCATGCAGAAAACTTCGTACATATACTCGACATCCTTGAAGAAAACCTCCATGGTGCAAAGTATCATTCCGACGCCGACGCACAGCACAAAGAGGATGAGTATCGGCACGAAAGAGAGCAGGATATACGGAGTCAGGCGCATGGCGGTGTCGGTGAATATCATGTAATACGCCATAACGACCGCAAGCACAAGAAGCGAAATCAAAAACGTTATGAAGTTCGACGCGACATTCGCCATGGGGTATATGTACTTGGGCACATACACCTTCTTTATGACCGATGCGCTGTTTCTTATCGAGCGCATGGCGCGCTTGGTCGCCTGGGAATAGAACTCATAGAGCAGACGACCGCAAAGCAAATATACGGGATAGTTGAGAACCTTCGACTCATCGCGTCCGAAGATATTTCCGAAGATGAACGCGAGCACGATCATCGTCAGAAGCGGCTGAAGGAATGTCCAGAACATACCGAGAACCGAGTTCCTGTACTGGAGCTTAATGTTCTTGCGAACGATCTCGGTGAAAAGGAAACGGTACTTATAAAAATTCTTGAAGTATTTCTTCATCCGGATCACCTCCACTTTTTCATATAGTAGAACATCGAGCGGATATGAACGAGCAGGAGCTTGAAGTTATGTTTCGACTCCCTCTCCCATTCGTGATAGACGACAACCGACGGATCAAACACAACGCGGGCATATTTGCGCACGGTGCGGGTTATGTCGCTGTCTTCAAAATAGAGGAAATATCCCTCGTCAAAGCCGCCGATTTTGCGAAACAGCTCCGTTCTTATCATGAAGAAGCATCCGGAGGCGTTTTCAATGTCAAAGGGCTTTGTGTAGTCCTCGTCGAGCATTGCGTATTCGCGCAGGAGCCTGCCCGGCTTCTCTTCGTTGCGCAGGCGGCTGGCAAAAAGATATTTTATCTTCGGGTCGCGCTTGCCGAGGATCTGCATACGCCCGTCTGGGAAACAGATTTTCGGGGCGAGCATACCTATATCCTCATGCTCTTCGAGATAGTCCGCAAGGGCGGATATCGCGTCGTTCTTTACTGTAATATCCGGATTTATGACGACATGATATTTTGAATCAAGCCTGTCCATCACCAGATTATGACCCGCTCCGAAGCCGGTGTTTCCGGCGTTGCGGATAAGCTCAAGCTGCGGGTAGTTCTGCTCGATAAATTCCGGAGTGCCGTCGGTTGAGGAATTGTCCACAACATAGAGCTTGAAATCGGCACGGGTGAACTCGAGCAGAGAATCAAGGGTCTTTTTGATGGAATGCATATTGTTGTGCGTCACTATGCACCCCGTGACCTTATATTTTCCCAATTTCACACCTCTTTAAAGTGCTGACTTATCACGGTCAGCGTCAGTCTGCGTTTTTGTATCGCAGTATATCTCCCGCCATCTGAATACGCCAGGATATCTTCTGCGCGGCGGTGGTCTTGCCTCCTGTCACATTGCCGCCGTGGCAGCGATGCTTGATAAGAGGCTCGTATATGAACTCGACCTTGCCTTTAAGCTCGGCGTTGAGTCCTATCCACCAGTCATGCATGGCGAGATCTTTGGGGAACGGCATGAACGCAGGCTCGAAATCGCGCCTGAACGCCATGCAGCAGCCATATATGAATTCTTCAGAAAGTTTCTGACAAATCCCCTCTTCGAGCCGTTGAGGCTGAAGAAAGATTCGTCGGTGACGTTCAGTTCCCCGTCCGTCATCATTGCGTCATGCAGCACGACGTCTGCGCCGTTTTCAATCGCTTTCATGACGCGCTCAACCTTGTTCGGGAGCCAGACATCGTCTGATCGCACAGGAAGATACATCCCCCGAACAGTTGAGAATAGCGTTTTCAAAATTTCTGCATACGCCCTCGCCCGTGCCCTCGACATATCTGACGCGCCCGTCGTATGCCGAATAGAATTCGACCGCCGCGCGGGTCTTGCCCGCGGGGTTATCGTCGCTGACGACTATCTCGTCGTCCCTGCCGAGCTGAGGAAGTATAGATTCGATCTGTTCTCTTATATATTTCTCGCCGTTATATGCGGCAAGAGCAACCGATATTTTCATATATCAATAGAGCTTTGCGCCCGCAGGAATGCGGCCGGAGACCATAAGAAGATTGAGCTTCTCTTCGCCCTCCTCCGAATGTACGGCGCTCAGGAGCATTCCGCACGAATCGATGCCCATCATCGATCTGGGCGGCAGGTTGGTTATGGCTATAAGCGTCTTGCCGACAAGCTCTTCGGGCTCATAATAGGCATGAATACCGCTTAAAATAATGCGGTCGGTGCCCGTGCCGTCGTCGAGGACGAACTTGAGCAGCTTCTTGCTCTTGGGCACTGCGGTGCATTCTTTGACCTTGACGGCTCTGAAATCGGACTTGCTGAAAGTCTCAAAATCGACAAAATCCTTGAAGAGAGGCTCTATCTCAACTTTCGAGAAGTCTATAGTCTCGGGAGTCTCCTCCTCTTTTTCCTCTTCGACAACCGCGGTCTTCTTGGACGCATCGCCGTCAAGCGACTTCATCGTCGGGAAGAGCAGAACGTCGCGGATTGAGTAGCTGTCGGTCAGGAGCATGGCAAAGCGGTCGATACCGATGCCGATGCCGCCTGTCGGGGGCATACCGTATTCGAGAGCCATGAGGAAGTCCTCGTCGGTGTGGTTCGCCTCATCGTCGCCGGCGGCAAACAGCTCCTCCTGAGCCTCAAAGCGGCCGCGCTGGTCGATGGGGTCATTGAGCTCGGAGAAGGCGTTGGCCATCTCGCGGCAGGTTATGAACAGCTCGAAGCGCTCGGTATAATCCGGGTCATCGGGCTTTCTCTTTGCAAGCGGGGAAATCTCGACCGGGTGCTCCGTGATGAAAGTCGGCTGAACGAGCTTGTCCTCAACATATTCCTCGAAGAAGAGGTTGAGCAGGTCGCCCTTCTTGTGCCTCTCTTCAAATTCGATGCCGCGCTCCTTAGCGAGCGAACGGGCAGTTTCAAGATCGATTTCAGCGAAATCGACGCCTGCATATTTCTTGACCGCCTCGACCATCGTCATGCGGGCAAAGGGCTTTGAAAGATCAATTTCCACGCCGTCATATGTGACAACGGCAGTGCCGAGAACCTTGAGAGCAACGGTTCTGTAGAGCTCTTCGACAAGATCCATCATGCCGTGGAAATCTGTATACGCCTGATATATCTCAAGGAGCGTGAACTCGGGATTGTGGCGCACGTCGAGACCCTCGTTGCGGAAAACTCTGCCCATCTCGTAGACTCGCTCAAGTCCGCCGACTATAAGGCGCTTGAGGTAGAGTTCAAGGGAAATGCGCAGGTTGAGATCCTCGTTGAGGGCGTTGTGATGGGTCACAAACGGACGCGCGGCAGCGCCGCCCGCATTCTGAACAAGAATGGGCGTCTCGACCTCGATGAAATCCTTGGAATCGAGATAGTTTCTTATCTCGCGGATTATCAGGCTTCTCTTTATAAATGTATCCTTGACATCGGGGTTGACTATGAGGTCAAGGTAGCGGCGGCGATAGCGGGTGTCCGTATCGCGCAGACCGTGAAACTTTTCGGGCAGCGGAAGCAGCGACTTCGTCAGCAGGCGAAGCGCGGTTGCGTGGATGGATATCTCGCCCCTGCGGGTCTTGAACACCGTGCCGCGCACTTCAAGGATATCGCCGATATCCCACTTCTTGAACTTTGCAAATGTATCCTCGCCGACATCGTTTATGCGCACATAGACCTGAATACGGCCCGAGCGGTCACGGATATCGATGAAGTTCGCCTTGCCATATCGCGTCTTGACATCATTCGTCCGCATATGGAGACCTCTTTGCCCTCCATCGCTTCGAAATTGTCAACTATCTCCTGTGCATGGGCGGACTGATCCGCTGTTGTTATCTTGAACGGATCCTCCCTGCGGCGCAAAGCTCATTGAGCTTGTCCAGGCGGATCTGACGCAGGGCGTTTATGTCCTCCTGAGCCTCTTCGCTCTCGACGGAGACGGGGTTGGTGTTTATCTCATCCGGCATTTTTTTCACTCCTTGGATTTATGTGAACTGTGCTTTTTTTACTTTGACTTTGCAATGCTGAGAATCTTGAGCTGAAGAATCTTTCCGGTCGGCAGCGGAACATCGACTACATCACCCTTGCGGTTGCCGATAAGCGACTTGCCTATGGGCGACTGGTCGGAGATTATGCCTGAGAGGGGTTCGACTCGCTGGGTCCGAGGATAGTATACTCGCTCTTCTTGCCGGTCTCGACATTCTCGACCTTGACCTTTGAGCCGGGATGAACCACGCCCGCATTCAGATTGTCCTCATCGAGGATATTCGCGTTGCGGATGTCGTTTTCAAGGCGGGCGATTTTAGCTTCGAGCTTTGCCTGCTCGTTCATCGCCTCATCATACTCGGAGTTTTCGGAAAGGTCGCCGAAAGAACGCGCAACTTTGATGCGCTCGGCTATCTCATCTCTGCCGGTGGTTTTGAGCTGTTCGAGCTCCTTGACCTTGGCATCGTAGCTCTCTCTTGTCAATACGATCTGCTTTTCCATTTTAAGGCCATCCTTCTTCCTTAAATTTTAAAAATTGATACACTAAGGCCTTTTCAGGCACTTATCCACAATATTGTTATTATATTCATTTTATCGCCTGTTGTCAATAGTTTACGGCGCCGCCGAGAGCCTTATAAGCTCCGACGCGGCGCGCAGAGAAAGCGGTTTTCCGCCGTGATATATTTCGGAAAAACAAAGCTGCGCGAGCGAGTGGATTCGGCTTATAAGATAAAGCGCACCCGCGAATTCAAGCGAGTCCGCGCCCGTCGGCATGAGACGCGCATATGCGCTCGGGAGCGTTATTTTTCCCGCCGTAAAAACTTCGCCGCCGCAGACAAACTTTTCGGGCGACGAATCGAGGTCGATGACTGCATCCGCGCTGTCGCTGATTCCGTCGAGAACCGCCGCGCCGAATTCGTCCATGGCGTTTTCTATCGGGCGCGAATACCGTCCGGGCACGAAGTCGCGACGCGGATATCCGAAAACAGCGGCACTGCAATGCCGAGCCTCTGGGCAGCGGAGGCGTTTTTGTCTTTTATCAGCAGCTCGCCGCGCACTCCGCACCCGCAGGACGAGCGCAATATAGAGCACGCAGTGTTGAAGAAAACGAGCTTTCTGTAATCGGAGAGATCGGGCTCGTCTATACCGCCGCCGGGCGTATATCTTCAGGCAGAAGCATTGTGCCCGAACATCTGCCAGCCGCTTCGCATATCGCCGCGCGGTTTATTTTTCCGCGCCGCCTGGCTGAAATTATCTCGCGAAACGGCAGACCGCCGTATACGCGCACATCGCGCACCTGCGGAGCCCTGAACAGCCGCCTTCGCCTGAAAAAGCCGGCATCGTCAGCAATAACGAGAACCGAAAACATACTATCACCGCCGAAAATATCCTTCTCAAAGATATTATATGCCGCGAAGCGATGAAAATAGACAAAAAGAAAAAGCAGGCCTAAGCCTGCTTATCTGTATTAAAATGATATTACTCGGCGAAGCCGGACTCAACAAGCTTCACAAGCTCATCAACAGCCTGCTCCTCGTCGGGGCCGCCTGCGATGATGCGGATCTGGGTGTTGCCCATGATGCCGAGGGAAAGCACGCCGAGAAGGCTCTTGGCGTTGACTCTGCGCTCGTCCTTTTCCACCCAGATGGAAGACTTGAACTCGTTAGCCTTCTGGATGAAAAAGTTGCCGGACGTGCATGAAGTCCTACCTGATTCTGTACCATAACATCTTTAACATACATAATATATAATCTCCCACACACAAATTCAAATTTTATTCTACTGCTTATATATTATATCATAAAACTTGTCCCCGTCAACAATTTACTTGCGACTTTCGCCCTCAAAGGCGATAATTCGTTGCCTGTTCCAAAGTTAAAAATTCGGGCGGGGGCTTTGTTGTGTATTTTGACCATACAAGGCACATCTTTTTAATGCAGGTTGCACATTAAATTATTGCCTCGGAAATCAGTCCTCACTCTTCAAAGACGAGAGAAACGCTCGGTCTTTTCGGCTCAGCTCCGCCTTTTCGAGCATATCGGGTCTGCGGCGGTAGGTGCGCTCAAGGCTCTGTTCCCTGCGCCACTTCTCGATGTTCGCATGGTGACCAGAGAGCAGAACGGGCGGCACCTCTTTGCCGTGCCATTCGACAGGGCGGGTATACTGAGGATATTCGAGCAGGGACGAAAAATGGCTCTCGAGCTCGAATGCATCTTCGTTAGCGAGCACACCGGGGAGCATACGCGCGACGGCATCCGCAAGCATAAGCGCGGGCAGCTCGCCGCCCGTCACCACGAAATCGCCAATCGAAATTTCCTCGTCGACTATCTCTTCTATAACGCGTTCGTCAATTCCCTCATAGTGACCGCACAGCAGAGCGATATTGTCGAGCTTCGACAGCTCGACCACGCGCTTTTGGGTCAGCGTCTTTCCCTGCGGGGTCAGATATATGAGATGCGGGCGCGTGCCCGTGTCGCGGCAAAGGGACTCGTAGCAGTCATATATCGGCTGCACCTGCATTATCATGCCCGTCCCGCCGCCGTAGGGCGAATCGTCGACGCGGTTGTGCTTGTCGAGCGTATAGTCGCGGATGTTGCGGCAGTTTATTTCAACGCAGCCGCGCTCGCGCGCTCTGCCTATGACGCTCTCCCTGAGCACCTCACAGCACATCTCCGGGAAGAGGGTAAGAATATCAATCCTCATCTGAAAACAGCCCTTTCAGCGGTGTTATCAGGACAATTCCGTTCTCTACATCGACGCTCGAGACAACATCGGGAATTGCGGGGATAAGAGTCTCGGTGCCGTTGTCATCCGTTATGTGCCAGACATCGTTTGCGCCGGTCTGGCTGACATCGGTAACGGTTCCGTAGACTTTTCCGCTGTTTGCGTCCTCGGCGCGGCAGCCGATGAGCTCGGCTATGAACCAGTCGCCTTTCTTGAGATGCGCGTCGCTGCGGCGCATATAGAGCACCTTGCCTCTGAGCGAGGCCGCCTTTTCGACCGTGTCGCAGCCGTCGAGGCGCAGCAGCGCAATATTCCCGTGGGGGCGAGCGCAAACAACGCCCACGCTTTTTTCACCGTGTGCGTCGTAGTAAAGCGTTTTGAACTTTTTGAAGAATTCGGGCGAATCGCACCACGGCTGAACGCGCAATTCCCCGCGCACGCCGTGGGTGCCGACTATCTGCCCTATTTCAAGATAGTCCTTTATCATCAGTCTATCTCAACTGCGACCTTCTCATCGCAGCGCGTTGCGGCAGCGCGCATAACAGTACGGATAGCCTTGGCTATTCTGCCCTGCTTGCCGATAACTCTGCCCATGTCATTCTCGCTGACGTGGAGATGATAGACTGTAACGCCTCATCATCCGGCTCGTCAACGGTGACGGTAACTGCATCGGGCTCTTCAACGAGACCCTGAGCGATGGATATAAGTAAATCCTTCATTTCGATGTTCCTTTCATAGAAAAACAAAACTCCCCGCAGACTGCCGAGAGCCATGTTTTACGCTGAGCGTTATCAGTCGATGACGCCGCTCTTCTTGAGGATATCCTTAACGGTATCGGTGGGCTGAGCGCCGTTGGCAATCCACTGCTTTGCCTTGTCTGCGTCGATCTTCACATCAGCGGGAGTCTTGAGCGGATCATAGGTGCCGATCTCCTCGATGAATCTGCCGTCGCGGGGATATCTCGAATCTGCAACGACTATTCTGTAGAAGGGGTTCTTCTTTGCGCCCATGCGGCGAAGTCTGATTTTAACTGCCATGATAATTGTACCTCCAAAAGTAATACAAAATTAATATATAATGTAAACCCTAAGGCTGACCTATAGGATAACATCCGTTTTTACATTCCGAGCTTGCTCGGGTCGAAGCCCATACGGCGCATCTTTTTCTTTGAGCCTTTGCCGTTGAACTGCTTGAAGAGCTTCTGCATCTGCTTGTGCTGGTTGAGAAGCCTGTTGACATCCTCGACCTTCTGTCCGCTGCCCGCAGCGATACGCCTTTTGCGGGAGGGGTTGATTATGTCGGGATTCTCGCGCTCCTTCGGGGTCATCGAGCGGATGAGCGCCTGGAGACGGTCGAACTGCTTCTCGTCAACATCCACGCCCTGAAGCTTCTTGCCCATACCCGGGAGCATTGCGAGCGTGTCCTGAATCGAGCCCATCTTGCGAAGCTGGGTTATCTGATCGAGCAGGTCGTTGAGGTCGAACTTGTTCTTTCTTATCTTCTCCTCAAGCTCCGCCGCCTTCTTTTCGTCAATAGCGGTCTCCGCCTTCTCGATAAGCGAGAGGACATCGCCCATGCCGAGGATTCTCGAAGCCATGCGGTCGGGGTGGAAGGTGTCGAGATCGCCGAGCTTTTCGCCGACGCCGACGAACTTATCGGCTTGCCCGTGACAGCGCGCGCGGAGAGCGCAGCACCGCCTCTGGTGTCGCCGTCGAGCTTTGTCAGGATAAGTCCGTCAATGCCGAGCGTCTCGTTGAAAGTCGAGGCGACATTGACCGCATCCTGACCGGTCATCGCGTCGACCACGAGGAGGATCTCGTGCGGGCGGACTTCCGACTTGATGCGCTTGAGCTCATCCATGAGCTGCTCATCTATATGCAAGCGGCCTGCGGTATCGATGATGACATAGTCGTTGCCCTCGTCCCTTGCAAGCGCGACCGCCTGTTTGGCTGTTTCAACCGGATCCTGCGTACCCTTTTCAAAGACCGGTACGCCGACCTTTTCACCGAGCACCTGAAGCTGTTTGATAGCCGCAGGGCGATAGATATCGCACGCGACGAGCATCGGTCTGCTGCCGCGGTTCTGAGCATGAGCGCAAGCTTGCGCAGTGCGTCGTTTTACCTGCGCCCTGAAGACCGCAGAGCATTATCACTGTCGGCGGATGCGCCGCAGTCGCAAGGCGGGTCTTCGTGCCGCCCATGAGGTCGATAAGCTCTTCGTTGACTATCTTTATGACCATCTGCGCGGGAGTAAGGCTCTCCATAACATCCGCGCCGATAGCTCTCTCGGTGACCTTGGCGGTGAAATCCTTGGCTACCTTGTAGCTGACGTCCGCCTCAAGCAGAGCCATGCGCACATCACGCATCGCCGCGCGGACATCCGCCTCGTTGAGGCTGCCCTTGCTTTTAAGACGCTTGAACGCCGCTTCAAGCGTTCCGAAAGACCTTCAAATGCCAATGTTTTCACCTCTGTATAAAAAGTAAGTAGTTTTTATGTTACCGTTTCAAGCCGAATTGTACCGAGCGATTTTTCCGCATCACATCGCACAATCGAGGACTGTGCTGCTGTAGGGGCGGATGATATCCGCCCCTACAGCAGCAACCGAGCGAACGGGTTCCTGCAACGCAGTACTGGGCAATTTTTCCGCATCACAGCACTCAGTCTAGGACTGTGCTGATTTTGCGGACGGATGATATCCGCCCCTACAGTTGTGACTGAATTCGCAGGTTCTCGCAACGTAGCTATGGCAAACTTTTTTCGCATCACATCACTCAATCGAGGACTGAGAAAAATTGTTCAGGACAAGGCGCAGGGTTCCGGGCGTGAGGGCGCGTACTTTGTGTACGCAACCGAGCGAACGGGTTCCTGCAACGCGGTCATGGGCGATTTTTCCGCAGTCCGATCACTCCATGAGAGACATGGCGATGGCTTTAATCTTAACGGTATAATCATTCACTTCGCGCGACAGGCTGTGGTTGAGATTGTAGTCCCCTATCTCGCCGGCGCAGTCAATGATTTCAGTGAGTCCGCTGCGTATCTCGTCAAATTTCGAGGCGAGCTTGAGCTTCGACTCCATATCGAAAAGCTGGGCTTCGGCGCGCTTTATCGCATCGCGCACGCCCTGGCGGGTTATCCCCTCGTTTTCCGCGATCTCGGAGAGCGACAGGTCGTCGTTGTAGTAATAGCCCAGAAAGTCACGCTGTTTTTCAGTCAGCATATCGCCGTAAAGGTCAAGCAAAACAGCTATTTCCAAATTCTTTGCCACTTTATTTTCTCCCCCTTTTCATCATGATCGCGTAAATTTCAAACCCCTCTGTAAAGTTAAAACGCTTTACAGGGGGTTATTATACTAAAAATATCGTCGGCTGTCAAGCACATTTTTTCGCCGAAACCGAACTTTTTTCAACATTCCGGATGTGGAAAAGCGGCGGAAAAACAAGATTGGTTTTTTATCATCAACCGCTTGTGTTTCGAGCGGCAAAAGACAACAAAATGTGCCGTTATGCGCCCGCAGGCATGTGGAAAACCGTGTGGAAAACTTTTTTCGCGTCACTTGAGCACGACTATTGTCACGCCGTCTTCGCCCTCGCCGTAGACTCCGAGTCTGAAGCTCTTGACATACGGCGACTTGCGCAGATACTGGTTGACGGCGCTCCTAAGCGCACCGGTGCCCTTGCCGTGGACAATGGTGAACTCGCCGAGACCCATGCGGAGCATATAGTCAATATATCTGTCGAGCTCCATGATGCAGTCGTCAACGGTCAGCCCGCGGACGTCGAGCCGCGCGGAGGCATCCATGTTCATCTTGCTCTCAACTCCCGTGCGGCGGGCGCCGGAGTTCGGGCTGCGCTTTTTCGGCGCGTTCTCGATAAGGCGCAGGTTTTTGAGCTTTACACGCGTCTTTGCCGCGCCTGCGAGGACTTCGACATTTCCGTTTCTGTCAACGGGCGAAAGCACTGTCGCCTCCTTGCCGAGATCGGCTATCAGAACAGTGTCGCCCTTTTTGAGCTCGCGCGGGAGGACATAGCCGTCGTTCTCAACGCCCATGGCGACCACGGGGTCGACCGCCTCGTCTATCGCGCCGAGTCCCTTTCTGACTGCGGCGCGTGCGCGGCGCGCAAGGTCTGCGGCATCTTTTGTCTTCTCTTTTTCTTTTTTGAGCCTGTCGAGCTCGTCGAGCAGAGCGTAGCTCTCGCGCTTCGCCTGCTGGGTCAGCTTCGCCGCCTGCGCCTTGGCTTTCTCTATCTCCGCTTCGCGCAGAGAATCGACTTCGGCGAGCCGCTTTTCGGCTTTCTCCAGCTCGGCGCGCGCCTTTGCGGTCAGCTCCTTGGCGCGCTCGTGCTCCTCCTCCATGCGGCGGCGGTTCTCTTCGAGCTTGTCAACGACATCTTCAAATCGGACATTCTCGTTGTTGACGAGTTCTTTCGCCCTGTCCACAACGCGCATGTCCATGCCCAAGCGCTCGCATATCGCAAGCGCGTTCGAGCGTCCGGGAACGCCGATAAGCAGTCGGTAGGTCGGGCTGAGGGTCGCAACGTTGAACTCGCAGCAGCCGTTTTCGACGCGCGGAGTCTCGAGGGCATAAGCCTTGAGCTCGGCGTAGTGCGTCGTCGCGGCTATTTTCGCGCCCTTGAAATGCAGTCTTCGAGCACCGCCATTGCAAGAGCGCGCCTCGACGGGGTCTGTGCCCGCTCCGAGCTCGTCTATGAGCACAAGGCTGCGGTCGCCCGCCTGACCCATGATATCTATAATATTTGTCATATGCGCCGAGAAAGTCGAGAGCGACTGCTCTATCGACTGCTCGTCGCCGATGTCCGCGAGGACTTCACCGAATACGGAGAGTCTGCTTCTGTCGCCCGCAGGAATCATAAGTCCGCACATCGCCATGAGCGTGAAAAGACCGACAGTCTTTATCGAGACGGTCTTGCCGCCCGTGTTCGGACCGGTTATAACGAGCGTGTCAAAGTCCGTGCCGAGCCTTATATCAACGGGGACTACTTTGTTTTTGTCAATGAGCGGATGGCGGGCGGCGCGCAGCTCTATCTCGCCGTCGGAGTTGAGTAGCGGCACCGTCGCGCCTATCGAATAGGCATACTGCGCCTTTGCGAAGATGACATTGAGCTCAACGGCGCACTCATAGCTGTTTTTTATCCCCTGCTCAAACTCGCCGACCATCGCGGAGAGTGCCGTGAGTATGCGTTCTATCTCATCCTGCTCTTTAGAACGCAGGACTTTTATCTCGTTGTTCGCTTCAACAACCGGCATCGGCTCGACAAACACAGTGCGCCCGATGAAGACGTGTCATGGACAAGTCCCTGCACCTCGCCGCGGTATTCCGCCTTGACGGGCACGACATAGCGCCCGTTTCGCTGGGTTATGATATTCTCCTGCATGAACTTCGAGTAGTGCGCGGAGTGGGTCATCTTGTCGAGCTGGTCGCGAACTTTCGACTCCTGCACGCGAATCTTGCGCCTTATTTCAAAGAGCTCGGGCGAGGCGCTGTCCGCAATCTCCTCCTCGGAGATTATGGCGGAGGTTATCTTCGTTTCGAGATATTTGTTCGGCTGAAGCGCCGAGAAAAGCGGGTCGAGAACGGTCTCGACTCCCGCGTTCGTGCTGCGCCACTGGGCGAGAGCACGCACGGTTCTGAGCACCTCGGCAACATCGAGCAGTTCGCGCATGGAAAGCGTGCTGCCCGCGCCGGCTCGCGCTGCGGCGTTATTGACATTGCGAAGCCCGCCGAAGGACGGACCGCCGAAGCGAGCAAGGAGCATATGCGCGTCGCGCGTCTGATTCATCTGCGCCTGCGCGAGATCAATATCGCTCTCCGGGCGGAGGCTCAGCGCAAGTTCGCGCGCGTCGGGGCACGCCGTGAACTGCGCGAGGCGCTCCAATATTTTATCAAATTCCAAAGCCGTTAAATGGCGGTTCATATTCTGAGACATTGTTATTCCTCTCGTTTAAATTACTGCTTATAAATATAAAGTTATCACATCTGTGCCGCCATGTAAAGCAAAAAGAAAAAATAAGGCCGATGCATTTGCGGCAAAAAAATAAAAAGGCCACAATCTGCGTTTTCGGACGCAAACTGTGACCTTCAACATTTTTGCTCTTTGGTCTGCGCTGAATGCGGCAGCCGTAGACAGCTTTATCAGTCGCTCGTGTAAGGAAGAAGAGCAACGTGACGGGCACGCTTGATAGCGGTGGTAAGCTCTCTCTGGTGAGCGGCGCAGTTGCCGGTGACTCTTCTGGGAAGAATCTTCGCTCTGTCAGAGATATACTTATGAAGTTTGGCTGTGTCCTTGTAATCTATGCACTCAACCTTGTCGACGCAGAAAGCGCAAACCTTCTTGCGGCCCTTGCGGTTGGGTCTTCTGTCGTTTTTCTCATATGCCATGATGTTAACCTCCTCTTTGGCTAAGGTGGAAGCCGAAAGCCGTTTCGCGGCTCGGGGCTATTCGTTCGGCGTCAGACGCCGTGTTCAAGTTTTTCTCAGAACGGGAGATCGTCGCTTATCGGGATCTCCTCAAAATCGTCCGCTCCGCCTGTGGCGAAGGACGCTGCGGGCTGAACGCGCGCGGGCTGCTCGTTCTGGCGGGCACCCGTGCCGGTCTCTGCCTTTGATCCGCAGAAGCTGACTTCCTCGGCAACTATCTCAAACGCAGTGCGCTTGTTGCCGTTCTTGTCCTCGTAGTTGCGCTGCTGGATACTTCCGCGAACAGCGATCATCGATCCTCTGTGGAAGTAGCGGGAAACGAACTCTGCAGTCTGTCTCCAGGCGACAACGTTGATGAAATCGGTCTGCTTCTCTTCACCCTGTCTCTGGAAGCGGCGATCGACCGCAATGGAGAAAGTGGTGACTGCGACGCCGGAAGCGGTGGTACGCAGCTCGGGATCGGCAGTGAGTCTGCCCATAATTATTGCAACGTTAAGCATCTTTGTTTCCTCACTTTCTGACAACGAGTGAGCGGAGAACGCCGTCGGTTATACCGGCGATACGGTAGAACTCCTCGGGGAACTCAGGTGCAGCGCTGAAATTGAACAGAGCGTAGAATCCCTCGGCTCATCGTCGATAGCGTAAGCGAGCTTGCGCTTGCCCCACTCATCAATGCTGTCCAGAGTGCCGTTCTGCTCGATGAGAGCCTTGAACTTCTCGATGAGAGCGGGAACGCCCTCCTCACCGTTCTTGACGGAGAAAACCATCATTGCTTCATAGCTGTTGTTTGCTGACATTCTTAAAGCACCTCCTTCTGGTCTTTTGGCTGCGGTTCGTCCGCAGCAAGGATTAGCCGCCTTTTTCCTGCGGCAATTAGTTATTTTAACAGTGTTTAGCACTTTTGTCAACATATTTTTTTACATGAGTAAAATCGCGCTAACTCTTGTCAATCAGGCATATTAGTGGTAATATTTATATGAATCAGAAACGAACGCAGGTGATTTTCATGACAAGCCCGGCAACCGGAAGGCCCGCGCACAACAGGCGCACGGCATACACAAAAACGGCAATACGCCGCACCTTCTTCGAACTGCTTGAAGAAAAGGACTTCGACAAGATCAGCGTGCGAGAGATATGTCAGCGCGCGGACATCAACAGAAGCACCTTCTACCGCCACTATGACGACATCAACGCGCTGATGAAGAGCATCGAGGCTGAGTTCGTCTCCGACATCGATAATCAGATCGAGAGAATGGATCCCGAGGTTTTCGATGCAGTATTGGTCGGTCTGTTTGATATTGTGAGGGATAATTCCGACCTGTGCTGCTACATGATGAGATGCGGCCCGCGAAAGGCTTCATCAATTCATTGTTCGTAAAGAACTATGACAGGACACAGATAAAGTGGAAGAAGTTTTTCCCCGAGATCACGGATAAGCAGTTCCGCTGGATGTATATAATGTTCTTCAACGGCATCGTCAGCGTTATTGCAGAGTGGATAAACTCCGACTTCCGCGAAGATCCATCGACTATCGTCTCTTTCACCACAAGCATATATTTTAACGGCTTCAGAAAATATTTCTAAACTGTTTATAATTTTTGGCGACACAAATCACTTTTTGTGTCGCTTTTTGCACATGCTTCCAGATACTGTTCCTTGTTTTTAAGTTTGAGGACAATATATACTTTTATTAATACGGCATAACCGCTAAAATGAAAGGAGTCCTCAGAATGAGACAGTCACTCACAGTCAGAAGAGCCGAGCACTTCGGCATAAACAGGAAGATAATCGCAAACATGACCGCGCAGACTGGCACGACATTCCCCATGTCGTTGTTACAAACGAGCCTGAGGCGTCCGAATTTCTGAAAGTTTTCAAAGAAATCAACGAAGGGCGCGCAAAAGAAGATAAGATCACGCTCAACGCAGTTATATTAAAAGTAATAACAGAGGCGCTCAAGAAGTGCCCCGCGATGAATGCACATATCGATTTCAAACCCCGCCTTGTCCGCGGATGCGTGACGGAGTTCGACGAAATAAATATCTCGATGCCCATGCTTCTCGACTCAGGTGAGATGATGACAGTAAATCTGCACAACATGCAGGACAAGAACCTCAGGGATATCAGAGATACGCTCGCCGATGTTCAACGCAGAGCGAAAAATTCAAACATGTCGCAGGTCATGTACGACGTATCCCTGAACGACACCCTTCAGGGACTGGCAAAGGGCAAGCTCATTCAGACCGTCTCGCGCCTCATCGGCTCAAAGACCGGAAAGTACAAAGTAAAAACCCTCTCCGGCAAGAGCAAGAAAGAATATTATGATATACCCGAGTACGACAGGCTCACAAAATACGACATTGAGCAGGGCACGATAACCGTATCGAACCTCGGTTCGCTCTACAAGGACTGGGATGGCATCTGCGCACTGCTTGAGATAATACCGCCGCAGGTCGCCGCGATAGCGTCGGCGCTCCGCGCGACACGGCGATTGCAAACCCGGACGGCACAGTAACGGTCGGCAAGAAGCTCGTCTTCACCGTCGTTTTCGACCACCGTGCGCTCGACATGGGCGATGTAGTCCCCTTCCTGAAGTCTATAGACGAGACTTTCAAGAACCCGGAAGTTATCAAGGAGTGGATTTGACGGAGCCTTTAAAAAAGGAGATAATATGGACAAACAGAACAGTTGGCTCAGCTGGGCTATTGAGCTCCAGAGTCTCGCGCAGGCGGGGCTGACATATGGACACGACCCCTATGACCTCGAGAGATACAAGCGGATAAGAGAGATATCCGCCGAGATGGTAGCCCACAAAAGCGACATCCCGGCAGAAAAGGTCAAAGAGCTTTTCTGCAACGAGACCGGATATCAGACACCGAAGGTCGATACCCGCGCCGCAATTTTCAATGACGGAAAGATTTTGCTCGTCCACGAATCGAACGGCACATGGTCGCTCCCCGGCGGCTGGTGCGATGTAAATCAGTCGGTCGCGGAGAACACCGTAAAAGAGACTTTTGAAGAGGCAGGCTTGCGCGTCACCGCGGACAGGCTCATCGCCGTTCAGGACAGGAACAAGCACAATAAGCCAATATACGCTTACGGGGTCGTAAAAGTTTCGTCCTCTGCTCCGTTGTCGGCGGCGAATTCATTCCGAATATCGAAACGACCGAAACAAAATATTTCGGAAGAGACGAACTGCCGGAGAATCTCGCGGGCGAAAGACCTCGCGCGAGCAGATACTGATGTGCTTCGATGCGAACGAGAGCGAACATTGGGAGACAAAGTTTGATTAAGAGAAAAATTCATATGTAAAGTGATTTAACTTTACATATGGATTTTGTTATATCAGCGAAATTTTATATAAAATTGCCGTCGAATCGCAGTAATATCAAGTGTTCTGCGATGTTGATCCAAAAAGTGTATTCAACCGTTGAGCTCCGTGTAAAGCCATATCACTTTACAACAAAGAATCACAAAACCGACCCGAAAAATTATATCTTCGAGTCGGTTTTATTATAAAATTCAGGCTATTTCTATCTCAAACGAAACCGTCAGCGACTTCTCTGCGCCGTTGCTGCCGTCCCATTTGAAAGTTGAAGTTCCCGCGCATTTTCCCGCACCGTAAGGCACGGCATCGACGGTGCTGCTCATGCCGGAGTTCATCTCGGCGGCGACGAGATACATATCCTGAACATAGCTCTCCCCGCTCTTGACGATAAATCGGCGCGTGGCATCCTCGGTCATTTCTACGGGATAATCTTTGTCGTAGAACGCTTTTCCGTCCTGCGTCAGAATTTTCGTGCGTATCTCATAGTGCTGCCGGTTATATATCGGGAGCGTTGAAACTATATCTTTTCCGCTGTTGTTCGTGACGGTCGCCGTGATATGCACTTCGCCGCCCGATTTGACTTTCGGATTTTCGATATAAACTTTCAGCGTCACTCCGTCAAGAGTTTTTTCAATTGTCTGCAGAGCCGGACTCATTTTGGCGGTGCTTTCTGCCGAAGTGTTCTCCGGAACGGTCGTTCCCGCCGTCTCCGGCGTATCCCCGTTTCGGCACGCCGCAAAGCTCGTTATGAGCAGAACCGATATTAATATAATTATTGCTTTTTTCATAGCTTTCGCCTCCGGGCATTTATTTTTTCCGCCCTGTTCCCTTTGAAGATTGCGTTCAGTCGGCTATAGGCATCCCTCCATATATTTCTTTCTATTTAATATTATCAGATATTATTGTCAATGTCAAATTTTCGCCCACAATCTAATTTTCTTTTAAACAGTGCCGCCGTTGGCGGCATAGGGTTGTCGAGGTCGCCAACCCCTACAAATTATAATAAAAAGCAAAACACCCGAAGCCGTTTTCACAGCTCCGGGTATTCTCGCTTAATTATTTAGTTTACCTTCGTTTCGGTTATCTTCACTCCGGGCTCGATAACATCGATGCACTTGACCGGGCACGCCTCGTGGCACTTACCGCAGCCGACGCACTTCTCGTAATCGACCTTCGCGCAGAAATTCTCGACCGTGACCGCGCCGTATTCGCAGGTCTTGACGCACTTCATGCAGCCGATGCAGCCCGCCTTGCACTCTTTTCTGGTCTGGGCGCCCTTGTCATGGTTCTTGCACATGACGGCGGCCTTTGCCTCGTGCAGGGGCATCAGATCGATAATGCCCTTGGGGCAGGTGTTGACGCACATCTTGCAGGCGTGGCAGGCGAGCGGATTTATTCTCGCAACGCCCTCGCAGATATGTATCGCATCATAGGGACATACCTCAACGCAGTCGCCGAAGCCGATGCAGCCGTAGACGCACTCTTTCGGTCCGCCGAAAAGCTGAGTTGCCATTTTGCAGCTCTTGACTCCGACATAGTTGAGCTTCGTGTCCGTGTTGTGAATATTGCCCTGGCAGAGGACAACGGCAGTCATGGGGACAACATCCCCGGCCGCGAGTCCGGTTATTTTTGCAATAGCTTTGCTGACCTCCGCGCCGCCGGGCATGCAGCGTCCGGTGTCGGTGGTCTTGCCCTGAGAGAGGGCTGCCGCATAGCCTGAGCAGCCGGAGAAGCCGCACGCGCCGCAGTTTGCGCCGGGCAGCGCCGCCTGAATCTCCTCGGCCTTTTCGTCGACCGGGACAGCCATGACCTTTGACGCAACGGCGAGACCGAGACCGGCTATAAGTCCGATGACGGAGACGATGACAACCGCAATTATAATAAGATGCATATTATCCCGTCCTTTCTCAACCGAATATGCCGTCGACAACGCCCGAGAATCCGAGGAAGGAGACCGAGGTGAGCGATGCGGCAATGAGCGTTATGGGCAGACCCTGAAGGAATTTCGGCACGTCGCAGCTCTCGAGGCGCTCTCTGACGCCCGCGAACATGACCATGGCGAGCATGAAGCCGAGACCGCCGCCGAGCGAACGCATCATCGACTGGCCGAAATTGTAGTTATTCTCAACGTTTATAAGCACGACGCCGAGCACCGCGCAGTTCGTTGTTATCAGCGGAAGATAGATACCAAGCGCGTTATAAAGCGCGGGCATATACTTCTTGAGGATTATCTCGACGAGCTGAACAAGAGCCGCTATGACGAGAATGAATACTATAGTCTGGAGATATTCAAGATCATTGGGCACGAGCAGCTTCGCGTTGATGGGATATGTAACAGCAGTCGAGAGCAGCATGACGAATATAACGGCGGCACTCATTCCGACTGCGGTGTTGAGCTTCTTCGACACGCCGAGGAACGGCAGATGCCGAGGAACTTTGCGAGAATGAAGTTCTCTGTAAGGATACCGGTAAGCAGTATTGAAAGCATTATTTTCATTTGCCTGCCGCCTCCTTTCCGTCCTTTTTGTTTTCAACTTCGCCGCGAAGGGAGCAGGAAGCCGCCATCGGGCAAGCCTCGCAGCCCTTGAGCTCCGCCTTTGAAAGACCCTTCTTGTCGCAAGCTTGTTGGCGCACGCCATGAGTATGCCGAAGACGAAGAAGCCTCCGGGAGGCAGGATGAATATCAGCATCGGGCTGACGGAAGCCGGGATTATCTGAAGTCCGGCGATAGCGCCCGTGCCGAGCAGCTCTCTGACTGCGCCCATGAGGAGCAGCGCTGCGGTGAAGCCGACGCCCATGCCGAGACCGTCAACGGCGGAAGCCGCAACGGAGTTCTTGCAGGCGAACGCCTCGGCTCTGCCGAGGATGATGCAGTTGAGACTATCAGCGCAGGTAAACGCCGAGCTGAGCGTCGATCTGCGGGACGAACGCCTTGACGAGCATCTGGACTATTGTAACGAACGAAGCGATTATAACTATATAAGCGGGGATTCTGACCTTCTGGGGAATCACCTTTTTGAGCGCCGAAATGGCGATGTTCGAGCACACAAGGACTATCGAAGCTGCGACGCCCATGCCCAGCGCACTCTCAACCGAGGTCGAAACCGCGAGCGTCGGGCAGGTGCCGAGCACCAGACGGAGAACGGGGTTCTCAACAAGAATGCCCTTGGTAAACTCCTGAAAAAGACTCTTTTTCTTTGCCATTTTTTACTCCGCCCCCTTTAAATTGGAATCATAGTAGCTCAGCGCCTCATTGACTGCCGCCGTGACGGCTTTCGAGGTTATCGTAGCGCCGGTGAGCGCCTGGATCTCGTTGCCGGAGGCACTGTTTTTGTTGACTGCAATATCCTTGACCTTTCCCTTGAACTGGTCGAGGAAACTGGCATTCTGGCTTTCATGCCGAGACCGGCGGTCTCGTTGAGTTCGAGCGGCGAAATGCCGGTGACTGCGCCGTTTTTGTCGATGCCGGTCATTATCTTCACATCTCCGCCGTAGCCCTTGGAAACGGTGACAAAGACATAGCCGACTTCGTTGCCGCTTGCATCCTTGCCGACAGCGTAAGTGCCGCTGCCGCCCTTCATCTCCTGCGTTTCGCCGAACTGAGTCGCGGCGGGCAGGACTTTCTGCCTTGTTTCGACCTCGGTCTGCGCCGAGAGCTCCGCTATCTTCGGAGCCGTGACTTTATTTGTAACGGCGAGAAGAGTCGTGGCGACGAGGCATATCAGAAAGAGCGCTACAGTCGGATGGCAAATTCCTTGAAATTCTTCATGCCTTCTCAGCCCCTTTCTTCTTTTTCTCCTTGACCGTGCCGAAAGGCTTCGGGGTGGTCAGATGCTCTATATGGGGAACGAGTATGTTCATAAGGATTATTGAGAACGAGACTCCCTCGGGCAGCGAGCCGAAGAGTCTGATGAACGAGGTCAGCAGACCGCAGCCGATGCCGAAGATTATTCTGCCCTTGAGATTGATGGGCGAGGTGGTGTAGTCGGTAGCCATGAAGAACGCACCGAGCATGAGTCCGCCGCTGAGCAGCTGATAGGCGACAAAAGTGAAGCTGCCCTTGCCGGCTATGAGCATTATAACGGCCACAGTGCCGATGAACGACAGCGGAATTGCGGGAGAGATTATCTTTCTTATCATCAGATAAACTCCGCCGATTATCAGCGCCACTGCGCAGGTCTCGCCGAGGCTGCCGCCGCGGATGCCGATGAGCATATCAACGAGGCTCGGCAGTCCGTCGGAGAGCTCGCCGCCCTTTGTCAGCATGGTTAAAGGTGTTGCGGTGGTGACCGCCTCCGCGCCATTGTCGAGCCACGAGAGGGGCTTTATCCATGTTGTCATGGCGGTCGGGAACGAGACCATGAGAATGATTCTTCCGGTTATTGCGGGGTTGACGAAGTTCTGACCGATTCCGCCGAAGAGCTGTTTTACAACAACTATCGCGATAACGGAACCTATCGCCGCCTGCCACAGCGGAATAGACACAGGCAGGTTAAACGCGAGCAGAAGTCCGGTGACGACCGCGCTCAGATCACCGAGCGTGTTGCTGCGCTTCATGATTTTGCGCGACAGATACTCGGAGAGCATGCATGTGCCTATCGTTACGAGGCAGATGAGCAGGACGCGCGGACCGAAGAGCCAGACGGATGCCGCAAGGGCGGGGATCAGCGCGATAATAACATTGAGCATTATTCCGCTGACCGTCTGAGCCGAGCGCACATGGGGAGATGCGCTGACTGTTAGTTTCTTTTCAGGCATTTCAGGCATTTTTGCTCTTCTCCTCTCTCAGCATCTGTTTTGCAAGGCGCATATACTGGACAAGCGGCTTTGCCGCAGGACATGAATAAGCGCATGAGCCGCACTCCATGCAGACCATGGCGCCGGATTTTTCAAGCTGTCTATGTCCTTTGCCTTTATATAGCGTTCAACAAGCGTAGGCATAAGGCTCAGCGGACATGCCGCCGCACATCTGCCGCAGCGGATGCAGTCGCGCTCTTTCTTGACCTTCGACGCATCGTCGGCAAAGGCGAGAATGGCGTTGTTCTGCTTGAGAACGGGAATATCCGTGTTGACAACGGCAAGTCCCATCATCGGGCCGCCGGTTATTATCTTGCCGGGTTCGGCTTTGAAGCCGCCGCAGAAGTCGATTATTTCACCGACGTTCATGCCGATTGGCACGCGGACGTTCTTCGGGTCGGCTATCGCGGAGCCGTCAACGGTCAGCGAGCGGCTGACGAGCGGCTTGCCGCTCTTGAGATATCTTGCTATAAATGCGACGGAGGCGACGTTCATAACAACGCAGCCGACATCGGCGGGCAGCTTTCCGGGCGGAACCTTTCTGCCCGTGGCGGAGAGCACCATCATCTTCTCTGCGCCCTGGGGATACTTCGACTTGAGCGTCATGAGGCGCACCACGTTATCCTCCGCAACGTCTCTGTCCGCTATAGCCTTGAGCACTTTGAAAGCTTCGGGCTTGTTGTCCTCTGCGGCGATAACGACGCGCTTGAAGCCGAGTATCTCTTTCAAAGTATAGATGCTCGAGAGGATGTCCCACGAATTTTCAAGGCATTCGCGGTAGTCAACGGTTATGTAGGGTTCGCACTCCGCGGCGTTGACTATGAGTGTGTCAACATTCTTGTCGGGCGGGATGCGCAGCTTGACATGCGTGGGGAAGCCCGCTCCGCCGAGTCCGACAAGACCGGAATCCCTGACGGCGCGAAGGAAGCTCTCCTTGCCCGTCACCTTCGGCGGCTCAAGACCGTCGAAAAGGCGCATCTCGCCGTCGGACTCTATCTCCACCGCCTGAGTGATAACGCCGTTTGCAAGCGTCGCCTGCTTGACTGCGCTGACGGTACCGGATATAGATGCGTGGATCGGCGCGCTGAGGAATTTGTCGCTGTCGCCCACTATCTGTCCGACCGAAACTTTGTCGCCCGCTTTTACAGTGGGTGTGCACGGTACACCGATATGCTGCTGCATGGGCAGGAGCACTTTTTCGGGGACTGGAATTCTTACGACTTCACAGTCTGCGGTGTTCTTGTTGTGGTTGACATGCACGCCGCCGCGTACCTGCTTGACAGCTTTGAGAACACCGTCGAGTTTAACCGAGCTCATTTCTTCAACTCCTTATGATTAATTATTACTTCTTTATTATAAACCGCGTCTGTTTTTCGAGCGCCGGCATGACTATGCGCAGCACCGTTCCAGTAACAGCTCCGGTTATAAGCGAAAATATCAGCAGTGCCGGCGCATAGCCGAGCACGGCTCCCGTCCCCGTGAGCACCGCCGCGGCGGCGAGCTGACCTGCGTTATGGCATACGGCGGCGATTATCGACGCGCCGAGCAGACCGAAGGGATCGGATTTTATTTTTGTTGCCGCCCACATCGCGAGGGTGCTGAGCACTCCTCCCGCGAGACTCATAAAAAACGCCGTCGCGCCGCGTGTCATCAGCGCAAAGAGCGCCTTGAACACGGTTATGCACATCGCCTGCGGCAGTCCGAGAGTGAGAACAGTGAACATCGTCACTATATTTGAAAACCCCGGCTTAGCTCCCGGCGGCAGAAACGGCAGAGAGGGAATCAGATTTTCAAGAAACGAGAGCGCGATTGCCTGGGCGCAAAGGATACCTAAAAGAGCGGTCTTTCTCGCTTTCATGGGCATATCCTCCCGGTCAGCGTCGTGCCGCTTCTCCGAGCCCTCGAGCCTTATCACAACTCCTGCGGGCAGGCACGCTGCGGTGTCGCCCGGGCGGGTGAGTTTTCCCGATTTTACGCACAATTTATCGCGGCAGTCCGCGTCTTCGAACCAGACAGCGCCGTCCTTTATTTTTATCACGACCTTGGGGTCGGTGTCGGGTGTTATTGTCATATCAGCGCTCTTGTCGAGCGTTACGCGGCGATATACTTCGCCGCCCGCATAGATGACCGCCTCGGTTTTTCCGTTCGACGGCAAAAATCGCCATATCAGAAGAGCCGCGCCGACGCAGAGTACGACCGCTATCAATGCGATATCGGCTTTTTTTATGAATCTGCGCTGCATCTGTCTCCCCCGTTATAAAAGTTTGAATCCGTCCTTTTCAAGTTTGAAGCTGTCCGCGAGAGAGCCAGTGACCCTGACGCTCCTGTCATTGAACACGAACACAGCCTGCGCGCCGTATTTTTCAAGCAGCGGCAGCGATTTCTCATAGCCGAGCACGAAGCACGCATCGAAAGCGCGTCGGACATAAAGCCGTCGCTGCAAACGACCGTCACGCTGACAAGTCCGCTCTCTGCGGGATAACCCGTTTTCGGGTCGAGTATATGATGATATCGCACGCCGTCGCGTTCAAAATACCGCTCGTAGCTGCCGGAAGTAGAAACACAGGTCGCGGCAGAGTCAAAACCGCAAAGCTCTCGGTCGAGCTCTCCGAAAAAGGATCTCTTATACCGACAGTGAATTTTTCTCCCTCGCCGTAGAGAAGTATGCTCCCGCCGACGGAGACGACCGCGCGCTTTATTTTCGAATTTTCGAGCACTCCGCGCACCTCGTCGCAGGCGATGCCCTTGCCGACCGAGCCGAGGTCGAGCACCGTACCCGACGGTATTTTTATGCCGTTCTCGTTTATCTCTATGGCGGAACCGGTGCCGTTGAGCGCCGAGTTTATTTCATCCTTGTCGGGCACTCTCTCATTGCCCGTACCGAAGTCCCAAAGGTCACTGAGTCTGCCGAGCAGAGGGTCAAACGCGCCGCCGCTCGACTTTCTCAGCTCTTCGCACTTCGAGAGTATATCCCCCATCTTCTTTTCGGGGTCGTTTATCTTCCCGTTCGCAGAAGACGAAAAGAGAGTTATCTTAACGCTCTGTCCCGCCGCGTCATTTATCTCGCTGACGGCGGATGTTTCGATATGGCGCGAGAGGAGCTTGTTTTCGAGCTCCGATATGCAGTCAAAAATCGCTTCGCCGACCTTTTTCGCGTCTTTGCCTTCGATGTCCGCGCTGACGGCGGTGTTCATCATCGCAGACGAAGAGAGAACTCACGGCTCTGCTTTATGCCGTCGTATGCCACGAGACCGATCAAAACGGCAGCCGCCGCGCACAAGAGCGCGACAATCAGCTTTTTCGAGCTTTTTTCATCGGTCTCCCTCCGCAGTCAAGACTTTCATATACCTATAACATATATATTTTACATTGTTTTTCTTCAAACTTCAAGGACTTAAAATCGTCATTTTCGACGGCAAAAAATATAGAAATATTTCTTTATCGATACAAAAATTGCTTTTTAAG